>Ga0316206_1000123_pt1 | contig 155300 bp, 145 predicted proteins | sample 6monthpyrite_MG_FD_204942 | JGI IMG/M metagenome (GOLD analysis project Ga0316206, IMG submission 204942) | Microbial mat bacterial communities from mineral coupon in-situ incubated in ocean water Damariscotta River, Maine, United States -... | ecosystem: Environmental > Aquatic > Marine >... | reverse complement strand
AAATTGAAGACACGCTGACTGCTCAAGGTCTTCAATTTCACGGAGTGAATATCATAGATTGTTTGCTTTTTGCTTAAGCTGTCCGTCTGAAGACGGAGGGTTTGCTCCTAAGCATGGAAACTAAACTAATATAACTATTGGGAATAAGAAGCTGCGGGCTCGAACAATGGCCTCTTCAGTTGATTCGAATTTTTTTGACGCTCCTTTATACTGGCTAGCCAGTTTTCTAAAATGGCAACCTCAGAAACCAAGTCTGCATGAGAAATTTCCGCGGGATTTAATGCCTCTGAATTAACATGCATTTCATCCGACAGACGGCTCCGTGCCGCTGTCACGGTTTTCACATCTTCATCTGATAAAACTAGGAGTTTATTAAGGCTACCGCCCTTAATGGTATTATCGAACCGCCCTAAGACCGGCATAATAAAGTCGGCAATGCCTTGATCCCAAGCTTCTCGAAACTTTTCTAGATAACCTTTCACTGTGATTTCACGCTGGGCATGTGAATAGCTATCAAACTCATGTTTGATAGCTTTCAACTCGCTGCGCAGTGAGTTTACTAGTTCAAGGCCAGGTCGAGCTTTGAGAGGTAAAGCGCCAGAAATATAGCCGGGCTCATTGTTACGACGATGGACATGTTGATAATGCGGAGTAATACTGTTGGCTTCAGCCGCACGCTTCAGCTCGAATAGAAAGGTTAAATCATGCGTAAAAATAATCACCTGTCGATGGGCTGCTTCCTCAACTAAACGCTTGGCAACTGTCTTGCGGTTTAGATGATCTAATGAAGACATTGGATCATCAAATACAATCCCTGAGTATTCTTGCGAGGTCACGAGTTCTGCTAAAAATGCGGCAAGCGCTACACACCGATGTTCACCCTCAGACAATACATCACCAACTGGTTCAGTTGGACGCTCTACAAAACAGACACGAAAATACGTTTGTGCATTACGATCTGTTTTTTGTAGCTCAATGGGCATTGAACCGATCTGTAGTTTTGTGACTTCGCGAGCAAACCTGCCACGCAATGCATCTGTTATCAGTTTATCAGAAATTTCTTTGTTTTTATCTGTCACAGCTCGCTTAGAGGCTGTCTTTTTAGCAACCTTCAAGGATTGAATTTTCACTTTTCTTTCAATCTCAGCAACAATATCAAGCCTTAAATCCGTAATTTTCCTGCGGTCAGTTAATTCAGCGTATCGACTAAGCAGCGCCAATCGATCAGGACTTGTAGCGTCCGAGGTAAGCTGCGCGAGGCGCGTCGCAAGACTATCTATTACCTGTGATACCTCGGCTTCAGGTAAAGTTTCCTGCTTCGTTTGAGGTTTTTCTCCTTGCGTCATAGTACGGAGACGCAAACGATTTAGAACGCTATTTCTTCGCAATTTTTCAGCTAGCGTAGTATTGCCGATTTCATCGGTCACCAATTGCCTTAACTCACGCGAAAAAGAAGCCGGAACTGACACTTGTGCGAGATGAAATATAGCACTATTGAGTGCTAATTTAGCAGCATCTTCAGATGCTCGTGTTTTAGATTTAACAAATGATTCAAATGTCTGACGGTGTTCTATAGCTTTTTCTGATAACGGTTGTTGGCACAATACACACAGGTCATTATTCACTTCGGCTTCTGGAAACTTTTTGTCGGGATATGCATCAGTATCCGAGTATTCGCGGGCAGCCTCCCATAAGTCACGCCACAGGCGTTCTCCAATTTTTGGAAGTGGCGAGGCTGTGAAAAGCTGCTCCGAAGCAGCAATTGAAAGAGCCTGTTTGTCGGCTAAATTAGTACGTAAATTTTGAAGTGAAGACACTTCACCATCTGTTACAGCATTGTGTAAAGCCCGCAACAATCGCATCGCTTTACTTAGCCGCTCTGACTGTGCCCTCAGCCTAGAAGCGGCCTGTTCCGGTGACTGTGCCAGATCAGACTGGAGAGCGTCGAACTCATCTTGTTCCGCTTGTGAAAGGCCGGCTAGTTTATCCAGAGTTTCAAGTGATGATTTTGCGGACAATCGTGCTACAAAATTGCCAGACTTCGTTTCCTCATTTAATTTGGGTGAGGAAATGGCCGCTGGTGTTTGCGCCTCAAAAATTTTTATACGTGCATCAATACGGCTACTTATCTCCGCGCAAGCAATTGATAACTGCTCAAACACCTGCATTGGAAACGGCGTATAAGCTAACTCATTGGTTTTTTCGACATGTATGTTTGCACTTCTAGAATCGAATATACTCACCGACGATAAATCGGGATGTGTTTCTTGATCTGGAGCCCAATTAAACACTTCAGTGTCCATACCCCGTTTAAGGTGAATTTCGGCTGATTGTGGTTCATCAGTTGGATTGGTAACATCCCGCAAGACTTTTAAGTTAGGATCACGTGAACGGCACGCATGTTTAAGAATACGCACAAAACCTGATTTTCCAGTTCCATTATCACCATAAACAATGTTTAACCCCTGTGAAACGAAAGTAATTTTTTGGCTTTTTGCCAATGCATTAATTTGCTTGGGATTTGCTATTTCTGTAATTGAAATTGGGTCTGTAGTAGCGGCACCTTTGCCAAGGTGAGCTGTTTTTAAGGGCTCAAAGGCAGCTTTTTCATCTATGCAAATTGCTTCTAGTTCGGATAAATCAACATCTGATAGATTACCGTTTAAAACGATTCTGCGAAGAGCATCTTTTTGCCAACTTTCACGCGTTTCAGACCATCGGAGAATATCCTGCATAGCAGCATATTCATTATAAGGTGTATCATTGGAAACGTCGGGACTAGTCATACGGTCACAATACGCAGCGGAGGTTGTATTGACAAGCATTCTGATACAAAAAGCTAGTAGGCAAAACACTATTAGCCATAGACGGAGTTATCTACGAGGTGAACAAATCCATTTGCCGTGTGAGTAATTCTTCCAGCAAGACCAGATGCCCCATATCATTGTAGATATGATTGTGTTTCAGGCTGATATTGGTCTGAATACCATCACAAATACCCCCTGCGTATTGCGGGTCATTTGTCTGACGGTATAGATGTAATCTATACGCATAGTGGCGGTAACTGCTTATATCGCACCATAATTCGCATAGGACATTTGCCTTAATTTTACGCAAGGCTTCGGATCGTTGTGGCTCAGGCCTGTTGTCTGCTTTGGTAATATCATCTTTCATATAACCCCGATAATCAGCAGCTTTTACCTTGGTGAGGATTTCCTTGGGCGTTAAGACCCTGCTGTCGAGCTTATAGTACGAAGGGTGGCCTGTGCCGTAATCACTATAAGTAACAGCCATAATCAGCACCCCCACACGATATAATCAGTACCGTTAATGCTCATTTCGGTAATACCGCCGCCAAGCAACATGTCTCGTGCAAAGGCTTCGGTATCAAAGTAGAATTGCAGGTTTTCGGGGATTTCCGAGAGTAAGCCCGTTTCTTCAATGTAGTTGTGTGCGTAATCAAGGGCGGAGCCTTCAAAGAGCGCCACATCGTCAAGCTGGCTTAGGACATCATCAATGAGGATACCCAACTCATCAGCCAGATAAATCGCCTTGATCAAGTCTTCACCTGCAAGGCTCTCAAAATCATTAAACCAAGCTTTTAAATTGGCTTGATTGACGCTGAGCACATCAAAAAGCTTATAGTTGTCACCATCAATAAGCTGGATTTCATATTCTTCTACTGGATCACCATATTCATTGCGGTGAGCCACTGACCTTGCCGCGTATTCACTATAGGTACTGAAATAAAACCCTGTGGCCGAGAGGTCGTAGGGTGTTGCGTGATATATGTGTTGCATTGTCTTTTCCTTCCTTTGGAATTGGGTTTGAAGCGAAAGCTTGCGTTTCGCCTTAAAACCCATGCAGACCCCTGAAAACGGGTGTGTAAGCGGAGGAAAAAGCCGCGCAAGATCATCTTCGTAATGGGAGGTGCCTGTGGAGGAACCGATTACGAAATGATCTTTGCGTTTGGTTTTTACGGAGTGCGCCGAGGGCGGTCGCCCTAAGCCTTAATTGGCTATTTTATAGCTATGGCCATAGAAGCCCACTTGTTCAACTGCCGATAACTCTAAAAAATCATTTGTTTTCACACAAAATGCCAGCTTGAGGTTTCAGCTTCGGGTAGGATGAAAGTGGCCCTTATAATCAGGAGCTGCTTTTCGGCACAGTCGAAGTAGAAACCAGATTTTCAGCCACCGTTTGCTATCGCAAACAATCTAAGAGGCTGCTTTGGAGGATTTGAAACGGGCCTTCCTAAAACTCTTGGGACAGCGCAGCCACCCTCCCTCGCTTTTTAACTTTTAATGGGATAAAGTAATAAAAATTAACTCCCCTCAACCGACGGGATATTGTTATTGGGGGACTGATTTAATGGATAAACACTCTGAAATTCTAATTTATCAAACGGATGATGGGCAAACAAGAATTCAGACTTTGCTGCAAGATGAGACTGTCTGGCTAACACAAGCGCAAATGGCAGATTTATTCACAAAATCCGTACCGACAATCAACGAACATATTAAAAATATTTATGAAGAAGGCGAGCTATCGAAGGGTGCAACTATTAGGAATTTCCGAATAGTTCAAACCGAAGGCAAACGTGAAGTCTCACGCGATGTGAATGCTTATAATCTCGATATAATTATCTCTGTGGGCTACCGCGTTAAATCGCATCGGGGTACACAATTTCGTCAATGGGCAACTCAACGTTTGAGAGACTACATCATCAAAGGTTTTGCTATAGATGATGAGCGCCTTGAACGGGGTACGGCGGAAGATTATTTTGATGAATTGGTCGAGCGCGTTCGTGCTATTCGCACCTCAGAACGCCGGTTTTATCAGAAGATTACTGATATTTATGCAACAAGCATCGACTACGATTCCACCCACATCATAACACAGGAGTTTTTTGCCACCGTACAAAACAAGTTTCACTACGCTATCCACGGTCATACGGCAGCGGAAATGATAGCTACACGTGCCGATGCGGATAAACCCTATATGGGGCTTACCAGCTTCAAAGGCAAAGCCGTTAAACAAAGTGATGTTGCAGTCGCCAAAAATTATTTACGCGAAGATGAACTGAAATCCATGAACAGAATTGTCGATCAATATCTGTCCTTCGCCGAAGAACAAGCGGCACGGCGCAAACCTATGCACATGAAAACTTGGATTGAAAAACTTCACGGATTTTTAGAGCTGAATGATCGCGAGATATTGCAAAATGCAGGTAGTGTTTCAGCACAAAAGGCCAAAGACAAAGCGCAAGATGAATTTAAGAAATACCAGAAAGTACAAGATGCCAAAACAATAAGCGATTTTGATAAGGACGTGATGAAACAGATCGAGAAAAAGGACTAATCTTCAATGCCACTACGAAAATATATCGAAGATGTTCAAAAGCTTTATAGCGCAGGCCATGCCACCGAGCATAGCTATCGTGGAGCGCTGCAAACATGTATATCGGCATTATTACCTGAAATTGAGGTAACAAACGAGCCAAAACGTCAAGAATGTGGAGCGCCCGATTATATTCTTACCCGCAAGAATGTTCCTATTGGGCATATAGAAGCCAAAGATGTTGGCAAGAGCCTTGATAAAACCGAGAAGTCAGAGCAGCTCGTTCGCTACCTTGAATCGCTAGATAATCTAATCCTCACCGATTACCTAGAGTTCCGCTTTTATCTCAATACTGAGAAAGTAGCGACCGTCCGCATCGCCGAGATTAACGGCAACCAGATCACGCCACTGCCAGAGAATTACGAACGCCTCAATACATTGCTCCAAAGCTTTGCCGACTTCCAAGGTCAAACCATAAAATCTGCCAAAAAGCTTGCGCAGATGATGGCGCACAAAGCCAAGCTCATGCGCTACGTCTTTCACAAAGTTGTAACGTCTGAGGGTGAAAGCACTCTTAAGGATCAGCTTAAAGCCTTTCAAAGTGTGCTTGTTCACGATATGACAGAGGAGCAATTCGCCGATGTCTACGCACAAACCATCGCCTACGGCCTGTTCACCGCTCGGCTTCATGACACAACTTTAGAGAATTTTTCGCGCAGTGAATCGCTCCTCTTGATCCCTAAAAGCAATCCATTTTTGCGCAAGCTATTCTCCTATGTCGCAGGATCAGAGCTTGATGAGCGTGTAATTTGGATCATTGATGAACTTTGCAATGTGTTTCTCCAATCTGATCTTGAAGAAATCCTGAAAGATTTTGGTAGCGCAACAGGGCAAAAAGATCCGGTGCTGCATTTCTATGAAACCTTCCTTGCCGAGTATGATAAATCCCTGCGCAAGGCACGCGGTGTTTGGTACACGCCAGAACCAGTGGTGAATTTTATTGTCCGCGCTATTGACGAAGTGCTCAAGACGCATTTTGATTTGCCAGACGGGATAGCCGATACCTCTAAAACAACGATCAAAATTGCTGCACAAGAAGCTGATAAACGCACCAAAACAGGCCGTAAAATGTACGAGCAAGAAGTGCATAAAGTCCAGCTTCTTGATGTTGCCACAGGCACAGGCACCTTTCTGGCTGAGGTCGTCAAACAAATCTATAAACGCTATGAAGGGCAAGAGGGAATATGGGGTAGCTATGTCGAAAATGACCTCCTGCCGCGCCTCAACGGGTTTGAGCTTCTCATGGCTTCCTACGCGATGTGTCATATGAAGCTGGATTTGCTTCTGCGCGAGACGGGCTATGACCTCGCCACAGCAAAAAAGCAACAACGCCTCAACGTCTACCTCACTAACTCGCTGGAAGAACACCACGACGATTCCCATCTTCCGTTTGCCAACTGGCTATCCCAAGAAGCCAATGAAGCCAGCCGTATCAAACGCGATATGCCGATTATGATAGCCTTTGGAAACCCACCTTATTCAGTGAGTAGTTCAAATAAGGGAGAGTGGATTCAGAGCTTAATTAGAGATTATAAGACGGGGCTAAATGAAAGAAAAATCAACCTAGACGACGATTACATTAAATTCATTCGATATGCCGAACATTACATGGAGAAAAATTCTCAAGGCATTGTCGCCATGATTACCAATAATAGTTTTATTGATGGTGTGACACATCGGCAAATGCGCAAACACTTGCTGGAAACCTTTGATGATATTTACATCTATGACCTACACGGGAGTACAAAAAAGAAAGAAACAGCACCTGATGGCTCGAAGGATGAAAACGTCTTTGATATTCAGCAGGGCGTGAGTATTTCTATTTTTGTGAAACACAATAAAAGAGACCAAAGGCTTGCTGTAGTTCATCACTTTGACAGCTATGGACGGCGCAAAGACAAATACGATCGCTTAGCCAGCTCCAGCCTTAAATCAACACCATTTACAAAACTTCGCTGCAAATCCCCATACTTTTTCTTTACTCCGAAAGATTTTGGAGCAGAGGCTAGTTACAAGAAAGGGTTTTATGTAACAGACGTTTTCCAAGAATATAATTCAGGTATACAAACAAAAAGGGATAAAACTACCATTTCATTCTCGGCGGAAGAAAGTACAGAAACATTCCATGAATTTTTAAATCTAGAAAGCCAAGAATTAAAGGTAAAGTATAAACTTCCTAAAGACGGCAGAGATTGGAAAATTGATTGGGCTAAAGCTGATTTGCGGCATAACAGCCCTCAACTTAGCATAATAAACTACCGTCCATTTGATAACCGTATTACTCAATACACTGGAACATCCAAAGGGTTTTTGGCATATCCCCGCTATAAGACAATGAAACACGTTCACAATAAAAGAAACACGCTTCTCTTGTTTTGTAGGCAATTATCAATACAAAATTGGGCACATGTTTTTTGTACCAAAGATATTACCGATCTTAATTCAGTATCAATCAACTCAAAAGAGCAAACATATTGTGCGCCCTTATATCTCTATCAAGACAACATGGGACAGCTCACAAAAACCCCGAATTTTGACCCGAAAATTTACGCCTCTATCAAGGATAAAATCCCTGATGTTACACCAGAGAGTTTATTTGATTATATCTATGCTGTACTGCATTCCTCTGCATACCGCGCGCGCTACATCGAATTTTTGAAGATAGATTTTCCGCGCATACCATATCCCAGTGATCCTGCCCCGTTCCACGCGCTAGCCGAAAAAGGCGAGAAGTTGCGGGCACTGCATCTGATGGAAAGCGATAAACTCGGCGAGCGGATCACCACCTATCCCATTACAGGTGATCATGAAGTTATCAAACCCCGCTTCAAAGATGGGTGTGTGTGGATCAACGAAACCCAATATTTTGGCGGCGTGCCGGAGATCGCATGGAACTTCTACATCGGCGGCTATCAACCCGCACAAAAATGGCTCAAAGATCGTAAAGGCCGTGAGCTATCCCATGACGACATTACCCATTACCAGCGCGTTATTGTGGCACTTGTGGAGACAGGTAAGCTCATAAAGGAAATTGACGGGATAGATTTTCTACCGAAAAATTAAGTAATGCAAAAACGTGATTAATCGGCATAACGATTTTCTAATGCATATAAGATCAATGCTGAATATGCATCAATAGGCCAGAGGGATGCAACGGGAGAGCGCAGCATCTCCCTTGCCGAACCGAAGGTGAGCAGGTTGGGCTTTGCCCGACCCAAGCGCACGTGACTACGTGCACAGCTTGCGTTCTTCTTTCTGAACGGATTACCATCTGTCCACCAAGGTACACCCCAGCAGCGAGCGAGCCACAATGAACCACAAGTGACACGGTACATACCGACCCATCGCATTAAAATCTGACATTAGGATCATGCGCCGATGCTTTGATCTCAGCCGCCAATTCCTCACAATAGGCCGCATAGGTCAAATACGCCCCGCCGCGCAATGTCGCCCATATCTCTTTGGGTAGAACTTCCAGATCATGGGTTTTACGATATTGATATTCCAGCGTATCGATGATTTGGCGAACACCGCTTTGTGCGGTTTCGCAAAGCTGCGCCCTAAGATCATCTTGCGAATACCCAAGCCCTGCGAGCCCTTTCAATAAGGTGTCATAGGCGGCTTGTATTTCTTGGTTTTGAGTGCTCATATCCCGCCCTCCACATCTGAACTCATACGCCCATATCGGCCACTCAGGCAACTTTTCTGCATCGTATAATCAATGCGCATCAGCGCGTAGCTTTTCAAATTACGACGGATCATCTCATCCATCTGCCCAAGCTTATGGCGCATATGCGAATGCGTCAGCCCCAGCGCGCGTTCCTGATCACGCAGGATTTTAAAATCCCGGCGAAGCCGCAAGAATTCCTTGCGAGAGGTCACAAGCATCTCATCCATCGCATGCAAGGCACAAATCTGCGCCATAGAGCTTTGATGGTGATGATGGACCATGTTGATTGGAGCGTTCGTATTGATATTGTTGGCTGCGATAAGATATTTCTCACCGCTGCCCATAGGGATTTTACGCCCCGAAGTGCTTGTTTTACTCATAATAGTTCCCACACAAATGATATTTACACAGATGCCCCGAAAGGCACCACAACCACACGTTAAACGTGTATTTAGATAACTTGTTAGACACATAATCTAAATATGTCAAGAAAATTAGTTTATTTTCGTATTATTTCTGGATTTTAGGTAGATTTTATGCCTAATTACTCCTATAGGTAGTATATAGTTCTAAAGGAGTGGTGCCGAGTGATAATATCTGTCGAACAAATACGGGCTGCACGCGCCTTGCTCTCTTGGAGCCAAAACGAATTAAGTGAGCGCGCAGGAATTAATAAAAATACCGTTGCCGCTATTGAGACAGGTAAAAACGTACCGCATCAGGATACCTACCGGAAAATTGTTGGTGCTATTGAAAGCGCGGGAATTGAGTTTCTTGAGCATGATGGCGTACGGAAAAGGCCGACTGATCGATTGTTGATGCTCAAAGGCACGAATGGTCTGCGCGAATTTTACGATGATGTGTATGACGTGGCAAAAAATGCGGGGGGTAATTTTTGCATTTTCAACGGCGTACCTGACTTGATCGTCCAAAGTTTAGGGAGCGAATTTTATGATTCCCATTCCTCTCGCATGTCAAAGGTCAAAGGAAATTTTAATTTCAAGGTTATTATAGAACAAGGCGACACCAACTTTATCGGTGCTGGGTTTGCGGAATATAAATGGTTTCCCAAAAAAGATTTTCATCAGAAAACTATATATATCTACGGTGACAAGGTGGCGTTCCTGTCATGGGAACAGGAGCCTTTTGTTATAATAATCCAAGAAAAAGAGATAGCGCAAAGTCAAAGAATTCTATTCAGGACAGTGTGGGATGCAGCGGAGAATATCCCGCCATGAGCTATTCAAACTTTAAATTATCGATCGACCGCTCTGCATTCACGGTAAGTAATGATAACAGGCATCCTGAAGGTCTGAACCTCAAAGAAGTTCCACGAGATTACAGTGAGTTTACAAAGCTTCTAAACTCTGTCGGAGGCCCTTTGGGTTGGGACAAACGCAAAAAATATAGGGTGTATCAGAGCGAAGTGCGTCAACGCCTTGCCTTGGAAGCCACACATTTGTTTTTGTTTGAACGTTTTAATAAAGCCATAGGGTATTCGCTGACGATCGCTCGCCCTGATCTTAGCAAAACTTTTAATATGCAGGTGGCCGAGATTGAGAATTTTGGGCTTAAGCCAGCCTATACTGCGAAAGGCTATGGTGGTTATTTCTTGAACCAAGTTCTTAGCCGCCTGTTTAATGAAGGCTATGAGAAGGTTTATCTAGAAAGTAGATCAACCAATCATAAAAAGGTCGTCCCTTTCTATGAAAGGAATGGCATGTCTGTCATCGGCATTGATGAAGATATCCCTGATGATTTCACCCCTTAATTCACTTGCGTAACGGCATTGAAAACACGCAGTTCACAAGACCGCCTCATACGCGCTCATCACATAATCCCAATGGTCTTTACGGGCTGTTTTGGATTGCCCGTTAAGCCATTGTGCGATCATCGTACCACTTAATTTACCCGGGAAATTTTGAGAGTTCTTTAATAGAGTAATACCCCCAATACCGGTTTGATCCCGGTACGCTTTTAAGGTTTTTCTCATTTTGTCGGTGATGATAATTGGCCGTTGAGGGTGGCGCGCAAGCTTTTCATACTCATCCAAAACGAAAGCAACACAATGCGGCTGTGCATTTGATATTGTGCCATTGACCCAGCAAACCACTGTCTGCGCGTTTACTCCATCAGGCACATTTTTTGCTTTTCGTATAAGTTCAGTGGGCGTAAGCCCTATATCGCGAAAGTGCTGCAAACGCTCTAAATCTTTCGTGGAAATTTCGGCGTAATTTTCTTTGGGTGCTATGTATCTCTTCTTTTTTGGGCCTCCAACCCGATCCGGTGTTTCTTCCCACCGCTTTAGGGCATACGCCAAGTAATCTTTACGGATTCTAATGCCTTGATTTTTCAAAAAATTAGATACGAGCCGTCCGTTGATGCCTTTTGGTTTTTCAGGAACCTGTCCCCGCAAAATTGTATACGCCCCAATACCTGTGCGCTCTATATGTTCGTTTATGACGCTATGAAGTTCTGGGGAAGACCGAACATAGCTGCCCTCAATTGGAGTAAAGTTTTCCCAGAGATTCAACACGTAATCCAGATGATCTTTTTGAGCAGACTTAACCGTTCCCCTCATCCAGCATTGGATTTTAGAGCTATCTAGGCCTTCAGGCGTTTCGTGGCGGCGACCACTTAACAATGCCGCGGGCCCGAAGCCCGTTTTAGACTGATGCGCGCGTAATTGTTCAATAATATCATCCGTAATCTGAACTTTTGGATTGTCCGGTAAAGATGTCCACAGATTCCAGACATAATCAAATTGTTCGATATTTATTCTTTTTCTCTGTGGTTGGTATAACCATGCTCCAATTTGAGCAATTGTTACCCCCTGCGGCACATCGTTTCGACCATCTAGGATATGCTCCGTAGACACGCCAGTTCTTGATATTTGAGATTTTATTTTTGTGATCAATTCGGGAGTTATTAACGTAAAAGACTCTTCCTCATTGGGCATTTTTTTCCAATGCTCCAACACTGCGTTTAGATGTATTTTGCTCGCTGTTTTGGCTGTCCCTTCCGACCAGTAAAAGCACGCACCTACACCCAAACCGTCAGGAAACACATTATATTCCTTCATGCTCTTAATTAGGGCAGCCTCACCCATACCTGTGCGTTTTTTGTGGTGTAGAAGCTCCTGTCTCATTTCTTTTGTGATTTTCACGCGTTCGGACATAAGATAATATAGCACGTTAAATTATTTACGTTCCATTCAATAAATACAGAATATATAAGTAAACATTCCTATAGATTTAAATTTTAATATATCAATTAGTTTGTTCTAAGAAGTTATGTTTTATTTATGCTATTTAGAATTGTACATTTACATAAATTATTAACTTATATTCTGTAATATACTTTATAAGGTTAAAGCCCCAATCAATAGGGGTAAGAAGAACAATTACGGGGAAGAGTGACGTGGGTAACGAAAACAATAGTTATGGGCAAGATAAGGCGGTCAAGCTTACGGGTGAGTTGATCGAGAAAGTCTCGGACTTTATCCTGAATGCCGGTCGCGGAAATTTAGCGCCGCTAGTGGGAAACCATATTAGTATTTTCATTGATGCCTTTTACCAAGATCTAATTGAAGCCCTAAAAAAGAAAGCTGCGGACAAAAAAGCCCACACCACCCTGTTGAATCAAATTCAGGCCGATATTAACGACCTTCAAAGACAAATTGACGCCTTGCAGGGCAAGATTGACATCCTCGAAGAAGAAAAGTCGGAAAACACAAGCCAGATTGATAAAAATAAAGAGCGGATGGAACAGTTAAAAAGCGAGGGAAAAGAGGATTCACCTGAATATCTCGCGCTGGTCGCCGCCAATGAAGCCCTTAATGCAAGAAACAAGGACATAGACAAAACAATAGATGACTATAAAGACAAGCAAGAAGGCCTACAAAACGAGTTGGACGGCCTTACAGAAATGAAGGCCTCAGGAAATACCGTTGCTTATCAGGACAATCTAGACAGCAAAGGTTCTGATGTGTTCCTGTCAGCAGATGATAAAAATAATGCAGAATTAATCCCCGATGTTTCCGAAAAATTTGTGGGCCGCAGAGTTCAGGCAAAAGCTGAACATGAAATAGCGGCGTCCACTGAAGTCAAAAAAAGCGTCGCTATCGGTTTCTTGGGGGAGGATTTTTTAGAACCAAGCAGCCCAAAGAGCATGATTGTTGCCGAGTTCACTCAATCTGCAAGTGGACAAATTCCACCGTCAAGCCCCACACAAACGCAGGAGATCAGTAACCCCGGGTCGAATGGTCCTTCAAATGGAATGATTGGTTAATCGTTGTTATAGGCAAAATCGGCATTTGCCACTCTATCGGACCGCAATGCACGGATAGTTTTGGCTACTAGAGTATACCCCTCTTCAAGCTTACCCAAGCCATATCCGGTGTAGGGAACGCCCCGCACAAAGAAATCAATGACAGAATCGCCGGATTCTGCATAATTAAAGGTGTATTTGGCCTCTATACCCTCCCTAGCAAATTTACGCACTAATGCATCGCCAAGCGATTGATGTGTAAACCCAGACCCCGGAGCAATGGTCACAAACATGCCAACGGCATCATTGTCTTTGGAATACCTCTGTGCCGACCGCGCTAAATCCCATGCATTTGGAGCAGGTGCCGTAGTACTTGAAGTTGTCGAATTAGCACCTGTCGTTGCCGCTGCAACGTTATTATTTGCGACACTCGCGCCATTTGCCGGGCTTTCTTCGGCAACCGCACTATTAAACGGCGCGACGATCAACATTGTGCCTAACGCGGCGGCGCCAACGGTGTTTCTAAATCTACTTTTTAAATCTGGTAAGCTCATTTTCAGTCCCTCCTCGTGGAACGCCTTATGTACACTTAATTCCATATTCTTTGGATCGAATATTACACCTTTAGGCTGTATCGCGCAAGAAAATAATTCATCCTAAAAGTCAACCCCCTATGTGCAAATAAATAGCATTAAATGCATAAAAAATATCTTGACGGGTTTTTGTTCAATTTTACCAATCCCTTAATTTTATAAGGCTTTTCTAATTTTATACTTTGTGCTCCTGTGCGTGGGCGCACATCCACACAAACGGATTCAATAACGGGGATAAAGGGGCAAAATACGGGCGCCCTGCCTTGGCACATAATACCCGGTATAGTAGTGTCAAAAAGGATGCTTTATGACAGGGTATCTATAAGAAATTATGAAAATATCGAAATGGCGAGATTGTACGGTGTGCAAGACCCGCAAAAAAGGAGAGAGGCAAAGGCGCAAAAAGCATGGTTTTTGACAAGGTGAATTATGAATAACAGTGATAAAAACCCCGCCCCCGCCCGGCGCGTGGGGTATATGCGGGTTTCAACAAAGCGACAAACTCTGGGGCTGCAAAAAGCCGCCTTGCGTGATGCCGGTTGCGATGTGATTTATGCCGATCACGGGATATCGGGCAAGGTGGTGCGCCGCAAGGGCTTAAGCAGGGCTCTGGCGGCCTTGCGCCCCGATGATACGCTGGTTGTGCACCGCATTGATCGGTTGGGCCGCGATATGCAGCATCTGGCGCGGATTTTATCGATGTTAGAGGATAAAAAGGCGCGGTTCCATTCTCTTTCCCAAAGCGTTGATGTTGGATCAGCCAGCGGCAAGCTGGTGTTTTATATTTTTGCGGCCTTTGCCGAGTTTGAAAGCCATATCAACGGGGAGCGCACCAAAGGCGGCATGCGCGCCAGCAAGGCCAAGGGTGCAAAGCTTGGCAGGAATATCAAGCTTACGGATCAGGATGTGGTGAGCGCGCGCAAGATGCTGAAAAACGGATCAGTGTCCTATGCCATAGTGGCGGATATTCTGGATGTTTCCACAAGCACCTTACGAAGAGCGCTCAAGCGGCGGGAAAGTGAGGCGGCATGAACGCCCGTGATGATGCCATAGCGATTAATCTTTATATTGGTCAGCGGGTGCGCGCGCGGCGCAAGGCTATGAATATCAGGCAAAAGGCGCTTGCAAGTGCGCTTGGCATTTCATACCAGCAATTGCAAAAATACGAGAATGGCAAGAACAGGATGAGCGCGGCAAAGCTCTGGATTGTCGCCCATCAACTCGGTGTGCCTGTGGGTTGGTTTTATCCGGGTGAGTAATGAGTGTGGCTCATCTGTTCCTAACCAAACGGATGCGGCGCATTTCAAAAGACCCTATGGGGCTCTCTTCCATCAGTTCCTTCATATAGACATAAAGTGCCCGTGAGGGATGCACACCGGGGCGCAAGGTTTGGATCAGGCTTTGCCACATGCAGAAGGCAAAATGTGCACAGAATGTTTCAATGGGAATGCCATGTTTTGATTTGGACTGCATGACCAGATCATTATAAACATCCTGCGTCTTGTTGCTGATCAGTAATTTATTGATAGTATCGTTCCATTCCAGCTTGCCGTAGAGCGTTTGATGCAAGGCCATTAGGATAAGTTGTTGGCTGTATCCATCTGAATAGTCCCTGTCCGCAAGGGCTTGCTCACCTCGCTCCAAATCTACATGCAGAAAATCATATTCTTGTGGCAAGGCTGCATAACAATAATCCCCAAACAGCAAATAATACCGGCTCGCGGTTTGACGACTGAGCGCCTTCACGCAGTGGCGCCGGGCATAACGCGCAATAATCCGGGTTGCTTGTGAGCAATTGCGCCCTTCGCAGTAAAGCTTGAGCAAACACAGGAACATATCTTCGCCCAGATTGGCGTTCCAGCAATAGCGGTTTTTCATCGTCCAATATTTACGGGGCAATGATTGTCCTGACCTGAGAAATTCAAGAGAGTCTTATATTGTCCGGTACGTCAGTCTTTACAAGGATATATCGCGCTTGATGACAAGAAAGCGCCAATGCTTAATTTGATAGACCTCGGAAACGAAAAGGAGGTCACGCCGATGTCAAACACCCCTAAAGCCGCTGCTCGATCAATGTACGAAAAATCGATCCAGCTTATCGCTAATGTATCGGCGGCGATCGTGGCGTTCTTTGCCACGGGGCCGCTTTATACGCTCACCATTCGCTGGGTGGAGGAATTTTCCGCCACACAATACGGACCGGATTTTGAGTGGGCCGTGAAGATATTCTGGTTCGTGGTTGTGGGTGCCATCACCTACGGCATAGCGCGCGCCACAGTCGCAACAGCCATTGCAATGGGCGGTCTCGCCCTTGCCAGCAAACTATTTTAAACCCCCGGCAATAGAGAAGGAATTTATATGCCTAGAAAACCTGATCGTCTGATCAACAAACCTGCAAGAACGGCGCGCAACTGGTGCTTTGGTATTGGGACTTTTATGGGCTTTGCGGCCCTTGGTGCCTTTAGCAAAGGCAATGGAGGCTTGAGCCTTATCTATGGGCTGATCGCTGCTGCGCTGTTCATTGTCGGCGCGAATATCAAAACAAAATACGACTGGAAAGGCGGGATCGATATTTACAAATAGCCTGCATATCCAGCGTGGCCGGGCGGTACGCCGCCCGGTCTTTCCCTTTCCTGAATGACCGGACCCCCCATGCAAGACTTTGACAACGAGCAAGATAGATATGGCAGCGCCGGGTTTATTGAGCCCGAGCACACCAGCCTTGTTCCCCATTATAGCAAAAGCAAAGATGCCCTGTTTGTCGGGCTTATCGGCAAGCGCAAACTTTACTGGAACGGCATGGGCGGGGTGCTTTTGGTGGCAGGCGCACGCGGGGGCAAGCTCAGGGATATTCTGGCCTATAGCATACTGGATGGGATGTACGGCGGCACGCTCTTGATACTGGATATGAAGGGGGAACTTGCCGCCATTAGTCAAAAGCAAACACGCGGGCGCAAACACTGCATCTATTGGAACCCGGCGGCGCTTCATGGCTTACCACAGAGCCGCATTAACCCGGTTGATTATATCCATACCCGTAACCCCATGCTGGTCTCTGACGTCAAAGTGTTTGTAGAAAACATGATTAGCCTGACGGGGTCTTCTGGAGCTGAGTATTTTGAGCTCCGGGGCCGTGAGTTTTTAGAAGCTATCATTCTAACACTTGTAACGATTGACACCGTTTTGAGCCTCCGCGCCTTTATCAAATCATCAACCTGATCCCCGGCGGTACAGATCGCTGGCTGGATTTTGCCTTTGAGATGCATGAAGCCGGATATGAAATATCAGCTCGTATTGAAGAAGAAATTGCAAATTCGCGCAAAAGCAGCGGCAACGGCATGCAGGGCATTCTTGGGGAAATCTTCAAATCCTTTGCTGCGCTCTCTGACCCGGCACTTATGGCCTCGGTTTCTCCGCCTTTTGATTTTTCGTTATCTGATCTATGCCGCTCTGATCAGACGTATAATTTTTACATGATGCCGCCAGCCGAGTTTGTCGATGCATGGGGGCCAGTGATGAAGGCAATGTTTGTGGCGGGCATGATTTATAAATCCCGCGCACCTTCTGCCCCGCGCCAAACTTGGATATTGGATGAATGCGCGCAACTTGGTAAATTCCCGCTGGTAACCAAGCTCTATTCCTACGGCGCCGGGATTGGCATTCGCCCGCTAGCCGTGTTCCAAAGCACCAAGCAGATGAACGCGCTCGGGCCAGAGGCAGAAACCATCATCACCTCATCGGCTGCGGTACGGATTTATTTTGCCGTGCGTGATATTGGCTCGGCAGGTGCGCTGTCAAAAATGCTGGGCTCCCAAACGCTGGAATATGATGACAGTTTGGCCCAATCCAAGGCCTTGTTAGCCAAGAAAGCGGCTATTCGGGCTGTGTTGATGGAAGGCGCGGACCCTATGAATGAAGGGGCAAAGCTCGCCCATTACCGCGAGGCTGCAAGCAATCGTAGCAAGCAAGCGCGTTTGCTTAGAACTCCGGATGAAGTGCTCAACACACCCGGCGACAAAGCCTATCTGTTTATGGACGGGGTGCCGCTTGCGATTTACGCCGATCGCAGGGCGTATTTTGACCAACGTGATATGGCCGGAACCTTTCACCCCAATCCGTATCATCCGCCGCTTGACAAGGTGCGAATTAAGACCCGGTTTGGGCATCGTTGGCGGCGGATCATCATTGAGGCCGTACCCGCCCGCTTTGCAGAGTATCCGCAATATGCTGGCGGGCTGTGGTCCTATGTGGAGGGCTTTAAATGAAAGCGCCCCAGCAAAACCCTGTTCACATGAACACGCCCGCGCCTACGCCTGCGCCGCCGCAAAACAATGTGCCGCGCTCCCTTTCTTATGCGCATGATAATCAAAGTAATTTGCCCGGCTCACCGCCAAAGATGCAAGGTGCCGCGCCAAAGGTTCGGGAGGCCTTTGACAAGAACCGCGATTCCACAATCGCCCGGCAAAAAGCTGATCTGAACAAAAGCGAGTCTGAGCGCCGCCGCGAGAGCCCAACCCGCGAGCAACGGCGTGAAGCTTTCATGATCAAGCGCGATCAGCCTAAGCCGAGTTTGCGGCCCGGCCCCCAGCTTGCACGCGGGCCCGACCGGACGGCCTTTAATCAAAGATGGCAGGCCGAACAACAAGCCGCAAAAGCCCTCAATCATCAGGCCCGTGAGGGCCGCAAGGCGGCGTTCCTGAAAGCACGAAACGAGCAAACCCAATCTCACAGCAAAACCCGAAACCACAGCAGAAAAGGAACAAGATCATGAGTGAACAAGACAGCCGGAACCAACAACAAAGCAAAGGGCCTGTAGACACCCTGCGCGATGGAGCCTTAAAAGCCACCATCTGGCGGCGGGAAAGCGAAACGAAAGATTATTTCACCACCAGTTTTGCAAAGACTTACTCCGACAAGGAAGGGAACCTGAAAGATGGGCATAGCTTTGGCCAGAGTGATCTGCTCGGCGTTGCCGAGCTGGCCCGACTTGCTCATCAGCGCACTGCCGAGCTAAAGCGCGAAGACTTTATAAATGCCCGCAGAAACGAGCTGAATGTGCCCCCGGAACGGACGCAGGAAACGCGGGCGCAGCAACGCAGCGCTGCCCCGGCTGAAAAGCGTGCACCGGAAAATCCTGCGCCAGCACAACCTTTGACCCCCTCGATCCCACCGCAAAACCGCTCTCAGTAAAGGGCGGGAATATATATCCTTATATACGCACAAAAAGAGAATATTTTCCTATTACTTTGTTGGTAATTAGTGTAGTATGTTCCCTTTTTGTTCTCGTAAGGGTAGGAGAAAAGTAACGCGTTAAAAACAAGGTTAGACGATATGACTAAGAAGAGGATAAAAGACGATACCAAAGACACCCCGCCAAGCGCAGCGTTTGCACAAAATAGCGTGCTGGATCACATTGCAAACAAGCCAGCCATCACGGTTGATTACGAGAAATATGCACATCTGCTTGATGACCCGGATTTAAGCGAAGATCAAAAGCGTGAATTCCTGCAAGCGGTCTGGAATATCATTGTCGGGTTTGTTGATCTTGGCTTTGGGGTGCATCCGGTGCAGCAAGCTCAAGATAGCTGTGGAGAATCCCGCAAAAGTCACGCTGAAAACACAATTACAGTGGGTAATGCGCTAAAATCAAAAGATACAAAAATTACCAGTCAGTTTGCTGATATCACCAACACCACAAAAGGAGGCGCACCTGATGACACTGGATTTAACCGATAACAAACTCGCCATTATTTATTGCCGGGTATCTTCCAAAGGCCAAACGGGCTTGGGTTCTCAGGAACACAGATGCCGCCAATATGCCACGGAAAAGGGCTATAAGGTGGTTGCTGCTTTTGATGATGATGTATCAGGGGGCGGGGATTTTATCAAACGCCAAGGCATGGTCGATTTGCTTGGCTTTTTGGATAAGCATATTGAAACAAACTTTATTGTCATTTTTGATGATCTTAAACGCTATGCGCGCGATGTTGAGTTCCACCTGAAACTGCGCCGCCTTATGGCTGAACGGGGCGCAATCCGCGAATGCCTGAATTTTACGTTTGAGGATACGCCGGAAGGGCAATTTACCGAAGTTATCAACGCCGCCGTTGGTGAGCTGGACCGCAAGCAGACAGCGCGGCAAAACAGACAAAAGAGCATTGCACGCCTTGAGCAAGGTTATGCGGTTTTTAACCAACTGCCTATCGGATATAAATATGTGAAGGTCAAGGGCGGTAATAGTGAAGCCGTTCGGGATGAACCGCTCGCCTCTATCGTGCAGGAAGCCCTTGAGGGGTATGCCACGGGCAGGTTTGGGTCCCAAGTTGAGGTGAAAAGGTTTTTAGAATCCCAGCCGGAATTTCCCAAGCATTTTGCCGATGGCACCATTCGCCAACAAAAGGTGGTGGATATGCTTAATCAACATATGTATGCCGGATATATCAGCGCGCCAAAATGGGGCGTATCTATCCGCGATGCCAAACACGAGGGCCTTATCAGCAAGGCAAGCTTCGAAGCGGTGCAACAACGGCTTAAGGGCGGCGTTTATGCACCAGCACGCAAAGATATCCGTGAAGACTTCCCCTTGCGCGGGGCTATTTGTTGCTCTGAATGTAACGCACCACTTACCGCTGGTTGGTGTAAGGGTAAATACAAAAAATACCCTTATTATTTCTGTCACATGAAAGGCTGCGTACAGAAAGGCAAGACTATTTCCAAAGACAAGTTGGAAGGAGAATTTGAAACCCTCTTACAAAAATTGGTCCCACAGGACGGTTTGTTTAAGGTGGCTTCCGCAATGTTCAAGGATTACTGGAATCAGACAATTGAAAAATCCTCCACCGATGCCAAGGCTTTCAAGCAACAGGTCGCCAAAATTGAAAAAACGATTAGCCAGCTTGTTGAACGTATCGTTAATACAGACAATATCAAGGTAATTGACGCCTATGAAAAGCGTATGGAAAACCTTGAACGGGAAAAGCTTATTTTGCGTGAAAAAGCGACAAAAACAGGTGTTTCACAAAAGAGCTATGGCGAAATGTTTGAACTCTCCATGAAATTTCTATCAAACCCTTGGAAAATATGGAGTTACGGCAACTTTGATCTACAAAGACTAGTACTGAAACTGGCCTTTACTGCCCCTCTTTCCTATAACAGGAATGAAGGGTGTTTGAACTCTAATTTTTCATTACCATTCAAGGCGTTAGGTGACTTTTGTACATCGGAAAATGTAATGGTGCCGCTGGGGAGAATTGAACTCCCGGCCTCACCATTACCAATGGTGCGCTCTACCACTGAGCTACAGCGGCCCGAAGGCATGAGGCGCGACAGAGAAATCACGCTCGCCGCGCCTATTGCCACACGCGCGCAGATGATGCAAGAAAAACTATCGAAAATTCTGCCAGGCCACCTTTCCGTTTCGCCCTCACTTCACAACAATCGATAGAGGCGCTTTCTTCTTGATATTTCACGACAATCGGCTAATGCTGCGCGCTATGACGGATAAAATACGCCAAAATGATAAAAGCGATCCCGCTACGCTCAAGCTTAAATCCGAAGCTAAGCAGGCAAGGTTGTCTGAAGCTTTGCGATCCAACCTTAGACGGCGTAAAGAGCAAGCCCGCGAGCGAAAAACGCCGGCATCTGATACAAACGAATAAACACCCGCAATCCTGACCATTATGTCAGCAATCCGTGGCCGCAATCTGGCTGTTTTCCTCATAAATTGACGCTTGTGCCATATCGTTTATTCCCCTACATATGCTGCAATCTGCACCGCTACAGACAATGTCTGCATAGTATTTAAGCCGCATGTATTTTGAATTTCCGGGAGACTGACCATGGCCATAATGTCTGATAAATGGATCCGCGAAATGAGCCAAAACCACAATATGATTGAACCCTTTGTCGACGGTCAGGTGCGCGGCGATAATATCTCTTACGGTCTATCTTCCTACGGCTATGATGCCCGCGTGGCGCCAGAGTTCAAGATTTTCACCAATGTTGACAGCGCCATCGTTGATCCAAAAAACTTTTCCCCAAAAAGTTTTGTCGACCGCAATACAGACGTATGCGTGATCCCGCCAAATAGCTTTGTACTGGCGCGAACAATAGAATATTTCCGGGTACCACGCGATGTACTGGTGATTTGCCTTGGCAAGTCGACCTATGCCCGCTGCGGCATTATCGTTAACGTGACACCGTTGGAACCTGGCTGGGAAGGCCATGTAACCTTGGAATTTTCCAATACCACGCCCCTGCCTGCAAAAATTTATGCCAATGAAGGCGCGTGCCAATTCTTGTTCCTGCAGGGCAATGAGCCTTGCGAAACCACTTACAGCGACCGAGCCGGAAAATATCAGGGTCAACGCGGCGTTACTCTCCCAAAGGTTTAAGGCCCAGCTGCACAACAGGGCTTGCCAGTCGAACATCTTATTGCCCACACGGCCACATGTTTGGCTTTACTTCGCCACCTTCATGCCGCTATTGCAGGGCAGGTTCGCTTTATAAAAGCGCGCTGCACGGGCAAGAGATAGCCCTATTCAAATAGCCAGAAGGTTAAAACGGCATGGAAAAACTGATTATCACTGGCGGAAACAGGCTGTCGGGCACAATCCCGATCAGTGGTGCAAAAAATGCTGCGCTACCCTTGATGTGTACCTGCTTGTTAACCGAGGAACCGGTAACCCTGAATAATTTGCCGCGACTTGCTGATATTACCACTTTATCTGATCTCTTAAATCATATGGGTATTACGGTTACCATAGCTGGCGGACGTGGCGGCGGTGGCGGCGGCCGCAGCCTCACATTTGATGGCAGTAACATCCACGATACAGTGGCTCCTTATGATATGGTCCGCAAAATGCGTGCCTCAATATTGGTGCTCGGTGCCCTTGTTGCCCGCGCAGGTGAGGCAACTGTATCGCTACCCGGCGGCTGTGCCATAGGCAACAGGCCCATTGACCTGCATTTAAAAGCCCTGGAGGCTATTGGTGCCAAGATTGAGCTAACAAACGGTTATGTGCGCGCCAGTGCGCCCAATGGTTTAACGGGTGGCACAGTACGGTTTCCCTTTGTCTCGGTTGGGGCCACTGAAAATATTCTTATGGCAGCTGCCTTGGCCAAAGGGAAAACAACCATCGAGAATGCTGCGCGCGAGCCAGAAATCGCGGATCTTGTGGCCTGTCTGAATTCTATGGGGGCCAAAATTACTGGGGCTGGGCAGGAAACCATCATCGTTGAAGGTGTCGAAAAACTACACGGCACCGAACATACTGTTATGCCTGACCGCATTGAAGCCGGATCATACGCAGTGGCGGCGCTGATGACGCGCGGCAATATATTGCTGGAGGGCGCGCAGGCCGAGCATATGCAGGCAACAATTGATACGCTTCGAGAAGCCGGTGGCATTGTTGAAGTTGAGGCGACAGGCGTGCGAGTGCACTCAAATGGGCATGTTGGTGGTTTTAATCTTGTCACCCAGCCGTTTCCCGGCTTTGCCACCGATATGCAAGCGCAGTTTATGGCACTGGCGGCCACGGCAAGTGGCGCCAGCGTGATCACTGAAGCCATTTTCGAGAACCGCTTTATGCATGTGCCCGAGCTTAGCCGAATGGGCGCTGATATTACGGTAACCGGAGCCAGTGCTGTCGTCCGCGGTGTTGGCCAGCTTGTGGGGGCTGAGGTTATGGCAACTGACCTGCGCGCCAGCATGGGCCTCGCGCTCGCCGGGCTTGTGGCCAAGGGCCAAACCACCGTCAACCGCCTTTATCATCTCGACCGTGGTTATGAGCAATTGGAAGAAAAATTGCGACAAGTGGGCGCAGTTGTTGAACGCGCGCCATCATAAGCTTACATTGCGCAAGAATTAACGATTCGGTGTGTCGCTAGGCCGCGAAGCCAAGACCCACCCATAATTTTTGTAGCGGACCTGAGCTTTATGAAGACGCCTTTAAAACTAATTGCCCAAAATAGTGAAGATATTACAGTCGTTTCCGCACTTTTGCAGGATATGACAGTGCGTATCGGCGACATTGTCTGGTTAGCCTCCGAGCACCGCTTTGCTTTCATTGGCAACCGCTTTCGCTGGGAAAAGAAACGCATGTTCCGCCGACCCAGAGGGGAACGAGTACGAACCGCCGTGCATTTTTCTGGCGTCAAAGCTGCCAGATTAACCGGCTTTGATTTGAAGGAAAGCGACCGCGTGTTGGCGCTTTTACATATTGAAATGCAAGAACAGGACAGCGCATGCCATCTTCAATTGATGTTTGCTGAGGGTGCCTTAATCCAGATCGAGGCCGACACTATTGACGCGGTTGTGACAGATATTAGTGAAAGCTGGCAAGCGATCAACCGACCTAGCCACGATTGACTTTAAATCCCCAAATTTGAAACTGCTGGAACCTCCCCCATGGAACTGAGCGAAAAACTAGTCCTAGCCCTACCAAAGGGCCGCATCCTGAAGGAAGTGATGCCGCTTGTGAATCAGGCTGGCATTGTGCCCGAGCCGGATTTCGATGATCCAAAATCACGCAAGCTGGAATTTGATACCAACATCAAAAATCTCAGCATTATCCGCGTTCGTGCCTTTGATGCAGCCACGTTTGTGGCCTTTGGTGCCGCACATTTGGGGGTTGTTGGCGACGATGTATTGCAAGAATTTGGCTATAGTGATCTTTATTCACCACTGGATTTGAATATTGGCCACTGCCGACTTTCATTAGCAATGCCAGAAGATGAAGCCAGTACCGACCCCCGTGAATGGTCGCATATTCGAGTTGCCACCAAATATCCTAATTTAACCCGTAAATATTATGCCCAGCGCGGCGTGCAGGCTGAATGTATCAAATTAAACGGTGCCATGGAACTGGCGCCCAAGCTTGGTCTTTCGCGCCGTATCGTTGATCTGGTGTCGACGGGAAGCACCTTAAAAGCCAACCACCTTAAAGAAGTCGAAGTCCTGACGGAAATCACGTCGCGGCTTGTTGTCAACCGGCCAGCATTTAAAACACGCCCACAAGAAATGAGCTACTGGATCGAGCGTTTCAGGGAGGCAATTGGTGATGGTACAGCGGCTTAATGCTGAAAGCGCAGATTTTGAAGCTGACTTTCAATCTCTATTGAATGCCCCGCGGTTAACGTCTTCCGATGTCAGTAAAACTGTAAGCAGCATTCTCGCTGATGTTTTAGCCCGCGGTGACCACGCCGTGTTTGAGCTTACGGTAAAGTTTGACCGTTTCGATGTGGCGGCAAAAGGACTGCGCATTTCGTCTGCTGAAATCGATGCTGCATGCGCCCAAATTGACCATGAAACGATGAAAGCGCTTGAAGTTGCCGCTGGCCGCATTCGCGCCTTTCACGAAAAACAGTTGCCGCAAGACCTTGACTATGTCGACGATATTGGCGTGCGCCTTGGCCAGCATTGGAAAGCTGTGGAAGCGGCTGGCCTGTATGTACCGGGTGGCACAGCAAGTTATCCGTCATCAGTTTTGATGAATGCCATCCCGGCTGCGGTTGCAGGTGTAGACCGTTTGGTGATGACCGTGCCGACACCAGACGGTGTGCTCAATCCTCTTGTTCTTGCTGCTGCACGGTTGGCTGGTGTTACCGAAATTTACCGAATTGGCGGAGCGCAGGCCGTAGCTGTGCTTGCATACGGGACCAAAACAATTGCGTCGGTGGACAAGATTGTCGGACCCGGAAACGCTTTTGTAGCCGAGGCCAAACGCCAGGTTTTTGGCAAAGTCGGCATCGATAGCATCGCTGGCCCCAGCGAAATATTGGTAGTTTCCGACAATAAAAATGACCCACGCTGGATAGCCGCTGATCTTTTGTCTCAGGCCGAACACGATGCGGTAGCCCAGAGCATTTTAATCACGGACGATGCTGCCTATGCAGAAATGGTTATCCAGGCCGTTGAGGACCATCTCGGGGCGCTTGATCGCAAAGATATTGCGCTTGAAAGCTGGACAAAATTCGGGGCAGTAATTTTGGTCGAAAATTTTGCTGCAGCTATTCCCTTGATTGATCGCATCGCCCCCGAGCATCTTGAGCTTGCTGTTGATAACCCATCGGAAATGCAAAATAAAATCCGTAATGCAGGGGCAATTTTTCTTGGCCGCCACACACCAGAAGCCATCGGCGACTATGTGGCAGGTCCCAACCATGTCTTGCCCACAGGGCGAACAGCACGGTTCTCGGGCGGCCTTAGTGTTTATGATTTTATGAAACGAACAACCTTTGTAGGCTGCACAGAAGCCAGTTTGCGGGCCATCGGCCCCGCAGCCATAAGGCTGGCAGAAGAAGAAGGCCTCGGCGCACACGCACTTTCTATTGCTATCCGTTTAAGCGATGGGCAAAAATAGGCGTATGACAAAAAGGCTCATAGATGTGACGCTGGACGAAAGCACCATTGTACGCTGGAACGCGGATGTGGAGCATGAACGCCGGATCGCGGTCTTTGACCTGCTCGAAGAAAACAGTTTTGATCTTTTAAAGTCGTCCAATGACAATTATCCCGGCCCCTATAAGCTGCATCTTGGCACGCTTGAGGGTCGGCTGATGTTTGAGATCAAAGATACAGACAATCAATTGCTGATGAGTTTCCGGCTTGCCATGACGCCTTTCAGGCGCATCATCCGCGACTATTTTGCCATTTGCGATAGCTATTATGAGGCAATCAAAACCGCAAGCCCCTCGCAGATTGAAGCCATCGATATGGGCAGACGCGGGCTGCACAACGAAGGCAGTGAACTGCTGATTGAACGGCTGGACGGTAAAGTAAAAATTGATACGCAAACCGCCCGACGGCTTTTTACACTCGTCTGTGTATTGCACCTCAAAGACGGCCGAGGCCCACGCTGATGTCAGTAACCGAGCATCAAGGCCCCACGCCTGCGAACAGCAATAAAACGCTCAAAAGTGTACTTTTTTTGTGTAATCAGAATGCAGTGCGCAGTCCCATGGCCAAGGCTCTGGCTGATCGCTATTGCAAACGCCGTATTTTCATCGAATCAGCAGGCTTGATCGCGGGCGCACTTGATCCCTTTTCCGTTACCGTCATGGCTGAAGAAAATATGGATATTTCTGACCACAAAGCCAAAACCTTGGCGGATATTGATGTTGATCTTTTTGATCTGGTAGTTGCCCTTACAGAAGAAAGCCGCGACTATATCGCCAGGAAAAAACCTGGGGTTCCAATCGAATACTGGGCGACCCCAGATCCATCCGACTCCGAGGGGCACCGTAGCCAAATATTAGACAGCTACCGCTTGGTGCGTGATCACCTTGAAATCAGAATAGCCGATAGGTTGGCCTTAGATGGCTGAATAAGCGCCTTTGTGCGTATTCCTGCCACACCATTTTGGGGAATTCCTTATCTTTTATCGCCAAACACTGCAAAAAAGTTGCATTTGAGCGATGGGGGCGGCATGTATGTGCCCGAATATTCAGACAACCACCAAATTAGACGTCTCAATAAGGAGCCATAATGGCTAAGGAAGAAATATTGGAAATGCGCGGCACAGTGACTGAACTGCTGCCAAACGCCATGTTCCGCGTGAAACTGGAAAACGACCATGAGATCCTCGGCCATACCGCTGGCAAGATGCGCAAGAACCGTATCCGCGTGCTGGCTGGTGACGAAGTTTTGTGTGAGATTACTCCGTACGACCTTAGCAAAGGCCGTATTACTTATCGCTTCAAATAGGGACCGGGTGGCCACATGATCGCCACAGCCCCGATCACGTCAATTCCAGCAAAATTTATCCTTGCATCGGGTTCGCCTCGGCGACTTGAGTTGCTGGCGCAGATTGGCCTAACGCCTGATGTCGTCGTGCCCGCAGACATTGACGAAAACCCTTATGCACGCGAGGTGCCAAAAGACCACGCCGAACGCCTTGCGCAGGAAAAAGCTGCCAAAGTGGCTGCTGACTATAAGGGTGATTTGATACTGGCTGCAGACACGGTTGTTGCATGCGGAAAACGCATCTTGCCAAAGGCCACAGATGAAGCCACAGCACGAGCTTGCCTTGATCTATTATCGGGGCGCAGGCACCGCGTGATATCGGGTATTTCATTGATACTGCCGGATGGGAAACAGCTCACCAAATCAGTGAGCACCACCGTTGCTTTCAAGCGTCTATCGGCTGCCGATACAGAACGCTATATTACGAACGGTGAATGGAACGGCAAAGCGGGCGGCTATGCCATTCAGGGCCTTGGTGCTGCTTTCATTCGCTTCATTTCAGGCTCCTATAGCAATGTGGTTGGTCTGCCGCTATTTGAAACGGGGGCTTGGTTAGAAGCCCATTTGCCTGCAGGCATTAAATAATGGATTTTCCGCTTACAATCATAGAGCCCGGCATTGGCCAGTGGCGCAGTGCAGATATAGGCGCTGACGAAATTCCAACTGACCTTCGTTTTCACGGCGATGTTAATTTCAGCCCGCTAGACGCGGTTTTTGACGCACGTGTCACAGCCGTAGACAGCACCCTTGATATGGCCTTTCTGGACATCGGCCAAGGCCGTACAGCCATCATGAATTTTCGCCGAGCGCGGCTGTTGATAAAAGGCGGCGCGCAAAGCATCAATGAATGCTTGCGAGAAGGCCAAATGCTAAGGGTGCAAGTTGTCGCTGAACCAAGCCTGCTTGAAAACAAAGCCCTGCCGGTAACCCCGCGTGCGCGCCTAATGGGGCGCTATGTTGTGGCTGAGGCCGGCCAAGCCCGGCTTAACTTGTCCAAAGATCTGACCGCACGCCGTACAAGCGAGCTTAAATCATTGTTGGCCCCCATAATAGAAGGTGCGGCCCTGATTGTACGGTCGCGTGCTGGCAGCGTGCCAAATGAAGCTGTGCTTGCCGAAGCCAAACTGCTTATCGCGGCCCTGAATAAGCCTATGGATGGACCTGGCCTTGTTTATGCCTGGTCGCCCGGCGAACAAGCCTTGCTGGCCCTTGGAGACGGTGATAGCCCTGTGCTTGTCGAAGGGGGCAGTAGTTTTGCCGCCATCAAAACCACCGCAAGCTTGCTTTGGCCTGACGTGCATGCGCGCCTAAAACCTTACAAAAATAAGGAGCGCGCCTTTGAGGTCTACGGTGTAGAAGAAGCCATTGATGAAGCGCTGTCTGAGCGTATTCACCTACCATCAGGCGGCTGGATTTCAATTACCCCAACACCTGCACTTACGGCGGTTGATGTAAACATGGGCGGCGCGCTCAAAAACATGAGCGCTGGCGAAGCCAAATTGATCGTGAATATGGAAGCCACATTAGCGCTGGCGCACCATTTACAATTCCAAGATATCGGGGGTTTGATCATTATGGATTATATTGACATGTCGGCCAAGGGGAGCAGTCATGATCTGATGAAATTGATCGAGAAAACCTTTCGCGGCGACCGTGTGCCCGTGCAGCATACAGGCATATCAGCCTTTGGTTTGGTGGAGTTTACCCGCAAACGCTCAGGGCTGTCTCTTAGTGACCGAATGATATACCGCCCAGCTCCGGTAGCCCGCGCGGCGGCGGCGGCGTTTGATCTACTTCGCAGCGCCCACCGTATTGCCAACAGTGCTAATGTCGGGGCCTTGGTGATTGCCGGACCAAAAAACGTGATACGTTGGATAGAAGAACGCCCCAAATTGATCAGCGAACTGGAAGCCAAAACTGGGCGCAGTATGGTATTTGAAATCGCCGAATCGCCAGACAGTTATATCCGGGCTGATGTTGGGCCGAAGGGGATAAAATGAATACCAATAAAAAATGCCCGCAGTGCGGCAAGGAAACGCAGCAGAAGACCCGGCCTTTTTGTAGCAAACGCTGTGCTGATCTGGATCTTGGAAAATGGTTCAACGAAGAGTATCGACTGGCAGGTGACAGCGAATTCATGGGTGATAAATCGGACGATGCTACAGATTAATTTGATATCGTAGATCAACACGAACGGCCCCTTCACGCGCCACAACATAAAAAAGCAAAGCCCCCTTCAAAAAAGTGCAATCGGTGCTGGACAGTATGGCGAATATTGGCTAAAAGCCCCTTCGCACAGAAGACTAACCCGGTCTTCCTTTGATGATGTGCCCGAGTAGCTCAGGGGTAGAGCAGCGGATTGAAAATCCGCGTGTCGGTAGTTCAAATCTACCCTCGGGCACCACTTTTATCTCATTATTTACAATGAGATAAAAAAAGACCCTGTCAGATGGCTGGGGTCTTTTTTTTTGCTTTAGGGTCCTATTAGGGTCCTACACAAGAGTTTAAGGCAGCGCATCACTCCATAGTCGAAAGCCCAAGAGGCCAAGTGTTTCTCACCGCAATAGCCTTAATTCTCCCTTCTTCAACCACAATCTCTAAATTGAGCGTCTTGTAATAATAGTGACGTCTGTATGTGTTTCCTCTTTCAATGTCTCGGCTAGTTTCCGGCTCACCAAGCTTATTGATAATCTGATAATGGTAACCCCCAACACTGAGCCCTAAGATGGAGCCCCCCTCAGAAAAATTGGTTATTTGTGATAATGAGCCATCCAAAAAATTGAGCCGCCAAGAGTAGGAGGGGTGGACCCATTCATCAACGGATAAGGCTTCATCACTAGTGTTTACTTTAAGCCAGGTTCGCTCAAGAGGAGGTGCTTTAGGTGGTTTTGTTTCTTTTATTGTCGGTCGAGGATCAGGGGTTTTAAACACTCGAGGCAACCCCCAGCGTGCGAGAACGTCTTCTTTGCTCATGCCGAGCTTAAGGCCCATGTATTCCGTCTGAGCCGTTGGACGCTGCTCATACTGGTAATATACATAATAGCCACCCCCGCCAATCAAGATGACGGTGAAGGGCAGGCCAAAAACATAAAGTGAAACCTTCTTCCAGTTCCACCGATCCTTTGTGAAAAGAAAAAGCGCCACTGTGCCCAAAAACAATGACGACACGAATATCCCAGTTCCCAACTCCATACTCGCCCCCTCTTTTTTCAAATGGCCGTAATCATGCCCCCAAGAAATCGAACACTAATCGAAACATGCTCTGGCGCTAAGGCCAAATTTATTGCACATCTCCAACAGCGACTGTTCTCGATAGTACGCCTCTTGATGGCAAAGCCGAATAAAAGTAGCGAACACAAAACCAATGTTACCAATAGTGTTCCCGTTAAATCTCGTTAATTATATTAAGCGTATTACATGAGGCGTTGTTTTCAAGACGTCAGACTTGCCTCCGACTATCTTGTTTAGAAATTGGGAATTTGCCTTCATTTATCAGGGTTTTTCTTCATGAAATAGGCCTTGGATGCTGCCTTGACTTTAGGGGCAAGCAGCAAAGTGGATATCATCGTTGGGAAGGCCATGGTCGCATACATGATATCGATCAGGTTTATCACTAAAGCAAGGGAACTTACGGCCCCTAAAACAATCAGACTTAGATAGAACCAAACATAAACTTTCTGGAAGGCGGGGCCAAACATAAATTCCGCACATTTACAGCCATAATACCAAAATGTCAGAACTGTGCTTATACTTAGGAACAGCACTACCAAGACAACAATCCAGGTACCAACAACGGGGAAAGTTATCGCATAGGCCTGCACTGTCAAACTAACCCCTGACAAGCCGGAATTCAAAACACCTGTAGCCAGAATAGCGATTGCAGTACAGCTGCAGACAATCAGTGTATCCACGATTGGTCCAATTGTTGCCACCAAGCCTTCTTTTACTGGTTCGTTGGTTTTTGCCGCACCGTGGGCCATTGATTCCGTACCAATACCAGCTTCATTCGAAAAGGCCCCACGCTGGACACCAATCATGATAATTGCACCTAATGTGCCTCCGGCAACAGACGAACCATCGAAGGCTGAAGTGACAATCTCCATTAATACAGCCGGGATGACACTTGCATTTAAAACAAGAAGAACCAGAGTTGTAATCAGGTAAAGGGCTACCATTACAGGGACAAGTCGGCTGGTAACAGCTGCAAGGCGCGTCAATTTACCCATTACGATCCAACTGATCATGCCGCAAAGAACCAGTCCGCAGATCAAATCAAACGCAAAATGGTCATTCGTGCTTGCGAGGCCTGATGGGATAGCAATAAAGTCCCGTAGCACCTGAACCAGTTGATTAATCTGAAAAATGGGCAAAACACCAAACATGCCGCCAAAGCAAAATATCCAGGCTAAAGGTAGCCAGCGCCTGCCCAGACCTTCGCGGATAACATACATAGGACCACCCTGTAGATGGCCACTATGATCAAGGCCGCGGTATTTAACCGCCAAGGTTGCCGTATAAAATTTTGTCGTGATACCAACAAGAGCCGTCACCCACATCCAGAAAATGGCACCGGCACCGCCTATGGTAAGTGCCACAGCAACCCCCGTAATATTTCCCAGACCCAATGTACCGGAAAGCGCGAGCATTAAAGCCTGGAAGTGACTAATATCTCCTTCAGGTTTCTCTTCAAAATCATGCTTTCCCATGATAATTTCGATGGCGAGTTTGAACTTTCTGAAAGCTAAAAATCGCGAATGAACCGTAAAGATAAGGCCGCCACCAACCAACAGTACAACAAGAGGAAGCCCCCACATAATACCAACCGCGCTGCTTAAAAATTGTTCTATCGTTTGCATGTTTTAATGTCTTTGAATGTTTCTAAAAGAGGCTGCCCGTCATCCGACGGATTTGCTGCAACTAACGTCTTATACCAAGAGATAGCTTGATCTCAATTATAGATTGAAATGAAGTGACGGATCCAAACGGCTGGATTATACATTATCAGACAAATTTTGATGGAATGTTTCCCTGAATCGTTTTGAGCACGGCCACAATTCCAAACTTTATTTCATTCGGTCATTCAAGCTCCACAGCAAGGCTTGGGACCAAACACCTGACCGAGGAGCCATAACTCAAACAGAGAATCGCTGCTTAGGCCTTGTGTAACTATGCCAAAGCATATCCATGCCTGTTATGGCCCGGTCTTTATGCCCAACGGCTGACCATACGCGCCGTAAGCTGGCCTGATCACACTACGCCCTTCGTATAAAAACTTGACAAAATAGTCGTCTATAATCTAAGTCAGCCATTAATGACTAACCAGTCAGTCATTAATGGCTGACTAGGGGCGAAGGAAGACATGAGACCACAACTTGGAAAAGAGAAAATATTGTCAGCGGCCTTGCGGCTGTTTGCCACCAATGGCTTTCACGCAACGTCGATAAGCCAAATTGCCGAGCAGGCAGGTGTATCAAAGGGCTTAACCTACGTTTATTTCAAGAGTAAAGATGAACTGCTTTTGACTATAATTGATCAAGCCAGCGAAGGCATGTTTGATATCGCCAATACTATGTCCAGCCAAACCGATTACCTAAAAACACTGCGGCAATTTCTGGATCAATATCTTCTTGCGCTGAACACGGATAAGGACTTTCTATCCTTTCAACTGAGCTTGCTTCTCCAACCTGAGTTAAAGCCCGTGGTACAGGCATCCCTTCAGCGGCGGGCTGAGAGCCTGTTGGCGATCACTGAAACCATGTTTCGAAACGCCGGTATCGAGCGTGCCAATCTAACGGCGCGCAGGTTCATGACCGAGCTTGATGGAATCGCGCTGCACCATCTTTCGGTTTTTAAAGATTTCCCGCTTGAAGAAATGCTGGAGCAGGTATTTCTGAATTATAAGGATTTGCAAAAGTGACAAAATATACCCTCACCAAAACCGAACCAGCTGCACTCGCTGACCTCAAGCAGCAATATTTGCAGCAATGCAGCTCTGCGCTCGACGGTATGTGGACGCATTTCACGGCTGCTGCAGACCATTTTGCAATTGTGTTTGATGGCAAAACGGTCGGCTACTGTATTGTTAACGACGAGCATAAATTGCTTCAGTTTTTTGCGCCCACCCTCAACGATGCCCGGCCCGCTTTCAAACAGGTTTTGGACGAGCTTGATATCACCGGCGCTTTTACCGCAACATCCGAGGCCTCCTATTTGGCCTTATGTATGGACCAGCAAAAATCAGTCGCTGTGAATGCGCTCATGTATCACCTGGAAACGGACACACACTTTGAAGCTGCGGCTTTTCCATCCGGCTCTGATTTCAAATGCCTGAAATCCACCGACCTAGCACAATCGGTTGCTTTTGGCGTCCAAACCTTGGGCATGGACGCGGGCTGGTTGCAAGGATATTTCGGGGGCCTGATAGCGGGTGAAAAACTATATGGGCTATGGCAAGACGGTACGCTGATCGCCACAGGGGAATGTCGGCCAAGTGATAGCCAAAGTCCTTATGCCGACGTAGGTATGATAGTCTCGAAAAACCACCGGAAACTCGGGATTGCCACCAATGTCTTACGGCAACTCCTTCATATTTGCGTAGGAAAAAGCCTGAAAGCGATCTGCTCAACAGAGGCGGACAACGTAGGCGCGCAAAAGGCTATTGCTAACGCAGGTTTCACAAGCCACCACAGAATTTTAGAGGTCACTTTTTAATCCCTAACGGCGAAACAAACTGAGATTATTTCGGCGCTTTGAAAAGCTCGCCACCCTTCATTACAAACACAACATGTTCCATGACCGTGATATCAACCAATGGGTTGCCTTCCACCGCGACTATATCAGCGAGCATACCGGTTTTGATTTGACCTCTGTCTCCAACACCCAGCAGATCAGCAGCGTTTATTGTAGCGGTACGCAGGGCATCCAGCGGCGACATTCCTCGTCGAACCATCGCGCCGAACTCGCGACCACTATCACCGTGGGGGAAAACACCACTATCAGTGCCAAGCGCGATATTAATGCCCGCCTCTACTGCCATTTTGAAACTGCGGTTCACATAGGGCCTTAGAAACGCATCTTTATCCTTGATCGCTTGCGGGGTTTCTGGTGGCATCGGAAGGTCATTCAAATAAATGGTAGGCACATAATAAGTGCCACGCTTTTTCATCTCGGCGATAATTTCAGGTGTCAGCATCGAGCCATGGTCGATTGACGCCACGCCAGCCTTAACGGCCGCCATAATGCCTTCGGAACCGTGCGCATGGGCCAGCACCTTGATCCCGTGGCGAGCAGCTTCTTCGACCACCGCCTCAAGTTCCGCTGCTGAATATTGCTGGGCACCCGCCGTGCCTTCCATAGAATAGACACCGGCCGTAGCGCAGACCTTAATAACTTTGGCACCGTGCTTAATCTGGTAGCGCACGGCGCGCAGAATTTCGTCCACGCCGTTGGCGATACCCTGATTGGGGCCAAGCTCCATGATACCCGGGGCAAAGCCGGTGACATCACAGTGGCCACCTGTTATCGAAATATAGTGGCCCGCTGGCCACATGCGCGGGCCAACTACGCGGCCCGAATTGATCGCTCGCATCAACGCTATATCAGGAAAGCCCGGCAGCGCTCCGGCATCACGCACAGTGGTAAAACCTGCCATCAATGTATCTCGGCCAAAGGCCACGCCGTTCAAGGCCCAGTCGGCTGCGGTTTCTGTAACCGGGTTCGTGACCCAATTATCAGCCGTGAAATAATCCCCGGTTAAATGGGTATGCATGTCCATCAGGCCCGGCAACAATGTGCTGTCACCCAAATCTATGACCATGGTACCATCGGGTATGGTTTCGGGGTTCACAGCCCTGATGAAACCGTCTTCGACCAATACCGAGGCTGGGGCCGCAACATTGCCGCTTGCCACATCTATCATGCGCGCAGCACGAAGAAGCGTAGAGGCAGCGCTTGATTGTGCCGATAACACCACCACCCCGACCAAGGCACAAAAGCATAACAACATGAAACGCTGCATCATTGAATCTCTCCCCGCATTACTGGCCGCCATGCTGGCGCAGTTGATTGTCAGGCCAACTATAAGCCAGCCCAATCGTGTGGGAAGTTATTTTTGCTGCGCCCGCGTTAGCCCTGGCGTCAGGCCTCATTAATGTGATTTACTCAGCAAGAGAGGGTTTTATCGTGGCGCAGGAGATACCATGCAGAAATAGCGGGACTATTTCAGAGGTTGGCGATGCACGCCGTGGTCCAAGCATCCTTGCCCCTTTGGAACCTGACTGAGCTAAATCACATTAATGAGGCGACCCTAACGTGAACGGTTAGCAGGCCGCCCTTTGCGCTGCGTACCGCCGCCGGGTTTGCTGCCGCCAGCAGTTTTAGCGCCGTGTGGCTGAGGCTGGTTGATGCGTCGGTTTGGCTTGTGTTTGCCTGCATTGATGCGGCGCTTTGGGACACTGCGTCGGCCTCGCGTTTCGGTATCATCTTCTTTCGGGGCAAAGGTCATATCAATGCCCTCCCGGTGAAAGGGATGATCCTCAAGAACGTTAACCGATTTGCGAATTGCGCGTTCAATATCACGCAAATAGGTCCATTCACCGTGATCGCAGAAAGACAGCGAGATACCGGCCGCGCCTGCTCGGGCTGTGCGCCCTATCCGGTGAACATAATTTTCCGGTTCGTTTGGTAGTTCGAAATTAATAACATGCGTTACACCGTCGACATCAATGCCGCGTGCCGCAACATCGGTTGCCACCAGCGCCCTGATCTCGCCCGAGCGAAATTCGCCCAATGCTTTTTGTCGTGCGTTTTGAGATTTGTTGCCGTGAATAGCCCCGGCTGAAATGCCCAGCTCATCAAGATATTTGGCAACCCTGTTAGCCCCGTGCTTTGTCCGTGTAAAAACCAGAACCCGTTCGATGGCTTGGTCTTTCAAGACATGAGCGAGCAAATCACGTTTGCGGGCCTTTGGCACCATCAGAACATGCTGTTCAATTTTTTCAGCTGTGGTTGCTGCGGGCGCCACTTCAATGCGCACAGGATTACGTGAAACACTGTTGGCTAGCCGCTCAACACTTTTAGGCATAGTCGCTGAAAATAACACGGTTTGGCGTTCTGTTGGCAAATACCTCAGAATTTTCTGGATATCACGGATAAAGCCCATATCCAGCATGCGGTCGGCTTCATCCAGCACCAGATACTCAACATGTCTCAGATTAATGTGGCCTTGTTCAACCAAATCAAGAAGCCTGCCTGGCGTTGCTATCAATATATCTACACCACTAAGCATGGACTTGATTTGTGGTTTGGCCGACGCACCGCCATAAACCAATGTCGTGCGCAAATGCACATACTTTGAGTAGGCGTCGATGTTTTCACCTATTTGAATCGCGAGTTCGCGCGTCGGTGCCAATATCAAAGAGCGCGCTGTTTTTGCCGTACGTTTGCCTTCACCGCTCAACAGCATCTGGATAATAGGTAGAGAAAAAGCCGCCGTTTTTCCTGTACCTGTCTGCGCAACACCTATCAAATCCTTGCCTTCAAGCACGCTGGGAATAGCCTGCGTTTGAATGGGGGTCATCTCGGCATAGCCACCCTCTTCAACAGCGCGGAGGATTGGGGCGCGGAGGTTTAATTCGGCAAATTTACTCATTAAATATGGTTTCCAGTGATTAAGGCCCGGTTGGCCATCGCGGTTACCTAACGCCCAGCGAGCAAAGAGTCAATGAAACCGCTGTAGAGCGAGGTTACTCCATGCGCTGCCCCTGGCCACAATACTCCGCCACCCACATATCGAGATCGCTTGCTCTTCGGACCAGATCAGTATAGTCGGGCTATATATCCACCCGACGATTTCGACTTAACCTTAGGGGCCAGCGTGCACACTATATCGAATTATGACCCACCTACCAAGCCGTGGCTTAGCGTTTTGTACCAAGACGAACATCTGCTTATTTTGGACAAAGCAAGCGGGTTGCTCACGGTGCCGGGCAAACACGATCACCATAAGGACTGCCTCGAAAGCCGTGCGGTCGCTGCTTTCCCAAGCGCCAAAATTATTCACCGGCTGGATATGGAAACATCCGGCGTGATTGCACTGGCACTCGACAAAGAGACCCACCGCCAAATCAGCAAGCAATTTGAACGACGCAAGACCTCAAAAACCTATATCGCCCGGCTGGCGGGTGTAATGGAAAAAGATGAAGGCTCAATTGATCTACCGTTAATCTGCGACTGGCCCAACCGCCCCAAACAGATGGTTGACCATGAAAATGGCAAGGCCTCTCAGACCCATTGGCGTGTATTGGAACGGGAAAACGACGTAACCCGGGTCGAATTTACGCCGATAACCGGCCGTTCACATCAGCTGCGTGTACATGCACTAAGTATCGGGCACCCCATTTTGGGCGATAATCTTTACGGTACAACTGAAAGCCAAACTGCGGCCCCGCGCCTGCAACTGCACTCCCTAAGGCTAACGCTTTTTCATCCCGCACAGGAAAAATACCTAACCTTTGAAGCACCACTGCCTTTTTAAGACGATTTGCCGGTATTTTCTGACGTCGCTCAATCAACAAACTGAATCCCGGCTTGTTGATTGAGCATGCTGTGGTTAAATTCGGATACTTGTATTTTAGGGCAAAACGACAGGAGATAAATCATGAGACATTTCTCACGCCTTACCACGGCACTGATCGCAGCAGTTTTTACGCTGGCGACTGCCGCAGTCGCTGAGAATACAATTTATCTTGTGCGGCATGCGGAAAAAGAAAATGATGGCACGCGAGATCCATCGCTGACCACGCAAGGCCATGTACGCGCACTTGCTATCGCTGATATGCTGACCGACAAAAACCTAAGCAAGATTTATTCAACCAACTATAAACGAACGCAGCAAACAGCGGCTCCAACCGCCAGACGGCATGGCTTGGACGCCATTTCTTATGATCCAAGTATGCTCGTGGACTTTGCCAAAACCTTGATTGCATCTGCCGAGACCGTGCTGGTCGTGGGGCATAGCAATACAACACCCTATCTTGTCTCTCTTTTGTCTGGCCAAGAGTTTGCCGCCCTGGAAGAGCAGCAATATGATCATATGTATGTGGTGCTCTTAAAGGACGATGGCAGAGTGGAGGTTCGCATTATGTATATTTCACCGCGCACACATTAGGGGGCTTACGCGCGCTTCGTTACGGGCGGCATAATACGCTTTAGTCGTGAGCGCGTGTCACTACCATAGAGTAGCGGCCCTGTTCCCAGGTTTTTCCCTCGTCATATGAGCGATCAGACTTCATTTTGAAGGCTTCTTTTTCAATGTCATAGTAGGTCTCACGGTTAAGGAATGTACCACGTTTATCTTCACCTGCTTCAATTATCACCTTCATCATACCGTCTTCAAAAATCGCAGTTGTGCGTTTCCACTGGCCGCCCACATATATATTTTGCCCAACCCACTGCTTTAGGCTCGGATTATAGGCCCGTATTTCCGCGCCGGTTAAATAGGGGCCTCGCCATTCCTGCATCACAACAAAACCATCGACAATCCAGTGATTGTGCCATTTTGCACTATATGTTTGAGATTGGCCGCCAGGAGGAGTCCAGGTAATAACGGCGTCCCAGTCGCCAATGACAAAGTCAAATTCTCCGGTAGCGGCTGGCGCTTTTGCATTGCGCTTACCAATAGGGCTATCGGGGTTTGGCTGGTATAAAATTGGTGCGTCTTGGGCATATACTCGCTCACCAGATTGCACACCCGCGATAAGACCCACCGCAATTAGCGCCCCCGTCATTGCCGATATTATTTTTGTAATTGTCATGTTCCTTCTCCCTGCCATTTTGTCAAAGAATATAACAATGTCCGTAAACATGCCCTAGCGGGTTCGACCCCCATATGGTGGATATCAACCCAAATGTTAATCCGACTTTTTGGAAGAGGAAAGAAAGGACCAGCAGACAACTGCAACGTATGTTTTTTAGCATCTCATTGACTGACCAAGTGGTTGCTGCAATTCTAAAAGCAGTGTTCGGGGGAAATTGCCGATGAAGATAGTATGCATTGTACAAGCGCGGCGGCGCTCAACACGATTGCCCAACAAAATCCTGCTACCGCTTGGCGGGCATGAGGCGCTTTTTCACGTGCTCAACAGGTGTCAATCTATTCCCGGTATTGACCAGGTTATTTGTGCTGGTGTTGATGATCCATATGAGGACCCTATTTTCGAAATCGCTCACAACATGGGCGTGACCTGTTTCAGAGGTTCAGAAAATGATGTTTTATCGCGGTATTATCTGGCCGCCCAAGAAGCTGGCGCCGATTGGGTGATGCGGGTCACGTCAGACTGTCCGCTGTTTGACCCGGATGTGGCGGGAACACTGGTTAGAAATACGCTGGAAAGCGGCACCCTGTTCGGCGCTAACGCGAATTGGCCGCACGGCCTGGACTGCGAGCTATTCACTTTTGATCTGCTTGAGAAAGCACATCTAAACGCACACACACCCGGCGAACGAGAGCATGTCACGCTGAGGATGAAACGCCTGCCCGGATTAAAAATGTACCACCAACACCCGCCCGAAAACCTGATGCTGAGCGAATATTACCGCTGGGTGCTGGATTATCCTGAGGATTATTTGTTTATGACAGAAATATACACCCGCCTCGGCGAGCACGCTGGTCACGCCAGATGGCGGGATATAGTCGAAATGATGGCAGAAAACCCTGAGCTGAAGACAATCAACGCTGGCTGCGCAGAAAAATGGGCGCAAGAAAACACCAAAATCCACGAGACACCCTGACGAAAGCCCAGGCTAAGGGTGTTAATTTTCAAGGGTGTGCGCATGGTGTTCGCCGTCAAAATCACCTAGCCTGGAAATCAGGTGTTTTTACGAAAACCCTTATAAGATATAGTTTTTACTGCAAATTAGAGAATAGACCCTTTGATTCAAAGCAAAAATACAGGCATCAACGTTTCCGAACTTTATAAATATACAAAGAGGCACGCTTAAATATTGGTCCGCCATCAAAACAGTGCAAAGTTGGTTTTCCCTGTGTCGGCCTGTTCAAAGATACGAAGAACTTTCGATGTTTAAATTTTCCGGCGGAGACAATAATAACGGGCGGGCACAAGACTTGCCAAAGGATCGCATAATTCTGTTAGATACCAAAAAACCCTTCAAAACTCCGCCAGCCATAGGAGTTCTACCCGCATGCTTTTTATTTGGTCCAAGCCATTTTCTTTCGTTTCGTATATTGCCCCTGAGCATACGACATAATGATAACCGGAGCCTGAAGTGACCCGCGCCCATTTTAAAACCCATTACAATAGGGGCACAAAGCTCGCCAACAGGCATAAATTTTCGGACGCAATCCTAGCGTTTGAAACTGCCCTCGTCGCAAAGCCCAACGATGTCGACACTATTTTCCAGTTAGGCAATGTATCGAAGGCAATGCATTTTTATGACATCGCCATTAAATGGTACGACATCGCACTGCAACTACACCCTTCATCTACGGAAATTGCCTTCAATCGCGCCTTGGCCTTGCAGTTAACAGGCCGAAACCAGGATGCGCTCAATGCATACAGCATATTGGCTCCGTCAATGCCGGACCACCCCATGTTATGGAATAATTTGGGAACCCTGTATCAGCAAATGTCAATGACAGTCGAAGCCATCAAGGCGCTGGAAAAAGCAGTGGCCCTGAAACCAAACTATGGTGAAGCCTGGAATAATTTGGGCCTTTCGTATTTTGTTGCGCGTGCTGCGCCTGAGTATGCTGCCAAATGGTTGGGGGCTTTTAAAAAGGCTGAAAAACAACATCGGGGCGAGCCAGGCTTTCATGTCAACCGCGCCACGTGCCATTTTTGGAGCGGACATTATAATGAAGGGTGGGCAGACTATGAACACCGGCATCACCCAAAATTAAAACAATCCGTTATTTACAACCATAAAATTCCTTGGTGGAAGGGCGAAGACCTAACCGGCAAGACCCTATTAATAGGGGAAGAACAGGGCATCGGTGACCAGATAACTTTCACGAGCGCTTTGGCTGAAATTGCTGCGACGGCACACAAAGTGATCCTTGAGGTTAACCCCAAAATTGTAGAGCTGATGCAACGTAACTTTCCGTCCGTTTGTATCACAGCACCTAAATCCGAGACTATCGACATGAAGCGCCACCACCATTATGACTGGCTTGATACGCCGGTTGATTATTTTGCACCGCAAGGGAGTGCTTTTTTCCATACCCGGCCATCGCTAGACGCCTTTCCCTGCCAACCTTCATTTTTAAAGGCAGACCCTGCGCAAGCTCGACATTGGCGCGAACGGCTAAAAGCCTTGGGTAGCAAGCGAAAAGTTGGGCTGAGCTGGCGCGGAGCACATTCAGATGGGGGCCGACAGGGAGCCTATTTCGACCTGAAATCCATCGCTCCCTTCCTTGAAAAGATGACCGATTTTCAATTTATTAACCTGCAGTATGGGGACTGTAGTGACGAAATCTCCGCCTGCAAACCTCGAGCAGATGGGACAGATATCCTTACCAGTTTCGACGACTTGGACCTGTTCGACGATATCGAAGGAACCTGTGCCCTTATCGACAGCCTGGATTTTGTCATCTCCGTTCGCAATTCACAGGCCTGTTTTGCTGGAGCACTTGGAAAAAGGGTAATTTCCTATTATGGATCCTTTTTCCAGTTCGGCCGCAAATACACCGATCCAGTTTACCCCAATATGCTTACAGTATACCCACATGCTGACGAGCTTCCAATTTCAGAACAATTCGAAGCGGCGTTGCTGGACTTTGACGGCACCTATAAACTCTATAGTGAACGCTCAGGAGAACTAAAGTGACCCATCAGGCAGTGGCCCACTTGTCGAACAGGCACTCAATGCTATCTGTGGAGATGCCAATTGAACGCTAAATCCGTGAAAATTTCTCATTTTTCTGATCTCCCAGACACCGGCCAAGTCTATATAATTGAACTCACAAACTATACGATTCTTTTATCCGAGCTGTTGAAAAAAGCCGATGTGACAGTTGCCGCTTTTATCCAGATTACCCAGAATAATTCTGGGCTGACATCTTCCAAAATTCCAATAATCAGTTTAATGGATTTTGCCGCCCTTTGCACACAAGACAGGCAGACAGTATTATTTTCTGAAAACCTGGTCAGAAACGCACCCCAGTGTTTGCAGCAACTGAATGCCACAGACATAGATGTTTTTTATGATACCTGGCCGATCATGAAACCATACAAAGAGGCGCGCGAATGGTTCTATATTGCAGGTGCCTTGCGCTTTTATTCCAACAAAGAGTACGGCGTTCTTTACGATATTGGCTCTAATCGTGGCGGCGCTACCAGCATTGCGCTGGATCACTATAGGCATATCATCGGCATTGAGGCCAACCCGGTGCAACAACAGGTATACTTGGGGAAATTTGCTGAGTATGCCCATGTGCAATTGTTGGGAAAAGCGCTTGGGTCCAAAGCGCAGAAGGGCCCGCGGAAATTCTATGTCGACGCGTCCGAAAGTGGTGGCGGCTCGTCTTTATATGCTGAAAATACAGAACGCCACAAAGTGACAGGGATTGAAGAAATTAACGTGGTTGTAGAAACCCTTGACGAGGTCTGTGACGAGATCAATCTGTTCCCAACCTTCATTAAAATAGACATCGAAGGCAGCGAACCAGATGCCCTTTTGGCTGGCAAGCGAATGATAGAAAAACACAAGCCAGTTATTTTGTTTGAGTGCTGGAACGACAGCTGGGACAAAGGCGTAAGGGAGCTTTGTCTGTATTTGAAAGAACAAGGCTATGCTCTGTACAGTACAATTGCTGGCGGCGATCTGTGGGATATTTTTGAGTATGGCTATAGCCTCGATTATGTCACCAACGCCCTATGCCTGCCTGCCACAAAAAAATTGCCCACAAAAATTTGGGGCCGCACGCCAAGTTAAAAGAGCACGGCAGGGCTATATCTATCTAATAGGGCCCTTTAAAGAATGATTTTTTATCCAAGTGACTAAGGTTTTCCTCCCCCTTGCCCACCAGTTGAAGTGCTGCATTCGCCAATGTCGAAGCCTTGGGATAAAAAGCGTCCTCCAACGTCATTGATACGGGAGCCGGACAGTTTGAAAGCGCTATCCTGCGGACCGGAGCTTTCAGCGTATGAAAGCCCTTTTCGGCAACCAATGCAGCCACCTCGCTGCAAAAACCGCACATTTCCCAGCTAATATCAGCAACAATCAGGCGGCCGGTTTTTGCGACTGAAGCGAGAATAGCCCCTTCATCAAGCGGGCGGATCGTCCTGGGGTCGATCACTTCGACGCTAATACCGCGTGCAGCCAAACCATCTGCCGCGGCAATTGCCTCACGGGCCATAAACGACGTGGCTACAATTGTCACATCTGTGCCGGTGCGCAATATATTGGCCTTGCCAAAGGGTATGGCCGTCATTTCTTCGTCTACTGGGCCTTCGGTATCAAAAAGCGAACGATGCTCAAAAATAACCACTGGATGAGTGGCAGTAAGGGCGGATAACAACAGCCCTTTGGCATCTGCTGGTGTTGTCGGCAAAGCCACAGTCAGCCCGGGAAAATGCGCGAGCGGTGCATGCGGACTTTGGGAATGAGTAGCTCCCTGGCCCCAACCCTTGCCAACCACGGCTCGGAAAACAATTGGAACATGGCCTGCATTACCACCGTACATATAGCGCCATTTGCACGCCAAATTCAGCAGGTTATCAAACGACAAAAACATAAAGTCTGCTCGTGGCAATACAAACACCGGACGTTTACCCATGGCGGCCGCCCCGACGGCAATGCCGGTAAAAGCGTTTTCCATTGATGGGCAATCAAAAACCCTATCTGGGAATTGGCGCGCGGCCTCGGATGTAGAACCAAAAATACCGGAAGGGTAATCTACAGCATGGCCAGTGACAAAAACATTCTCGTCCGCCGCCATCGCCTGCACCGTCGCCTCAGATATGGCTTCCTTATATTTCAGTATTCTCATGCCTTGATATCCCAAGCTATAAACAGCAGCACCCTATCAATATACATTGTTCATCAGTTCTTGTGGCTCCGGCCAGGGGTCGCCGTAAGCGCGCTCAATATCTGCTTGTATGGCAGTTTCGATCTTGGCAGCCCACGCGCTAAGGTCTTTGGCACCTGCGATGCCGTTTCGCTCTAATCTTGCTGCACTTTGTTTAAGGGGGCATTTTTCTTGCCATGTGCGCAGCTCATCTTCACTGCGGTAACTGCGGCCCATTTCATGATCATAATAAGGCCCAACATGCTCTAGCCAACGGTAGGTGGCACATTCCATAAATACAGGGCCTGCGCCGCTTCGCAAATACGCTACGGCTTCGCTTGCACATCTATGCACAGCCTGCACATCATTACCGTCTACTTGCATGGTTTTAACCTGAAAGCTTGCCACTTTGCCACTGATATTGGCGCCTGCATGCTGGCGAATATTCAAAGGGCTTTCGGTGGCATAACCGTTATTTTCGCATACATAAAGAACCGGCAGTTTCTTAAGGGCAGCGTAGCCCAGGCACTCAAAAAAAGCACCTTCCTCAGCAACGGCATCACCAAAAAAGGCGACAGAAATGCGCGGCACGTCATCCATTTTGAAACTTAACGCACTGCCGGTCGCGGCTGCCACGGCTTCGCCTAGAATAGCGCTGGATGCAATGAACCCACAAGACACATCCGTTAGATGAACACTACCTCCGCGTCCGCCCGAACAGCCCGTTGCCCGACCAAACAACTCCGCTGCCAGCCGGTAAACGCTACCACCTTTAGCCAAAAAATGATTGTGGGAGCGGTGATGGCTGTATGCTACGTCGCTGGTCTCCAGAACTGAGCAGACGCCTACCGCAACGCCTTCCTGGCCCACACCAAAGTGTGTGGGCGTCCGCATTTCCTGCTGCTTGTAGCGCTGTGCCAGCGCCAGCTCAGCATGACGCACACGCAAAAGCTCGCGGTGCATAGCAATAAGAATATCCTCATCAAGATCACTGTGACTATGCGGCATGTATTTCTTCCAAAAAGCCAGAGAGCTTGTGAATTTGATTGGCTATATCCAAACTGTCCAGGGAAATCTTATCGATCTTTTCCCATTCCAAATTATCCAATATGGACTTAAGATTTCCAAGCTCTGACAGAGATAACGGCAATGACATTCCTTCTGGAAGCATGTCAACAACGCCGCGCATGGACCGATTGCAAATCACAGGAAGCCCCGCCGCAGCGCAGGTCCAAATTACAGATGGCAATGTTGTGGGCGTGAAAAGCTCCATAGCATCGCTGGTGAATTGGTCAGACAGATGGGTCGTCATATCATTAAATATCTGCATATTGAACAGGCTCCAGCCTGCATGATACTGGCTCAACTCGCTTGAAAGATCATCCAAATCATGAATGGCCTTATGTAAATGAAATTGGTGCCGACGCTCAATCGGTAGTGAATTTCGAAACTCTATATATTTGGGGTGATCTATATTTCCCGCATAATAGTGTATATGGATACCCTGTCCGATAATATCGCGGATATAAGGTACAACCCCCATCCTCGACGGCTCCCAAAATTCTTCAAGCAACACTGAAATAATAGCGACATGATAGGCATCAGTGAAACGCGGCAGCCGTTTTTTGGGCATAACCTGATAACGATGGCAATGAACACGCCGCATCGGTTTGCCCACCGCGTTTTCTACAAAATCCCCAAAAGATTCCGTATAACTGCTGAAAACAACTGCTTCGGCTTCGCTCATCATAGCGCGGTAAAGCCTTCCACTTACTTTGCCTTGCTGATAGTTTTTTACACCAGGTTTAACCGCATCATACATATAAAGAGCAAAGCACCCTTTTGCATCAACGGGCCGCAAGTCCTTCACGGTACGGATCATCGCAAGCGTGGCTGCATAACAGACCGCGACACGGCTAAAATCCCAGTTCGGCGGATAAATTGCTTCAAAATGGAAAAGCACCGTGCCTTGCTTCATGCTGGAGAATGTACGCAGATTATCCAGCAAACTTCCGATATGATATCCGGCAAAAGCAACGTCACTCACACGCGGCGTTGAATAACCCGTTTGATAATCTTCTTTAACATCTTCTGCGCCCAACCAAAAAGGCGTGAAGCCTTCGCGCGCCAGTTCGCGTATTGTTGAAGACACCGTACCCATGGGCCGGGGGCTTGAAAACAGGATCGGCTTAGTAGCCGAATTCAGCCTGTCAAGAAATTGCGGCAAATCCGTTGTCGCATGAGAGATCTTTTGTTCGTCATAAATTTTTAGGAAGTTTATACAGTTACCCTTGCCGAATTTGGTCTCGTAGCTGGCAGCGGCTTCAGTATTTCGGGTCAAAATCAAGCAGAGATCATTTTTGTCAGGCGTGAAGGCATCTGCCATCTCAACCGTATGCCCTTCGATCACCACACCTGGCCGGTATTTGTCGATAAACTTTATATTGCTGAAATGACGCCCACTACGCTCTAAAATACTCTGAAAGAGCGGCGAACAAGGGGCAATCACAAGACGCCGACCTGCCGATGTACCAGCCTTCGGGTAAGACGAAAGACAGCGTTCAATCATCGCCATATCAACACTATCTACAAATCCTTCGACATTCACATAATGGGAGTTTATTTCCAGTATCAAATCAAGAACATCAAAGGCCTCTGGCGTTTTCCCAAGGGCTTCGTAAAGGTTTTCTTCCGCAATGATGGCCTCAAGGTGCCGCCCAAACGCTGTGACTTCTGGTGCCAGTGCCATTTTATTCATTGTTTTCATCTCTCTAACGCTTGCCGCAGCCCAGAGCAAAAAGATAATGCGCCATTTTGTGATACCCCGTATGCACAACTTCATCGTTCATCGAGAACATAAACACATTCCTAAAATATTTTTGAACCAAAGCTTTAAAGTCTGGCATGGACTTGCAATTTACGTGCCCTTCTTTGCTGATAGGGGAAGCATAATTCTGGCTCTCCACCGATGGCATGCCCAGAATGATAACACCGTCGTTATGCAAAGGCGCGATCATGTTTTGAATAAACAGGTCTTCATCGACCGCATTAATATGCTCTAGCACATCAAGCGCATAGACACTGTCAAATGAGCCCGGCATCGGACCCACGAGCATGTCATGCACCAGGCAATCGAATTTCCATTTGTCGCTCATTCGGGATTTGACATCTTCAATGAAAACCGGATCAAAGTCTGTCGCTGTTATATGTTCAACTTCTTGCGCTACAATCCGCGTTCCAAAAGCATCAGCGCAACCAACTTCTAGCGCATGATTTCGCCCAGACAGCATCTTTGAAACGAATTTATAGCGGGCCAGCATGAATGTCAGCCTGCGCGGGTCATCATACCAGCACTGGCTAGTCATCAGCCCCATTTGCTCAAGCCCGCGCTCGCGCGCATAATCCAGCGCTATATTATACTGGGACTCTTTTGTCTTTTTATCCGTCATTAGCGGTCCTCAAAATCTATTAAGCGCTCTGGTCGAGCCTCAGCTGACCTCATCAAATTCCAGAATCGTCCAAAAATAGTCACCCTTATAGCCTACATGCGCAAATATAGCTTTCCAGTCTGCTGGCATGCCGTACGTTTTTGCGGTCAGCATCCAGGCTTCAAACAAGTCTTTTTCTTCGACTGAGCGATAGGCGTCCACTTGGACAAAACAATTCTTCGGATTTTTGCATACCCGCATCATTTCCCGCAGCGCTAGCACACAGTCATCCTGGTCCAGATTATGCACAGTATTGATGGAAAAAACCGCGTCAAAGCTATTGTCTTCAAACGGCAACTCTATGGCTGAGGCCTGCGTTAAGCTGCGCCGCACCTCAGGCAATGCATTTTCAATAGCGTAAGTAGAAACATCGACGCCTTTGGCTTCCAAGCCAGGAATGAGCGCCATCAAGTCATGAACAAAAAAACCCTTCGCACAGCCCACGTCCAAAACACGACTATCTGCTGTCAGGCCGTATCTACTGCGCGCGGTTTCCGCAACAGCAACCCAGCGCCCGTCATAGACATATCCGCCGTAACCCTGCTCGCGTGCACCATCAAAGTAGGCTTCGCCAAACTGGCACGACAAGGCACGGTTTTCCGCCTTGTCTTTCAGACGTGCGGATACGTTGCGGCGAACGGCAGGAACAGAACCAAGAAGGTTAAACTCTGGCATACGGTCAGCACACTTCCTTGTGAGCTTCGTCCAATCCCGTCTCAATCGGGGTGAAGGCAAAAGCAGGGAACGCTTTGTGGGTAGCAGTGACATCAAAGTTGCGGTGCGTAACTGGCATGTTTCTTTGGCTTGGGCATACGTCCACATCCTTATCAAAACGCGACGCAACCATCTTGGCAAGTACGCCAAAATCGACAGAACGGCCAGTAGCTATATTTAATATTCCCCGGCTATTGTGCCCAAGAACCAACCTGGTCAGTTCAACAACATCGTTCACAAAAATATGGTCACGTGTCTCTTCGCCGTTACCGCCGATCATGATTTTCCCATCGGACTTTGCCTGTCTGCGAAACCGATTAGGCCCATACGAACTATGGCTATCTGCCGCACCATAAATAAGCGTTGGCCGTAAAATACACAAAGGCCCCACCACGGCATCTTTAAGCATCAACTCGCGTGACAGATGCATCACGCCGTACAAATCCGAAGCCGCTGCCGGGCTGTCTTCGTCTACCGGGTTTAGTGTCAACGGATAGACAGCGTCAGAACTGAAATAAACAACATGAGCAGGCTGGGTTTTTTCCAGTGCCTTAGCTACGCCTTCAATCATTTTCAGGTTGCGCATAAAGGTCGCAATACCTCTGCCTTTGTCAGGGGTAAGGGCCGACAGGATTACAAGGCTATCATCGACCCTCAATTCTGACGCCAACTTTGCCGAACCTTCTTCGCTGCACAAATCAATATCGCCCGACGAAAGTGACAAGACAGGAATATCATGATTTTCCAAGTGTGCCGCGAGTTCACCGCCGACGAAACCACTGCCACCAAGGATGACGACACGCGCCGGTTTGATGAAATCTGAGTTGGTATGTTCAATCATAGAAATTCCTGTGTTCTTAAAGTTCGGGTTGGCGACCAAGCGTAAAATGCTTCAGTCCTAAAGCTTTGCACTGAGTTACATCAAGGGCCAAATAAGGGTCAATGATTACCGTCCCGCTCATTCGCGCACTAACTTCAGCGATATCTATTTCGGCAAATTCGGCCCACGGTGTCATAACAATCAAAACATCAGCTCCCTCACAAGCCGAAAGCGCATCTGCCGCCTGCAAAACGCTTTTATTAGGCACAGCTTCAGCCGTCACAACGGGATCGTAAACGGTTACGATGTTATCTCCAAGGTGTTCGATCAAGGCAATTGACGGCGAATTCTTGATTGAATGTGTATCTTGTTTGTAGGCAAGGCCCCATACCGCGATTTGGGGCTGTGGTGTTTGCGGAAATACCCGTTCATGCAGCAATCGCAGCACCCAGTCTTTGCGGTAACGACTATTTTTCAACCAGGCCTCAACCACACCGGCGTCTGTACCGTGGCGGCGGGAAAAACCCAGTACCGTATTAAGATCTCGCTCCAGGTTTCCACCAGCAATACCCAGCCCCGGTGAAAGATAAGCGTGCTGGCCAATGCGTTTGTCCAGTTTTAATGAAGGCACAATTTCCGACCAATCAGCGCCGATATTTTCGCAAAGCTCCGCCAAACTATTAGCAACACTGATCGACGATACCAAACAGCAGTTGATCGCTATTTTAGCAAGTTCCGCACTTTCAAATTTCATGGGCAAAATTGGACAATCAAACAAATCCAAATAGCCTTGATAGGCTGCCGGTATCTCTTCCGCTGGATTAGCACAGCCGATGATGGTTCGTTCTGGATTAAGGGCGCGCTCAATCGCACGGCCGAAAATCAGTGTTTCCACTTGATAATAAAATTTACGGTCGAGCCGTACCTTGAGCGCGCGGCAAAACCCCGGAGGAACCTGACTAAGAACTACAAATACCATCGCCAGAGGCAAGACGTCATCCACCTTCGCAATCAAATTATGCAGGGCAGAAAGATCACTATTACCGGCGTCGTCCGTGGGAACGTCGGGCGCAATAATTACCAGATCACAGCTTGCAAGGGCTTCAATTCGGGCGGTGAAGGCAATATGGCTCTGATGTTTTTCCAACAACTCGGTAAGGCCAGGTTCTTTGATCGCAATCTCACCACAGGAAAGAGAGGCAATGTGGGTTTCATCCAAGTCGAAACAAATAATATCTGCGCCGCGCGCGGCTGCGGCAACAGCAGAATTAAGCCCAAGGTGGGTCATTCCAGCAAAGCCAATGCGAAGCGCTGTCATTGGCTTGTACCCATAATGATTTTTCGGCTCAGACTTGCGAGCACGTCTTGAATCCAGATGTCGTTTTCGATATTGCTCGTACCGGCATCGACCAGAGATTTAAAATGCTGATACTCCGCTTTCCAGGTGGGATCAGCTTCACTGATTGTCACTGTATGTTCATCGGGCCTGCCGCTCGGCAATTTTCGATCTCTCAGCGTGAAGCTGCTCGGCCCCCACTTGCACAGTGAACTGATATGTGCGCTGCCCTCTTCCGCAAAAATATCGGCGCTGAAATGATTGCGCCAACTCAGCAAGGTCATTTCCGCTTCCAGTGAAATTGTGCCATTTGAGGCAAAAACGCAGTGATCGGGCGCTCTATTTTCAAACCTGTTCGCACTGATCATTTCAAACGGTTTATCAGGCCGCCCGAACCAGAATAAAAATGTATCCAGAAGATGAGACCCAAGATCAGGCAGCACGCCTGCACCCTGATCCCGCCACGCACTTTCTCGTACTAACCGGGCAGTGCCATTTCCGTAAAACAATCTTGCCCGATAAATTTGTCCAAGATTTCCACTATTGATCGCGTCTTTCATCCGCATAAAATGCGGTTCAAAACGGTGATTATAGGCCGTGTAACAAGTAATGCCTTTTTCTTCAGCGAGACTCTTCAGTGTTTGTAACGTGTCATTTTCACCGGCTAGTAAAGGCTTCTCAACAAGCACATTTTTCCCGTTGGAGAGCAGATATTTTAATATTTCAGGTTTAGCGTTATCCGGCGTACAGACCAGCGCAGCGTCATACTGGCCCAGAGGCACATCTTCAACTGACTTAAAGTCGGCATCACTGCTGACAATATCAACTGTGGCAACACAGTCGCTACCGGCCACGGCTTGCCGTTTATGTCCTTGCACACCTAGTCCTGCAACAATTACGCGCACGCTCTGGTCTCCCCCGGCCTCAGCCCTTCAGCTTTATACCGCGCTCGGCGGCCCTGGCATATAATTTGTTTCATTCTCTATTTGGGCGATACGGTCTTTGACCGCCTCAGGCAGGACGGTTTTATTGCCATCATATTCGCACTCGAGGCCTGCCGCGAGACACCCAAGGATTGAAGCCAATGCCTCGTTCCCGTTTGTCGCAACCATAGCCAATGATGCATAGGCTAACAGCGCATCACCCGCTCCCACAGCGTCCACCACATGACTGGCAAAACTGTCAACCGAGATAATGGTGCGCGGATCATCAGCCGGTTTGGTGCGATAAGTCAAAATGCCGCGTGCCCCCAGCTTTAGAATCAACGTCTTGCACTCTGCTTTTTTAAATAGCTCGGTCGCCAATGGCCGCATCACCGAATCCTGATCCCCCAGCGCAAAACGTGCCTCTCTTTCATTGGGCGTAATCAGATCGAACCCCTTGAACTCGGTGATGTTGCCCCAGCGGCTAGCCACCTGACTATCTGCGACCCGAAAAGCACCTTCAGGGATAGCCCTGACCAGATCATCAATCGTTTGCTTGTTGAAAATACCGTGACGAAAATCGCTAAAAACAACAACATCGGTCGTATGTTTAGAGAGCTGTTTTTGCAGCTTCTTGACAATTTTTTCGGATATGGAACGATTGTCCAACGTATCAACTTTCAACAACCGATAATCGCTGGCTACAAAAGCATTTTTGTTGGTGGTTGGACGCGTTGGATCAATGATTGGCAAACATTTTACACCGCTTTTTTTCAAATCGTCGAGCGCAAACTTGCCCAGATCATCATCACCAAGGACCGTAGAAAATGTCACCTCTGCGCCCGCTGCGCTCAGGTGCTTGGCCACAACGCCGGCACCGCCTACATAGTCGGTTTTTTCTTCAAACCTTACACTCATTGTCGGTGTTTTTGTCATGCCGCCAATCATCGAACATCGAGAAAAGCTATCAATTATGGTATCACCGACGATATGAACCTTATAGCCCGCAAAACTGTCGATTGCGCCGCGCAGATCATCAAAGTTGATGCCTTCGGCTTGCATTAGAACCATCAATTTTTCGATACTAATGTTTGGCGGAGACGTTTCTATAAAGCGTGAAGACGAATAGACAACATCCCCTGGCGTGAAAATTATTTCGCCGCCAAAGGTCTCAAGAGCTTCCATTTCTTCCTGGGTTTTAGGTGGAATGTTGCCCGCTACATATTCATAGCCTTTGGCAAAAAAGTCTGGCTCAAGGTATTTAAGGGCCTCGATCGGGGTTGGATTTTCATCAATGATTACATAATCCACCATTTGAAATGCAGCCAAATTGATCGCCCGCAGGTCATCAGGCACATAAGGCCGCATATCGGCCTTGGTAACATGTTGATCACAGGTCAAGCTGGCCACCAGAATATCAGCTTTACTTTTGGCATACAAAAGGTGGCGCACATGGCCAGGGTGCACCACATCAAATGTGCCGTGACATATGATCACTTTGTTTTTACGTGGGCGCGGACCAATGATTTTGGCCAATTGTTCCCGCGATATAATCTTTTGAGAAACCAAATTACGGCTACCGTCATCCATCATTGTTACTCCTGCATGAACTGAAACCAGCTTTTGGTCGCTTGTGCGATGGTTTCTTTGTCCCATAGCGGCGCACCGCGCCAATATTCTATATTTTCAAGAATTTTCGCAACACCTGCTTCAAAGCTAACGTCTGGCTGCCAGTCCAGCTCATTGGTAATTTTCGAAATGTTCGCAAATGTACAGTCAGGCTCTCCGGGACGTTTTGGTATATGGGTGGTTTCGCCGCCCAAAAGCGACGCCAAATAATTAACGCTCTGCGGATTGCCTGCGCCTAGATTATAGACCTCACCCACAGCATCATTTTGCGCTGCAGCATAAAAAGCACGCGCTACATCCGTCACATATAGGAAATCACGCGACTGAGAGCCGTCGCCAACAATAGTTAGCGGTGCTCCCGCCAGCTTCTGCTTCAAAAAAACCCCAAATACAGCCCCGTATGCACCAGATGTGCGCGACCGTGTACCATATGCATTGAATATCCGGATAGCATTCACGGGAAGGCCGTATACCGAGTGCCAGTGCAACGCCGCTTGCTCGCCCTGATATTTTGAGAGCGCATACGGATATTTGGTATCAATAGCGTGGTCTTCGCTGGTTGGCACTTCGGCGAGACCGTAACAAGATGATGAAGCCGCATACACCAGCTTTTGCACACCGGCCGCACGCGCGCATTCAAGAACATTCACAGTACCCTGCGTATTCACAGCCATATATTCGAGCGGTTGTTCAATTGAAGGCACAATGTCGCCTATACCAGCAAAGTGAAACACATAACGGGCATCGGCAAAAGCCGGATGCCCCGGCTCCAAAGTTCGAATATCCTCAACATGAAGTGTTACATTGCCGGTATCCTTATGGTGAGAAATGTTGGCCTCGCGTCCGCCTACAAGATTGTCGATTACCTCGACGCGAAAACCTTCACTCACCAACAGGTCAACCATATGGCTACCGATAAATCCGCAACCGCCGGTAACCACCGCTTTTTTTATCAAGTTCATTTGGCGCCAATAGTTTGCATTGTGCGCACATTGAAATACCGGTCGTCGTCAAAACTGTTTGGAAGCTTGCCTGAACGGAAGGCTGCGCAAAGGCTACGCACGGCGTCCTCTACTGAATATTTTGGCGCAAAACCCAGTGCGTTTTTGAGCCTGTCTGAATTGATATGATAGGAACGGATATCGTCTGTGGGCTCCACCTGAATAGGGATGGAGCCTTTTTCAGGGAACTCCTCCTCGACCACTTTTTTGACAACTTCTGCTATCTCCATCATGCTCATGTTCTGATAGCCACAATTAAAGGTCTGGTCGGCGATTAGATGATCTTCGACAATCAAGAACTCTTTGCACAAATCAGCATAGTCCTGAATATGTAAGTTAGGCCTAAGTTGTACACCACCAAACACCAAAATTTTACCCTTATTAATAGCGTGATTGGTCAATATATTGACAGAGACATCCAATCGTTGACGCGGGCCATATCCGCACACTGTGGCTGGCCGGAAGATCACACCCACAAAGTTTTCATCTGTATGTTTTTTTAGCAGTGGCTCGCACATGCCCTTATATTCATTATATAAAGTCAGCGGCACAAGCGGATGATCTTCTGTCACATCGGGCTGATCAGATACGCCGTATACGCTGCTGGAGGAAGCATAGATAAAACGCTTAACGCCTGCTGCTTTAGCCGCCACTACCATCGGCTCAAACGCGCCTAGATTTACTGAGGTTGATAATCCTTCATCCAGAACAAAACTGGCGTCATTGGAAATGCATGCCAAGCTGATGACTGCGTCAATGCCAACAAAGGCGGCAGCAAGCGCATCAGTATCCCTGATATCACCCTGAATGATTGTCAGGTTGGCATGGTCCAGCGGCAGGTGGTCAGCTCCGTAATACAGGATGTCAAAAACAGTCACGGCATGCCCTAACGCCAGAAGCTGAGGCACCAATAGGCTGCCACAATATCCAGCGCCGCCTGTAACCAATATATTGTTAAATTTCAATGACATACCTTTGCCCTTATCCCAGCGAAAACTTGTTAATACCGTTTAAAAACCCCGAAACACGCACCACAGATTATGCGGCGTCAAACCCTAATTTTATAATTTGACGATTTGGCATCATTGTAAAACATGGAAACTGTTTCTCGCGAATATTCGCCAAGGTTTTTTCCATATAATTCGAGTTTCTTCATAAGCCCACGCGTGACAGTGATGATACCACACCCAGATTGATCAGCTTGATAAATGTTCAGGACCTCTCTGGGGCTGGCCCATAAAAGATCTGCTTTAGGTAAGCCTGACAAAAGCTGAACTGCCTCTTCCATATAGGGTATCGGATCGCGCCCCGTATCAGCAATACGCCCTGCAAAAACGGAAACAATTGCGGCTGTTTCCGAAGACAAAACCGCAGCCACATCGGCGACCTGCTGATTATTCATCATCGCCGTAACATTGACTTGAATGCCATCGTGGCTCAATGATTTTAAGATGGGCCCCGTAAATACGCCTTGCGTATTTGTTACTGGAATCTTGACATTCACATTTGGCCCCCAGGAATGAATAACCCTCGCTTGTTTTTCCATATTTTCCAGGTCGTCGGCAAAAACTTCAAACGAAACGGGTTTGTCCGTCACCACATCCAATACTTGTCTGGCAAAAACCTCATAGTCTTCGATGCCCGCCTGCCTCATAAGCGTAGGATTGGTAGTAAAGCCCTTCACATAATCAATTTCGTTCAACGCCCGAATATCTGACAAATCCGCACCATCCGCAAAAATCTTAATTCTAAGATCAATATCTAACATAAATTTTCCCGTCCGAGCCATTTTAGCCTGAGTTAATCTCGTAACCTAAGAGCAAAATCATTAACTTTTTACCCATATTCATTGCTTTGTGTAATTTATATGCAAACAATCGGCCACACAGGATAAAAATAAGGCAAACAAATGCTTAACGCGGTATTTCCAGAATATATTTACTGGCTTCCCGCAGATCAAAAACTGTTTCAGCACAGTGCTCAGGGCGTTTTTCATCATAGCCATAGTCGATAAAAATACTGGCGCAGCCCGCGCTGTTGCCTGCTTCTATATCACGCCACCTGTCACCCACCATGAAGCTGGAGGTTAAGTCAATTTCATGTTTTCTCGCAGCTTCAAGCAACATGCCAGGTTTTGGTTTCCTGCATGCACAGCCCTCAGCATCAACATGAAAACAGGCAAAAATATCATCTAGCGGGAGCATCTTACCTAGCCGATCGTGCATTTCCTGAACTTTTGCCATCGTTTGTTTTCCCGTTGCCACATCCGGCTGGTTTGTGACTACAATCAACAGGTACCCCGCCGCCTTTAAAGCGTTGCATGCGCCCTTAACTCCATCAATGAGATGAAACGCTTCTATTGTATCAGGGGGGTAAGATTTTCCTTCCCTGACAATCGCTTTATTCAAAACACCGTCGCGGTCCAGAAAAATGGCCTTATTCATCGTTTGATCGCGCACGACACATACCGTCCATCGCTGTTTACCATTTTGTCGCCCGCGTTTGCAAAACGGGGTTGGACACCAAACAATGCCAAACCACCGCCTGAAAGCCTTCAGCGTGCGGGGTCACCCGGTCGGCATGCACCGTGGGCACGATCACCACATGGTCGCCGACCTCAGCCGTATAGCCGCCGTCGCGACTAACAATACCAAAAATCATAGCACCAACATCCTTGGCCACAGCAAGCCCACGAATAATATTGGTGCTGACGTTTTTTTCCGCATTGCCGCCACCGACAGAAAGAACAAACACCGCGTCATTTTTGCTTAATTTGCTGGTTTCCAGCCACCCCGAAAAAACGGTGTCCCAGCCTTCATCGTTTGTGCGCGCAGTCAGTTCGGAAACATTATCGGTGGGGGCGTAAGTTTCGATCCCGCAGAGCTTGCGAAAATCATTGACTGCGTGACCGCAATTCGCAGCACTGCCGCCAACGCCCAAAAAAAACAGCCTGCCACCTCGGTCGCGGAGTTCCGCCAATTTTTCAGCCATTATATCTATAGCCTGAGCGTCTATCTTCGCGCAGATACCAGCAGATTCAGCAAAGTAATTCTCGGCGTGTGACATCTTTTTCACCATATATTTGTGGATGGGCTTTCTACTTAACAATGAAACAACACAGGCCGTTATTCAATGGTTGATTTTTCGGAAAATCTTTTATTTTCAGTAAGATGACGCAGCCGCTCAAAACTCTTGAAATTTTCGCCAACCATATGCCTTTTTAAGTTTGCCAACCCTGCTGCTGCTTTCTTTATATCAATATCCTGTACGGCCTGGATAAAACGCTGAAAATCTCCTGCTGGCACGACAACTCCGGCGTCAAAGGACTTCACTAGCTGAGCCGCATATTCATAACGGTCATCAATTATTATAGGCAAGCCCGCATCTATGTATGTCATCATTTTATTTGGCAAACCAAACCGGGTAACATCCATCACATGGTCATCCGCATAATGCGTGCAGCATATGCCTATGTCGTATGAGGATGCCAACTGCAATAGCTTCTGACGCGGCACAGCGCGGTGGTAGGTAACATAACCCTTTGTATTCACTGCTTTATATCTGTTCATAAGTGCACTAAATTTGGTGGATGTATCCTCAGCCCTGCTGTTGTGTGCGGCATTAAAAATACCAAGTGAACAGAATTCCTGCCCAGAAAATGTATCAAAATATTTGATACAATTAGCACCGTGCACCGAGCCAATACCATGGGTCAATTCCCGGGCGCTTATTGATCCCGCGAACAATGCTCTGCGGGCTTTCGTTTGGTTAGGTTTTTGTATCTGTGCCTGCGTCTCGAGAGAGGGGAAAAAAGTTACCGCCGGGGCATGTATACCCCCTATCCAGCTTTCATAAGCTGGCCCCCCCATTTTTAATATCAGCCCATCAGCTTGAAAGAAAGCAACGGCGCACCCCTCTAGCGCAGCATGCTGTTTCGCAGCATCTCCAGCGTAAATATAGTCGAGTGCAGTATCATCGAACAGGCAACTGGCATCATAGAACTCAACCAGAAGGCAAACCTGGGGAAAACAAACCCTGATCAGGCAAACCAGATATTCAGACCGCGTATGGGGGGAAACCCGGAGAAACACAATCGATGGCTTGGCGACCCTCAGCGCCTCTGTGAGAGCAGTTTCGCTCTCCACAATCTGCATGTCTTTATCAATTGGCAGAGAAGTATCTTCGAAGGGGCGAGAATTAGGTGAATAATAAATTTCTTCCGGGTTTAGCTCGGCCCATTTCGCAAAAAGTGCTTGAGAATCGACAACAGCCCATGGCCGGTTAGCGGTATTAACAATAACAATTTTTTGCGCGGCCACAGAAGTCAAATTTTCAGCAGGGTCACGTCCAGCCAATCGGTTTTCACCGTATTTTCTGGCAACAAGAGACATATCAGGCGACGCTAAATTCATACTTACATTGGCTTCATTGGGGCGAACGCACAATCAACAATAGGCGGCAGCAATAACTGGCAATAACATCCCGGTTTTGAAGATCTACCCATTATGGCTTAGGCCCTTACCAAGACATCTCTGGAATATCTTAGCGACATTAAGCCATATTCAATTTTCCGAGCTTTATAAGCCTCACTCAACCGGCCCTCAACCATGAGCAAAAGCCGTTCAGGCGAATCCAGGCCGCCCTTTAAGCTTAAATTGGAGCCACCACCAAAGCGCGGGTTGACCTCAATAATTCGCGGGCCGTTCTTTTCGCTACAAAACATTTGGATCAGATTGTGCCCACACAATTGCAGAGCAGCCGCCAATTCAAGTGCCAATTTTTCCAACGCCGGTATGCTGACGATTTTTGAACGCCAGCTCTCACCGTTCACCAATCGTAACCGCTCGCGCACAACAACCTGAAGCGGCTCGCCTTCCAAGCTAGACAAAACATCACAGCTATACTCCCGGTCCTCAATATAAGCCTGCACGACATAATCTTCGATCTTGAGCGATAAATGTTCAAAAGCACTTTTGTCTTCAACCAGAATGCCTCCGCCGGTAATTGAACTGTTGCGATGCCGAATAAAAACGGGAAAAGCGCCACTATCAGTGATATCCGACATTTCCTGAACCGGAAAACTGTTAGCAGAACAAAACTGTTGCAGCGCTCCTTTGTCCATACAAGACGCTAGTGCTTCAGACTCGCCAAGCGGTACAATCGTTCCAATTTCCGCTAACTTCGTACGTAAATTTGCTATTCTGATAAGCTCGCCATCTCGCGTGGGGATCAAAAGCCTGATTTTATGGTCCAGGCATATCGCCAACAGCCTCTCTTCGTAAGCTGGATCATCATCGCGGGGCAGACGCTCAAATACATCGGCAAAATGAACTGAGCAGCAGGTCGGATCAGCATCCGCTGCAACCAGTTGACCTCCGCGCGGACGCAGCGCCGTCTTGAAAGATTCTATCAATTGAATTTTCGCGGATGAACTTGTCAAAAGTACATTCATGAAGCTTTTCACTCACACCCATTTTTATGGGTTAACGTTACGAATTCCAACGTCAACCCCGGGGTCAACGCTGTTTAGGCTTGGTAAAGCTAGGCTAAAAACCTTTCAGAACCAATTAAAGATTACCAATATATTTTAGTTATTTTCGCAATCAGGAATTAAAATGCACCATATATCACGACACATACAACAAAAATAATTCCGCGAAAATCCGCTTACCCTGCGTCTGCACCTGTTACAAAAGGGATATTGATCGCTGTCTCGCCAGCGGCAAGAAAATATACCGCCGCAAACATGGCTAATTTTCCCATGTCTTTGCTTACCGCGCTGATGTCACGGGCATGCATATAACCCGCCAATAGCGCGGCGGCTTGCTCGTGGTTCATATTGACCTCGGGCATCAATTTTAGAACGGCCTCATAGTCCTTTGCAGATACATCAAAAGTGCCGTTCAGAAAAGGTTCGCCGTCTTTCACCACCGTAACATCAAGGTTTTTCTTCAAGGGTTCCACTTTCGTCTAAGGGCTTATCCGCACTTTCTTTTCTAGTTTCGGCCGCATCGCTGTTTACGCGACCCTCAGGCAGAGACCATGCCGGTTGGGGCCCCGCCAGCTTTTGCTCGTCAGCGCTCATCAAGTCTTCAAGCTGCAAACGCGACTGTTTGGCATGGTCGATAAGCAGTTTTTGATCGCCTTCAAACTGCGCCGCTGCGGCCAGCATTTTTTCATCATAGCCCCTAAATTTCATCACAGTCTTGTGGGCATGTTGGGTGCTGTAGCCCAGCTCCTTCAGCGCCAATTCACCAACCTCCAAAGACGCAGCAAACGTCTCTCGGGTCGCCGCCTTAGCACCCGCTTTAAGCAGCGGAACAACATTTCCGCGATTTTTCGCCCGTGCCAAAATTGGAAGATCGGGGAAATGCTTAGCAACCAGTTCCGTGGTTTCTAGCAAGACCTGTGCATCATCAATTGCCAATACCAAAAGCCTGGCTTTATCAGCTCCGGCAGCCTCCAACAGATCAAGCCGCGATGCATCACCGTAAAACACTTTTAGGCCAAATTTGCGGAGCATTTCAATATGATTGGGATCGTGATCAACCACTGTCACAGGGATACGCAGTGACGACAAAAGCCTACCGACAATTTGGCCAAAACGACCAAATCCGGCAATAATTACATGGCCCTCCCCCCGTTCAACATCGCTTTCTGCTGTGTTTTTCGCGGCCAGCATCGGTCGCATAATTTTATCACCAAGCAACATCATAAACGGCGTCGCCAGCATTGAAAACGTGGCGACCACCACCAACAAAGCAGCAAGTTCGCTGCTGATCAGGCCTGCAGATTTCACCAATGCCAACAACACAAACGCAAATTCCCCGCCCTGAGCCAACAGCAGCGCAAACAATATGCGGTCAGGTTTGATAAGCCCGGCAAATGAGCCCAGCCCGTATAAAATCAAACTTTTCACCACCAAAAGCCCAAGAACAGCGGCGACGATTAAAAGGGGGTGCGCAAAGATAAGCGACAAATCCACCGACATACCTACCGCCATGAAAAATAACCCCAACAACAAGCCTTTAAACGGCTCAATATTGAGTTCCAGCTCGTGCCTATATTCAGATTCTGCAAGCAAAACCCCGGCAAGGAAAGTGCCCAGCGCCATCGACAGCCCAACCTTTTGCATCAGCAGACCGGTGCCTATCACCAGCAACAATGAAAAAGCAGTGAAGACCTCGCGCAACCGTGTCGCCGCGATAAAGCGAAAAATTGGCCGCAGCAAATAACGTCCACCAAACACAATCAATAAAAAAACACCGACCGCACGCAACACACCAAATAAGCCGCCGTCCTCCGCCACAACTTCCGCCCCGATCAAGGGCAGTAAAGCCAAAACCGGAATAACGGCAATGTCCTGAAATAACAAAGTAGAGAAAGAAAGCTGCCCAACTGTACTCGTTGTTAAGCCTCTTTCATCCAACGACTGCATCGCTATCGGTGTCGACGACATAGCCAAAGCAACGGCTGCACTGATGGCTGCAACGGGTGGCAACCCAATAGCCAAGCCACACAGCGCGAGAGCAAATATTGACAACAGGACTTGAGCGCTGCCCAATCCGAATATTGGTTTTCTAAGGGTCCACAACTTGCCTGGATTAAGTTCAAGACCGATTACAAACATCAACAATACAACGCCGAACTCTGAAAAACTGAGCGTAGCAGCCACATCGCCAATCAAAGCAAAGCCCCCAGGGCCAATGGCCATGCCAGCAACAAGGTATCCAAGCACAGCGCCAAGCCCGAGCCGCTTGAAAAGCGGCACTGCAATAACAGCGGCTACCAGATAGACCAGTGCGGCCTCCAAAAAACTTAGTTCAGCCCCCATTGGCTATATTTCCTAATCTCTGTAAAACATGTTCATATTCGCCGACTATTGGCTTTAACATAACCATATCAAATTCACTCGGTTTTTGAACAACAAGTGTATCCAGGAGGCCCGCACCACAAAAGTTTCACTCATGAAACAGGCTCCGAAACCCGCCCCTCAAGCCCCGCCATAATTGCCGGTTGATGTTTTAAAATAAACTGCCTGAACGCCCGCATACGCGCTGCCGCCCGCAAATCCCGGTGCGAGAGCAACCAAACTTCCATTGAGGGTGTAGATACACTGATACGAACAAGGTTGGGGTCATTGTCCCCCAAGACACAGGCAAAATAGCCCAGCCCCATATTTTCCCGCACAGCCTGATGCTGAATTAACATATTGTTGAAATGGCCAACAACGCCCAAATGAGGAAACGGTGATCTCGCGATCCAGTTCGGTTGGTCATCGGGCGCGCCCCAACCCACCCATTTTGCGCTACTTTCGGCTTTATTTGGATCGTGACGTTCCAGATATTCCCGTGTCGCATAGACCGCCTGATGCAAGTTCCCAAGCCGACGGCCAATCAAATGCTCCGGCGGGGAATTTGTCATCCGAATTGCGACATCAGCTTCTCTGCGAGACAAATCAAAAACTTCAAAACTATCATGAATTTTTAGCTGAATATCCGGGTATTCTTCCATGAAACTCTTGAAGTAAGGCATAAAGTAAGTCGTAGCCACGACATCAGGCATCGTCACGCAAACCTGGCCTTTCAATTCAGCGTCACGTCCCGCCACATTTCGACCAAAGGAATGCAAATTGTCCTCTGTGTCCAAGGCAACAGGCAATAATTCTTCCCCCGACTGCGTGAGTTTATAGCCGTCCGACATGCGATCAAACAGGCGCACGCCCAGCTCATTTTCCAGCGATTCTATCCGCCTGGATACAGTGCTGTGGCTCACCTTTAGGCTTTTTGCCGCAACGCGCATCGACGGTGACTTTGCCACCGCCAGAAACATCCTCAGGTCATCCCAGTTCATAATGCACCACTTTCTTGGCTGGTGCATATTTGCACCGCCCCATCCGCCAATCAACGCCTATCGCACATAAATGAATAGGGTTTATGGATATTTCAATGGCTGACGGCACTAAAGCCTCCTTCAAACTGAAAAATGCGCCTTCATGCCTAATAATTTTTGAACAGAAAGAGGAACTTAATATGACCTACCCACTCATTAGCGGCTATTGTGCCGCCCTTATCGGAATTTTGCAGATGGGCCTTATGATGACGGTCGGCTTGGCGCGGCGTGCGGGCAGCGTCTCAGTAGGCGACGGCGGTGATGTCTCCTTGCTAATGAAAATACGCCGCCACGGTAATCTTACCGAAAATGCACCGATATTTTTGATCTTGCTGGCTTTTCTGGAAATGACCGGCGAAGCCTTGTTGGCAGTAAAGATACTTGCCGGACTTTTCATAATGGCTCGGCTGAGCCACGCTTACGCCCTTTCCGGGCCTGAAACCCCGGCAGCCGCGCGGGCTTTTGGCGCTTTTGGCACGCTGATAGGCATAGCTGGCACTGCAGGAACACTGGCTTGGCATCTGTCCGGTCTTGCTTAGCAGGGGCTGATCCGCAGCACCTTCCGCTTTCCCAATTTTTGCGCAGCGTTATAGTGGCCTTTGATGTGTACAAAAATGGATCATGACTGTGCAGAAAACAGGTATTATCGTAGCCGGCGGAAAATCCCGCCGGCTTGGACAGGATAAAGCTGAAATACTCTATGAAGGCGAGACCCTGCTTGGCCGTGCTATCCACCTTTTGTCCAACAGCGGCCACGGAAAAATTGTCATTATTGGACGCCCCAATCATACCTTAGGCACCGCCGACCTTGTGCCTGACGGGGGGCCTGCTGCCAATCTTAAATCATGGATCAACAATCAAACCTTGCCGCTCAGCATCACCGTTCTGCCGGTTGATATGCCCTTGTTGACAAAAGACCAGATCACCGCGCTGCATGCGAATCCGCACGGCAGCTATTTCGACGATCTCTATTTACCTTTTGCCGCCACCGTCACGCAGCCTATCGACAAAGAATGTGTGCGCATGAAAGACCTACTCTCAGCTTTAGTATTAAATAAACTTCCTATCCCGGTTCATTGGCGGAGCGCACTTACAAATTTCAATACTGCGGCAGACTTTTCAAAGCTGTCGCCTTAATGGCTGACTGGAATGGCTAGATGCCAATAAACTACGGTGTGCGGCCCCTTGGTGACAGGGCAAAACTTGACTCTCTACCAAGCCAGCGTATTCTTATTGCTGCGTGTATCTAGGGGCAGTGCTAAGCCCTGAATAATTTTCAAAAGGATCCTGCGGAAATGGCAAATGGTACTGTAAAATGGTTTAATTCCAGCAAAGGTTTTGGCTTCATCAAGCCAGATAGTGGCGGCGATGATGTTTTTGTTCATGTCTCAGCAGTAGAAGCCGCTGGCCTGACCGGCCTCAGCGATGATCAGGCCATCTCATATGAAATGGTCGAAGATAGGCGTGGCCGATCTTCGGCAGGTAATCTGAAGCTACTCTAACAAAGCTTCCGCACAATAAGATGAAGGAGGGGCGGGTTTCCGCTCCTTTTTTTGTGGGCTGCACCCAGCGCTTCATAATGGATAAGGTAGGATCGCAAGCGCCATCAAATGGGGTTTAACCCCAGAGACTTCAAAACGGGGGCCTTACCCTTATGACTTTAGCTCAGTTGCATTCGCGGTGATGTCGTGAAACAACTGGTGTGAAAAATAATGCGGCCACCAAAATACGTTGCGCTAAGAGGGGGACTTTATGTTTAAATCTACTACCGGGATTATTCGGATTGCCAAGGCTGGGATTGTTGCGGCCAGCATGTTTTCACTCGCAGCACCGTCCGCGCTGATAGCGGCGGATACAATAAGCCCCAATTGGATGCAGCATGCTGCCATTTCCCCCAGCGGCAAGAATATTCTTTTTAGCTATCAGGGCGACATATACAAAGTCAGCGCCAAGGGTGGAACGGCGGTGCCTCTCACATTGAATGCAGCTTGGGAAGGCCACCCCGTTTGGTCGCACGACGGCAAGAGCATCGCTTTTGCAAGCGACAGAAACGGCAATCTTGATATATATATGATGCCCGCATCTGGCGGCAGTGCTGTTCGCCTGACTTACCATTCCGCCAATGACATCCCCAGCGACTTTTCCGCGAGCGGCGACAAAATTCTTTTTGAATCGTCGCGCGGCGATGATGTGCTAAGCGCGGCGCACCCAACAGGTGCTATGCCCGAACTGTATGAAGTCAGTATTTCTGGCGGCACGCCGTCGCAGCTGCTTACCACCCCTGCCCTCGAAGCCGTCTGGAATAAAAAAGGCAACAAACTGCTTTATAAAGACGAAAAATCCTACGAATCAGACCTGCGCAAACACGACCGTTCGGCCTTTGCACGTGATATATGGCTTTATGACGCGGCTAAAAACAGCCATAGCCAGCTCACCACTGATACAGCAGGCGATCATAGCCCAGTCTGGAGCAAGAACGAAAAAGGCTTCTATTTTCTCAGTGATCGCAGTGGCACTTTCAACGTATGGCAACAGAATTTTGGCGGCGCTGCCAAGCAATTGACAAAACACCAGCTTCACGCCGTGCGCTCCTTAACCTCTAGCAACAAGGATATGCTCGCCTATCTGTATTTTGGTGATCTTTACACCCTAAAACCGGGTAAATCGCCCAAAGCTGTGAAGGTTATTTTTGCAAATGATGGCCATGGCCGTGACAAAGAAACCTTTCCTGTAAACGGCCGTATTGGCGAATTTAATGTTTCACCAAACGGTAAAGAAATAGCCTTCATTGCCCGCGGCGACGTCTTCATAACATCAGTTGATTATGACACAACAAGGCGTATTACCAATACGCCAACGCAAGAGCGCAGCGTATCCTTTGGCCCAAAAGGCAAGACCTTGTTTTACGCAGCCGAGCGCGGCGGAAAATGGCAAGTCATGCAGGCCTCAAAGAAATTTGACGAGGAAAAATACTTTTTTGCGGCGACCAGCTTTACAGAAAAAACCCTATTCCAAAATGAGGCCGACGCCTATCAGCCGTTAGCATCACCCGACGGCAAAAAAATAGCCTTCCTTAGTGGCCGCGACACACTCAAGGTATTTGACATTGCAAGCGGTGAGTTTTCAACAGCCCTTGGGGCCGACCAGAATTATTCCTATGCTGACGGTGATATTACCTTCGATTGGTCACCAGATAGCAAATGGCTTACGGTTGATTTTGCCGCAAATGGCAGACTGTTTTTCACGGACATCGCGGTGGTGCCCGCAGACGGCAGCGCACCGCCGAGAGACATCAGCCTTTCTGGTTATACCGATACCAGCCCTTCCTGGCACGGCTCTGGCGGTATTGTCACATGGGCAACTGCGCGCTTCGGCCAACGTGATCATGGCAGCCACGGCACCCAGTATGATTTTTTTGCCGGTTTCCTAAACAAAGACGCGTGGGACGAATTTAACCTTTCTAAAGAAGAGCTTGCCCTTAAGAAAGAAGCCGAGGAAGACCTGAAAAAAGAAGAAGCAAAGAAGAAAGCGGCTGCCAAAAAAGACAAGGCAGCGGACACTGATAAAGACAAAGACCAAAAAGAAGGAAAACCTGAGGACACCGCCAAAGATAAAGATGACGACGTAAAAGCCGTTAACATTGAATGGGATAAATTGCAGGACCGCCAACGCCGCCTGACAATTCATTCGTCAAACATGGCAGATGCGGTGCTGTCCAAAGATGCGGACAAGCTTTTTTATCTGTCTGCCTTTGATAAGGGCTATGATCTTTGGGTTCATGATTTCCGTGAGGACGAGACAAAAAAACTCGTACCGCTGGGTGCTGACCGGGCGCAGATGCAGCTTTCCAAAGACGGTAAAACGCTTTTTTTACTCGCCGACGGTGCCTTGAAAAAAATTGCCGTATCCGATGGATCAGCAAAGGGTGTCAAAGTCGCGGCAAACTTCACGCTTGATGCGGATGAAGAGCGAACTTACCTGTTCGAACATATTTGGCGCCAAGTGAATGACAAATTTTACGACCCCAAATTCCACGGCCAAGATTGGCCTGCCATGCACCGTGATTATGCAAAAAAAGTCGCGTCTACCAATAATAACCGTGACTTTGCCCGGCTGATGGAAGAAATGCTGGGTGAACTTAACGGTTCACATACCGGTGCTTATTACCGCGCTGGGCCAGGAGCCGATCAAACGGCGGTACTGGGCATATTATTCGACAAAACCTACCACGGAGACGGCTTCAAGGTTGCACAAGTCCTGAAACAAAGCCCGCTGAATAGCCAAAAGAAAACCATCGAAGCAGGCACGATATTAACTGCCATCGACGGTATCAAGCTCACAGCTATCACAAACAGGCATGCCCTTCTAAACGGCAAAGCGGGCCAACGTACCCGGCTTACCTTCATACCGGTTGAGGGGGAACCCTTTGATGTGGTGACAAAACCGGTTTCCGCGCGTGAACAAGCGACCTGGGTGTATGAACGCTGGGTTGAAAGCCGACGCAAAACCGTAGATGAGCTTTCAGGCGGGCGGCTTGGTTATGTGCATGTGCCCAACATGAGCGACCGCAGTTACCGCAGTGTTTACCGCGATCTTTTTGGCCGCATTTTTAACAAAGAAGCCGTCATTATCGATACCCGCTTTAACGGCGGCGGTGATCTAACCGATGATCTGGTGCGCCTGTTTGGTGGCAAACAATATATGACCAATATGCCACGCGGCCGCGAAGCCCAAGGTGAACCCCTAACCCGTTGGACCAAGCCTTCCATAGTCTTGATGAATGAAGGCAATTATTCAGACGGCCATTGTTTTACGGCGGCCTATTATAATCTGGGCATGGGAAAAACCGTCGGCATGCCAGTGCCCGGCACTTGTTCTTATGTCTGGTGGGAACGGCTGATGTCTGGTGACATAATTTTCGGCATTCCCGAGATGGGCGTCTTGGACAGCAAAAAAGAATGGCTGGAAAACCAACAGCTGGAACCAACGATTAAAGTTGCCAACAGCCCTGAGGCGGCAGCCAATGGTGAAGATACACAGTTGAAAACTGCTATTCAAACAATGCTGGCCGACTTGGACGCCGCAAAAAAACACGAGTAGGGAACAAAAAATGTCTAATAAATTCATAGGCGTAGGCCTTGCTGCTATAGCTGTGGCTGTCGGATATATCGCATTCGCACCAACTGCTGAACGGGTCACAGACCGTGTTGCAGACCGGATTACTGCGACCCAGACTGAGAGCTCTTCATACGACATGGCCGCACAGCGTGCCAAGATAGCGCCCTATGAAATGGCCGTTGATACGGCATTCCTCAGCAATGAAGAAAAAGCCGTTATAAATAAATTGATCGAAGCCGCAGGTTATATGTCGGAAATTTATCTGCGCCAACGGTCTGAGACCAATCCAACGATGCGCGCTGAAATCGCTGCAAGCAACCGTGCCGACAAAATCCAATTATTGGACATGTTCGACCTGCATTTTGGCCCGTGGGACAGCCTTGCTGAAAATCACCCCTTCTACGGCGACAAAGCCATGCCTGTTGGCGCTGCTTTTTACCCGGAAGACATGGACAAAGAAGAATTTGAAACCTGGTTGACAGCACACCCAGAAGACCGGGCGGCTTTTACCAGCCTCTATACTGTAATCCGCCGCGACGGCGATCATCTAATCGCAGTGCCGTACCACCAATATTACAGCCAGTGGCTAGTGCCTGCCGCCAAGTTAATGAAAGAAGCTGCGGCTATCACAAGCAATCCATCGCTTAAGGATTTTCTGTCCAAACGCGCTGATAGCTTTTTAAATGATGAATATTTCGAGAGTGAGCTTGCCTGGATGGACCTAAAAGATACGCCGATCGAAGTCGCGATCGGGCCTTACGAAGTCTATACGGACGGTCTTTTTGGCTACAAAGCGGCGTATGAGGCTTTTGTTACCATCAAAAACCCAGAAGAGAGCGCGGCGATTGCCAAATATAAAGATTATCTGCGCGACATGGAAGCCAACCTGCCCGTTGATGAGGCTTACAAAAACTTCAAGCGCGGCTTCGAGAGCCCCATCGCGGTAACCTACCAAATCAAAGGCGGCGGCGACAATGTGCCGGGCGTACAAACCATCGCCTTTAACTTGCCCAACGACGAGCGAGTGCGCGAGGCCAAGGGTGCCAAAAAAGTGCTGCTGAACAATGTGCTGAAGGCCAAATTCAAATTGATCCTCGCACCCATGGCTGAACAAATTTTGGTGGCCGAGCAATTGCCACTCCTTGACGCCAAATATATGAGCCTCGAGACGCTGTTTCACGAATTGTCTCACAGCCTTGGGCCCGGAACCATCAGCAAAAACGGTGTACAAACGACAGTGAATGCCGAGTTAAAAGAACTTTATTCCAGCATTGAAGAAGGAAAAGCCGACGTAATGGGTGCCTATAATATCCTCTTCATGATGGAGAAAGGTGAATTGCCGCTGGCGGAACGCGACAGCTTGCTGGCCACATATTTTGCCGGGCTGTTCCGCTCTATGCGCTTTGGCATTGATGACGCCCACGGCAGAGGCGCAGCTTTCCAGTATAATTATATGAAAAAGTCAGGGGCTTTTGTTGTAGAAGACAGCGGGCTTTTCCGGCTTAATTTTGATAAGATGGTCACAACAATTACCGAGCTTGTCCATGATGTTGTGGTCCTGCAGGGCAACGGCGATTATGCCGCCGCCAAGAGTTTTCTCGACGAAAATTCGATGCTGGATAACGCCGTAAAGGCAGGAATAAAACGCGCTGACGCCATACCTGTGGATATTCAACCGATCTATCCTGATGGTCTCTGAAAGAGGCATGGGGCAAAAATAGTTCAAAGAAGACGGCAAGGCCTTCTTTGACTTTCCTATCCGCTTTAGAAGCATGAAAAACGGCTAAGGTCAGACCTCAGGCTACGGCCCTTAGAATTTATGCCTTGGGTGGTAGATTGTCAAAACGGCCAAAAACGCGGGCATGGACAAATATTTGGTCGATGTTCATGCCATCCTCCGCCATAGGCGCATAAATGGTTTTAACACGCGGTTGGCACTCGCCCTGTGAGATTGCTCCGGTTTTTGCAACGACAGCCGCTTGACTATCAAGCACTTTTTTCACAGCGTCATAAATTCGTTTTCCGACAATAGTGCTCTGGTGGCCAAAAATGCTCTTGCCGGTAAATTCCCCGTAATAATCCGAGATTTCTGTACCCTCTAACTTGACAGTCGCATCGCAGAAAACGCCCTCTTCATTGAAAATTGGCACGATAAAACATACTTCGGGCAAGATATCCTTCAGTTCCAGGGGGCTGATATCGCCGCGTTTGGGCAGGCGCCTTCCACCTGTTTTAAACTCAAAATAGGCCATGATACGCTCAATTTCCGGATCGCTGCGGCGTTCGTCAGCGGCGGCCACAAGTTCAAACGAATCCAGGCTTTCCACAGCCCTGCTTTTATCTGTTTTTAATCCGAACGATGAAATGGCATCATCCTTTCTTCATTGTTTTCTACAAGCCCCACAGCTGAAAAAATATCCAATCCTTATACGCAGACCATATAATTGCCACCAATACAGCGCTGTCCTTTGCTGACCAGCATCAAAACAATCATCGCCTCACCGGTTCGGTCCGCCGAATTTCCGTTGACCCCTTAAGAGGCAATAGTCCTTTATAGACTCGGGCAAAACATACGAGGCCTCTTTGGGCGGATGGTCTATATGGAAAACAACGATAGCCGCAAAAGGTATCGATTAAGTTAAAAAGGGGCAGGGAGTGTCAGAAAACGAAAATGATCACCAAACGACAACCGTAAAGGATGTGCCACAGCTGGGCACATTCGCAGCCATCGCCAGCCTATCCTATGTTTTCTGGATATGCGGCGGCATGGAAATGGTGGAACGGCTGGCCTACTACGGCGTGCGTTCTGTTGCAGGACTATACGGCACTGAGGCTGTATCAACAGGTGGACTTGGCCTTACTGGCCCCGAAATCGGTTTAATTATGGGCAGCTGGCTGTTCATTCAAGGTTTGGTCCCGGTTTTTACTGGCGGCTTGTCAGACAGGTTCGGATATAAAGAAACGATTTTTGCTTCAACTGTTATCAAAATCACAGGCTATTTGATCATGGCATTTTTTGCGTCCTTTTGGGGTTTCCTGATCGGCGCATGGGTTCTGGCATTTGGAACCGGCATTTTCAAGCCCGGTTTGCAAGGCACCATCGTAAAAGCCACCGACAGGACAAACAGCTCGATAGCATGGGGCGTTTTTTACCAAACTGTGAATATTGGCGGTTTTCTGGGCCCTATTATGGCTGGATATATGCGTCAGCTCGCTTGGGAGAATGTCTTTTTTGCCTGCGCTGCGATCATCAGCATAAATTTCCTGCTGCTGCTAACTTACCGGGAACCGCACAAAGAAGAACGCCTTGCGCATAAAGAAAAAGTGAAAAACGGTGAAATAAAACAAGACAATCTAATTGTAGATAGTTGGAAGGAGCTCACCAAACCCATCTTGCTTTGGTACATGCTGTTGTTTTCCGGTTTTTGGTTCATGCTATATATTTATTGGGACCTTGGGCCGCTCTATTTCCGCGACTGGGTCGATACCAGCGTTATTGTGAAAGACATATGGGGCGACGGCAAACCCAGCGAATTTATGATCCGGTTTTTTGTCATGGACAACGCGGGAACCCGCATCATGCCTGAAGGTCTGGTCAATATAAACTCGCTGATGATCATGCTGATTTGTTTCTGGGTGACGGGCCTGAGTGCCAAGTTGAAAGCTGTAAACTCTATGGCGCTTGGAACCTTTCTGGCGGCGGCGGCTTTATTGCTGATTGGCGGTTTTAACGCCGCTTGGGTTATGGTGTTTGGCATCGTCATATTTTCGCTTGGCGAAATGCTATCCAGTCCCAAATCCCTAGAGTTTCTGGGCAATGTCGCACCGCAACAGAAGAAGGCCATGTATCTTGGTTTTACCCAGTTGCCGTTTGCGATTGGCGCAACCATTGAAGGGTTTGTGGGCCAAGTCTTTTACGCCAAATATGCCGCCAAAGACACTGTATCGCGTGATACATTGATTGCCGCAGGCATGGACCCGGCAGAGGCCGCGAACATTCCCATCGGCGAAGCTTTCCAGAAGTTAATCAGCCTTACAGGTCAGTCTGGCGAAGCTTTAACCAGCCAGATGTATGCATCCAATAATGTGGGCTCGCTATTTTATGTCATGGCGGCTGTTGGTATGGTATCTGCCTTTGGCCTATTTATGTATGGGAAATGGACCTACCGGATGACAGCGAACCTGCATAACAAAGAGTAAGCTTTCCTGCCTGAAAATAATGGGTGCCTCAACAATGGGGCACCTTTTTTTCGCACCAAAATCCGCACGGCTTCAGGCAGATTTGCACACCAAATTGCGCACATTTTGAAAAGTGTGCATCAAATGCGCAAATGTGTGCAGGCTATGTGCAAATCTGTGCATTCGGCGTGCAAATCTGCCGAGCATTCTAAAAATGCTCTTTTAACCCATTTTCCCAATCGGATCGTCGATGCTATCCGGCGGCACGGTAAACCACTGGGGGCCATCTTCGCCAATATGGATACAGTCCTCCAGACGAACACCAAATTCACCGTAAATATAGATGCCGGGTTCATTGGAAAAACACATGCCCGGCGCAAGTAACGTTTTTTCGCCGTGGACAAAATTCACACTCTCGTGCCCATCCATGCCAATGCCGTGGCCGGTTCGGTGGCTGAGGCCAGGAGTTTGATATCCGGGGCCGTAACCAAGGCTTTCATAGTGCGCCCGCACCGCATCATCCACTGTGCCCGCAGGCACCCCCACCGCAGCCGCTTCAAACGCAATCTGTTGGCCGCGGCGCACAGTATTCCAAACCTCGCGCTGGCGCTTGTTAGCTTCGCCGAAGACAAAGGTACGCGAGATATCGGATTGATACCCCTCAACACTGCATCCGCAGTCCATCAAAACAACATCGCCGGTCTTTAGCTTTTGCGGTTTACCGGTTCCGTGGGGATAGGCGCTGGCTTCTGCCAGCAGGGCCATATTCCATATGCCCGCGCCGCCGAGCGCCGCCTGTGCGCTGTGCATCAGGCCGGTAATGTCGGCAGGGGTCATGCCTGCTTCCAGTGTGTTCCAAACGTGACGGTAGGCGGTAAGCGTAACTTCGTTCGCTTTTTTCATCAGCGCCAGCTCAGCCGCGGATTTAATCATTCGGCAGCCGCGTGTCACCGGATTGGCCGAGGCAATATCAAATGCGGGGGCTGCGGCCCTCAGGCCTTCCACCACAAAGTACCGCACAGTTTCTTCAAGCCCGATCTTGCCACCTTCCAAGCCTCTATCAGCCAAGATACCGGCCACACGCTGGAACGGGTCTTCATGTTCGTTCCATGTGCGTACATCGTCGCCGAAACTCATGCTTTCCCGAACGCTGGGTTCTTCAAAATAGGGCGTGACCACCGCAATGTCGCCGGTGACCGGAATAAGAACCGCAGTCAGTCGCTCGCTTCGCCGCCACCGGATGCCGGTAAAATAAAGCATCGCTGAACCCGGTTCCAAAAGAACCGCCGACAGCCCAGCAGCAGCCATAAGTTTTTGCGCCTTCGTCACACGGGCCTTGCGTTCAGCAATCGTGATCGGCACCGCAGCAATGGTGATATTGGAAAGAATATCGCCATTGCTAACGGGCGAAGCCACCGCACGGCTAGCCGTTAGCGCTGCCGCTGCAATTCCAACTCCGCCGAATTTTAAAAGCTCTCTTTTCGATAGTGCCATATTCAGTACCCCACACCATTACGGCTGTTTGTAAACCACACCGTCTTTCATCACAAAAGCTACCGTTTCCAATAGGCTGATATCTTTAAGCGGATCGCCCTTTACGGCAACCATATCAGCCATGTATCCGGCTTTAATCTGGCCCAAATCAGCCGATCGTTTCAACAGCGCTGCCGAATTCACGGTTGAAGCTTGCAGCGCCTGAAGCGGGGTCATACCAAAAGTAACCATACGTGAAAACTGCTTGGCGTTATCGCCGTGAGGATAAATCGCGGCATCCGTGCCGAACACCATTTTCACTCCGCCTTTAACAGCCTTGGTAAAACTCTCGCGCTGGCGCACGGAAACCTGGCGTTCTTTGTTGATGTTTTCTTCGGGTACGCCGTTGGCGGCTCCGTAAGCCAACGTATATTCGGTGTTATAGATATCCATTGAAAAATAGGTGCCATGTTCCTTGGCAAGTGCAACACCTTCATCATCCAGAAAACTGACATGCTCAACGCTGTCCACACCAGCACGGATCGCATCATTAATACCGCTTGTGCCATGCGCATGGGCGGCAACGGTAAGATCACGCCGGTGCGCGGCAATGACAATAGCCTCCATTTCCTCAAGCGAATATTGCTGCACGCCAACTTTCGTGCCTTTCGAAAATACGCCGCCTGTGGCACAGAATTTAATAGCATTGGCCCCGAATTTTATATTTTCCCGTACCTTGGCGCGCGCCGCCCACGGACCATCAGCCACCCCGGCTGCAGGCTGGTTTTGTTCCGGCGGCAGGAAATTATTATCGCAGTGACCTCCGGTAATGCTGATCGCATGACCAACCGCATAAATACGCGGGCCCATGATGTCGCCCGCGTTGATCCCGTCGCGCACACCGATTACACTGTACCCATCAGCACCAACATTACGCACCGTAGTAAAGCCTGCCATCAGGGTTTTTTTTGCGTTCTTAACCGCGACAACCGTTTGGCGCGGCACTGAATGGCTCATGCTTTCATAAAAATTGGTCTCGGCATCACCAGAGAGATGCACATGCATATCCATCAATCCCGGCACCAGAGTCATACCCGCCAAATCAATATGTTTCGCCCCGGCTGGCATAGCAACACTGGCCTTGCGCCCGGTCGCAACAATGCGCCCATCCCGCACCAACACAGCAATATTTTTAATTTTGTCGCCGCTGGCGGTATCGATCATCGCAGCAGCGGTAATGTAAATATCTTCCGCATTTGCGGCAACCGTATAGGCCATTGTGGCAGCCCCTAAGCTAACCGCCGCAAATACTGCTCTCAAGAAAATTTTAAAAACCCCACGCATAATACGCCCCTCGCTGTTTGGACTTGCCTGTTCAAGCCCTGAAAGAGCCTATAAGTTAAACCCTGCTCTGTCCATGCTGCAAACAAATGGCCATTCTCTAAAATTCATATTTTTCGAGATGAACAAAATACGGGAATAAATTACCAAGCGTCGTCGTAGTCATCGCAGAAACAGCCCGAAAATCGGGTTTTGTACCCTACGAGGAGACAGACTATGCCCAGAGCAGCAACAGCAGGACCCTTTAATGCGCGCCCCGACAGTGCCATAGCCCACGTCCAGCCATTCGGACGCCCAAGCACCCGCCCCGAAAACCTACCCGACGAGCGGCCAGAGGGTCGGCCTGATGCCCGACCTGAAACGCGCCCAGAAGACCGTCCAGAACATGATCCTGACTATAATCTTATCCGTGGCACGGAAGGTGACGATACCATCACCGGAACAGATGATGACGATCATATATATGCGGGGCCGGGAAATGATGCAGTCTCGGCTGGCGGTGGCAATGACGGTGTGCGTGCTGGCGGCGGCGATGACATCGTATCTGGTGGCAACGGCGACGATAAATTAGGTGGCGGGGCCGGGGATGACCGACTGACTGGCGACGATGGTAACGACCATTTATTTGGCGGCACTGGCGGGGACGGTCTGAACGGCGGGAGCGGCAATGACATGCTGTTCGGCGGCAAAGGCGCAGATGTGCTCGACGGCGGCAGCGAAGGTGATGAACTTTGGGGCGGCGAAGGCGACGACGCCCTACTGGGTGGCGAAGGCGATGACATTCTGGCTGGGGGTCAGGGCAACGACTGGCTAACCGGTGGTGCCGACGCTGACATGTTTGTTTTTACCTTCCGTGAAGGTGCAGACGGAAACGTACGCGGCTTTGGCGACGATATCATCACCGATTATTCTGCTGATGACGGCGATACCATCAAACTTGTCGGGCGTGACTATGAAACCCGGATAGAATACGGCGATAGCGATGGTGACGGCATCGACGACTATACGCTTATCACCGTCACTGGCGGGCCATCAGACGATCCAGAAGCAGATGTGACCATCCTTGGCACCATCATGGTGGAGGGTAGCTTACTCGGCACGGACGATCTGATTGCCACCTCAGCAACAGCAGATCCAGACATGGTGATGTAATAATCTTCCTTCCTTAGGGTTTCTTCCCCAACTGTGGCGCGGGTTCCGGCCGGTTCGAGTGTTTTGATATTTTCAAACACCGGGATCGGTCGGAATTTGCGCTTCTTTTTTTGCGGAAAAGCGAAGGGCACGATCAGGAACAAGCTGTAACATTCGAACAATCATGCTCTATTGCTGCCGAAAATCGCGAAAATCAAACTGATGATTCTACGGCGAGGTTCCTATTAAAAATACGGTTGCTTTCAGCCCACCCTGCGGACCGTTCCCCGCTCCAGATCGCCGAAGTAAGGACGAGCCGCCATGGACTGCTGGTCCGGTGTTTTTTGTGCAGGCAATGTTTTCAGGGTAAACTTTGAGGCATCGGACACACATAAATCTGCATGCGCGGCACGGGCTTCACAGGCCAGGCTATAAAGTTGTTGCCACGTAGGGCATATCAACATGGTATCCTCCTTCTTCAAGTCGGCTACCAGAATAAAAATCTTGGTAGCAGAACCAGAATTCAAGGCCAGCATACCAGAGGTTTTTTCAATACCCGGGGTCGTGGCCTAATAGATATACGAAGCAGCTATCAATTTTATTCCAATTAAAATAAAAAACATCAAATCAGCCTGTTACCACTTTTTATGCCACTCCGAAGATGGCGGCATTCAGTTCATGCCATAAGGCCTTGCAAACTATCATTAAAGGGTTTGCGGCCAGTATGGCCAATGCGCGCAAATACACACCAACCCTGTAAGGTAAAAACATCCAGTCTGTTTTGGGGGGCTGGCCCACCTGACGCTTGGGCCTTACGCTAATTCGGCAAAAAACCGTGGCCAAAGATAAGGTCTGGCCCTGTGGGCCCCAGGTCGGTGACTGCGCCGTCAAGCAAAAGCAATAATTTGCCCGCACGGTCCGCGTCGGGGCGTTGGTAACGATCAGCCAAAAAGGCGGATACAATCGGCGCAGCAAACGATGTGCCCGAATAATTTTTCTGCCCGCGCACGCTGGCGGCCTTAACTTTTACGCCAAGGGCGGCATAATCCACAGCTACCCCCTGATTGGCCATTTCGAAAATAGCACGGCTATTGTCAACTGCTGTGACACCGATAACACCTGCATGACCGGCCGGAAAACGTATGGGCCCTGCTGGGCCTTCATTTCCTACAGCCGCGACGATCAAATAGCCCTTGGCGATCAAATTACTGACAGCTTGCGCCAACAAAGGGCTATCTGGCCCGGCGATACTCATATTGATAACACCGACACCCTGCTGGGCTAAAAACTCGAGCGCGACCACTATGGATTCAGCGTCCGCATAAGCGGCTGGGCCCGAAAACACATCAACAACAACAATGCGCGCAGCGCGTCCGCGTGCCAAAATCGAGGCAATGGCTGTGCCGTGATCACGCGGGGTAACCGTGGGGCCCCGGCCAAGATTGCCCTGTAGCAGCATGGCATGGCTTAGTAATTTATGACCCGCATTGACGCCGGTATCAATCATGCCCACTAAAATACGCTTTTCAGCGGCGGCAAGAGAAGTGGCCACGGCTTCCTGAGGTTCTGGGCGCGCTGATTCATTATCTTTTCCAACTTTGCTGGCCGCCATATTTTCACTGCGGTCACTGGCGGGTGCATAGGCCATATTATAATCATAATGGCTCTTTTTATCGGCAGCGCGCAGGGCTTCCAATGCTTCCTTCATCGAAAGGCCGTCAGGGATACGTAGCAAATCAAGCGTGATACCGACCTCGCCCAGCCCAGTATGCCGCATCACCGTGAAACCCATCTTCAGCACGATTTTTCGGCTTTCTTCAGACAAGTTGGCCCCTAGAATTTCACCGTGTCGTACCAATATTTCGCCCCTTGGCATTTCAACAAAAGCCAGGCCATATTGTTCCTTTAATTTTTTACGGGCAGCGGTTCGCTTGCGGCCCTCCGCGTTTTCCGTCTCAATGCGGCGGATCAATTTGGCCGCCATGCGTTTACGATATTCCAGTTCATGCTGGAAACTTCTGGATACAAGCTCTCGCTGGGTCCATTGGTCACGCGATGGGCCACTGGCTGTGGACTTACGTTGGGGCGGCCGGGACGTTGGTCTGGACGGAGGGCGTGGTGCTGGCCGGGACTGTGGCCGGGACTGCGATGCCAACACCAGATAAGTGCCGTCCTGATCGCCCGCCAAATGCGAGCTTGCTTTTTCGGCCGCAGCCCAAGTGCCGCCGTCTGCGGGCGCTGGAAAAGACATTGCCGCAGCACCTAAGCCCGCAAGAATGAATTTGGTATATTTTGCTGCGTACCGAATAGGTCTGCTCCCATCGTCATTGGCTTGATATTATACTAACGACGGGTCACTTCAAAATATTCCATTATTTGCAATTTTAAATAATATTGGAATAAAACCAAGAGTGCTAACGTAGTTGGTTCATAGAGGAAACAGGAGCATTGGTGCCCGAGTTCCAAGACCATATCGTCGCCTTGATACCGCGCTTGCGGCGCTTTGCAGTGGCTCTCACCGGCACTTTAGCTGACGGTGATGATTTGCTGCAAAGCACAGTCGAACGCGCGCTCAAGCGGCAGAAAACCTTTGATAACAGCAAAAAACTGGATAGCTGGATGTTTAAGATCGCACAAAATATCTGGATTGATCAAAAACGCGCAGAAGGCCGGCGCGGCCATACTGTTGATATCCTTGAGGCCTACGATATTGTCGGTGAGGATGGGCGTAGCAAGATGGAAAAAATCGAAATGTCGCGCAAAGTTATGGCAATAGTCTCGGCCCTGCCAGAACCCCAGCGCCTCGTGGTTGCTTATATATTGGTGGACGGGCAGTCTTATAAGGAGACTGCGAGCCTTCTGGGCATCCCCTTGGGTACGGTCATGAGCAGACTAAACCGCGCCCGAAAAACCCTTGAAGGCCAATTGCAGGAAGCATGAGAGCGACAGGAACCATGAGAGCGATAGCCATATGAAACAGATAAACGAAGAAACGCTGATGGCTTATGCAGACGGCGAACTCGACGATAAGACCGCACAAACCGTCGCCGCGACTATTGCCGCCGATCCGGCCTTGCAAGCCGAGCTGGAGAATTACCGTGCGCTCAAAGCAACCGTAGGCAGCGCCTTTGAAGCCCTTGATAAAGCCCCGTTGCCTGCGGACCTGATGGCTATTCTTGACGCCGACAAAAATGCAACAAACCCCGGCCAACCTGCGCCCGCTGAAAAGCCATCATTTTGGTCGCGGCTTTTTGCCGATCACCGCCTCAATATGGCATGGCGGCCTACCCTTGTGATAGCGTCATTGGCTATTGTTGCCAGCGTTATGCTACTGCAAACAAACGGCCAAGGCCAACCCGGCCTGCCCATAAATTTTGCCACTTTACTCGACAGCCTGCCTGACGGCCACATGGCGGGCGATATGGCAATTGAAGAAAGCTACCTGCAGAATGACGGGGCTTTTTGCCGTACTTTCACAAACATCTCTAAAGCTGCGGATGCAGATATCAATTCGCGCCAGCGCAGCCTTGCTTGCAAGCCAACAGGCGGATCATGGCAAATATTGATCGCTGAAACGCTGGTGCCTGAAAGCGCATTTCTGCCTGCCGGGGCCGGTGCAAAAAGCCAGATCACGACACTGATATCAGCGATGCAACAGCTGGACGCCGGGGCCGAACAGGCATACCTCCACAAGAAATAACCTTTTGGGAAAGTAAGCCCGATGATAAAAATAACGGTGAACAAAAAATAACCCGGTGACAAAGGCCTCCGGGTTGGAGTTTTTTAAACGCCTCTTCGCTCAGCGTGCGTTGGCGGCTGCCTTGTCAAATTCTTCCTGAGCATGCCTGAACTGGTTAAGCGCCTTTTCAACATACATCATAACTTCGTCCACATAGCCGTCGGTAGAGGCCGACCAAACGCGGTTGATATAGCGCTCACCCGCCGCAAACGATGACATAATATCAGCGTATGCTTTCAGGCCAAAAATATGCTTCATACTGTCTCGCGCTTCGGCAAAACAGATCAGATCGTCCCGGAATAATTTATCCATCTCGAAACGCATATCATAGGTTGGTACTTTGTCTTTGCGACCGTCCAGTTCACTTAAGTTGGCAGTGATGTTGGCAAGGCTTGTTTCAAGCCCGGCGCGGTTCGCCACCAGCACTTTATCGTCCTTGGCAGCCGCTGACTCCATGCGTTTTGATAAAAACACCCCAACAACCCCCAACAATACGACAGCCACAAAAGGGGGCCAATCCATTTTAACGGGATCAAGGGAAGCCAGAAAAGCACCGCCTAAGAAGGCCAGGACCACCAGTAGTTTTGCTGCATTTTTCATCTTTTATCTCCTTACCAGGGCCAAACCATCGCGACGGCAATACCGACACCAACCAATGCCTCCCCGACAATCAATCCCGCAGCAATCGGAATGCCGGTATTTTCTGACCAGACTTTGCCTTTTTTGCGGTCGCTGATCTCGCGCAGCAGCGTGCCTATCGAATAGGTCAACACCACATTGAAGGGCAGATAAAAACCCAGCCCCACAGTAATGCCGAGCCCGCCCTGCAAAGCGGTTAGCAAACCGCCAAGCGCCGCGCCTGCAAAATATTTTTCTTGTGGCACTTCGCCGCCCGTGATGCCCTTGACCATTTCGGCCAGCGCCACCCCTTGCGCCGCAGGCAATTCGGTCGACCCAAATTCATAGCTTTCAGCCAGAACAAAAATCAACCCGATGATCACGATCGGCCCGAGCCACGCGCCAAAAAATTGCCCCATCTGTTGCATGCGAGGGGTCGCGCCCACCAAATAGCCCGTTTTCAAATCAAGCATCAGATCGGTGGCCTGGCTCATGGCCACACACGTAGCCGCGCCCACGGTAATGGCGGCGATAATTGCAGGGCCCCGGTCCATACCACCAAAACTTTGCGTGATGATAATCAGCAAAGTCACCGCAATCAGTGTCATACCCGAAAGCGGCGACCAGTTGGTACGCCCAATAGCTTCGGAGAGAATAATACCTGCCATCCATATCCAGAGCGTGCCCAACACCGCCATCATTATGCCCCGCGCGAAACCAACTTGTTCATGCGCGGTAATAGCCATAATTGCCAGCAAAATGGCAGAGCCCGCAATCGCCATATAAAGAAGCTTGATCGGCATCTCGTCCCGGCTCATGGCGCTTTCGTTCTTGGACGACGACTGCATCGAACCGATGGCTGATCTAATCAATGGTAATGCGAAAAATACACCAACAACTGCGCCGCCGATCAGCATACCAATACCGGTTGGGCGAAACAGTGTGGTCCGCAGCGTGCCCGGATCAGTGATGGTGACTCCGTCAATAATTGGCAGCATGCCCGTAACATCAAGCAACGGTGCCAATATCCAGTAACACACATAACCGCCGACAATGAAAGCCACACCGCCGCGCCCGGCGATAAAACCAACACCGATGGTCATCAACGACAAGAACCACACACCGTTCAGATATTCAGGTAACAATTCGCTGCCAACAACACCGTTGATCCAAGAAAATAGATCAAAATTGGCGCCGTCGCTCCACAGATAAACACCGGCAGATAACAAGGCTGCGCCTACAAGAAGCATGGCTTTTTGAATACCCGCGCCGGGTGATTTGAGGATCGAGGCAACCGCCACCCCGCCGGGATAGGTCAGTCGCTCAAAATCGATCATCTGTTTTCTGAGCGGAATAATGAAGGCGATGCCCAGAAATGCCCCCGCTATGGCGCCGAATGTCAGCACATAGGGGTTAAAGTCATAACCATAGCCAAGGATAAAAATCGCTGGCACCGAGAACATCATGCCCGAGGATGCACCGTTTACGGCACTGGCCACGGTTTGTACCACGTTATTTTCAATGATCGAACGCCGCCTCAAAATACCGCGCAAAATTCCAAAACCCAAGATCGCTGCAAGTTCTGATCCTTCAATCGAAAAACCAAGCCTAAGCGATGCATAGCCAATGGAAATGGCGATAATGACGCCGAGAAAATACCCGACCAAAATCGCATGAACTGTTAATTCCGGATAGGCGCCGCGCGTGATCGGCCCTTGCGGCGTTATAAACGGCGGTGTTGCAGAGTGTTCAGTCAAAATCCCCTCCCCAGGAGTATGTCCTTGATGAATATCAAAATGGCCTGATGGCGCCCGCTGCACGATGCATATCCCTATGAGACATGCAAACAACGAACAAGACAAGCCTTGCCAGCGATAACAAACCTAGATAGCACTATCACATCAGTTTCGCCTAGGCGACAATAACAAGTGTATCCACTTAACCTGCAGGTTCAAGGAATGATCGGTCGCGAAACCCATCAGGGCCCCCAGCCCAATTCGGGGCACAGCCTTCAGTGGCTCGCCGCCCGGCTAAAACGCCATTTCAGCGAACTGGCGCGCCTTGCCCTGCCTGCGGTGATGATGCGTATTGGTATTATGGGATTAGCGATGGTGGATACCGCAATGGTGGGCCACTATGCGACCCGGGATTTAGCATGGCTGAACCTTGCCAATCAATCCATCATTATGTTCACACTTGTTGTTGGGCTGGGGCTGGTCTCAGGCATTATGTTCTATACCTCTAATGCGTTTGGTACCGACGATTTTAGGGAAGCCGGCCGAGTGTGGCGGCGCAATATTCCATTCACTCTCATGGTTGGTCTGGGGTTGGTGGCGGCAGTTTTGCCCTCAGAATTTTGGCTCACCCAGCTTGGCCAATCAACTGAAGACGCCCATAAAAGCGGTTCAATCGCTATCATTTTGGCGCTTGGTTTGCCCGGGCATATGCTGTTTATCAATTGCACGATGTTTCTGGAAGGCATCAAGCGCGCAGACGTTGGCTTTTATATGATGATGGCAGCAAATCTGGTGAATGTTGCTCTCAATTATGCGCTTATTTTTGGCAACTGGGGCCTGCCCGAACTGGGAGCTGAGGGTTCAGCCTGGGCGTCAACGGGTGTGCGCTGGTTTATGGCGGCAAGTGTTTTAGCCTTTGTCTGGTGGGCACCGAGCCTTAAAAAATATGAACTGCGACGCGCCCACGGGCAGGCTTGGAAAGACTGGTCAGATCAGCGTAAAATTGGCTATGCCTCTGCGGTATCGCTCGCTGCTGAGGTCGCTGCCTTTGGTGCGCTCGCCATATTTGCCGGCTGGTTAGGCACCGTGCCGTTGGCGGCGCACGGTGTGATGTTTCAGGTGGTTGGTATTCCCCTAATGATGGCGATTGGCATTGGCGTAGCCACGACTGTACGCGTAGGCATATCTTTTTCGCGCAGAGACCGAGCAGACACCGCGTTGGCCGGCATCAGCGGCATCCTGTTGAACTTTATGCTAACGGGACTGCTTGGGACCGTTATTTATATGTTCCCAAAAGATCTGATGCAAATTTTCACAAGTGACGCACGCATTGTTGCATTGCTGGAACCGATCTCAGCGGTTTTTATTCTCGCAATGATGTTTGATGCGGCACAGATGGTTGCTTCGCTTATCCTGCGCGGTTTTAAAGAAACATGGTGGCCCACATATCTGCAAAGCTTCTCATTTATAGTTGTCATGCTGCCTGTTTGCTATGGGCTCGCGTTCCCGGCAGGCATGGGCCTGAAAGGGCTGGCACTGGGCATGCTGGTGGGGGTGATCGTATCCTGGATATTGCAGATCGCACGTTTCATTTGGCTGATCAGGCGGCCGCTAACGGGCTAGATTATTGCTGCCCGGACAAGCTAAAGAAACTTTCAGTGAAAGTTACATACAATTTTCTCTATACATTTGCCTTAGTTTTACCCTTTTCTGTTCTACTATAATAGCGTGTAGCTTCTAGACCTATTTTCGAAAAGAGGAACCTAAACGAATTGATAAAAAGGATCTGAAAACAGGAATATATTGTGGCAAAACGAATAATTTCAGCATTTTTTATAGCAGGCCTATTCTCGGCACCGACACAGGCACAATCTGTTATCGGTGAGAGCATCAATGCAGCAATTGAGGCTGTTCAGGAAGGCCTCGACCTGATCTGGCCAGACGATATCAGCCTTAAGCATGTGAATGCGCGGCTTGGATTTGGCATCGGCTTTACACCCGATTATATTGGCTCCGACGATTACCGACTGCGTGCTATTCCTCTCATTGACATTCGCTACAAAGAGGTTTGGCGACTTAACGGTAGCCTGTTATCCTTTTCCGCCTACAAAAAAAATAACCTGGAAATTGGCCCGCTTGTGAATCTACACTTTGGCCGCAGGCAAAACCGCAACCCAGCACTCGGTGGGCTCGGTGATATCGGCACCACCTTCGAAGTCGGAGCATTTGTCAGATACAAAACTGACGCCATGCTTCTATCGGCGGATTACCGTCACGGGCTTGGCGAAAATATTCGCAGCAGTATTCAGGTTTCGGCCGCGCACGGTATTTATAAAAAGGAAAATTTTCTGGCCTTTTTGGGCTTCAGGGCAAAATGGCTTTCCAAATCCAATATGCAAAGCGCATTTGGCATCAGCGAAGCACAGGCCGCAAGCTCAACCATTGGGCTGCCAGCCTTCGAAGCCTCTTCTGGCGTGTCAAACGTTTCCGCAAACCTGGTTGGGGCCTATAGCATAAACAAAAAAGCCCGTGTTTTAGGCCTGGTTTCCTATGGGCACCTGTTTGGAAGCGCTGCCAACAGCCCCTTAACCGCGGACGGCGTAGGTTCCCCTTCACAAGTCGTGGTTGGTGCCGGATTGGCGTATAGTTTTTAGGGTCAGACCCATGTCCAGCCGCTTACAGAGAAAATTTTCTTGCAGAGCAAACCACATTAATGAGGCCTGCCCTTAGATCCAGCTTGAGATTTCTTGCAGCGATTTTTTGTCAATTACTGGTACAACGGCGCCCTCTGCCGGGTATCCGGTTACAATCAACATGATGGGACGTTCGTTTTTCGGTCTGCCGCAGACTTCATTCAAGAAACCCATCGGCGATGGTGTGTGGGTTAACGTCGCAAGCCCGGCATTATGCAAGGCGGCGATCAGAAAACCACTGGCAATGCCTGCGCTTTCATGCACGTAATAATTCTGCGTGCGCTCGCCGGTTTTTTCATCAATGCCATATGTTTGGCGAAAAACAGCGATTAACCAGGGGGCGATTTCGAGAAAAGGTTTGTGATCATCGGTGCCAAATTGCTCAAGATCCTTGAGCCAGGTTTCCGAAGCCTTGCCGCCGTAAAACTCGCGCTCTTCTTCTTCGGCAGCGGCACGTAATTTGGTTTTCACGGCAGGGTCCGAGATTGCAGCAAAGTGCCATGGCTGTTTGTTGGCACCCGACGGCGCGCGGCCCGCCGTGAGAATCGCATTTTCGATCACAGCCTTTGGTACAGGCCGATCCGAAAAATCACGCACGGTACGCCTGCCCTTCATCAAATTAAGAAAATCACAACTGCGCGCAGTCATTGTATCGCTGTCACGAATTTCAAAGCCCTCAAGCGGGATAAATTTTGCGTTATTCAAGACTGTTCCCCATAGCAATTTCTGGTTATTACCCTGTTTATTATGCTTATATCAGTATGGGGATAGGAAGAGGATCACTTTTATGTTGGCAAGCTGGCGCACTTTATTATTGCTTTGCTGCATGGGTTGGGCGGCGAGCCCTGCGTGGGCGCAAACCATTGTCGTCAATCCCAATTCCCTTAGTGAAAATGAGCGCGACCAATTGATTTCGGTCAACAGTTTTTACCTCAGCGGCCCTTTGAGCGAAGGGCTAACACCGGAAATTTCTGCGCGCATGGTGCCCGCTGGCCCAGTGGGGCGAACGCTGCTAACATTACTGGCACTCAGGATGACAGCGGCTGACCTGATTTCGCTTGATGATACTGTTTCGCGTACACTGCCTAATGTGGTTGATAGCAACCCTTTCCGCGTTGCCATCACGCCCCGTCATTTGCTAACGGAAACAGCCGGGTTTGCTGTGCCGCCTGTGATTTCGGGAAGTGTACCCCTGAGCCGCTATATCACCCATGTGCGCACAGCGGGCCAGATGGAGCATGCTGACGCAGTTGGCTGGGCGCTGCTGATCAAATTTATGGAAGCCCGAGGCGGCGCACCGATCAGCCTTCTTCTTGACCGGCATGTTCTGCGTGCGCTCAATCTGCCTGCGGCCTCAGTGCAGGCAGACATATCAGGCGGTCCGCTTGTTTTCCTGCAAAGCCTCAAACTCAGCGGGTCGCTTATTGCTGAGACTGCGCGCCTGACAGTACGCAACCGCAGTGCAAACGGCGCGCGGTTTTTACCAATTGATCTGTATGAGCAATTCACGGCACGGCAAAGTTGGCGCATGCATCCCGTGGGGCCCCGTCGCACACTCGGCGGGATAATGCATACTGATAATCGCCGCACATGGATCAGCGCACCTTTGCTGCAAAGCAGTGATGCTGGGTGCAATTTCATGGCCTTCCCGGCGGCGGGTATTGTTTTTGTCAATTTAACAGGCGCGCCCGGTTTTAAGGTGGCCGTATTGAAGATCATTGATGAACAATTTTTGCCCGGACCGCCCGATAGGCGGCTTGCCGAAGCAAATGGCCTTTATGATAAAGACTTTCGTTTTAGCGGTAATTATGTGCTGTCCGCCGCACCGTCAGCATGGCTTGCCGACAGGTTGCGTGCAGTGAAAGCGCATACCATAAATCTAACCGACCACGGCGACGGCATGGTGCATATCAAGGGGCTACCGGGGCTGTCCTCATCAGCACTGATCTACCACAAAAAGGCTCCCTTTTATTTCGAAAGCACGGGCGGCAGCCAACTAATCTTCAGCCCCTATAAGCAGGGTGGCTATTTGGTTTTGGACGGGATGCAATATCGATATTCTGGCATACTCGGAAATAAAGTCTTTGTGGTCGCAGCTTTCCCTTATGTCGCCATTTTTCTATTAACCAGCGGCCTATATATGCGCAGCAAAATCAGCAACCGCTGGCGCAAGATGGGCCAATACGGCGTGCTTGGTACGTTATTGATAAGCGGCGGGGCTTTGTGCGAGTTTTTTCTGTGGCCGCAGGCCGTTTACACTTGGGATATGCCATTTTTAGTGAACATATGGCGGACCGGGATTAATGTTGGTCTGGCTTTGGTGCTTAGCCTGCTTTTATTTGCCCTGTCTTTCACCAAGCAAAATGAGATGCCCAAAGACGGTGCGATCATGTATGTGCCGTTGCACCTTGGGCTTTTGTGTGTGGCCGCCGGAGCGTTGTTTTTGATCACCGTCGCGTGGGGCATCGCGGGGGAATTTTCGGCTTATTGACGCTGAACAGTGTTTGAAAGTTCCTGCGCGCGCCTGCGGGTCCGAAACTGTCTCTTGATCTGGGATAAGCTGCGTTTTAGGGTCTGCGCTGAATGATCAGGAATGGACCGACATGAATAATTTTGCACTCGGCAATGATGCTATCAAAGCCGGGCTGGATAGTCTGGCTTTAAACGACAATCACGTTGCCGCTGCCATTGAACTGGTGGGATATCCAGCGGAGCGGATCAATCCGCAGGGGTTCAGCACGGTGTTACGGGTGATTGTTGGCCAGCAGCTTTCGGTGAAAGCGGCAGCCTCGATTTGGGCGCGGGTGCAGGCTTTAGGCGGCGAGAATGCAAGCACAAAAGACTATGCGCTGATCCCGGATGAAGACCTGCGCACTGCTGGTTTGTCGCGTCAAAAGGTGAATTATGTGCGCTCACTTTGTGACCGGGTGGACGATGGCACCCTGGATTTTGACGCGTTAAGCAGCCTGAGTGACGCGGATGCCACGGCGGCCATCACTGCGGTGAAGGGCCTCGGCGTTTGGAGCGCTCATATGTATTTGATGTTCTCGCTGGGGCGTGCCGACATTATGCCGGTCGGTGATCTGGCGGTGCGGGTGGGCATTGGGCGAATCGTTGGCAATATAGAGCGGCCTACAGAAAAAGAGTGTGATGCCATTGGTGCGCGGTGGGCACCGCTGCGCAGTGTGATGGCGCTGATGGCGTGGCACTATTATTCTAACGCGCCTTTTTAATTTTTTTGCTTTCTGTTAACGCTGCGGCAACCCATTGGCACTAGGGTTGCCCTGTAAATAGGGTTTTTAAGGAATAGACGCATGAGCAATTTCAAACAGCTTACGGATAAGGTTTTTGTTTCCCCGCAAATCAGTACAGTAGACATTGATGAAGCCGCAGTGTTGGGCGTGACGTTGATCGTAAACAACCGTCCAGACGGCGAAGAAGCAGGCCAACCCAGCAATGAAACCCTTGCCTCATATGCAAGCGACAAAGGCATAAAGTGGGCCTATATTCCGGTTGAGCCCGGCAAGCTAACCTTGGAAGCCATTGAAAGCACCAGCTTTGCGCTTAGAGACGCGGATAAAGTATTGGGCTTTTGCCGCACTGGTACCCGCAGCGCGACTTTGTGGGCATTGGCGGAATCATTTGTTGGTGGATTGGAAACAGCGGAATTGATCAGACTAGCCGACAGCGCCGGATACGATTTAAGCGGCCTTACGCCAACGCTGGAGCATTTGCGTTCAAACGCAGGTTAACACCTGCCCGTTGAAAATTGTTGCTGGCTAGTAACGGGTTGCCGGTAACCAGCGGTTGGTGGTTGGGGCTAGGGATTGGTGATTGGGGGCACCAGAGCATAGAGCTGCCACTTTAGAAAAGTTCTGAGCTAGATTTTCCAATTAAAAACCCAAGCTGGCCGCCCTTGATACAGTTTTTCACCGGTCACCTCTAATCCGATTTTCTCCAACACCCGCCGGCTGGCAGGGTGGCCTACATAAACATCGGCGCAGACATCGGCAAGGGCCACACCCATAGCGTGTCTGTGGCCTTCGATCATTGCGCTGGCAGCTTCGCTGGCCAATCCCTGGCCCCAAGCTTCCGGCAAAAACCAATAGCCCACTTCGACAAATTGGCCTTCTTCCGTGGGGCGAAACAGGACCCAACCAATCATAAAACCGTCTTTGCCTGCAGGGGGGTCTTTCCATTCTACGGCATTGAAAAATTTAAACCGTTCGCCTTTTGCCAAATCATGCGCAAACTCGGCGTATATGTCTGCGCGGTTGGTCGCCACCTCCAGCGGAATGAATAGCATAACATCCGGGTTGCTGCGCATTTGCCAGAAAGCTTCGGCATCATCTGCATGAAACGGCCTCAGACGCAGACGCGCTGTCTCAATGATGGCATCAGACAGGGCCCTGTTTTCACGCAGATATGTGTTTTCAGCTGCCATTATCTATTACCAACCAACCGTTCGGTTATTTATTTTCTATGCCGAAGCACATTAGTAAAAACGTATATTCTTCAGCCACTTCGTGCAATCGCTCGAACCGGCCAGACTTACCGCCGTGACCTGCTCCCATGTTGATTTTCATCATCAACAGGCTATTATCGGTTTTTGTAGCACGCAATTTTGCTGTCCATTTGGCAGGTTCCCAATAGGTCACGCGCGGGTCGTTCAAACCACCTGTCACCAGCATCGGGGGATAGGCTTTGGGCTCTATATTGCTGTAGGGGCAGTAGCCCGCGATTGTATCATAGGCTGCTTTGTCGGCAATGGGATTGCCCCACTCTGGCCATTCAATAGGTGTGAGCGGCAGATCAGCATCAAGCATGGTGTTTAGAACATCAACAAACGGCACATGCAACACCGCGCCTTTGAACAGCTCAGGCGCCTGATTAACCACTGCACCCATCAGTTCACCGCCAGCACTGCCACCCGAAATGCTGATACCGCCAGGGGCTGCATAGCCCCGCGCGACCAGCGCACGGCCCACATCAACAAAATCATTAAACGTATTTTCGCGCTTGTCGAGCTTGCCGTCTTCGTACCAGCCGTAACCCATTTCATCGCCGCCGCGAACATGGGCAATGGCGTAAGCAAAACCACGATCCAACAGCGAAAGCCGGGCTGAAGAAAAGGCAGGGCTGGTGCCGAGGCCGTATGCTCCGTACCCATAAAGATGCAACGGCCCAGCCTGCTGATCCTGCCCGGCCTGCTGATCCTTTGTGCCTTTTTGCCAACCCTTTTTATAAACAATACTTACCGGCACAGCCACGCCGTCGCGGGCTTCAACCATCAGCCGCTCGCTCATATATTGGCTTTTGTCATACCCGGACGGGATTTCCTGCTGTTTGCGCTGGATAAGGCGCGCATCCGCAAGCTGATAGTCATAGACCGTAGGGGGCGTCACCAAGCTTGAGTAGGCCAACCGAACAAAATTTTGATCCGCCTCGGCGTTATGGCCAAGCGATACCTCATAAACGGCCTCGGGCAGTGTTATATAGCTACCCTTGCCGCCTGCCTTTAAAATATAAATCTGATCCAGCCCATCAAGCCTGTCCTCAACCGCAATAAAACCATCAAAGGCCTGCATTCCGTGCAGATAGCGTGTATCGCTGCCTTCAACGACGGCGCGCCAACTTTGTTGGCCCGGTGCAGCCTCAGGTACCGCATATACACAGAAATTACGGTGCGCGGTGTTTGAGCGTATATAAAAATCCTGGCCACCGTGATCAACATAATAATCATGGCCGTCGCGGCGCGGTGCCAAACACAAAGGCGCGGCAGCAAGATCAGCCAGTGGCACGCTATAGCACTCCGCCGTCACATGATCAGCTGAGCGAATGATCAAATATTTGTCCGAACTGGTGGCATGCATATGAACAAAAAAACTAGTATTTTTCTCCTCAAAAATCACCGTGTCTGTGGCCGCACCCAATCTATGCAACAGCACCCGGAACGGACGCCATTCTTTGGAAACCTTCACATAAGAAAACGCATCGCTGGCGGTCGCCCAGATAATTTCGCCAGAGGTTTCGGTGATTGGCTTGCCTACGGTTTCACCATTTTGCAGATCCCGCACATATATTGTGAAGCGCTCTGACCCGTTATCATCCAGACTGTAAGCAAACAGACGCCCATTGGGGCTAACCGAAAGAGTGCCGAGCTTGAAAAAATCCTTGTCACCGGCTTCAATGGTTTCATCGAGCAAAACTTGCCAGTCCGCGTTTGCGCCGCCACTGCTGGCAAATGGATCGGCAGAGCGAGCCCGCCAATACCACGTCCGGTACTGAGCACCGCTGGCAAAAGCCCAGCGATATTCAAACGCGCCCTTTTGCCAGACCACGCCTTCATCATCTTGCTTGACCCTGCCCTTTATTTCAGCAAACAGCGCCTCTGTTAAGGCTGCGTGAGGAGCCATGACGTTAGCGAAATAGCTATTTTCCGCACGCAGGTATGCAAGGATTTCTTCGTCTGCAACCTCTGGATAGCCGGGATCTTTTAACCAGAAATAGGGATCCTGGTGTCGCACACCGTGATGCTCCGCACTATGGGGTTTTTGTAGCGCTACTGGCGCGGTGATATCTTCGGCGGCAATCAACATTAGGGCCCTTCCTTTTTATATAACATCTTAGGGTCAGGCCTCATTAATGTGGTTTAGCTCAGTCCGGCACCGAGGTGTGCGTCGACAACATTTGAAATAGCCTCGCTATTTCTGCATGTTATCTCCTGCGCCACGATAAAACCCTCTCTTGCTGAGCAAACCACATTAATGAGGCCTGACCCTAGGTACGTGGGTGCGCGCGCGCTGTAAAGCCCAAGCTGCTCTTCGCGCTTTGCGCTTGCCAAAAAGCTTCATCACTGCCAGAAAAGCACGCACTGGTTCCCATATAAAAAGGACAATAATCGTGGCAACACACCCGAAGCATCTTGAAGCCCTGCGCATTGAGCTGAAAAAACAAAATCTTGACGGTTTTATAGTGCCCATAACCGACGAACATATGAGCGAATATGTTGGTGATTATGCTCAGCGGCTGGCTTGGGCCACGGGTTTTACCGGGTCGGCAGGTAACGGCGTTGTGCTGACAGACAAAGCCGCAGTGTTTGTTGATGGGCGCTATACAATTCAGGTTGCGGCTGAAGTGGATGCTGCCCATGTTGAGCGCCACCATTTTGAAGCTTACCCGCTGATGAAATGGATCAAAGATCATTCAAAGGCCGGACACCGTATTGGCTATGATCCCGAGCTTGCCACCGTACCATGGGAAAAAACAGCAATCGCTGCGCTGGCGGGCACAGGTGTCAAGCTTGTGGCTGTTGAATGCAATCCAGTAGATGCTGCGTGGGGTGCGCAACCCGATCCATCCCTTGCGCCAGTTTATGGGCATTCCCTTGAATATACCGGCCAAAGCGCGGAAGAAAAACGGGTTGATGTGGCTGCTGAATTACACAAAAACGGCGCAGATGCAGCTGTCATCACCATGCTTGACAGCGTAGCCTGGGCTTTCAATATCAGAAGCAACGATGTGCTGAATACGCCGGTTCCTCATGCTTTTGCCATCCTTGATAAAAACGAGCAAGCGACGCTTTTTGTTGATGAACGCAAAGTAACCGACGAACTGCGCATATTCCTTGGCAACAAAGTGCGACTTGAACCCCGTACTGCCTTTTATCCTGAACTTGCAAAACTGGGCGCTGAAGGCAAAACCATTCTGGTGGACCAAGCCAGCAATAATGCGCGGGTTTTTAAAACACTGATTGAGGCAGGTGCCACACTGATAGAAGGCCAAGACCCCTGTATCCTGCCCAAAGCCCGCAAAAATAGAACCGAAGTTCAAGGTGCGCGCGATGCGCATGTGCGCGACGGCGCGGCCATTTCAGAATTTCTCTGCTGGTTGGAGGCAGAAGCGCCAAAAGGCGATTTGGACGAACTGACGGCTGCTGCCAAACTATGGGAATTCCGCCAGCGCCGTGACATCCTCAAGGATCGCAGTTTTGATACCATATCGGCGGCGGGTTCAAACGGTGCCCTTTGCCATTACCGGGTTTCAGAAGAAACAAACCTGCCTCTAAAAATGAACAGCATTTATCTGGTCGATAGCGGTGGGCAATATTTGGACGGCACCACCGATATCACTCGCACCGTGATTATCGGCACGCCAACAGCAGAGATGAAAGACCGCTTCACGCGGGTACTGCGCGGCCATATTGCATTGTCACAGACACGGTTCCCCAAAGGCACGCCTGGCATCGCATTGGATGCAATTGCCCGCCGCCCTTTGTGGGAAATTGGCCTTGATTATGATCATGGCACCGGCCACGGCGTGGGCTCGTTTCTTGCCGTTCACGAAGGACCGCAGCGTATTGCCAAATCTGGTACGATGGTACCCTTGGAGGAAGGCATGATCCTCTCGAACGAACCTGGGTATTATAAAGAAGGCGAATATGGCATCAGGATTGAAAACCTGGTGACCGTACGACCCGCAGAAAGCGCCGAAGGCCGCGAAATGTTCAGATTTGAAAATCTGACCTGGGCACCGATTGATCATAATTTAATTGAGACTTCCAGCTTGAACGATAGTGAGTTAGACTGGCTGAATGAATATCATGCGGTCGTTTTCGAGAAATTGTCTAAGATCGTTGATAAAAGCACCAATGACTGGCTGAGGAATGCAACGCGAGCAATCGAACGCACCCGAAACTAGCGGCGAAACGGCGGCAGGGCGACAGTCTGCCGAACCCTACCATTTACATTTAGCCGCCAATACCCGTGGGCGAGACTTCTTTCTGGGCGACCCGCACGGTCGCCTCGATAGTGTTTTGGTGGCACTTGGCGAGGCTGGATTTGAGCCTCAGACCGACCGGGTGATTTGCGTAGGCGATCTGGTGGACCGCGGTCCAAACAGCTATGAGCTTCTGAAACTGACACGCCAACCTTGGTTTTTTTCCGTACGCGGCAATCATGAAGCCATGCTTTTGGGTGTGAAAGACCATTATTCACTGGTTCATTGGCTGATGAACGGTGGCACATGGTACCTGGAACTTGGCGGCGAAGCGGCCCTTGAAGCCTGTGATCTGGCGAAGAATTTGCCCTGTGCCATTACACTGGACACCAAAGACGGCCAAATAGTTGGCATTTGCCATGCGGAGTGGCCCGGGCCAGACTGGACAACCATTGAAACCGTTTTGACAGACAAATTTTTGATGGGCCGAATGTTGTGGGGTCGGCAGATCCTGAAGGAGAACAATGGCGACTGCGACAAGACCGCTATTTTAACCGTGCACGGGCATTCGCCAATTGATGAACCCCTGAAAATTGGCACAGCCCTATTTATTGATACGGGCTGCGTATTCGGCGGGCCCATCACCCTGATGGAATTACAAGACGCGATCAACTGGCCTGCGGCTGCGCCTGACCCTAAAGAGTTTTGAGGCTACGCCAATACATATCACGGTAATCATAGGCTCGCGTGAAACTGCTGCCATCCCATTCAAGCGCAAGGGCTCGCTCAACACCAAAACGGCTGATAAGTACCGGCTTCAAAACCACTGCGGCGCCAGCATCGCCTACAGAAAAAATCAAACCATCAGCACCCTCCGCCGCAGTATCTGCCAGCAACCGCTGAGGCACGCCGTGTGTGCCCTTATCGTAGCATGCCGGAAATAATTCAGTATCGCTAACATCGTAAAAATGACCAACCAGGCCAAAGCGCTCAACGGCAAAGCTAAGAGTTGAAGGCCCTTGGGCCGTATCCTCCATAAATTGACTGTAAACCTCAGCCGCCATAGCCGTAGCGCCGTCAAGACTATCTGAAAGCAGCATATGGGGTGTTTGACCAGCCACAAACCGCCAATCTGGCAGCGACGTTGAAAAAGCAGAAAGCACCGTCTGCGCCGCACCGGGCGGCACTGCAACGCCCAGAGGAACACGGCCAGCGGCATGTCGGCACGCGGGCGAGGTTATATCTTTCAAGGCTGTCAGCGCTTCGACATCGCTGGCTAACTGGGCCAGCGGGGGTCGGTCTGGCAGCGATGCCGGACGCAGCCGAAAAGCCGTGGGCCATGAGATTTGCGTCTTCGGTACTGAGCGAAGATTGATACCGGGCTGAGAGGCAGCAACGCTTGCGGTTTCGTCAAGCATCATGCCGCCTGTGCCAAGCCATCAAGGTAGGTGCGGACAACATATAGATCGATAACCTGCCCTGCCAGAAGGCGGTCAAGCGCACTTTGTCCTGCCAGCTGATCATTGGGGGCTTTGATCCAGTTTGTCGCCTGCTCGCTATCATCAAAAAGCGTGTGCAGAGCGTGGTGGATCGCCATTAGATGTGAAAGCCTTGCCAATGTATCATGCGGCACACCTGAAATTTTACCGCTGCGCCAATTATAGAAAGTACTGCGCGAAGGCTGGCCCAATAATAGCATCTGCTGCTCTGCGGTAATTTCCCAATTATCAGCCAGCTTAAAAAAGGCCCTTAGCCCCATAGGGGCCAACTGCTTGTTTTTTTCTTTATCGGCGCGCCGACGTTCCATGCCTATACCTTGTTCACTGAACAGTCTGACAAAAAGTGTGCTCTCAAACACGAAACACTACGCGTCAATAGAGAGCGCTGCAACTATCAGTTATTCGGTTTCTATTCAGTTTCGCGAATTTCATAGTCCGTGGTGATGGTGGCAAGCGCCGCAAGCTGGGCTGATGCTGAACAATATTTATCCATAGATAACTGGATCGCGCGTTCCACATGGTGGGCTTCTACCGCATGACCGGTGATGACAAAATGCATATGAATTTTGGTGAAAAACCTTGGTGGTTCGATGGCCCGGTCACCGTCAAGTTCCACCCAGACATCGCTGACTTTCTGGCGTGATTTCTTAAGCATAAGGATCACATCAATACTGGCACAGCCGCCCGCACCCAAAAGCAGCATTTCCATGGGTCGAATGCCGTGATCAAGGCCGCCCGCATCCGCACCAGAATCCATGACAACCGCATGGCCACTTGGCGACTCGCCGATGAAGGTCATGTCACCCGCCCATTTTACCCGTGCTTTTTTCATGATTTTATCCTTTGTGGGAAGAGGTTAAGAGCCTTTAAATTACGGCCATTTGCTTGTCGTTCACGACTGAAGTTTTCTAAATGAGAATTAGGCTACTTTCAAGGCGGGAAAATCACGGGGGTATCACCGTCCTGCCACTGTTTATGTTTTTCCATCACACGAGTGAAAACCGGGCTCTCCACCATACCTGCAAGCCAGCGCTGTAAAGAGGGATAGGGTAATGCTGCAAAATAACCGCGATCAACATGGGCGAACTGACGAATGAAGGGCATGATGGCATAATCAGCCAGTGACGGTTTTTTGCCGCACAAGAAGCGATAAGCCGTAAGCCTGTGTTCAAGATCAAGCAAATAAGGACCCGCTGCTTTGCGGTGATCCTCTGCGACAGCACCTTCAATACGGCTTGCATATTTATAGCCATCTAGCTGATCCTTAAAATCACCGTCAAACACCGCGACCAAGGCCTTCATGTCATCAAGTGAGCAAGCATCCGGTTGAAGCCAGCCAAACGGGTCGGCCTGTCGTAACGCCCACAACATAATATCAAAACTTTCATCAACCACTTCGCCGTCTGGCAATTGCAATATGGGCACAGTCGCTTTCGGCGAAAGCACAAGCATAGCCGCAGGTTTGGCGCGCAGCACAACTTCGCGCAACTGCACAGACAAGCCGCTAACGACAATCGCCATTCTCGCCCGCATCGCATAAGGGCAGCGGCGAAAACTATATAATATCGGTAGCTTTTTGGTCATATACGCGCTTACCCCAAACTCTCTTGCTTCACTATACCCCGGCAGAGCTCTGCGGGAAGCCTGAATTGCCGCGTGCCGTAATTGCGTTTTGTCTTTGCCATCGAAGCGTCACAAACCCGTCATGCTTTTGACACCGGTGCATGGCTTCATTCAGGAAAGTAAAGCGAGGGTAAAAAATGAAACAAATAACCCACAATCCTATAAGACAGCAAAAGCCACAGCGTGTGGCGATTTTTTCCGGCAATTATAATTATGTAATGGACGGCCCTGTTCGTGCGCTCAACAAGCTTGTGGCGCATCTGGAAAGCCGCGGTGTGCAGGTGCTTGTTTTTGCTCCCACTGCAAAAAAAACGGCATTTGAGCATTGCGGTACGCTTGTCTCGGTGCCGTCTATCGCGCTGCCGGGCCGCAGTGAATATAGACTGGCCCTTGGTTTACCGCCAAAACAACAGTGCATATTGAAGGAGTTTTCCCCCGATATCGTTCATGTGGCAGCCCCTGATTGGCTAGGCCATACAGCCACGGACTGGGCAAAAAAACACGGAATTCCTGCTGTTGCCTCGTTTCATACCCGCTTTGATACCTATCCCCGTTATTACCATATGGCGTGGGCGGAAAAATATATCACCCGGCTGATGCGACGCTTTTATCGCCGGTGCGAACGTATCTATGTGCCCTCGCGCTGCATGGTCGACCTGTTGCAACAGCAAAAAATGGCAAAGGATATCCGTATCTGGAGCCGAGGTGTGGATACTGAAATATTCACGCCCGCCCGGTGCAGCCATCAGCGGCGCTCAGCAATGGGCATTAAAACGGGCGAAACCGTGATCCTGTTTGTGGGCAGGTTGGTACTGGAAAAAGGGCTCGGCGTATTTGCCGATGCCTTGGACGAACTGGACCGGCGCGGTACCGCCTACAGGGCCGTGATTGTGGGTGAAGGGCCTGAACGCGAACATTTTGCAGCCCGTCTACCACAGGCCATTTTTACCGGCTATCTTAAGGGGCAGGCTTTAGCCGAAGCTTATGCGTCCGCCAATATATTTTTCAATGCCAGCACAACTGAGACCTTCGGCAATGTCACGCTTGAAGCGATGGCGTCTGGTTTGCCTGCCGTGTGTGCTGACGCAACGGGCAGTCGTTCCTTGGTTGAAAATGGCAAAACCGGCTATCTAGTTCCAGCGCAAACAAACGGTGCCTACGCTGATAAACTTGAACTTCTTCTGACGGATAGTGGCTTGAGGCATCGCTTTGCCAAGGCTGCCACTGAAAAAGCCGCCAATTTCCACTGGGCCAACATATTGGAAAATATGCTGATAGAATACAGTGAAGTGATTGCATCAGCCGCCGAAAGCGCTGGCGAACAGCCTCAAACTGCAGGCGTTTTGGCCGCTGAATAGTTGACTTCTTCACCCACACCCCGCATCTGGTAGCCGATTATGGCTATCAGCATTGCGAGCGTCCTTTGGCATCGAAATTTGACATGAACCGGATAACCGGGCTTTACCAGAAAAAACCAGTGCGCATAGTGCTGCGCGGCGTGCAGATATCGCTTGTCAGCGGCGTAATTTATTTAATCGCCGCCGAACTGTCGGCCATTGGCTGGAACGATGTTTGGCGCGCCCTGCCAATATCTCCGTGGTTTTACCTGTTTTTTCTGGCGATGTATTTTGCCCTGCCTGTAGGGGAATGGCTGGTTTATCAGGTGCTGTGGGGGCCTGTTGTTCGCGGGCGTTTTGCTGTTTTTCTGCGGATGCGGGTTTATAATTGGGCGCTGGTTAGTTATGCTGGCGAGGCTTATTTGGCGCTGTGGGCCCATAAAAACATCGCGCAAAACGGCCGCTCAATTGTCGCTGCGGTTAAGGATAGCAACATATTATCGGCATTTGCATCCAATAGTTTCACCATAATTCTACTGGCGCTGTTTTTCTTCACCGGGCAGTTGGAGCGGTTAACAAATGCCAATCCGAATTTCGGCTATTATATCGGCGTATCGCTAGTGGTAGGATTGGTTTTACTACCGCTAATGTTACGGTTCCGCGGCAAAATTCTTGCGGTGCAGGGGGCAGCGGCAAGACGTATCTTCACCATTCATCTGATACGCCTTGTGGCCGTTTTATTGTTGCAAGTGGGGCAGTGGGCAATTGTGCTGCCTGGCGTAGGCTTGGAAACATGGGTGCTGTTATTGACAGCGCAAATGGTGCTGACGCGAGTGCCGTTCCTGCCCAATACTGATCTTTTGTTTGCAGGGCTTGGTATCAGCTTAATGGGTTATGTAGAGGGACCAGAGGCCGCGATCGCGGGCATGTTCCTGGCATCAGGCGCATTGTCGCAGTTGCTAAATCTAGGTGCTTTTCTTATAACCAGCTTCGAATCGAGAAAAGACAAAAAAATGCCTAGCTCACAGCAATAACGCGGCGCAGGTATTCGCACTCAAGGTAAGGAAATCAAAGTGTCCAGCAGCCACCAATCACCGAATGCGGCGACCGAGCAAAACCGCGATATCCTTTTGCTGAAAGCCCGCGCATGGGCCAAAGCTGATCCTTTGTTCACGGTAAAAAACCTGCCCGGTGCCACAGCCGTTTTCAGCGGCAGTTCCAGTGATACCTTCAATATTTTGGCGCTGGAACCTGCAGGCAGCACCAACGCTTTCAGCATCATTGAAAAAGCTCGGGATACGGTGTTTGGTGAAAACCGCTTCGCTGTGTGGAGCTGGGAACTCGGCCAACTTCAAAGCCTGCCTATATCAGCAGAAGTGATTGAGGAAAACCTTATCATGACCTGCACCGCTGGTGACCTGACAGCGCCCGCTGCCGGGGCAAGCGACCTTGAGACAACGCCAGTTACTGACCCCCTGCATTTGATGGACGTAGGCGGCGTATTGGCATCGGTTTTTGGTGATAACCCCGAAGCCTTCATGCTGCAATCGATTTACGCAGGCCAAGATGAAGCCAGCATTGAGAGGCTGGATACCCACTATTTGCTTGCCTATGAGGGCGGTGTGGCAGCCGCGACTGGCAGCTATATTCTGGATGGCACCTTGGCCGGTGTTTTTGATATTGCGGTACGCCCGGACTTGCAGAAAAATGGCTTGGGCAGCCGCATGTTTAACGCCGTTATCGACGCTGCGGTAGCAGATGGAGCCCAGTCTTTCACATTGCACGCAAGCGCAAAGGGAGCCGGCATATATGAGCGTGCAGGCTTCAAAGTCGCAGGCACTTGCTGGAGCCTTAACATCGGCTGATCACTATGGCCCTGATCCCACGTTAGCGGTGTTTCGCTGCAGCGCCGGGATTTCACTAATTTTTCCCTTTTGCCTGATTTGTGCCTATAGTGGTGCTTGTCTGGGGAGACGGAGGGGCCAGGCCCGTGCTGGGAAGTCGCCAACAAAATATTTCTTCGATCACCCACCGCGCTGATTTTTCAATATTTCGCGGCGTCGATATATTTGGGAAAAACCCGGCTATTTATTGACCATTTTTACAATTTCTGGGCTTCATTTGAACTGCCGGGCCACCAACATATCCAACCAAAGGAAATGACGTCCTATCTAGGGTCAGGCCTCATTAATGTGGTTTAACTCAGTCAGGCACCGAGGAGAATTGGGAAGGAGGAAGCTGAAATCAAGGGTGGTTCCCTTGATGAGGGCTTGTGACGCTGCCAATTCGCCTCGGTGCCTGACCCCCACAAAGGGGCAAGGATGCTTGTACCGTGGTGTGCGTCGACAACATTTGAAATAGCCCCGCTATTTCTGCATGTTATCTCCTGCGCCATGATAAAATCCTCCCTTGCTGAGTAAACCACATTAATGAGGCCTGACCCTAGACCGGTTGGTGATTATCGATGTGCAAAACAAGGGCAAGGCGTCTGCCAACGACCTGGCCTTGCAGGTACGCCTGATCGGTACGACAGTTGCACATTATTACGGCGAAATAACCGGCAAAGATGTGAACGCCATGCCCAACAAAGAGGCGGCAAAACGCATTTATTATCTGTGCTCTTTGGTGCTGGAAGAAGGCAAACCCCTGCTAACCATTACGCCCGGTTTTGCCGAGGATAAACAATATCTGGAAGCCTTCGCACTTTATATGCCGCTTTTCGGTGATGCAGGCGACATCGAGAAAATATTCATCTGCGTTGATATCCAGCGACGTATTTTCCCGGATGATATTGAATAGAGCCCTGTGTTGAACCTGCCGCGCGGATAAAACAAAAACAGTGGGTAAAATCAGCTTATTGATTTTCATAGCGAATTTTCTTCATGGTCACGCGCTGTAGATTGCGCAGTGAGATACCAGATAGTTTTGCAGCAAAATAATCGGTCTACGCCGCAAGTTTCATAAAAGGGCATGGCAATGGGGCTTCCAAAGCCCCTAAAGGCGATAATAGCAAAATCCCGGGCGAATATGCTTGACTGACCATTAGGTCAGGAATGTAATGGGGTGCATGACAGCGGCGCTTTTTTTACCCAAAATGTGCCGCTTCTTTATGTTTGTTATATTGAGGCATCTCATGCTTGTCTCGCCAATATCTATTATGAAGGTCTGTCCATGAAAGCGTACCGCGGTTCCCTATTCCATTTGATCGATGATCCCTCGGTGGTCGGCATCGAAGCAGCCCATAAATATTATGAGGATGGGCTTTTGGTGGTGGACGGCGGGCATACCGTGATGGCGGGCGACCGGGCATTGCTGGAACCATCGCTCGCAGAAGGCACAGAAATTATTGACCATAGCGGCAAGCTGATTGTACCCGGCTTCATTGATACCCATATCCATTTCCCCCAGCTTGATATGATCGCTTCGTTCGGCGAACAATTGCTGGATTGGCTGGAAAAATATACCTTCCCCGAAGAAGCCAAATTCGCTGACCCTGCGCACGCCAAAGACTGCGCTGAGTTTTTTATCGCTGAACTGCTGCGGAACGGCACCACCACCGCGCTGGTCTATGGCACCGTGCACAAGGGCTCGGTTGATGCGCTGTTCACCGAAGCCTACAAGCGCGGCATGCGCATCGTGGCGGGCAAGGCCCTGATGGACCGCAACGTGCCAGAAAACGTGCGCGATACGCCTGAGAGCGGCGACGCAGATAGCCGCGCGCTGATCAAGGAATGGCACGGAAAGGGGCGGCTGGGTTATGCCATTACCCCGCGTTTTGCACCTGCATGTTCTGATGATCAAATGGCACGCGCAGGCAAATTGCTGGCCGAGCACGACGACGTTTTGATGCATACGCACCTATCAGAGAACGGTGCCGAAATTGACTGGGTGCAAAAGCTTTACCCCACCGCCAAGGATTATCTGGACGTTTACGACAAGTTTGGCCTGCTAACCGAGCGCTCGGTTTTTGCCCACTGCATACATATGGAGAGCGAGGAATTTCAGCGCATGGCCGAGGCAGACGCCGCCATCGCCTTTTGCCCCACGTCCAACCTGTTCCTCGGCAGCGGCCTGTTCCACCTGAAGGAGGCCGAGAAATACGGTATCAAAGTAGGGCTAGGCACCGATGTGGGCGCGGGCACCAGCGTATCGCTGCTGCAAACCATGAACGAGGCCTATAAGGTGTGCCACCTGCGGGGTGGCCAACTAAGCCCTTATAAATCCTTTTATCTCGCCACACTCGGCGGCGCAAAGGCGCTGAATATGGCCGATAAAGTCGGCAATTTCGAAGCCGGGAAAGAGGCAGATTTTCTGGTACTGGATATGGCCGCAACGCCCCTGCTGGAACGCCGCACCGCCAACTGCAAAACCCTGGACGAAACCCTGTTTGTGCTGACCATGTTAGGCGACGACCGCACCGTAAGCCATACCTATATCGCAGGCGAATTGCAGCATACGCGGGGGTAGGTCTCTGCCCTCAAAAAACAGACTGGCCTCGGCATTCCACAACCGTTAGGTTAATGAAGGGGGAGGCGCGCTGTGGACCGCATTAAAAAACTTATAAGCTGCGGCACGATTTTGGGGCTGGCCGTTGGCTTGGTTTTCGCCAGCCTAATCGCCTATGCAAATGCCAAAGCCAAGCCATTAATAATCCAATCTGCCGTTATGGGCGAACCCCGAGCTGTCAGAGTATTTCTACCCGCAAATTACGACGAAAAAAGCCTGCAAAAATACACGGTGCTCTATACGCTCGACGGCGAACGTATTCGTAACGGTGCCCTAGCCGCGTTAACAGCGCGCATAGCGGCCCCGGATGGTATCATTCTTGTTGCCATCGACGCGCAGGGTATGCGTGTGCGGGATATGCTGCTGGACGGCGCAACCCAAAACGGCCAAGCCCATAGTGGGCAAGCCAGCAGGCTTCTGAATTTTATCGAACACGAGCTTATTCCCAAAATTGAGGCTAAATTTCCAACAAATGGCCGTCGCATCATAGCCGGACATTCCCTTGCTGGGCTTTTCACGGTGTATGCAATGACGCAAAAACCAAGTCTTTTTGATGGGTATTTTGCTTTCAGTCCAACTTTTTCCCATGCCGATGGTTCCGTCGGGAAACTTACAAAATCCCTCAAGGACAACCCCTCCCTTGATGGTTTTCTCTATATGAATTTGGGGCTCGAGACCGAGCACGGCTACCGCGATTTATTCATGGAAGCCGAAGCTGCGCTCGATAACAATGCACCCGCAAACCTCAGACATAAGGTCAGCTACTATGTCCTGCCCCACCCCCTTATTATGATACCCGGCTATGCCGAAGCGCTGAATGGTTTTTTCGCAGATTGCAGCTCGCCGAAATCCCGCAATCATCATTCAATCGCATCAGTTGACGCTACGGGGCGATCTTGATCTGCTCGGCCTCGACCAGCGTATGTTCCACACAGTTATCGCCGTTTCCCTTGCGGTCGATCACGAGGAAATCACTCTCGCCCTCTAGTGCGAGGCAGTAGTGGTGCCATGTGCCCTTGGCGTAATTTACGCCTTGGTTGCCGCGTGCCCGAAAAACTTTGATTTTGGCGGCGTCGAATTCGCCGGGTTCTGCCACGACCACAAGGTAAGCATTACCGCCCAGCGGCATGAAGGCTTGTGAACCCAGCGGGTGAAATTCCATCAGTTTGATGACGATGGGCTGCGGCAGGGGTGTTGAGCGAAAGACGCTAACACATACTTCGCCGCCGCCGGATGCCACATCAACTTTCATCTGATCATGAAAGCGGGTGGTATTGCCTTCGTTGATGGCGAATTGTTCGCAGCCGTCCGTGGCTTCAATCACGTCGCCGTACGGGGCGAAGGCTTGTGCGGTTAGGGGCTGCGGTGTGATGATGCGCATCATTCTTTACTCGCGTTTTCTTTCATCGTGTCGTTGATCCATTTGCCCAGTATCGCGCGGTCTTCGTCCGTCATGCCTGTTTCATTGCCCAGCGGCATAATATCGGATTTCACCGCTTGCTCCAATATGCGCGGCGCATGTTGACGGATAAGGCGGGCTTCATCCAGCCGCACGCCCGCTGGCGCTTCATCAAAACTTTCATGGGCAGGCACTGCCGCATGGCATGCCACACAGTGTTTTTCCACCAGCGCCTGCACCTGAATAAAATCAGCGCTTACATCGGCAAAACCAGCCCGCTTGCGGGCTTCCATATCAGCGGCAAAAATGATCAGCAGGACAAACAACCCCGCCGCCGCAAACGGCAATAACATGCTGGCCTCGCCCTTGTGGCGCATGTTAAAATAATGCCGGATCAGCACGCCAACCAGCGCAAGCCCTGCGAGGATTACCCAGCTGTAGGGGTTCGAAAATGTCATCGGATAATGGTTCGATATCATCATCAACAGCACTGGCAGGGTCATATAATTATTATGCAAACTGCGCTGCTTGCCGATCACCCCTAGCCGGGCATCGGGGGCTTCGCCTGCTATCAGCGAGGCTACCACTTTTTTCTGATTGGGGATGATCACCATAAACACGTTGAAGGCCATCACGCTGCCGACGATTACGCCAATATGCACATAAGCCGCGCGGTCGTTGAAAATATGGGTCAGCGCATAGGCGGCACCGGTGAGCAATGAGAACCAGATAACGGCAATAAGCTTGTTATTACTGCCAAGCGGCGAACGGCACAGGCCATCATAAATAAGCCAGCCACCCGCAATGAAAGCCAAGCTGATAGCAATGGCCTGTCCCTGAGATAGGTCCATCTTGGCTTTGTCGATCAAAAACAGGTCAGCGCCGTAATAATAGATCAGTGCCATCAAAGCAAAACCGCTCATCCAGGTGAAATAGGCTTCCCATTTGAACCAGTGCAGATTATCGGGCATCGCCTCGGGGGCCACCGCGTATTTTTGCTTATGGTAAAAACCGCCGCCGTGCACCGACCATAGCTCACCCGACATACCTTTTTTCGGGTCTTTGGGTTTTTCCAGATGGTTATCCAGCCAGACAAAATAAAAGGACGAGCCAATCCAGGCGATACCCGTGATCATATGCAGCCAGCGGATGGCCATATTGAGCCACGGTGTGAAATCTATCTCCATCAGTGCGTCCTTTTCTTGGCGACTAGTCTGTATCTGTATTCATCGTTTTTATAGCATCGGCAACAGCCAGCAGCTGCGCGGCAACACTGGCGGCGATCACGGCGGGTTCTTTGCCGCTTATGCCTGGCGTGCCGATGGGGCAAATAAATTTGGGCAAATCATCCTGGTTTATCACTCGGTCATTCAGCAGGCGGTTCTCGAACCTTGCGCGCTTGGTTTTCGATCCAATCATGCCGCAGTATGCAGCATCGCCGCGCGCCAGAATTTTGGCAATCACCTCATAATCAAGCTGGTGGCTGTGGGTGAAAACCAGATAAAGCGTGCCTGCAGGCGCCTGCTCCACAAAGGGCAGATAATCTTCACTAATGTGCACGCTGTGGTTCAGGGGCACAGGATCAGGGAATTCCTCGGCCCGGCTATCCACCCACGTAATATCAAAGGGCAGGGGTGCCAGGACATTGGCCACCGCCCGCCCCACATGGCCCGCGCCAAACATAATCAGCTTCACTGGTTTGCGTGCCACTTGTTCCAGCATCACAGCCGCCGCTGTGGCTTCGCCGTTGAACCGATCCCCCGCTGCATCCTGAAACGAAACCGGCGCACGCGCATAATATTCGCACCATTCCTTGTGCATAGTATCGCCGTGAAAACTGGTTTTCAGGAAAGCCTGCCGCTTTTCGCGCAGAAACTCAGCGCCGGGTTCAATGATTTCCAGCAGTACCGTTACACTGCCGCCGCAGCATTGCTCCAACAACGGCCCCAAGGCGTAATTTTGAAAGCGGTACTGAGCGCCTTCTTCACCCAGAAATTTCCGTGCCTGTTCGGTAAGAATATATTCCAGCTTGCCCCCGCCCACCGTGCCATACTGCGCGGTATCAGAGACCAGCATTTTGGTGCCTGCACCGCGCGGGGCAGAGCCCTTAACTTCCGCCAAAGTGACCATAACATAAGGGCCTTCAGCCGCCAGTTCACGCGCTCTATGCAGCCAATCCCACACGGCCTAAACGCCTGCCTGCTTTTGCACGGCCATCACGGCCATCAATATGGCTTCAGGCGTTGCAGGTGCGCTAAGCGTGGGCGAGATTTTATAGTCAGCCACGCTGGCGACGGCATCAACCAGCGCCGTAAAAACCGAATTTGCCAGCATCAACGGTGGCTCGCCGACAGCTTTTGAGCGGTGGACCGTAGCTTCGTTATTGCGGCCCTTTTTCCATAGCGTGACATTCATTTCATCGGGCCGATCCGAACAAGCGGGGATCTTGTAGGTGCTGGGCGCGTGGGTCAGAAGACGACCTTCGTCGCTGTAGACCAGCTCTTCGGTGGTTAACCAGCCCATGCCCTGAATGAAGCCGCCTTCGATTTGGCCGATATCGATTGCCGGATTGAGCGAACGCCCGGTTTCATGCAGAATATCGGTGCGCAGCACTTTGTTTTCGCCCGTCAATGTATCGATAATCACTTCGCATACCGCAGCGCCGTAACTGAAATAAAGGAACGGCCTGCCTTTATGCAACGCGCGGTCATATTTTATTTTTGGGGTTTTATAAAAGCCGGTTGAAGACAGCGAAACCCGCCCCAGATATGCTTCGCCCACCAGCTGGTTAAAACTGATTTCTGTATTCTCGATCCGCACTTTATTCGCCCGAAAGCTAATGCGGTCTTTAGCGCAGCCGTATTTCTCTGCGGCGAATTCGGTAAGCCGTGCTTTGATCGTGCGCGCCGCGTCCAGCGCCGCCATTCCGTTGAGGTCAGAGCCACACGACGCCGCCGTGGCGGAAGTGTTTGGCACTTTTTCTGTCGTGGTCGCGGTGATCTTCACGCGGCTTACATCGATCTGAAATTCTTCGGCTACCACTTGCGCTACTTTGGTGAACAGCCCCTGTCCCATTTCAGTACCACCGTGATTGAGATGCACACTGCCGTCCGCATAAACATGCACCAAGGCCCCCGCCTGATTAAGGTGCGTTGTGGTAAAGCTGATGCCAAATTTAACCGGCGTGACGGATATGCCTTTTTTCAAAACCGGGCTGGCAGCGTTGTAATCGCGTATGGCCGCACGCCGCGCGCGGTAGTTCGAACTGGCGGTTAGCGTTTCCAATATCTCAGCCGCGACATTGTCCTCAACGCGCATACCATAAGGCGTGGTATTATGATCGCTGTCGCCGTAAAGGTTGCTAAGCCGCACATCCAGCGCATCTTTGCCCAAATACAGCGCGATATGTTCCATCACGCGCTCGATGCCAAGCATACCCTGCGGGCCGCCAAACCCTCGGAAGGCGGTATTGGAAACTGTATGGGTTTTATAACGGTGCGAGCGAATATCCACATCGGACAAATAATAGCAATTATCCACATGGAACATGGCACGGTCGTTAATCGCAGGCGACAGGTCGGTCGAGCGGCCACAACGCGATGCCAGCTCTATTTTAATGCCTTCAATGCGGCCTTGGCCGTCAAAGCCTACATCATAATCATACCGGAAATCATGGCGCTTGCCGGTCATGATCATATCATCGTCGCGGTCGAGCCGCAGTTTCGCAGGCCGCCCGGTTTTCACCGCCACTAGCGCACTGATTGCCGCAAACAAAGCCGGATGGGTTTCTTTGCCGCCAAAGCCGCCGCCCATGCGCCGAACTTCAACAGTAACCGCGTTTGTGGGGCGGGCCAAAACATGGGCCACCACATGCTGAACCTCGCTGGGGTGCTGGGTGCTGGAAAATATATGCACGTCGCCATCTTCACGCGGGGTCGCCAGCGCAATTTGGCCTTCCAGATAAAAATGATCCTGCCCGCCGATCCTAAAACTTCCCGACAAGCGGTTGGCGGCGCTTTTGAGTTTGGTCGTAGCGTCGCCCTGGCCCATTTGCTGGCTGGCTTCAATTACCGATCCGGCAGCAGCGGCTTGGTTGATGGTGGTCAGCGCCGGTTTTTCACCGTAGCCGACATGCGCCAACTTCGCGGCAGCGATAGCCTCTGCCAAACTATTTGCCGCAACTGCAAAAAGCGGCTGGCCAATATATTCCACCAAGCCTTCGGCAAACAGCGGATCGTCGCCTGCAAACGGGCTAACATCATTATGGCCGGGGATATCCTCTGCCATCAGCACACAGGCCACGCCCGCGGCCGTTTTGACCGCTGATAGGTCTATCGCGGTAATATCAGCATGCGCCTTCTCGCTCATCGCCACATAGATATGCAGCAGGTTTTTCGCCTCGGGCATATCATCGATATAGGTCGCGCTACCGGCGACATGTTTGTGTGCACTGTCGTGGCGCAAATCAGTATGGACCGCGCCTTCAATGGCTTTAGACATGGACCGCCTCCCGCTGCCCTGCGAGCCGAATATCGTTTCCGCCAGTGCATTCAAGGAACATTTTCATCAGCAGATTTTGTGCGGCCTGCATGCGGTAATCTGCGGACGCCCGCATATCGCTAAGCGGGGTGAAATCATCCATCATTGCTGCCATCGCCGCTTTGACACTGGCATCAGAGAAGGGCTTGCCTACCAATGCGGTTTCAGCGTGTGCCGCGCGTTTGGGCGTGGCCGCCATGCCGCCGTAGGCTAACCGAGCGTCCTCCACAATGTCGCCGTCCATAACAAGGGCGAAGCCCGCACAAACGGCCGAAATGTCCTGATCAAAACGCTTTGATAATTTATAGGCCTTAAAGACCAGATTAGGCGCTGGTTTTGGTACGATAATTTTGACCAGAAATTCACCGGGTGCGCGGTCTTGCTTGCCATATTCAAGAAAATAATCGTTGAGCGCCACGGTGCGCACATCCGTGCCATGCCTGAGAACAATCTGTGCATTAGCGGCGATCAACAAAGGCGGGCTATCCCCAATCGGCGAGCCATTGGCGATATTACCACCAACCGTGCCGCTGTTTCTGATTTGGGTCGAGCCGATACGGCGGATAATTTCGCCCATATCCGGATAATGCCGCGCCAAAGTATCAGCGGCATCACTGTAACAAACACCTGCCCCAATCTCGATAGCATCAGCTGTTTCGCAGGTTTCTTTGAGCGCCGCCACACCGCCAAGATAAATCACAGTAGAAAGCTCGCGGTGCATTTTGGTAACCCAGAGCCCCACGTCCGTGCCGCCAGCAAGAATGGTGGCGCCGGGGTTTGCGGCGACAAGATCAGCGAGAGCATCCAGTGTTACCGGCGCGAAATACCGTTTTTCGGCATGGGTAATCATGCCTTTGCCGACAAGTTCAAGCGTGTCTGTTCGCTGAATCGCCCTTAGGGCTGCGGCTTTGGCAGGCACGTCGGCCAACGCCTCTTGGCCCAGTTCAAACATACGGCTCGCCGCTTCGATGATCGGGCCGTAGCCCGTACAGCGACAAAGATTGCCCGCCAGCGTATCTTCAATTTCGCTTTTGCTGGGCATAATCCCTTTGAGATAAAGTACATAAAGCGACATCACAAATCCGGGCGTGCAAAACCCGCACTGGGACCCATGGGTTTCCACCAAGGCTTGTTGAACCGGGTGCAGGGTGCCATCTTTGCCCGCTAGGCTTTCGACTGTTAACAGCTCTTTGCCATCAAGGGTGGGCAGGAACAGGATGCAGGCGTTCATAGCGCGGTACTGAACATGTTCGCCTATCAGCTCGCCGATCACCACAGTGCAAGCGCCGCAGTCGCCCTCAGCGCAGCCTTCTTTGGTACCCGTACGAACGGCGTCGTAGCGCAGATAATTCAACAGGCTCATGGTGGGATCGGCGCACGCTACGGTGTGCAAATGCCCGTCCAGCAAAAAACGAATGGTTCCCGACATGCCCTTAGCTGCCGCGGTAGGTGCTGTAGCTGTAGGGCGAAACCAGCAACGGCACATGATAGTGCGCATCTGCATCCGCAATACCAAAGCGGATCGGGATCACATCCAAAAATGCCAGATCAGCCAGCGCGGTGCCGCGCGCCCTAAAATAATCACCCGCTGCGAATTCCAACTGGTAAGTGCCAACGGCGAACTCAGCACCCTCCAAAAGCGGCGCGTCCACTCGGCCATCGCTGTTGCTGACAACGCTTTTCAGCCGCTTAAGCGAGCCTTCCGTGCCCACTTTAAAAAGGACGATCTCTATGCCTTCGCCCGGGCACCCGTTTGCGGTGTCCAGTATATGGGTGGTCAAGCGGCCCATGGATATTCCTTATTTTGCCGAGCCCTAGGGTCAGGCCTCATTAATGTGGTTTAGCTCAGTCATGCACCAAGGTGAATTGGGAAGCCAGAGTTTGGCGCACCAAGACTGATATGTAAAGAAAATCGTGAACAATATTTTTAAAAATTGTTGACAATTTGTAAAATTCGGCCAAAATCGCCGGAATAATGCAGTGTCTACCTGCGACCCTGATGCCATCACCCGAAAGCCTATCCATGAAAAAAGCGGTTTCGCTAACGGAAGACGAAGTTTGCAGGGGTGTCCGCGACAGTGTTCTGGAACAGCGGCTTGCACCCGGCGCCAAACTAACGGAAGAAGCCTTGTGTGCTATTTACAGCGTCAACCGCAGTGTGATCCGCAAGGCGCTGGCGGTGCTGGCAAACGACAATATCGTGACATTGGTGAAGAACAAAGGGGCGGTAATAGCATCCCCCACGCCCGCCGAATCGCACCAGATTTTTGAAGCACGCACCATCATGGAAAATGCACTGTTGCAACAAACAGTGGCCCGCGCGGATGCCTCGGCTATTGCTGAGATGCGCGCCCATTTGGTGCAGGAACAAAAGGCACTGAACAAAGGCGACATATCGCTGTGGATCAGGCTATCAGGTGAATTTCATGTGGTTCTTGGCAGGGCCGCCAACAATGCGCCCATGTGCGGTTTTCTCGAACAATTAGTATTTCAATCTTCGCTGATTATGGCGCTTTACGGCAATCAGGGCGCGCCTTCCAGCTGCAAAGGCGGCGAACATGAACGTATCGTCGACGCGGTTGAAAACAGAGACGCTGAAACCGCCATGCGCATCATGGCCGAGCATATGGCATCACTGGAAAGCTTGCTTGATTTCAGCCCAAAAGCAGTCGCACAAGACCTTGCTTCAATTTTGGGCCGCCCTGCTACCAGCCAGACGGACGGCAACCGACAGGCAGGAGCATAACATGAGCAAGGTTTATCCGCGTGATATGATTGGATATGGTGCCAATCCCCCACACGCCAATTGGCCCGGCGACGCACGTATCGCGGTCCAGTTCGTGATGAACTATGAAGAAGGCGGCGAAAACTGCGTATTGCACGGCGACGACGGGGCCGAGACCTTCCTGTCTGAAATTATCGGCGCTGCGCCGGTGGCTGGCCGCCATATGAGCATGGAAAGCCTGTATGAATACGGCAGCCGCACCGGGGTTTGGCGGTTGTTACGCCTGTTCAAAAAACACGATATTCCGATCACTGTTTTTGCCGTGGCGATGGCTTTGGCGCGCCACCCTGATGTGGCCAAAGCGGTGAAGGAGGCAGGCCACGAAATATGCAGTCACGGTCTACGCTGGATAAACTATCAGGATGTGGATATTGATACCGAGCGCGCCCATATGCACGAGGCTATCCGCATCATTACCGAGTTAACAGGCGAACGCCCGCTTGGCTGGTATACGGGGCGCACGAGCCCCAATACGGGCAAGCTTGTGGCAGAAGAAGGCGGCTTTTTGTATGACGCTGATGATTATAGCGACGACTTGCCTTTTTGGCGGGTAAGCAGCGACAAGCCCCAATTAGTTGTGCCCTATACATTGGATAGCAACGACATGCGTTTTGCCTCGCCGCAAGGCTTCAATGCGGGTGACCAATTTTATAATTATCTCAAGGACGCATTTGATGCGCTGTATGAAGAAGGCGCTGACTGCCCCAAGATGTTATCGGTGGGGCTGCACTGCCGCATTATCGGCAGGCCAGGACGGATCAGGGCGCTGGAGCGCTTCATCAAATATGCCAAATCACACGATAACGTTTGGTTTGCCCGGCGCATAGATATCGCGCGCCACTGGCACAAAACACACCCGTATCAAAGGCAAGCCTGATGGATGTAATGCCCTTAAAAGTGAAAGCCAGTGACACCGATGAAGCTATATTTTTAATGGCCTACGGAGATATTTATGAACATAGTCTGTGGGTGGCCGAAGGTGCGCTAGCTGCGCGCAAAGCTAACAATTTGGACACAGTGGGCGGCCTGCACAGCGCTATGGCGGCAGTAGTAGCCAGTGCCAATGAAGCCAAACAGATGAAGCTGATCTGTGCGCACCCGGACCTTGCAGGTAAACTGGCGATCAGTGATACTTTAACAGAAGCCTCAAAATCCGAACAAATCGGCGCGGGGCTGAATGCATGCTCAGCCGAAGAGTTTGCTGAATTCCAGCACCTTAACACCGCCTATAAAGAAAAATTTGGGTTTCCTTTCATCATTGCGGTGAAAGGCCATGACCGACACAGCATTCTGGCCGCCTTCAGGGCGCGCCTCAACAATGACCGGGAAACCGAGTTCCGCACGGCCCTGACCGAGATCAACAAGATTGGTCTTTTCCGGCTGGCCGAGCTAGCGGCCCCTTAACAGGAACCATAATGACAGACACAGATTTCACCCGCGCCATCAATTTGGCAAACCCGCGCCTCGGCGCTACCGTGACCTATGCAACCGACGATTTTTTTGCTGATAAAGCACGCCTTATTGATCCAAGCGAGCCTGTTTTCATTGTCGGCAAATACGACGATAATGGCAAATGGATGGACGGCTGGGAAAGCCGTCGCAAACGCACGCCGGGCCACGATCATTGCATTATCCGACTGGGACAGGCGGGCATCATCAAGGGCTTTGATATTGATACCCACCATTTTACCGGCAATTACCCACCGGGCGCGATGATTGAGGCCTGCATATCTGAGGACGATATTCCGGGCGACGATACACCGTGGACCGAGCTCATAGCAAAAACCAAGCTTAACGGCGATAGCCACCATCTGATCGCTATTGATAATAACGATCCGTGGACCCACCTTCGGCTGCATATTTATCCTGATGGCGGCGTCGCGCGGCTGAGGGTTTACGGCACCTTCCACCGCGATTGGCAAACGGAAGATTTTAACCATGAGCACGACCTGCTAGCCGCAGCAAATGGCGGCAAACCAATTTATGCCAACGACGAGCATTTTGGCGTGCTGGGCAATATTATGGCGCCCGGACGCGGTACCGACATGGGTGACGGCTGGGAAACTCGCAGGCGGCGCGAGCCGGGCAATGACTGGGCGATTGTGGCGCTGGGGCATGTGGGCGAAATTTCGCAGGTACTGGTAGATACGGCGCATTTTAAAGGCAATTACCCAAGCGGGGTGATGTTGCAAGCCGCGCTGATTGATGAGCGTGCGGCGAATGACTTAACCGCCGACAGTGCAGTGTGGCAGGAATTGATGTCGAAGCAAACCCTAAGCGCCGATAGTGAGCATATGTTTAGCGAAGGGATTAACTCCATTGGCCCCATAAGCCACGTGCGTATTAACATATACCCTGACGGCGGCATCAGCAGGGTACGGCTTTTTGGTAAACTTTCGAAACTGTAAAAATGGGCTGATCTATTTACGGCAACGACGCAGCCTATCCACCCATTAGCCGTATATATCAAATCTCTATGCCTTGGCAGATATGTCACCAAGCTCCGTTCGGTTACGGCCATTGGATTTGGCCTTATAGAGCGCCGTATCGGCACGTTCAATCAAGGTGCAAGCGGCTTCACCGGGTTGATACTGTGCCAAACCCAACGACAAGGTTACTGAGCCAAAATCCAGACCCTTTTGTGTATTACGAATACGCTTCGAACCGATAGTTTCGCGGATATCTTCAACCAGACCAAAAGCATTTTTGATATCTGTATTGGGCAAAACAAGGGCAAATTCCTCGCCGCCGTAACGTGCGGCAAGGTCGCTGCCTTTCACATTGTCATGCAAAGCGCGGGCAACCAGCTTTAAGACCTGGTCACCAACGGTATGGCCGTATGTATCATTAAATTTCTTGAAATGATCAACATCGCCCACGACAAAACAAAGAGTTGTGCCTTTTTTCCGAGCAGCCGCCATTTCAGCACTCAGCGTGACATCCAGCTTTTTTCGGTTGGCAATACCGGTCAGCGAATCTGTATAGCCTTCTTGCTCGGCCTTTATGAGGTTTTGCTGAAGGGCATTGATTTTTTCTGCTGATAAACTCAGCTGTTGCTGCAATTCACTGTTGCTTGCCTGAACGCGGCGGGTCTCAAGGATCATAGTTTGAACAAATGTCTCAATGCCCGCTGTCGTTTTATCTGCCACGAAAGATTCGAGGCTGGTTTTAATCGCAGCACCAAAGCCTGAAATATCTCCAGATGCGCCGGCAAGTGCTTGAAGTAGTTCTTTAACCTGGAACTGTACCTGGTCGCCGGTTTCTTTTACCAGCACACCTTCGTCTGTATGCCCAATGAAGGTTTGGTATAGATCGGCATTACGGCTGCCATCGAATTCCTGATTGCCGCTCATGATCTGATCAAGTTCAGTCTTTAAATCTGGAAAACGCTCACTTACATAGCTGTACCACACCTCATAATTCGGCGGCGCAGGCGGAACGTCATAAGAATTCATCAATTCAATCGCTTGTCTGGCGAAATCGCCAGCTTTTTCTACGCCCTCACCAAAGCCCATAACCAAGCCCTGCCCCTAATTTGTTAATGTTTGCATCCCTGAATATACTATCCCTGCCAATGTTTTTTCTCTCTCTCACACTGGCAATAGAATATATGCAGCGTGGGTCCCCAATTTTTTGACCCTTAAAAGCAATATAGCATATTCGAATCACGTAATCACTCTTCAGTTAACATTCTGTTAATACTTTTTCAATACCAGACCGGGACGCAGAAAACAGTGGGGTCCAGGCCCTATCGAACTTATCGTTTGTAGTGTGTCGGCTCCCCAAGTAAAAGCGACGTAGACATTCAATTAAACTTGCCCTTTTTTACCTTTTTTACGGAGCCGCTAGCATGCAAAAACAGCCCCTATCCAATAGCGATTCTGAACAGGCAAACAACGATACCCAATCAGCGCGCCTCACCGAGCTTGAGATCAAGTCTGCTTACCAACAGGAAACGCTTGAAAGCCTCAGCAACGAAGTGAGCAAACAATGGACTGTGATTGATCAGCTCACCCGGAAAATGGGCATGATGGCTGAACAAATTTACTCGTCGACCCACGACGGTGGCAAAGCACAAGATGATCCGCCGCCGCCTCACTATTGACTCTATTTTTCCCCTCTCCTTGGTACATAACGTACCCATTGGGCTCGCACCTCCATTTTGCTATCCCGAGTGTAGTATTTTGGCCTGCACAGGCCACTATGCAATGACAATTCAGATATATACGGCAGCGACACCTAGGGGTACCCCTTGCCATCGCCACTTTAAAAAAGGCGGCGTTTATCCAACGGGTTCTGTTGTGCAATTGGTGCCCCGGCTGTTCAGAAAGGCTGAAAATCATCACAGGTTTTTGGCGGTTAAAATCTATGCTGTGCAGCTCCTTGGGCGTTCGTAAATGATGGCGGCTGTGCGACCTTGTTGCAGTTGACAGTAAAGGCAAATTTCCCTTACGGTAAACCGGCCTATCACGAAAGCATCCCGGCTTATTTTGCTTGGGAAAACGGGCTGATTATATAGGGAAACCACAGTACAATGAACATGCGCACACTGGATAAAATTGTCATTGTCGGTGGTGGCTCGGCTGGATGGATGACGGCTGCCGCTATGGCAAATGCGCTGCGCGGAAGCTGTGAGATTATATTGGTCGAATCCGAGGAAATCGGCGTAATCGGCGTAGGGGAAGCCACCATCCCTCCGATCAAGGTTTTTAACCAAAAACTTGGTATCGACGAGAATGAATTTATGAAGGCCACGCAAGGCACCTTCAAGCTGGGCATTCAATTTGTTGATTGGGCAAAAAAGGGGCAGCAATATTTCCACCCCTTCGGTGAATACGGTGCCAACTTTGATGCTGTGCCCTTACATCATTATTGGCTTCAGGCGCGTGCGAACGGTGATACCACCAGTCTTGATGACTATTCGATGGCATGGGTAGCTGCTAAAAACGGCAAGTTTGACAAACCCACCAGCGACCCGCGCATGGTGCAGTCCACATATGATTATGCCTATCATTTTGATGCCATATTATATGCGCGTTTTCTCAGAACCTTCGCCGAAAAACGCGGAGTGAAGCGCACCGAAGGCAAAGTGGTTGGCACCAGCCTCCATGCTGAAACCGGCAATGTCGAGAGCCTTACCCTGGAAAACGGCGAAACACTATCTGGCGATTTTTTTATCGATTGCAGCGGCTTTAAAGGGCTATTGATCGAAGGCGCATTGGAAACAGGTTACAACGATTGGACCCACTGGCTACCTGTTGACCGGGCGGCGGCAGTGCCTTGTACCCACGGCGGGGATCTTATGCCGTTTACACGCTCAACCGCGCGTGAAGCCGGATGGCAATGGCGCATCCCCCTACAGCACAGAATGGGCAATGGCTATGTTTATTGCAGTGAGCATCTGAGCGACGAGCAGGCCGTAGAGACATTGCTTGATAATCTGGAAGGGGAAGCCTTGGCCGACCCGCGCTTGCTGCGCTTCACAACCGGTCACCGCAAAAAATTCTGGAATAAAAACTGTGTCGCTATTGGCCTGTCTGCAGGTTTTATGGAACCGTTGGAAAGCACCAGCCTGCATTTGATCCAGTCTGGTATCACCCGCCTGTTAGCGCTGTTTCCGGACAAGGATTTGGACCCATTGGCAGCAGCCGAGTATAACCGCTTAACAACAGCGGAATATGAAGCCACGCGGGACTTTTTGATTTTGCATTATAAAGCCAGCGAGCGCGAAGATGCCGCTTTGTGGCGGCATGTCAGGCACATGGAAATCCCGAATAGCCTGCAGTATAAAATTGACCATTTTCGCCAAGCGGGCCGCATTGTAGCCAATGAGGTCGAGCTGTTTCGTAACCCAAGCTGGCTTGCGGTTTTTGTCGGGCAATTGGTGAGACCTGAGAAATATGATCCGCTGGTGAATATGCGCGGCGTTGACGGTCCGCGCATGTTGGAAAGCTTACACCGCGTAATGGGCGATGCGGTTCAAGGCATGCCCACCCACCAGCAATATATTGATCTTCACTGCAAAGCGGCCTTGCAATAGCGGTCAATAAATTCAGCTTGCGACGGCAGTTTGGGCACGTTCTTATCAATGATCTGTTTGATATTGGCCATATAGTCTTTCAATTGATCCTTGCTCAACGCATCGGCTATCGGGTGATAGTCAGCAGGTGTAATGCCCTGCCCATATAAGACTTGCAGCCACGCGGGTTCGTTGAACAGATCGGTTCGATTGCGGAAAATTCGGCCGCTGGTTTTGAAGAGATCAATTTTTTTCCGCAGTTCATCCGGGATATCCATCGTTCGCACATGATTCCAGAATGGGCTGTCACTGCGCTCAGTAACACTATAGTGCATAATGATAAAATCGCGGATACGTTCAAAATCAAACGTGGCCTGACGGTTATATTCGTCAATATCTTCCTGATTAAATTCTGCACTAGGAAACATGATCATCAGCTTGGTAATGCTGGTTTGAATAATATGGATGCTGGTGCTTTCCAACGGTTCCAGAAAACCACTGGAAAGACCGATCGCCACGCAGTTTTTATTCCAGAATTTTTTCCGCATCCCGGTTTTGAACGGGATAGTGCGCGGCTCTGCGATGGCTTCGCCCTCCAGATTTCCGAGCAAGATGCCTGTGGCTTCGTCTTCGCTCATAAATTTACTGGAAAAAACATGGCCGTTGCCGGTGCGGTGTTGCAACGGTATGCGCCACTGCCAGCCAGCACTGTGCGCGATAGACTGAGTGTAAGGGCGGCCTTCTCCCACATTCATGCTAGGCACAGCGACCGCGCGGTCAACTGGCATCCAGTCACTCCAGTCATGATAACCTGTCTTCAAGGTCTCTTCGATCAATAGCCCTCGAAACCCTGAGCAATCAATGAATAAATCACCATCAATCACGCTGCCGTTTTCGAGTATCAATGATTGGATAAAGCCGTCCTCGGGGCGTAGATTGACAGAAGTCACTTTGCCTTCAACCCGCTTCACGCCAAAAGATTTTGCCAAGCCGCTGAGATATTTGGCATAGAGCCCTGCGTCAAAATGAAAGGCATAGGTAATGCCCGACAGGGGCGAATCCGGGATTTTATCGAGCCGGGAAAACTTTCCCGCCATCGCGGCCTGAAAATTAAAGCTATAATCCCACAAGCCGGAAGCCGTGCCTTCCTGCTGTGCCCTGAGCCAATATTGATAAAACTGGATCATGCCAACGTCTTTGCCAATGGTGCCGAACGTATGCATATAAGTATCGCCGATATTCCCCCAGTTCTGAAATTCAATGCCCAATTTGAAAGTAGCCTGTGTGGCTTTGACAAATTCATTTTCGTCGAGGCCGAGAACATTGTTGAAAAGCTGGATTGGCGGAATAGTGGCTTCGCCCACCCCGATGGTGCCGATAGCTTCAGATTCCACCAAGGTGATATCGAGCTTTTTTCCAAGCTGCTTGGCCATCATTGCGGCTGTCATCCAACCCGCAGTGCCCCCACCAACAATCACTACTTTTTTAACTCGGTTCATGGTCATCATAGCCTCCGCCTGATTTCTAGCTTCAACGCAAAAAAAATGCCCCTACCGACACTAAATCGGTAGGGGCTTATCTTCAAGCAACCTTCTTCTTAGAAACGATAGTTAAAGCCCATAAAGAAGGTGCGGCCATAGTTTTGGAAATCACGAACCTGCCGCTGATCGGCACTTTGATAGGTCGTGAACGGTTCGTTGGTCAGGTTATTTACCTGCAACAATATGTTCAAACCATCAACACCATAATCAGACAAATCAAAGCCCATCTGTGCATCAAATACAGTTTCGCTTTCAATCGTTACCGGCGTATTGGCAAGGCTGAGACCTGAGACTTCGCCAAGGAAGTCAGACCTGTGCCGAACGCTGATCCGCGCCGAGAAACCATATCTTTCATAGTAGGCTGTGCCGTTCATAACGGTTTTGGAAAGACCCGGCAGGGGAATTGGATCGCTTGTGTCCGTTTCTCTAACCTTACTATCCGTTAAGTTAACACTACCACTTAAACCAAAGCCTGTAAGCTCTTCGGCTAACAATTCACCCGCGACCGATCCTGAAAGCTCGACCCCGTAAATATAGCCGCCACCGCCGTTTTGCGGCGAAGTCCGAATGCCGCGGGTCGTTGACGGCGTGAACGGTAAGTCAATACCACTGAAATCAAACTCTTCACTGCCATTGAAAATATAGGTCTCGAGATGCTTATAGAAACCGGCAACAGCGATATAGCTGCTTTCACCAAAATAATGCTCAATACTAAGGTCAACCTGATCGGCAATCCAAGGCCGCAGCTGTGGGTTACCACCCCCTGCACTCCAAGGCGATTGAATAATATTGCCAGCACTGTCTTCGTCGAAGACAATCGCAGGGCTATACCCAAAACCCAGACTGGCATTCATATCCTGCATACGGGCACGAGCAAGCACCCGAGCCGCACCAAAGCGAATTTTTGTTTTTTCCGAAACCTCAAAACTAAGATTCAGGCTAGGTAGAAATTCCCAGTATTTGTCGCCCTCAATATTTTTGTTAAGCTCAAAAGCGCCGTCAACAATCCGGCTTGCAAAGCCTTGTGCTTCCTGATTGGTATGAACCGCCTGAACACCAACATTACCAATCACCGGTGTATCGCCCAATTCAGCTTCAATATTTGCCATCACATAGAGGGTGAATACTTTTTCCGATATATCGTAATCGTTTGTAATCCGGCTAAGATCAAAAGCGGTTGCATCGGTTTCGATATAATTTCCGTCTTCATAGAAGGCGAGCGAATCATATGCAATCATGTTGCCAAGCCCTAGGAAATCGAGCGAAACAGGATCAACACGGTATTGCTCTGGCACCACCAGCGTACCTGGATATTCCTTAAGTGTCAGGAAGGTCCCTGTATCATCCAATGTTTTCCGACGTTTGTTATAACGTGCACCAAAACTAATACTGCTGATGAAACTATTGTCCATTTGGCGTTCAGCGCTCAGGGCAATCGCAGACAATTCATCTTCAACTGTCGGTGTATTGATAAATCCGTCCTGGCTTGACCAAGTATTATCACCGATAGGATCACCCCAACCTTGCGGGCCGCCAAGCTGGATCAGATTATAGTCTGAATAATCAAGGCCGTGCGTAAAGACAGCCGAACCAACATCTGTCAGCGAAAAGCCGATGGTATCGGTAGCACCAGATTCGTTTCCGCCGCCACGGCCAGTACCGGCATAACTTTCCAGCGCAATATCAGTACGCGAAACTTTGGTATAAGAAAGATCAGTTTCAACCGACCAATTATCATCCATCTGATATTTTACATTCCAGCCGCCTGCAAATGTTTCTGCGTCACGTTTGGATACATCGTTGCGGATAACACCCTTCACGCCGGCATAACTGCCGTCTGTAATCAGGCCGTCAGAAGCCGTGCGCTCGTCTTGAAGTTGGGCCGCGGACCAGAACAGTGGCAACTCGATGCCCCGTAAACGCTGCTCGTCCTTGAATTTGGAATAGTAAAGATCAATCGTTGTCGAAAAAGTTTCGTCTGGCGAATACTCTAACACACCCATCAGGCCGTCGCGGGTAAGCTCATTTGATTTCACAAAGGGCTTGGCGCCGCCAATAACGGCATTGCCGTCTCCGCTATCGGGATAACCCCAAGCATTCCAGCGTTCTTCCTGTGTTGGCGAAACCATGCGCGCATACCCAATGGCCACACCGATCGTATCGTCAGCAAACTGATCAATATAAGAGAAACTGCCGCGATAACCTGTGGCTGTCGTATCCGAATTCAGCGCACCGAGGTCATTATATTCAAGGCGTCCACCAATAGCGATGGCCTGTTTGCCATATTGCAAGGGCCGTACGGTTTGCAAATTGATGGTACCGCCAATGGCCTGACCCGTAAGTTTGGCGTCTGGCGTTTTATAAACGGTCACGCCGCTTAATAGTTCCGCAGGATACTGATCAAATTCTACACCGCGGTTATTATTAGCTGTAACCTGCTCCCGGCCATTCAACAAAGCCGTGGTAAAATCAGGTGCCAGGCCTCGAACGGCAATTACGTTTGCACGGCCATCAAGACGCTGAGCAGCGAGGCCCGGCAAACGTGCAATAGCCTCTGCGATACTTTGATCCGGCAATTTGCCGATATCCTCGGCAGAGATTGCCTCTACGATAGATGTATTTGTCCGTTTTTTAGCGATCGAATCACGGATACTGGCACGGATACCAGTAACAACAATTTCGTCCATTTCTTCATCTTCAGTGGTATCAGCATCCTGCGCCATTGCCGGCACGGCTGCGAATGCCATCGCAGAAATCGACGCAAATGATAGAAGATGATTCTTAAGTCTCGAAGTACTCATTAGGTGCTCCCTCCCTGTAATCCCCGGCCCGAAATATGGCCTGTAACCCAAGGTTTTCAACCCTGAGCTCATAATCCCCGGTAAACAAACAGACTAGGCTGACCACCTAGTATTGGCCTGTGTTGCTTTTCCTGTTTGAAAAAATCCTTCATATGTTTGCAAACATCAAGAACTATTTTCATATTTTTGCTTTTTATTGCAAACATTTGACGCAGTGTGGCCCACCGGCAACAAATATGTAACCTGACCAAAAGATCAGTATTTGAGCCACTTTTGGTATCAATGTGCGAAAAAACACTGCAAACGGCGGGCTATATTAAATCAAAAATCGGATGATTATCTTTTTGCATTTTTTGCAAAAACTGCTATTAGACCCTTGGGGACAGGTTCAGTCAGCACGACCATATTGGTCTGATTTTCAGGAAATGGGGAGCATTATGCAACAAAAGCCAACTTTGGGATTCTGGCAAATCTGGAATATGTGTTTCGGATTTATGGGCATTCAATTTGGCTTTGCGCTGCAAAATGCCAATGTCAGCCGCATATTTCAAACACTGGGCGCTGATCTGGCAGACATTCCCATCTTGTGGATCGCTGCACCGCTTACCGGGCTGCTGGTTCAGCCCATCATTGGCTATATGAGCGATCAGACATGGAACCGTTTTGGCCGTAGGCGGCCCTATTTCCTTGTGGGGGCCATCCTCGCCAGCGCCGCCTTATTTTGGATGCCTAACTCGCCCGTATTGTGGATTGCAGCCGGCATGCTCTGGATTATGGACGCATCCATCAATGTTACAATGGAGCCTTTTAGAGCATTTGTTGGGGATATGCTGCCGGAAGAACAACGCACTCGGGGTTTTGCGATGCAGGCCTTTTTTATCGGCGTTGGCTCGGTGGTGGCATCTGCCCTGCCTTGGATGCTGACAAATTGGTTCGATATTAGCAACGAAGCCCCGGAAGGCATCATCCCCGATTCAGTTAAATTTTCATTTTACGCTGGCGGCGCTGCACTGTTGCTTGCGGTTCTCTGGACAATTTACCGAACAAAAGAATATTCACCTGCTGAACTTGATAGTTTTGCAGCAGAAGACCACGGTCCGGCAGCCACACCGGCAAACGGCCTACAAACCGGAAAACGCAGTGCAGAAAAATACCGCAATCAAGGGATAATATGGCTGGTTGCAGGCGCGGCGGCGACGTGGCTGGTATTCACACAAGGGTTGGATAAACAGCTATTGATCCTAACCATCGGCGGCGCGGTTTTTGGCCTCATGCAGATGATCGCCAGCTTCCAGATTAAAGCACAAGCAACCGACAATGGATTTTACCATATCATTGATGATATTTTTCACATGCCAAAGGCGATGAAGCAGCTAGCGCTGGTGCAGTTCTTCTCGTGGTTTGCCCTGTTTTCCATGTGGATTTACACCACTGCGGGCATCACGAGCTATCACTATGGCACAAATGACGTTCTCTCTGCCGCTTACAATGAAGGGGCTGTTTGGGTTGGTATATTATTTGCGGCTTACAACGGCGTAGCCGCGCTTGCCGCACTCGCGATCCCGGCTTTAGCCAGAAAAATAGGCCGCAAAATGACCCATTTGGTGAACATGTGTCTTGGCGGAATTGGCCTGATATCTTTCATTTTTATCAAAGACCCAACAATGCTATTGGTCTCGATGATTGGTGTTGGCATCGCTTGGGCTTCAATCCTGTCGATGCCATACTCGCTATTGTCCAGCGCAGTGCCACATAAGAAGATGGGCACCTATATGGGCATATTCAACTTCTTCATTGTTATACCCCAACTGATGGCGGCCAGTGTGCTGGGCCTGTTACTGCGGGTGATATTTGACGGTGAAGCCATCTATGCCTTGGTTCTTGGCGGCATCTTCATGGTCTGCGGTGGTTTTGTCACTTTGCTGGTGGATGAGGATGCGCACTAACGATAGCGGCTAACTTTACGAACCGCAGCTTTCACGCACGATCAAATCGGTGGGCAGGCGTGAAGATTGCACTTTCTCGCCGTCCAATAAGCGAAGCAGCTTGCTAACCACCATGCGCCCCGCTTTCACCACATCCTGGCGGATGGTAGACAGCGCCGGACTGGCATATCCGGCCACCAGAACATCATCGTAACCAATGACAGAAACATCTTCCGGCACACGCAGGCCAGCATTCGCAAGCGACCGCATGGCCCCAATAGCAATCATATCACTGGCGGCAAATAAGCCATCGAAGGCTATGCCTTTTTCCAGCAGGATATCCACGGCCTCCATCGCCGATTCAGGGAAATAATGCGCTGGTAAAACCAGGTCCTGGTCAAACACTTTACCCTGTTCACTGAGCGCCTCTCGGTAGCCATCAAAGCGTTGCCGCGTTTCAATAGCCTCCGTGCTGCCCAGAAAAACAATGCGCTGGCGCCCCATGCGGATCAAATGATTGGTGGCGCGTTTTCCGCCCTGAAAATTGTCACTACCCACAGAACAATAGATCTGGTCTGGCAATTTGGCACCCCAAGCCACAAAGGGAACGCCGCGCGCCGCCAAACGGTTCAGTTCATCGTGCAAATTACTTTGCCCAAGAACAACAAGCCCGTCACATCGCCCGCTTGTCACAAGTTCCGCAGCTGCATCAGCATCTGTCAATGTTAGATGTGAAATCAACAAGTCAATATTACGTTCCTTAAGCGCGTCGCCTATGCCACCAATCAAATCCAGAATAAAGGGATCCGACAAGCGCATATCCCGTCCCTGAGGCGGCGGAATGACAAGCGAAATAGTTTTTTCCGCGCCTCTATTGTGCAGACGCTCGCTTAACCGACCTTCGTATTTATGGCTCTGCGCTAACGCGAAAATCATTTTTTTCGTGCGCTCAGAGACCAAAGGGCTGTTGTTAAGCGCGCGCGAGACAGTGGAAATAGAAACGCCCGCCAGCGTCGCCAAATCTTCAAGTGTGCGCGGGGAATTTGGTTGACCTTTTTTCATGCAATCATTGTTGCATTACTTTGCAATAATTGTCACTATCTACAACGGTAATTTATTTAAACATATATAATATAACTACTTTTATAGTATTTGAGGATGCAAAACTCCTCGGCTAACTGATCTTTTTGTTCAGCATCAAGCCTTTCAAATTATTTCGCGATATTCAGCTGAAAAGCACCCTACGAACTTCAAGCGATCAGCCAAACATATAACCAGGTTTATTTGCGGGGGCTGTTCACTATTGAACGCTTTTGTCCGCATGCGAACAGTAATCTTGTATAATCTATTGGTGTATATCCCATAACACATTGAAATATAAACATTTTAAACCCATCACATTTCGGCCTGGCAATTGCAAAGCAACGCGACAGGAATTAGTGAGCTGGGCCAAAGCAGGCATGAAAGCTGAGGTCAGCCCGAAGGATAAACCCGGCCATTATTCTGGCCTGCCCGACTTTTTGGGTGGCGCAGAGTTTTTTGGGCAGGAAAAGACCATTTAAGCTAATATAGGTGCTATTTATGTTTAAGAATTATCTGACAGTTTCAATCCGCAATATAGTGAAGAATAAACTTTTCTCCGCGATCAATATCGCAGGGCTATCTATAGGCCTTTCCGCCGTATTATTGATTACCCTCTATATTTGGGATGAATTCACCTATGACAGCTATCTGGGCGGCAACACCGGCATCTATAAACTGGAATTAAAAACCAATTTCCCAGGGCGCGGACAGCGGGTTTCACGAGTAACAGGCGGAGCCGTTTCCGTTGGGCTCAAAGCAGAATACCCCCAACTGGTAAAAAACAGCGCCCGGATTATGGAAAGCACGAATACAGTATCGGTGGATGATCGTAACATCAGCGAAACTATCTGGCGGTCCAGCGCCAGTTTTTTTGAGATATTCGATCTCAACTATACCGAAGGCAGCGCGTCTTCGGCCCTTGCTGATATATCATCCGTGGCGATATCCCAAAGCACAGCGGTGAAATATTTCCCAGGGCAACTCGCGCTTGGACAAACCATCTTGCTTGATGACGGCACTTCCTACCGGGTGGGCGCGGTGTATGCTGATTTCCCTGAAAATACGCATATTCGGCCCAATTTCATTTTCCCGGAAACCGCAAGCGATCGTGATAATGTGGCAAATGATGCCGGCTGGTGGTCGATTGGTTACCTGACCTATATTCAGCTACAAGACGGCGTAACGATACAGGAACTGGATGCTATCACGCCTGAATTTGTTGACCGTTATATGGAAGCGCGTGCGCCGGGACGCCTAATGAGCGAAAGCTACGGCTACAAAACTATCGCCCTCAAAAATGTCCATTTTGAAACCGCCGCCACCAACGCCGGAGACCCGTTGTTGCTAACGGGGTTTGGGGCAATTGCCTTTATTATTTTATCAATCGCCACCTTCAATTTCATGAATATGTCGATCAGCCGTACCGTTGTGCGAACGCGCGAAGTGGCGGTAAGAAAAGTATTTGGTGCCAGCCAGAAAAATATCATCAATCTTTTTCTCAATGAAACCTTGCTCACGGTTATTATTTCGCTGTTTCTAGCCGTTGTTATCACCGAAATTTCGTTACTTTGGTTCAATGATTTTGTGTCCAAATTAATGTCACTTGGCACGCTGCTAAGCCCCACTTTCATCATAGGCCTTGTCGGCTTGGTGCTTTTGGTCGCGCTTGGTGCCGGCTTTTATCCGGCTAAGCTACTTTCAAACATTCGCCCCGCCACGGTGCTGCGCGGCGGGCGTTCCGCCAGCAAAACCATGTCCCGGTTAGGCGCGGTTTTGGTAACAGCTCAGTTCGCAGTGGCCATAGGCTTGATGATTGCAGCAACCATCATTTATCAGCAGATTAAGTTCAGTCAGGAAATGGACCCAGGCTACCAAAAAGAAAACCTGCTGCTGATACAAGGCCTTGGCCACCCACAGGTGAACCGTTCGGCACCCCTGCTAAAAGACCGCATCAAGGCACTGAGCGGCGTGACCGAAGTATCGCTAATTGATCAAGCGCCTGGAGGCAGGTACGGCTGGATGGAAGGCATCCAGGATGTCAACGGCGTACGCCTTGATGAAGCCATCACCGTTCGCGGCATATATGTTGACAATAACTTCGTCGATACCTTTGGCATGCATATGGTTGCAGGCCGCAAACTCAGCGCCGCGCGTGCCGAAGATATAAGCCGCCCCTTGGGCCAAGAGGAGTACCGTGACAAGACGAATATTCTTGTGAACCAACAAGCTCTAAAAACGCTCGGGCTTGGTACTCCGTTGGAGGCTATCGGCAAGACCTTGGGCACAGACAGCGCCTTCACTATTGTGGGTGTGCTTGCAGACTATCTAATCGGCTCGTCGAAAGGCACTGTGCCGCCCATGATGTTTCAAATAGACCAGCAAGGATACCGCCTGCTGGCGGTGCGCTATAAAACCAATAACGTGGCGGGCTTGCTGGCCTCTATCGACGCCACCTGGGCTGAAGTGATTGGCGAGCGTCCGATCCGCCGTCAATTTATGAACGACCGTATCGCGTCCTTGTACCGTGTAGAGCAACAACAGGGCCAGCTGTTCGCGCTTTTCGCCGGACTTTCTGTGTTGGTGTCTTGTATCGGTCTTTATGGGCTAGCATCCTTCAGCGTGGCGCGCCGCACCAAGGAAATTGGCCTCAGGAAAGTACTGGGGGCTAGCACTGCCGCCGTGATCCAGCGTATAATGTGGGACTTTTCCAAACCGGTTTTAGTGGCAAATATAATCGCCTGGCCCGCCGCCGCTTATCTGATGCGTGATTGGCTTGCCGGTTTTAATTATGCCATCGAACTTGGCCCAGTGCCTTTCCTAAGCGCCGCATTGCTGGCACTTATCGTGGCTGCTGTTACCGTCGGCGGCCACGCGCTAAAGGTTGCCAGCGCAAACCCAATCCATGCCTTGAGGTGCGAATAGTAGCAGATCCCATAAACGACCAACGGTAGGCCGCTTTCGCTGATTAATCTGTATGTCTGAGCCTGTGCGTTGCAGAGCAAGGGAAACTGCCGTTGGTTTGTCAGCCTGAGATAGGCTGAACGCTTGAAAATCAACCCTATAATAAGGTTTTAAGGAAGGACCGAAGCTCCGAATCAAAATCATCGACAAGTGTTTCGCTATTATCCAAAACCGCTCGCAAATAATGCTGAAACATACCATCGAGAAGCCAATAAACCCTTTTATCGGGCACAGAAATGGCGCGTTGGGTAAATCCCTCGACACGGCGAAGCATTTTTCCCACCATGTCATAAAGTGAATTTTCAATCTCAGAGACTACCGCTCTGAAGCTGGGATCAAACATGGACTGCGATCTTGTATCATACCAAAGACAGTGGGCTTTATAGTCAAACTCAACGGCGTGAATAAAATGATCGATGAAGCCGTCAACCAATGAAGTCAAGTCAGTAGCGCTGTCTGTCAGTTCATTGGTTTCTTCCACAAACTGACGTTTATAAGTTCTGACACAGTAAGTTATAAGCTCGACCTTATTTTCAAAATAATAATGCAGGGTGCCGAGCGAAAAATCTGCCTGAGCCGCTATGTCACGCAGGCTTGTTTTAGCATAACCATTTTCCGCCAAGACAGCCAAAGTCGCTGCGGCAATTTCACTGCGACGCAAATTAAACTTATTTGGTCGATTAGCACGGTTTTCCAACAGTTGTTTTCTTGAAATTGGCGGCACGTTTTCACAAGCTCCTTGGTCGGTTTCTACGGGGCACATCGTTTCGATCAAATATCAGGCCAAACGCCATTCAGCTGATCCAGGGCCAACATTGTCAAGCACTTTGACACCCAATTTACCGAAATCGCCCCAAACATTCGTTCGCTCACCGGCCAAGATGACCGATCGCCATTTTTTGCAATAGATCCAAAAATCGGACGTATGTCTATTAAATTTGGAATATTTGTATTAAAATATCTGGACAAACGACCAAATTTGGATTTACCGTCGCCATGGGTTGACACAGCAAAACATGATCAGGTCCTGACTTTCGCCGCTCGGAGGCGGCCGGCAACCGATCAAACATTGAAAGTGTTATAAAGGGAGAACCTCATGTCTATTTCACAGCGACACCACACCAAACGGGCAACTACAATCAATCTGCTGATCGCAGGCCTCATGACATCAACAAGTGCTTCATATGCGAGTGCTGAAGACGCGGACGATGGCATCGCCCTCGACGAAATTATTGTGACTGCGCAGAAACGTGCACAAAATATGCAGGATGTTCCGATCGCTGTGTCTGCGTTTAATGCTGGTGAACTTAGTCGGGGCGCCTTCAATAATATCACCGATATTTCCCAGCAGGTGCCGGGACTTTCGGTGAACACCCATTTTGCGAATGCCAATCCAAAAATATATCTGCGCGGGGTCGGTAATAATGAATATCAGGCAAATGCAGTTGGTGCAGTTGCTGTTTATCAAGACGGTGTGTACCTGGCCGCAGCGTCAGGCCAGTTATTTCAGTTTTTTGATCTTGAATCGGTCGAGGTTTTGCGTGGGCCACAAGGCACACTTTACGGTAAAAACACTACAGGCGGCGCAATTTCAGTGCGCTCTCGTCGTCCTGACGGCGAATTTAGCGGCGATCTGAGCATCTCTGCCGGCAATTATAACGCGCTGGATATTGAAGGCGGCATCAGCTTCCCTATCATCGAAGACATGCTCTCGGCCCGGCTATCGGTGGTATCCAATAACCGCGACGGGCTGATCAAAAATACTTTCACTGATGCGGCGGGTACAGGCCGCAACAACGATAAGGTGAATGATATAGGCTCAAACGCTGTGCGTTTAATCACAGTCTTCACTCCGTCCGATGATCTTGCGATTGATTTTAATTATCACAGGGGACGCAACCGCTCCACCAGCCTGCAGGGCGAAGCTTTTGCATTGGCAGACATTGATGGCAATGGGTCTCTCGATGTGGCAAACGGCTTTGCGGATCCGAATGAAAACCCTGATCCCTATATTCAGGCCTATAATTTCGACTTGGCAGAATCGTTGGACGCCTCTGGTGGTTCGGTGAAAATATCATATGACTTTAATGATCTAAACCTTACATCCCTTTCAGCGACAGAGAAAGTATCACGCGACTCGCTAGAAGATGTTGACCAGCGACCCATTGAACTATTGGAAATCAATTGGAACAATAAGTCGGTTCAATATAGTCAGGAATTACAGCTCTCAAATACAGGTGATAGCGCGCTTCAGTGGATCGTCGGGCTTTATTATTTCAATGAAGAGCTGATTGTAGACAATGTGTATGATCTGGCCCGGGTTTTTGCGCCTGCCAACCTGGTAGTCACCCAAAAATATGATCAGGACACCTATAGCGGCTCTGTTTTTGGCCAAGGAAGTTATGCCATTAGCGACAAATTAGGCCTCACAGTTGGACTTCGTTATACCGATGAAAAACGAAAATGGTCGGGTGTCTCGTCGCTCGCCAATATTGGCTTGGATACCATACCACAGCAAAGCCTGGAGGAAAGCTGGACCAGCCTTTCTTGGCGCGTGGCGCTCGATTATAAAATCGATGACAACAAGCTCTTATATCTGAGTGTAAACCGGGGTTATAAAGCTGGTGGCTTTAACGGCGGTGCCATCTCTAATCAGGAGGAGCTTATTCCTTATGATCAGGAGCAATTAACAGCGTATGAGCTAGGCTTGAAATCAGATATTTACGACAAACGTGTTCGGTTGAATTTAACGGCTTTCTATTATGATTATAAAGATATTCAGGTCTTCACGTTGGAGCCCCCAATTTCCCCGGCGATCCCAATCCCGGCACAGGTTATTCGCAACGCGGAATCTGCAGAGACCTATGGGCTAGAACTTGAGCTGAAAGCACTGGTAACTGAGAAGCTGCAAATTAGCGTAAATGCGTCCTATCTTCATACAGAAATCGGAGCTTTTGTAACGCCTGTTGGCAACTTTGAGGGCAATGAAATAGGCAATTCACCCAGTTATGATATCAGCGCCGCGCTGGATTATAGTTTGCCGGTTAGCGGCGGCGAAGTAGTGTTCCACTTGGACGTTACCGCAACGGATGATCGCTTTTTCGATCCATCAAACAGTGTGCGCCTACGCGAAGACGCATACGAAATATGGAATAGCCGTCTTACCTATGCACCAGACGAAGGCAATTGGGCGCTCACTCTTTGGGTAAAAAATCTCGGCAATAAATTCTATTATACAGAAATTATTCCAATTGATGGTTTTGGCTTTGACGAACGCTTTAGCGGCGCGCCGCGTACGTTCGGGGCAAAATTAAGTTATAATTTTTAAGGGCATCTATCCTGCCATCGATCAGAAAACAAAAGCGGCCTATTGCTAAAAGGCCGCTTTTTCTACGCATGGCACCAAAACTGTATCAGGCTTAAAGCGGATAAAACCTGCTCCAGACACCCTGAACTATTGCCCCGACTTTATATCGAACGGCCCACCGGACTGGGTGACAAAGAAACACTCGCTTCTGCTGCAGCCTATAGAAGTTCGGCCAATGTCATGCTTTTATATACTCGCGGCAATTCGTCTCAGTCTACAATGGGGCTTGCATCATCGCCGTTTTCGCGTATCTTTTGGCCGGAAAAATAAAAGGAAAAGTCTCAATGATAACGACCCGTATCCGCACCGCCCTCTTGTGTTCCCTCGTTGTGGCTTTCTCTGCATCTGCCCATGCTGACGGTGATGCCGTGAAAGGCAAAAAAGTCTTCAACAAGTGCCGCGCCTGCCATTCGTTGGCACCAAACCGCAACATGACAGGCCCAAGCCTCGCAGGCATCATCGGCAAAGCATCAGGCAAAGCCAAAAAATTTAGGTATTCCCCTGTGATGCTGGAAACTGGATGGACTTGGGACGAAGCGACACTCGCTCATTTTTTGGCTTCCCCAAAAAAAGCGTTGAAGGGTACAAAAATGACCTTTACCGGTTTGAAAAAGCCAGAGGACATTGAAAATATAATCGCCTTTTTGAAAGAAAACTAAGCGACTGTTCGAGAACAGTTTCGAGGTTTTCAGCTCTTTTCCCTACAATAGTGGCTACGGCGCACACCTGTGGGCAATTTGTACTGCACATTCATGAGCACAAATTGCCCACAGGTGTACAAAGTCCCTACAGTGAAACTTCGCGCCAATTGGCGCTTGAAAACCGCGATCCATCAAGGCGTTTCGCAAATGTATAAAGTGTGCCTTTTTCGAAATTCGCGATAATTTCGGCCCAATCGTTTTCTGGCGTTACTGAAAGCGCCGTCGAAAGACCATCCGCCAAAGTGGCATTGGACGCCAATACCGTTACAGTTTCAAACCGGCTGCCCTGCTGGCCCGAACGCGGATTAAACAAATGCACGCCGTGTGCCGCGTGAGCACTGGTGGCCATTGCCATTTGATTTAAACTGATCCTTGGCCCGTCTTTATCACCGATGGAGACTTTCCATTTGTCGCCGTCGGGGCTGCGGCCAAGCGCACGAATTTCACCCGTGTTCAACAGAATATCGCCATAGCCTTCTTGTTTCAGTGTCTGCACCAGATGGTCGGTAATCGCGCCCTGCGCAATTCCGTTCAATGTGATGCGCTGGCCCTTGCCCAGCTCAATTTTATGACTATCGAAGCTGATATGTTCTTGACCAATCAGGGCTTTTATTGATGCCTTTTCGGATAAACGGCTACCCGGATCATTCGCACGCTCCCACAAGGGTTGCACGGTAATATCAAATATTCCCGCCGTGGCCTGGTGTAGGCTTTGGGCCCGCGACAGCAACGCTACCAGTTCCATCGGCGGATCAACAAGCACACCGTCCCGGTTAAGCCTTGATACGGCGGATTTCGGGTTATAGACCGAGAAAATCTGCTCCAGTCTCTTCAGCTCTGCTACCGCTTTATCGAGCCCCGCTTTTGCTTTGGTCCCATCCTCATGCACCAGAACCATCGACGCCTGACCACCAAGTGCCAACCCACGCCAGCGTGCAGTTGAATTTGCCGCTACTGCCGACGTTGCACCCATCCCCATTGCCGCCATCAGGCCCGCGCCTGTGGTTCCCGCAAACAAACCAAGAACCCTGCGGCGGCTATAGCCGGGGTGTGAAAATGGCAAAATTGTAGTTGGTGTCTCGCCCTCTGTCTTCATGATGGTGCCTCGTTTTCAGTATCGCCCAACAAGCTGTCGGTTTCTATTTCGCTGGCCATTTTTAGAGTTCCGCCATATTGGGCTGCAAACGCTTCGGCCATGGCCTTGTCCTGAAAGGGCACAATTGATTTGCCGCCCATTCCGCCAGTTCGCGTAGACCCTGTAACAAACCATAGCCCGTCTACTGCGCGCCAGCTCATATTGCCCGGGTTATCCCAATTATCAGCGACGCCCATATCAGTTACATAAGCGGCGCGCACGCTGCTGGCGTTTTCCGGCAGGCGCATGAAAGCCAACGTATCCTGCACCGAGACAAACCAATAGGGCTCGTCTTTGCCTTTCAAAAAAACCTGGCCCTTCGGCCCCTTATGGTTGGTAACAATCATGCCGCAAAAATGCCCGACGGCACTATCCGTTAAGTCATGTGGTTTTAGGGTAACCGGGTCCGCTGCTGGTTCGCTGCATGCCGCCAATGAAAGGAGCGTGGCAACTGTCAAAAATTTTACCTTATTAAATATCATATATCCCTCCTCTTAAATGCCATCACCGCCACACTAAGCGGGACAATAAACCACAATATCAGGCTGCCCCATAATGCGGGCGCAGAGATAGCTACGCCAGTGGATGCGGCCGTTATGCCTGAGACCAGTCCACTACCCGCTACCGAGCCCATGTTGAGAATACGAAAAACATCTGCCGGATTTAATAGCAGAAGGCCTGCAAATTGATCTTCACTAATCAAAACATCAAGTCCGGCAACCAACCCGCCCAAAAGAGCCAAATCAAAAACAATAACAAACAAAAGCCACAAGGAAACGGCAAGCCCGGCCGCCGCGCCGCGCTGACGAGCTATACTGCTGCAGGCCGTGCCGAGCGCCACAAACCCCGCACCCAACAAACTGGCGGAGGCAATCAAAATCCCAAAATCCTGCCATTCGTCCAGTGATGGGGCGGTTTCAAGAGAAGCCGCGCTAACACTGGCCGCCAAACCATATCCAACCAAAGTCGCGAATGCGATAATCGTACTTTGTCCGAGAAATTTTCCGAGCAATACCTCCGCCCGGCTTACCGGATAGGAGAGCGTTAGAAGCATCGTACCCTGATCAATATCACCGACGATGGTATCATAGGACAGCAACAGCGCCATCAAGGGCACAAGAAAGATAGTTAGGCTGGCAAGCGATGCCGTTGAAACTGCAAACGCCCCCACGCTCAGCGAGCCTGTCGGTGTACTGCCAAGGGTCGTGATCGAAAGCGCAAGCACAGCCATTAAGGCCGTTGTTGCCAAAACCCAGCGATTTCGAAGCCCCATTCGAATCTCAAGCCCGGCAACTGTGAATAGAGCTGTCATGACGCCGCTCCTTTCAGTGTTGCACCAGGAAAGACAGTTACATTGTCTGCAGGGACGCAAGCTGCGCCGTCATTTTCCTGATAGTGGGCATATATATCATCAAGGGTGGGTGGATTGATCTGCACATCAGCGACCAGCGAAGGCTGGCCCGAGAGGCTATGCAAGGTGTGTAATTTCTGCGCCTCTGGCACGGCGATATCAATCCAATTACCGTTCGGGCTTTCGTCCAGTAATAATCCTGGTGGCAGATGCAGGCCACTGGCACGGGCATGGGTTCGCAGATGAACTCTGATCTTGACCGGCAGCCCCGCTTCTGCAGCAAGCACCCCAATCGGGCCGTTGGCTAGCAGCACGCCGTCACGCAGGATGGCAGCTGTGCTGGTATAGGCCTGGACTTCGATCAATGCGTGGGATGACAATAATATTGTTGTACCGGCGGCCCGCAGCGTATCCATTAAATGGTAAAAGCTGCGCCTTGACGTAGGGTCAAGGCCGCTGGTGGGTTCATCCAAAATCAAGAGCTTGGGTTTGCCAATAAGCGCCTGCGCCAGACCCAGCCGTTGGCGCATGCCCTTGGAATAGGTGCCAACGCGGTTATTGCCCGCGCCGACCAGATCCACCTGTGCCAGCAAAGCGTCAAAATCTGTATTTTTTTCGACACCGCGCAGGCGAGCAAAAAACCTCAACAGTTCCATACCGGTTAGCGCGCGTTGGAAAGAAACAGTTTCAGGCAAAAAACCGATAATATTGTTTTTCCCCGGCGCTTGGCCGTCGACTAAAATTTCACCAGAATTTGGTCGCGTCAGGCCAAGGATCATCTTAAAGATTGTGGTTTTTCCAGCTCCATTATGGCCGACAAGCGCCAGACAATCGCCAGAATGAACATCAAAGGAAACATCACTGACCGCAGCTTTCCCTGCGAAGCTTTTGCTGAGCCCCCGGACTTGCAATAAGCATGTTTTATCACTTGCTTCGGCTATGGTCACTTTTGTGCTCCGCTACTTGTGATTTTATTTTCCTGCCACAGTTTTGGCAGGTGTGGGGCAATCGGCTGCATCAAGGGATAACTGTCAATCACACCGCCAGGGTAAAGCGCCGGGAACTGACCCTGCGCCCATTTTAAAATGCCAACAGCCGGACTTTGCAGCAGCGTTTTAGCCAGCGGATGCCGCCAGATGATTTGGTCCATCATATCGTTCGGCTGATAGGCTGTATCAGCCACACCGTTTTTGTCCATATCGAAGGCCGGGTTATCGCTCCAATAATTGCCTTTGCCGCTCTCGGACCATTCTACCCAGCGTGTGCCCACATATTTGACCTGCTGCTCGTTATCCAAAAAAGCGTTTTCAATCACCTTGTTTTTCTCGGATCCCCCGGTGAAATGGATGCCCACATCACAGCCTTCAAACCAGTTCTTCTGGAAGCTATTACGGTTGCTATTATAGATAAAAACACAGCGTTCGCCGCCGTGTACAATCTTGTTGTTTGAAAACAGGGATTTATTCGCATAATTCAGCAAAATCCCATGTAATTTGCTATCTTCTGCATAGTTAGACTTGACGATCAACCGGTCTGAAAACATCAGGGCGTAACCGGCATGGTTGCTGATCGAGACATTCTCAGATACTTCAGAATTATGCGTATACATATAGTGCACCGCAAATCTAAGGTCACGCATGCGGTTGCCAATAAAGCGGTTCTTCTTGCTGGCATTTACAAAAATACCATCGCGGCCATATCGAATATCATTATAGCTAACCGTAGCACCCGGTGCATTCCATACATAAACCCCGTTACCGCGGTCATTCATTCGGTGATCTTGCCTGCCCACAATGACATTGCGGGTCACCAGCGCATCTTTCTGGCCCCAAACATAAACACCGATCAGATTGCCGATCAGTATATTATTTTCAATGCGCGCCCGATCAGCGGTTTTATCGAGAAAAATACCGCTGTCAGCTTTTTCGTGGTCGCCGCCTGAACCTATGATTTCAAGGCCGTGGATAGTAACATCGGGCGCGGTAATATGAATAACCGAACCTGTGCCGCCCGCATCAATCACTGCTCCGGTTTCACCCAATAAAGTCACCGATTTATCTATGACAATACCGCCCTGATGCCGACCTTTGGCCAGATGGAGTATATCACCGGCTACGGCGTCCCTTAGAGCAGCAAGGAGCGCGCCGCCTTCAGCGCGCACCTGAATGTTACTAGCATAGCCTGCTGGCCCGCCCAAAAGAAGGGCGGTCAGCAGCAACATAACCATGCCAGTTGTTTTTATCATGAAATCAAGCTTTCGGCTTAACCAACATGCGGCCACGCATTTCCATATGCAGCGCATGGCAGAACCACTGGCAATAGAACCAGTGCACGCCGGGCCTGTCAGCAGTGAAGGTTACCGAAGCCGTAGCTTGGCCTGCAATTTCAAACGCGATGCCATAGTTGGCCATAGTGAAGCCGTGAACCAGATCATCGACATCATCCATATTGGTGACAACAATGGTAACCTCGTCGCCCTCGTTCACCTCAAACTTCTCGAGGCTGAAATTCGGCGCGATTGAGTGCATGTAGACGCGCACTTTGTTACCATCGCGGATAACATCTTCGGCTTCCTCTAGGTTCACACCGTCTTTCTTGGCCTGATCAGCGATTTCCTGCCAATAGCTGTCCCCTCGAGTCCAGGTATTTTGCGGATTCACAATCGACTTATGGACAATGATACAATCATGCGGCTCGGCGAAAGTTGGGCTATCGTGCACAATCTTCATCTTATCGCCCGAAATATCGATCAGCTGCTCATTCTCAGGCTTCAGTGGGCCCACATTGATATAGCGGTCCTTGGAGAATTTATTGAGCGATACCAGCCATTTGCCATCAGCCTCAGTGGTTTCACCCATAGAGGTATGATTGTGACCCGGTTGATACTGCACATCAATTTTATCAAGGATTGGATCAACATTTTCACCCTTATAAGCGCGGATGGCTTTGTCGATGCTCCATTTAGCAATCTGGCTATCAAGGAACAAGGTCGTATAGCCGTTACCCCTACCATCAAAGGCAGTGTGAAGCGGCCCAAGGCCAAGTTCAGGTTCTGCAACAATGGCGCCGCGTGGCTTGATTTTATCATTGAACAGATCGGGCATCAGCTCCACATCAATCACAGACACTGTGGGCGACAATTTGCCGTTAACAACAATATGGCGCTTGTCAGGAGCCGCGTTGACGCCGTGTGGGCTGTTAGGGATAGGGATATAACGGGTATATTTTGAACCCTTGCGCCCGTCCAATACTTTGACGCCGTTATAGACCTTGAAGTCGCCGTTTTTAACGCCTTGTTCAATACGTCGCAAATCAAAGACCACACAGTGATCTACATCGCTGGACATCATGCCTGCCAGATTGGTGGCTTCTTCTGAATTGTAGGATGACGCAAAAGCGTATTTGCCTTGGTAATCGGCATCCACATTGTCCAGGTTGCCGCTGACAATAACCTGCCATGCAATTTCCATTGTATCGCCGTCAATGGCGGTGAAAACAGCATGATATTTGCTGGGGTCATCAAGGTCGGTGCCATCATTTGGGATCGGCACCCGGTGCTCACCGTTGGCAAAGACATAACCCGTGCGAGGGTATTTTTGCGGGCGCAGGCCGTGAATGTCGGCAGCGTTTGGCACTTCGATCATCTTGTCGACCTTCATCACGTCACAGCGGATGCGGGCAACACGGGTATTGGCTTTATCATTTACAAAAATATAGCGGCCATCATAGGTGCCATCGGTGAAGGACATATGCGGATGGTGTGCATCGCCATTTAGCCAAACATCGCCTTTATCCGCGAGGAATTTTTTGGTGTCGTCGGTCATGCCGTCCCGCATGATTTTAACGGATTCGTTGGTTAAGCCCCAGCCTGTAGCCGAGCAGCGGTTAAACACTGGGATGCGCATCATTTCGCGCATAGACGGCACGCCGACAATGCGAACTTCACCTGCCTGGCCTGAACTCCAGAAACCATAATAATCATCAAGTTCGCCGGGGCCAACCAGATGATCGCCTTTTTCAGCCGCGTGTGCTGGTGCGGAAAACCCGCCCATTGTCGTGGCAGTGAGACCTGCGAGCGCCGCTGCGCTTGCCGTTCCGCCGAGCAATCCACGGCGAGAAATGCCGCTACCCGGTTTGCTTTTTTCAGTCATTTTCAGCTCCTTTTCCATCACTTGGTTTTCTGTGAAAGTATTTGTTTCGGTCCCATCGTCGGGGTCGGGGTCGGGGTCGGGTTCTTCAGACGTTTGTCACGCCTTTTTTGTTTTTCAATCATCACCGGGCAGCGTGTGCTGCAAGTGTATAATTCTTGGCAGTGCATGCAATTAATGCACTCGTTGGGGTGAATTTGGCCATCGGGGCGGATCGCCTGAACCATGCATTCATTGGCGCAGCGCTGACAGGGATTGCCACACATAAAATAGCGCTTCATCCAGTCGTTTGTGCGTAGTCTTGCCGGTATGGCAAGCGCCGCCCCTAATGGGCAAAGATAGCGACAATAGAAGCGCTCGATAAACAAGCCCGCAGACAACAAGAGCAACGCATAAATGACGAACGGCCATTCGCGCGCAAATTTCAGAATGATCACGGTTTTGAAGGGTTCAATTTCAGCAACATGCTCGGCCAGCCCCATCGAATAAAGGCTAAGGCCAAACAGGCCAATAAAGATAATATATTTGACGGACAGCAGCAATTCATGCAGCGCCCACGGCACCCGGACTTGAGGAATATGCAATTTTTTGGCAATCATACTTAGGAGTTCTTGCAGCGCGCCGAACGGGCATAACCAACCACAAAAAACGCCGCGCCCCCACAGGATCATGCCTGCGGCCACTGCACCCCAAAGAATGAAGAGCAAGGGATCAAGTAGAAAATAATCCCAGTTAAAGTTACCGACAAAGGCTTTGGCGAATGTCAGCACGTTAACAACACTTAATTGGGCGTTTGCATAAAACCCCAACCAGAATAACGAGAAAATCAGAAAACTGGCACGGACTGTTTTAAGTAACCTGGGCCGCGCTGCCAGCCATAGCTGGCCATAAAAAATTGCTGTTAAAACCAAAATCATAAAAATTGTGATGATGATTTCAAGCTTTTTGCTTTTCCAAATGGCTTCAACAATTGGATTTATTTCAAGGGCTTCATTGGCGGCCGCAGTATTGGCGGGCGCAGCAACTGCTGCAGGGGCTTTTTCAATGAACCGCGCGGGCAGCTGATAATTTAGGCTACGGGTAATGAAGCTTTTCTGGATTGCGCCCACAGCGCGCTGGATCAATAGCTGTAGCCGCCAGGGTGCAGTGGGGTCAAATGCCCCGTCGTCGGGCAGCAGAAACAAGCCAACTTCTTTAAAATCGGGGCCGTCAGCGACAGTGCCTAGATTTTTATATTGTTTGTCGCGAAACAGCCAGCTCTTGTCCCCCTGCACCAGCTGGAACCGATCAAAAATACCGCCGCGAACAAAACCTGAACCTCGGTAACTATAGTGGCCGTTTGCCATAATAAGCACAGCGTGCTGATCTGCATCCAATCGATTTGCAAGATTTTTATATTCGCGTGCCCCCAACAAAGTCAGCCCGATGCTGGGCTGGCTAACTGTGGCTGTATAAAGATCAATGAAGGTGTCGGTGTCGGCGCCTTTTTCGGGGCGGGCGGCGGCCTTGGAATCCTCTTCATCAGCAAAGGCCTGATTGACATCTGCGTTGGTGAGCAGCATATGCCGGATGGCACCTTCACCAAATAAAGTATCCCACGATGATGTTTTGGTAATGCCATCGCGCAAGTGGTCACGTACACGCTCTTTTGCTTCCAGCCCGCCAATGCCCCGGCTCTGAGCAAACAGCACGACTGAGCGCTTAATAGACGCATCTATGACAATCACTGTCACAGTAGCGCCAGAGACAATATCAGCAGGCAGCGCAACAGTTTCGTCTCGCGATATTGTGACGGCATCCAGGCCCTTATAGGCGTCAATGAAGGCTTTGATTTTATAGTTGGGAATACCCACCAAAACGATGGGTTCGCTGTGTTCAAGCAGGCTCGCGCCTTGAATTTCCCCCGCGAGGTCAACGCCGATGGCAACATGGATGGGCTTGCCCGAATATCCAATCGAAGGCACATAATCTGTATTCACAAAAACATAACCAATGGACGCATCGGCTGGGCCAAATACAGGGGCGGCTTTGGGCGTACCTTCCGCCGCACCCATGCGAACAGCGCCGGGAAAAACTGCCTGTAAATCGATCTTGGACGTCAGGCGTTCAAGCTGAGAAGATGCTGGGGTTTGATCTGAGCCAGAACGAGCTGAAGCGAGCGGGCTGAACATGCCCAATATACATATCAGAAACACCAACAGAAGCGCCCCCTTAAACACACTCTGTATCCTTGAAAGACTGATGTATGGATGTGTGAAATACTGCATTATTGACCCTAAACTACTTACCAGTTAGCGTATTTTTATTTGGCTGCTTGATCACCGATGCCGTCACGCGTTCGCTCGCATCAGCGCCGCTGGTGCGGATACCACTGCGGAATTCAGCGATGCCTTTGCCAAGGTCACCCATAAGGCCGGAAATCTTGCCTTTCCCAAATAGCACGAGAATTAGCATTGCAATGATAAGAATCTGCCACGGACCAAACGCCATTTTTCCCTCCATTCGAATCACTGACCGTAAGGTTGCACTACTGGCACCCAAGCAATTTGTCCTAGGTCAATTCAGACGCGGTAAATTTGGAACTTTCTGACACGGCTTGGTGGGGTTTTGATGTGAAAAAAGTCACCAATGCGGCATGATCCGCTGGTGACTTTTTATCAGGCTCAAGCCTCGTTAATAAGGCCTGGCCCCAGGTTACCTGATGGATCACAGGCAGAAATTTTCGACTGTTAGAAGCGGTAGGCGAAGCCCGCACCAAACACCCATGGGTCAAGGTTTACATCCGCCGTTACACCGCCGCCGTTAATGCTAACGTCGGTCTGCATATAGATTTTTTTAACATCCATATTGAAGGCCCAATTGTCATTGATCCCAAAATCTACGCCGCCCTGAAAGGCAAAACCAACGCTATTGCTATAGTCAATCGAGTCCACATCACCGCTGTTGGCATTATAGAATATCGTATAGTTGATGCCCGCCCCAACATAAGGGCGGATCCAGCCATCCGGGGCAAAGTGATATTGCAACAAGAAGGTAGGCGGCAAGGCCCAAGTATGGCCCAGATCAAGATTGCCGAGGCTCGTCCCCGTGGCACCGATATTGTGCTTGCTGGTTGCCAAAATCAATTCTGTAGCGAAGTGATCGGTCCAAAAATAGCTGAAATCAAGTTCGGGGATAACATACGAATCTGCGGTCGCTTGCCCACCAATTGAAGTCGTGCTGCTCTCATGCGGGGCTACGTCGATTAGGCGCACACGCACCAGCCAAGGGCTTTTCTCGGCCGCCATTACTTCGCTGGCACCAAATTGCAGCGCTGCTGCACAAACGAAGAGTTTTAAAAGTGATTTACCGCGCATTGCATTTTCCTCTCTGGATGCATTCATCTGTTGAGGTATCAGTACGCGCTTTATAGGCGTTTAGATTTGATTTAGGTCAAGAAAAACAAGGATAAACTACGGCGATAGACGCAACTTTTAGTCTTCATCATCGTCCAGTAGAATACGGTGTGCGGCACCGTCCAAATCATCATATTGCTGGTTTTTCACGGTCCACAGAAACGCGCCCAAACCCACCAGACCCAACAACAAAGCGATCGGAATTAAAAAAAGCAATATATCCATCAGTTTTTCTCGCCGCTACCAAGCCGAAAGGCATTCAATATCACCATAAGCGAAGAGCCTGACATCGCCGCCGCCGCTATCATCGGTGTAACAAAGCCCGCCACAGCAAGAGGAATGGCTACCACATTATAAGCCACCGCCAATGCAAAATTTTGCTGAACCAGTTTTGTGCTGCGCTTCGCGGTGATAAGCGTATCCAACACCGGCCGCAATTTGTCTCCTTGAAAAACAATATCTGCCGTATTCTGCGTTATATCAATCGCGCTGGACGGCGACATGGAAGCCGTTGCCGCCGCCAGTGCGGGCGCGTCATTTAATCCATCACCAACCATCAGCACAGTTTTGCCTTGCGCTTTCAGCTTCATAAGATGTTCGTATTTTTGTGGTGGCGTGATTTCGCCGTGGAAATCTTCAATATTCAATGTGGCTGCAACATGCCCGACAGCGGAAATTCTATCCCCTGACAGCATGATGAGTTTCAACCCTTTTTGCTGAAGTTTAGCGATAATCTCGACCGCGTCTGAGCGCAACGTATCTGAGAAAGTGAAGTGCGCTACCGGTTTTTCGTCAACAGCTAGCCACAATTCCAAGTTTTCAACATTGGCACCATCATCCCCGTCGCACCATGCTCGGCTTCCAAGGCGAATGCCCTTCCCTTCAAAATCAGCCGATAGGCCTTTTCCTGGCAATTCCTCGACTGCCAGTTCAAACAAAGGCCCTTCATAACCGGCAGACAGCGCAGCAGATAACGGATGGCGGCTATGAACGGCAAGCGACGCCGCAAGTTTCAACTGCTCCGCTTTGTAGCCGCCGTCAATAAGCTCGGGCTTGCCAATGGTCAGCGTTCCGGTTTTATCAAAAACAACCGTATCAATGCTAGCCAAACGCTCAAGCGCATCACCGGATTTCAAGAGGATACCCTGCTTCAAAAGCTTGCCGCTGGCGAGCACCTGAACCACCGGAACTGCGAGCCCCAACGCGCACGGGCAGGTGATAATAAGAACCGTTACTGCGTGCAAAAGCGAAACTTGCCAAGGTGCCTGCATCACCAACCACCAGCCCAGAAACGTCAGCGCGCCAAAGGTATGAACAACAGGGGTATAAAGCGAAGCCGCCTTGTCGGCTAACCGCACATATTTGGCTGCGCCCTGCTCGGCAACTTCCATCATGCGCACAATCTCACTCAGCAAGCTTTTATGACTGGCTTTGTCCACATTCAGCTCAATCGGTGCAGTTAAGTTGACCGTTCCCGCAAACACCTGTGATCCAATTTTTGCCAGTTCGGGCATGGTTTCACCGTTGATCAGCGACAGATCAATTTCACTTGTTCCTTTCACCACATGGCCGTCTGCCGGGATATTTTCGCCCGCCGCCACCAAAACGCGCATACCGCTTTTCAGGTCTTTAAGCGGCAGACGCACCAGTTGGCCGTCTTGATAAACCGCAGCAGTACCCGCCAATTTCGATAATAACTGCGATGCTGACGACCGGGCTTTGCCTTTGGCGCGGGCATCCAGATAACGCCCAATCAACAGGAAAAAAAGCAGCATAACGGCAGAATCAAAATAGACATGCTCTCCGTGCCGCATGGTTTCCGATATGCTCATCAGAGACGCAAGAATAACCGCAAGCGAGATCGGCACATCCATGTTGGTGTGGCCTCCTCGCAGCACGCCGTATGCAGAGCGGAAAAATGGCCTGCCCGCATACAGGATTGTCGGCAGTGCAATCAACGCCGACAGCCAGTGAAACAGATCCTGCGTTGCAAGGCCCATGGCCTCGGCCGTGGATGACCACAGACCAACCGATATCAGCATCAGGTTGCCCGCAGCAAAACCCGCAACAGCGATCGCTTTGATCAACTGCTTTTCAATATCGCCCACGGGTTCGTGGCCAGCACTGGCCCCCAGATCATAAAGTCCGTATCCCAGTTCGGTAATTTGCTGAGCCAGTGTATCCCCAAGGCCACGCGGGCCGCGCCAGCTGACGCTCATGCGTTCAGTGCTCATATTAACCCGTGCAGCCGTAACATAATCGTTTGCCGCCAGTGCATTTTCGATCAAACGAATACAAGAGGCACAGTGGATGCCTTCGACACCAAGCTCCATCTGGTAACCGTCTTTATCGTTGCCTTCGGCTGCCAATGAGAAAATCTTGGGCGCATCCGGGTTTTTGCTCGCGCAGAAAGCGGCTTCACAGCCTGAACAGCAAAACTCGCCATCGCCCCTGCATTCAGATCCACAGTGCTTGCAAGTCAGCGTCTGGGAACCAGAATGCGTTCGCTCAGTTGATAATGATTTTTCTTCCATTCAACAAAGACTCTTACTTCCCATTGACCGGGAATGGCATCAATTTGATCCGTACTATATAGGCCATCACTGACTTCATTTAAAGTCACTGTAAAATCGCCACCCGCCTGCGTTGGCCGAAAGAAATCAGCTGTAACACGCGCTGCCCTCAGCGGGTTATCAACTCTGTCTTTCAAGGATAATTCCAGTTTACCTGCTGTAAGTGTTAGCTCACTTTGCCAACCCAGTGCGGCCTCAGCCTCGGCAGCGGCGACCGTATCATTATAATGCAAGCCGCGCTGGTAGGTATGATCTTCTACGACGCCTGTGTGGGTGCTTGCGGCAATATATAGAAAGGCACTGTCAACGCTTAAAAAAACCGCGAAAAAGGCCACTATATACCAAGGTATATATTTGTCAGAAGGCCGGGGGCCTGTTTTTGTGACCTGCATGATCTAATTTCCGCTCACGAAGAGGCTTTCATAGTGGTCACCATCATTTGCGGTCGAATCTATGAGTGTAAACACCAAAGGATTGCGTTTTTGCGCAGGTTTTGGGGCCGCTATAAAAACCCTGAAATGACCAACACTATCGGCAAAAACAGGCAGGCGGCTGGCCGATACGTCGCCGAAGCCTTGCACACGCACATCCAGCCCCGGCACACCAGTTACACTAAGGCTATAAATCTGGTCCGCCTGGGTTTTATTGAGGATTTTAATATCATAGCCGTTGCGTACAGTGCCGTCGGACAGCACTACAAATAGAGGGTTTCTATCCCGTAGCACATGCATTTCAGTGGTGCTTCTGTTGACTAAACCATAGACAATAATCGCACCCACCAAAAACAGCAGAACGCTATAATAAACCGTGCGCGTCCGTAGCAGCCTGGTTTTCTCAGGGCGTTCAAGTGTGCGGCTTTCCTGATTGAAGGGTGTATCGTAGCGGATTAGGTTTTTGGGTAGCTCCAATTTCTCCATGACATTGTCGCAGGCATCAATACACAGGCCGCACGCAATGCACTCCATCTGCAATCCGTCGCGAATATCAATGCCAACCGGGCAAACCTGCACACAGGCAGTGCAGTCAATGCAGTGGCCACGGCCTTCCCAGCTTTCGCCTTTTTTGTGTTTGCCACGTGTTTCGCCGCGTTCCTCATCATACCCGATAATCAGCGTATTTTTATCGAACATCGCCGACTGAAACCGCGCATAGGGGCACATAAATTTGCAAACCTGATCACGGGCAAAACCCGCCATCAGATAGGTTGAAAATGTTAGGGAAATAACCCACCCCAATACCGACCAAGGCACATCCAAATTAAATATATGTTCCAGTAGCGTTGGTGCATCGTTAAAATAGAAAACCCAGGCCCCGCCGGTAAACAGGCCAATCACAAGCCAGAGAAAATGGGTCAACGCCATTTTGCCGATTTTCTCCAGACCCCACTTGGCATTGTGCAATTTCTGCCGCTTCACACGGTCGCCCTGAACGATGCGTTCCACCCAAACGAACAGATCAGTCCATACGGTTTGCGGGCAGGCATACCCGCACCAAACTCGCCCAAACAAGCTGGTAACAAAAAACAGACCAAGCGCGGCCAGCACCAATATGCCCGTCAGGTAAAAAACCTCCTGCGGCCAGATTTCGATAAAGAAAAAATAAGCACGCTGATGTGCCATATCAATCAGAATCGCTTGATCAGGCGCATGGATGCCGCGGTCCCAACGAAGGAAGGGTGCCAGATAATAGATGCCCAGCAGGACCACCATGGCGATCCATTTAATTTGGCGAAACCGGCCCCATACCCGCTTTGGAAAAATCCTCGGCGATTTGGCAAAAAGCTTGTTCGGGGCCGTTAGGTCACTCATGCACTTATCCCTTATTCGCCGCCGCCGAGCGAATGAACATATAGGGTGAGTTGGCGTATAGTACTTGGGCTAAGCCGGCTTTCCCACGCAGGCATAAGCCCGTGTTTAGGTTTGCGTATCTGGGCCACAATTTCGCCAGCACTGCCACTGTATAGCCATATCGCATCGGCCAGGTTTGGCGCACCAAAATCGCGTCCGCCACTCAGTGTCTCACCATGACAGACCGCGCAGTTATCGTTAAATAGCGTGCGGCCATCATCGCTTGTAGCTTCGCCCGCGGCGGATGCCTCTACAAAATGGGCGATCTTTGAAATTTCTTCGGCTTCCAGTATTTCACCAAAAGCAGGCATTTGGCTAAAGCGTGTTTCATCATGGTTAGCACGAATACCGAAGCGCACAGTTTGGTATATCGCGTCCAAACTGCCACCCCAAAGCCAATCATCATCATTCAAATTGGGGTATCCGCTTGCTCCAGCACCGCCGGTGCCGTGGCAAGTTGAGCAGTTATCACCAAAGGCTGCCCGTCCTCCCGCCAATGCAAACGCCGAAAGCGCAGGATCTTTTTGAATATCTTCAAGCGTCGCCGTATCAAACTGGTTCTGATATACAGCCCTGCGTGCTGTTATTTCAGCCTGGCTTTCTTCCAACTGCTTATACTGTGTCCAGTTAGCAGAGCCAACAGTGCCTCCGCGCACACCTTCGCCGCTAAACGTTGGCCATGCAGGATAAATAAACCAGTTGGCGACTGCCCAAATAATACAGACATAAAATGTCCACAGCCACCAACGTGGCATCGGTGTGTCCAGCTCTTTGATGCCGTCCCATTCGTGGCCAGTGGTTTCTGTGCCGGACATTTCGTCCAATTCTCGTTTTAACTCAGTCATTATTCGTCCTCCGCCAGAGGGATATACCGGTGCGATTCGATGACGTTTTTTGCGGCAGGCCGAAAGGCCCAGAAAACAACAACCAAAAATACCGAAAAGAAAAAGAACAGACCAATCATGGCCGCGTTATCTATAAGCCAGCCTATCATTTGCTACCTCCTGTGCTTGCTGCGGCAGAGTGGTAATCTTTCAGTTCTGCCAACGTACCAAGAAGCTGCAAGTAAGATACAAGCGCATCCATTTCAGTGGTGGTGACATGGCGATCAAAGTTACGAATATTAGCTTTCGGATAGCGTGCTGCCAACGCTTCTTGTTGATCACTTTCGTCGGTCGCCTGCGCATAGGCATCCCGGCTTGCATTTTCGATCATATCGTCTGTGTAAGGCACCCCGATAATACGCAATACTTTCAAATCTTCAGCGATATTTTCGATATCCGCCCCCCTATGCGCCAAATGGGCGTAGCTCGGCATGATGCTCTCCGGCACCAGGTCTTGCGGGTGTGTAAGGTGTTGGATATGCCATTCGTCCGAATATTTCCCGCCGACACGCGCCAGATCAGGCCCGGTGCGCTTTGAGCCCCATTGGAATGGATAATCATACATGCTTTCCGCCGCCAATGAATAATGGCCGTAGCGCTCAACTTCGTCTCTCAGCGGACGAATTTGCTGGCTATGACAATTGTAACAGCCTTCCCGCACATAGATTTTATATCCTGCCAGTTCGAGCGGCGAATAGGGGCGAACTCCCTTCACCGGTTCGATCGTGGTTTCCACCCGGAACAGGGGTAAAATTTCGATAATGCCGCCGATCGAGATCACAATGACGATAAAAATCAACAACAGGATGGAGTTTTTTTCTATTTTTACATGATGCTTAAGCATTTGCTGTTGCCTCCTTGCCTGAGGTTTGGCCGGGTGTTCTGAGGGCAACAGTATCGCCCTTAACAGTTTTAATCAGGTTATAGGCCATGATCAACGCACCGATGAGGAACAAAACACCGCCCATCGCGCGGATGACATAGAAGGGATGCATGGCCAAAACCGTTTCCACAAAACTATAGTTGAGAAAGCCCATGTCATCGTATGACCGCCACATTAGGCCCTGCATGATGCCCGAGGCCCACATGGAAGAAATGTATAAAACAATACCTGTTGTTGCGATCCAAAGATGCGTATTCACCAACTTCAGTGAATAAAGCCCCTCTTTTTTCCACAGCACCGGCACCAGATGGTAAATCGCGCCAAAGCTAATGAAAGCCACCCAACCAAGCGCCCCTGAATGCACATGCCCGATGGTCCAATCGGTATAGTGGCTAAGCGCATTGACTGTTTTGATCGACATCAAAGGCCCTTCAAAGGTGCTCATGCCGTAAAAAGCCAGGGAAATAATCATGAAGCGAAGAACCGGATCTTCCCTAAGCTTGTGCCAAGCACCAGAAAGCGTCATCATCCCATTGATCATACCGCCCCACGAAGGCATCCACAGCATGATCGAGAAAGTCGCGCCCAGTGTCTGCGCCCAGTCAGGCAGAGCTGTATAATGCAAATGGTGTGGCCCTGCCCAGATATAGATAAAGATCAACGACCAAAAATGCAGGATTGAGAGCCGATAGCTATAGATCGGGCGCTCTGCCCGTTTGGGGACAAAATAATACATGATACCAAGAAAACCAGCGGTTAGAAAAAATCCAACGGCATTATGGCCGTACCACCACTGGATCATCGCCGATTGCACACCACCCCAAAGCGGATAGCTTTTTGCACCAAAAATGGATACCGGAATTGAGACATTATTAGCCAAATGCAGCACGGCAACCGTAACAATAAAGGCCAGAAAGAACCAGTTGCCCACATAAATATGAGGCTCACGCCGGTTTTTCAACGTCATCAGAAAGACGATCAAATAGGCCACCCAAACAAAGGTGAGCCAAAGATCAGCATACCATTCAGGTTCTGCATATTCTTTGCCCTGCGTAACACCCGTGACATAACCGAGCGCAGCAATCACAATAAAAAACTGGTAGCCCCAAAAGGTAAATTTGGACCAGCCATCACCCCAAAGCCGGGTCCGACACGTGCGTTGCACCGAAAAATAACTGGTCGCAAACAAAGCATTGCCGCCAAAAGCGAAAATTACCGCCGAGGTATGCAAAGGTCGCAACCTGCCGAAGGTTAAATATTCGCCAAAATTCAGCACCGGAAAGGCCATTTGCAGCGCGATAAAGACGCCAACAGAGAAACCTACGATGCCCCAAAAAACGGTAGCGATGGTAAACAGCTTTACCACCTCGTCGTTATACTCGGGTTTTTCGGTGAGTGTATTCATGTCTCAATTCCTTGTTGGTAACGTCTCTTTTCGTTAGTTCGCGAACATTGTCCTTACACAGCCAGCCGCACGGCAACTGCACACAGGATCAATCCGTTTACGGCCATCACTGATTTAGCCACTTGATTAACACGCTCCGGCCATCGCCGCTGCAAAAATTCGGTTGAGGCACCAATAACAAGTAGCGAAGGCACCGTGCCCAGGCCAAATGCTGCCATACCAAACGCGGCAGTCAATGGATCGCCCGTTGATGCAGCTGCCATAACCGCTGCAAAAACCAGCCCACACGGCAAAAACCCAAGCATTGCGCCAAAGAAAAACAAATTGCCGCTGGTTGATCTGCGCGCAAACGGCCCCGCCAAAAACGCCACCAGTTTGCCGTAGGGCCTGGAGAGTTTCCGCGAAACTGCGCTGCCCCGCGCAGGCGCTAACACAGGTACAGATTTATGGATAAAAAGCACACCCGCCAGAAATAACATCCCGGATGCCACTGCTTTTTGCACGGGCGTACCGATCAGATATTGTGACAGGCTCGCCGCCGCCGTACCGAGCAAGCTATAGGTAAATAAACGTCCCATATGATATGGCAACAGCATGCCGCGCGCTGCGGCCTGAAGCGTCATGGTCTGCCTGACAGGAAAAGCATCTTGTGGACGTCCGCCCATCCTGTCGACGCTGTGAGCCACACTGAAGGCTGCGCTTTGGGCTGTATTCTGCACTGGGCTTTGGATTGCGCCTTGGGCCGCGCTCTGGGCCATAATGATTGGCCCGCACATGCCTGTGCAGTGGCTGATACTACCAAGCAGACCACCCAAAAACAGCGACATAAACAAACCGCCCTCAGCACCGATGATGGCCTGACAGTTTTGGATAAAAAGATCCACGGACGCCCCTCAATATTCATACTCTTTGCATGGTATATACGTAAGTTTAGGGGGTTCGTTTGATTTATGTCAAGCCCGGCTAAAAGCCTGTGGCACCTTGTCTCAGGTGCCATATTGGGGCGGCTAATCATCGCTGATATTGCGCCTTGATTTTTGTGCCTACCGGGCCGAGAACAGGTTAGCCATCGTCTCTAAATTTCGTTCTATCCCAACTTTCCTTCAATTAAGGCACGTTTCTGGCGAATAGCCGCGGCAATAAACGCCGTGAAATTTTGGATGCGGGCGGTGTTGCGCAAATCTTGATGCGTCAGAACCCAGATACTTGTGCTGCGGTGCAGCGAGCCTGGCGGGACACGACATACAGCGGGATCAGCGTCTCCCATAAAACAAGGCAGCATTACCATGCCCATGCCTTCTTTTGCCGCGGCCAGAGCGGAAACCGGATCCGGGATACAAAGGCGCGTCGGCGCATTGGGGAAATCGCTTTCTTCTTTCCATGGCGAGGACGGTGCCCTGTGGCTGGTTTTTTTTGGTGACCTTTGGTGGGGAGCTGATTTCTCTCCCCAACCAATCCAACCCAGTATTTCAGCACATTTTTCGCCGTGTTTTTCAACCATATCACGGCAGGCATAAGCAGCCCTTGCCATATCAAGCACACGGCGACCCACCAAATCATCAGGTGGATTGTTTGAAACGCGAATAGCGACATCGGCCTCACGTTTTGCCAGGTCGGCCATGGCATATGTTGATACAATCTCAAGCAGCGTTTCGGGGTTTTCACGCTGGTACATTGCAAAATCAGGCATCAAAAGATGCGTGCTGAAAACATCAGGCAGGGTAATGACTATTTTGCTACTGACCTGTTGCTCGTGCCCGACAAACCGCAATTTGGCAGCCAGAACTTCATCCTCAATCTCTATAGCAGAGGCCAGCAAATCCTCGCCAGCGGGGGTCATAAAATACCCGTCCGCCTGCCGTTCAAATAAACGCATGCCAATATGGTGTTCGAGGCCATTGATACGCCGCAGCACCGTTGAATGGCTAATGCCAAGACTGATAGCTGCCTGCCGGATAGATGTTTTGCGGGCGACGGCCAGAAATATCCGCAGGTCATCCCAATTGTCTGAATTTGTATCCATGGTCTAAAAATGGACCAACGATAAGCATTTTTCAAGAGTTAAATTGCATTAACAGACCAGATATATTGGCAAGCAATTGCAGTAGTTGTTCGGCAGATGGTCGTACTGCGTAACGAAAGTATATATGATGAACCGATTATCTGATTTTGCTATCAAAGCTCCCAAATTTACGATCTGGTTAGCTGTTGCAACGACAATGATTGTTGCAGCGCTCGTGCTAGCACCAAGCTTGTCAAATACGGCCGCACAGTATCTCAATCCGCTAACGATCGATGCTGATCCCGAAAATATGCTGCTTGAGGATGATCCGGTTCGCATCACCAACCGGCAGCAAAAAAAGCAATTCACCCTCTATGATCTGGTTGTTGTTGGTGTTGTAAATACCGATAACAGCGAAGGCGTTTTCAATCCGCAGACACTGGCGGATATTTATGATCTCACAGAATTCGCAAGCGGCATTAGCTGGGTTGATGAAGACGGGGAAACACAAGGCGTGGTGCCGTATGATATTATCTCGCCGTCAGCCGTCGATAATATTGAACAGGCAGGCCCCGGCACGGTTCGTTTTGACTGGCTTATGGAAACCGCTCCTAAAACGGATGCCGCAGCAATTGCAGTGCGGGAACGCGCGCAGAACCAGCCGCTGTTAAAGGGTTCGCTAGTATCTGATGACGGTAAAGGTATCGCCCTTTATTTCCCGCTAACATCAAAGGGCGTCAGCAACCGGGTTGTGGAAATGCTGGAAGAGCACATTGCCAGCTACAATACAGGGGATGCCTATCACATCAGTGGTCTGCCGATTGCGCAGGATAGATTTGCTGTTGAAATGTTTATCCAAATGGCCATTTCATCACCGCTGGCGATGGGGTTGATCTTCGCATTGCTGTGGTATTTTTTCCGTAATATGACCTTGATCATCGCGCCGATGATCGTTGCCATGATCTCGACTATCCTAACCATGGGCTTGCTGGTGGTTTTTGGCAACTCGGTTCATATTATGTCGTCGATGATCCCCATTTTCATAATGCCGGTGGCGGTGCTGGATGCGATCCACATATTATCGGATTTTTATGATCGCTATCCGATCTATAAAAACCGCGTCGAGACGATTAAACATGTGATGAAGGAACTGGCAAAGCCAATGCTTTTCACATCGCTTACAACGGTTGTTGGTTTTGCATCGCTTAACCTCACGCCGCTACCGCCGATCCAGCTTTTTGGCACGTTTGTCGCTATCGGTGTTTTTGCCGCTTGGCTGCTGACCATCACGATTGTGCCCGCCTACATTGTTTTGATGCCTGAAAGGAAGTTTTTGAATTTCGGCATGAAGCGAGAAGGCGTGAATGCAGAAAACTCAAATTCTATGCTCGCTCGCTCCTTGAAGAAGTTCGGCGCTGGCGCCCACCGGCGTGCCATACCTATTTTGGTGCTGGTTGTTGCTGTGGCTACTGTCGCCGGATACGGGGTCACCAAGATCGTGCCCAATGACAACCCGGTGAAATGGTTCGCTAAAGATCATCAACTTAGGAAGTCAGACAAGGTTCTTAATCAGATGTTTGCAGGGTCGTATATGGCCTATCTCTCTTTTTCGCCAGAAAGCACGGCGGCTAAATCTGACGAAGACCAGCAAACCTTCAAGGACCCGGCTACATTGAATTATATTGCTGGTTTGCAGGCCTATATGGGCCAGACCGGCCTTGTCGGCAAAAGCAATTCAGTTGTTGAAATTGTAAAAACGGTCCACCGCGAGCTGTTTGAAGGCAAGCAAGCCTTTTACCGGATACCGGATACAGCCGCCGGTGTCGCTCAGACCTTGATCACATTTGAAAGCAGCCACCGACCACAAGATCTGTGGCATTATGTGACACCCGACTACCAGAACGCCAACATTTGGCTTCAGCTGAAAACGGGTGACAATCAGACCATGAGCCAGCTTGAAACCCTCGTGGATCAATATCTGATTGATAATCCTGCACCGATCGCACTCCAGCATAAATGGTTTGGTCTTACCTATGTGAATATCACATGGCAAGACCAGATGGTGGTCGGCATGGGCAAGGCACTGGCCAGCAGCTTTGTTGTTGTGGCGATCATGATGATGTTCTTATACCGGTCGATATTATGGGGCTTGCTCGCCATGGTGCCGCTGTCTTTCTCGGTGGCGGTGCTATACGGGACAGTTGGTTTGCTGGGCATCGACTATGACGCGCCGATCGCGATATTATCTGCCCTTAGCCTTGGGCTCGCTATCGACTATGCCATCCATTTTCTGACACGAGCACGGCGACTTCACCTGGAATACGACAATTGGCCTGATACCGTGGCCGCTGTTTTTGGTGAACCCGCGCGCGCTATCAGCAGAAACGTAGTTGTATTGGGAATCGGCTTTATGCCGCTATTGCTGGCGCCGCTAGTGCCTTACCAAACTGTCGGTATTTTCATCTCCGGGATACTGCTGTTTGCGGGCCTGGCGACGCTTGCAATATTGCCTGCGCTGATGCGCTATCTGGAGCGCTGGCTTTTCACCGGCAAGGAAAAGGCCAATGCATTGGCGGATTTGGCGGAGCAGGAACTGTGAGAGTATTTTCCGTAGGTCTGATCTCGCTGCTTTTGCCACAAACGGCTATGGCACAAGCGCCTGCTGAACTTTCTGCAATGGAGATTGTTGAAAAAGCCAACCACGCCATTTTTTATCAGGGCGGGGATCAAAAAGCGCGCGTGGGCATGCTTATCACCGACAAGCAGGGCCGCAAACGCACCCGTCAGCTCACGCTACTGCGCCGGAATTTCGGCGCGGGCGATACAGATCAAAAATATTACGTCTATTTCAACAAACCTTCTGACGTAAAGAAACTGGTATTTATGGCTTGGAAAAACACCGGTGCAGACGATGACCGCTGGCTTTATTTACCGGCCCTTGATCTGGTAAAACGCATCGCTGCCAGTGACGAGCGTACAAGTTTTGTCGGCTCTGACTTTTTTTACCAAGACGTTTCCGGCCGGGAAATCAACGAGGATGTACATAGGCTGGTGGGCGAAGATAATGAGTTTTATATCATTGAAAGCACACCAAAAGACCCCAAAGATGTTGAGTTTTTCAGCTATAAAAACTGGGTGGACAAAACAACTTTTTTGCCAAAAAGGGCCGAATATCTCAATGATAAAGGCATAGTTTACCGAGTCTATAAGGCGCTAAACCACTACCGACTGATGTCGGTAGGATTGGGTGCGTGATTTTCAATGTACTGAAGTATGATATCATCCGTCACCAGCCCGCTTGTTGTACAAAAATAGCCCCGAGCCCAGAAGCGACGGCCCC
>Ga0316206_1000121_pt1 | contig 156913 bp, 130 predicted proteins | sample 6monthpyrite_MG_FD_204942 | JGI IMG/M metagenome (GOLD analysis project Ga0316206, IMG submission 204942) | Microbial mat bacterial communities from mineral coupon in-situ incubated in ocean water Damariscotta River, Maine, United States -... | ecosystem: Environmental > Aquatic > Marine >... | reverse complement strand
TGGCGCTGACGCGCGTGGGTCACGCGCCTCTTGCTGGCTGGTCCCTTCACTTTCTTGGCGAGTTCCTCGACCTCTCGCTGGGCGGCTTCGACGACTTGCTCGGCCGCGCCTATCGCGGCGGCGGCGTCGTATTCGGCCTCGAATCGTGCGATCTCGGACTCATTAGCGGTCTGGCTGGAAGTGCTTGGCTGCGTCTCGGCGGGCTGCTTGGTCGGCTTGGCGTTCTTCGATTTCTCCGCCTTCTTCGCCTTGGTTCGGGCGCGCGCTTGGCTCTTCTTCGCGTACGTCTTGGCAGCACCCGCTTCCAGGGAGCGGCGTGCTTCGGCCAGCTTCTTCATGCGCCCTTCGCGGCGCTGCAGCTCTTCGGGCAGTTCGTCGCCGCGGCGGTCCTTGCCGTAAAGCTCGTCCTCGGCCGCGTCGGTGGCGTTGGCCTTGCCCAGCATCTCTTCCACCTCGGCGGCGAGAGCCTCCTCCTTCTTGAGAATGCGCCGGTAGCTCATCGCCTTGCGCTTGCTGGCGTTCGCCTTGATCTTGGTCCCATCGAGGGCGACGTGCCCGAGCTTGACCAGGCCGGCCTCCTGGCACAGGCGCAAGACCTGCACGAAGAGCGAGCCGAGCGCCTTGAGGTGGCGCTTGCGGAAGGCCGAGATCGCCGTGTGGTCGGGATGCTGGTCCCCGGCCAGCACGCGGAAGCCGACGTCCTCGTGCGTGGCTCGCTCGAGGCGGCGCGACGACACGACTCCGACGCTGTAGCCGTACAGGATCAGCGCTGTCATCATCCGGGGATCAAAGGGGCGCGTGCCGCGCGCGTCCTTCGCGTGGATCGCGCCTTCGATCTGCGAGAGGTCGAGGCCGGCCACCAGGTCCAGCACGAAGTACGCGAGGTGGCCTTCGGGCAGCCAGTCCCGCGGCGACGGCGGGAACAGGTAGCTCTGGTCGGGGTGCCATGGGCGGTAGCTCTTCATGGGCACCATTATTAATGATCAAGGGGGCCAAGGCGAGGGTGAAGACGATCTATGCGCGACAGACTCCTAGGTTCCGCCCAGGAACAAGAGCCCGATGCTCCAAAGGAGCTGTCGCCGATCCTTGTCATCGGTCGCAGCAGCTCGGATGGCGTGCCAAAAGTGCCCCTCAATGCGATCGGCTCGCGCGACGTGCTTGGTCCGGAGCAGGTGCGTGAGACCGGCGCGCGCGACGTCAACGACCTGCTGCAGAACCTGCCAGCGATCTCGACGCGACCGTACAACGGGGGGGGAGGCAGCGGCGCCGAGTTTCTCGACCCGCGGACTGCCCGACGACGGCCTGACGGAGTACGTCCACGTTCTGATCGACGGAGTGCCAGCCAGCCCCTTGCCCTACGGCTGGACCGCCTTCTCATTCTTCCCCCTGCCGCCCGAGCGCATCTTCGCGATCGACTACCTGCGCGGTGCCCATGCCGTGCGCTACTCGCCGAACTCGGTCGGCGGAGTGCTGAACTTTCTGACCCTGCCGCTTCCAAGCCAGAGCGAAGTGGGACTCAAGACCACCACCGGTGACTATGGATACTCGAGCAACCTCGTCACCGGCGGCGACTCTGTCGGCCCCTGGTCCTGGCGTCTGTCCTACGTCGACCGCGAAGGCGACGGCTACCGCGAGGACGGCGGCTTCGCTCAGGAGGACTTCCACTTCAAGTTGAGGCGCGAGCTCGACGGTGGCGATTGGTGGGCTGCTTCGGCCGGATACATGGAGAGCGATCACAAGGCGCCCGGTGGCCTAACGCTGAGCGAATTCGACGCCGACCCGCTTGGCAACACTCGGCCTGACAACGAATTCGATGGTTACCGCTCAACGGTCGACTTCGTGCACCACGCCGAACTGGACTCGAGTACCTGGCTCGAGACCTTTGCGTATCACTCATCGACTCGGCGTCACTTGAAGGCCCAGCGTCCGCACTTCCCGAATCCGGGTGATCCGCTGACGCTCAGCGACTGGAAGGACACCAGCAACGTCCTCGCCGGCGGTCTGCGCTTCGGGCACGAGTTCGGCGGCGCCATGGATCACAGCCTCTTTGGCGGCCTGCGTTACGAGCGCGAGTGGATTCCCTCCTGGACGATTGACTCAAGCCCTCTGCTCGGTGGTCCGACAACCGAAGGCCAAAACGTCGAGTATGGAATCGACGCCTTCTCCATGCACCTCGACGACACCTTCCATCCGAACGATGATTGGACTGTGACAGTCGGCGGGCGCTTCGAGTACGTGCCCTCCGCGAAGGGCGAGAACCAGACTCCTGGCGATGTGTTCAAGTTCGACGAGAGCTTCAGCGCCTTCCTGCCTGGCATTGGTGCCAGCTGGCAACCCCGGGACGATTGGAGTGTGTTCGCGAACTGGTTCGAGGGCTTCCGCGCCCCCCAAGCTTGGGGATTCGGGCTTGTGCCCAATCCGTCGGCGAGTGACCTCGACTTTGAGCGCTCTCGGTCCTTCGAGCTCGGGTCACGATTGCGCCCCAACGAGGCGTCGGCTGTCTCGGCGACCCTTTGGCGCAACGAGTACGACGACTTCGGTGTCTTCTACTCGGGCTTCTACGAGAACCTCGGCCAGATCTCGGCTCAGGGTCTCGACCTCGAAGGTAGCTGGGACGCGCTTGGCGGCTCGCTTGAAGGCCTGTCTCTGACCGGTTCCATGACCGTCCAGAACACCGAGCTCGAAAGTGGTCCGGACGCTGGCAACGACATGCCCTACGCTTGGGATTCCAAGGCCGCTTGGCGCGCGCGCTATATGTTCGGCGACGACTGGGGCGTGTCCCTCGGTGGTACCTACGTGGGGTCCTCCTTCGCAGACGAAGCGAACACCATTGCCGAGAGCGCCGATGGCAGCATTGGCAAGAACCCGTCGCGGACCCTTTGGGATGCCCAAGTGACGCGTGATTGGACCGTCGGGCGCGGCGGCCTCCTGCAGGTCGGCGTCGGCGCGACGAACCTGCTCGACAAGGAGTGGTTCGCCCACTCTCGAGGCGGCTTCTTCGGCGGCGGTAAGGTCGCTGGCGCTCCTCGGCAGGCCTTCGCCTCCGTCTCCTTGACCTTCAACCTCTAGGGCCATGACTCATCGATCTCAAGTCGTCCTTGTCCTGTCCCTGCTTGTCACCGCATGCAGTTCTACGCGTGACCTTGCCCCGGCCCCCGTGGAGGACCTCAGCAGTGGAGTCTCGGCGGACCTGAGCGGTGCGCCAGCTGCCGCCGGTGATCCGCGGAAGGCCGAGGTTCCCCTGCCCGCCCTGTCAGACGACTGGCGCGCATCGCTAGTCTTCGACAACGGTGCGACCGGCATCTGGACCGTGGAGTCCTTTCCCGTCTTCGAGCAGTATGCCTGCCCGGAGGTGATCGGCCTTGACGACCGCGGGCGCGCGATCATTTGCGTGTCCTACAGCGGCAAGTGGACGCCCTTCCCGATCATCGAAGATGGCAAGTGGCTCGGCGGTCTGGAGCACGGTGACCTCGATCCTCGCATCGATGGCGCCGAGCTCTACACCGGCGGGCAGCTTGGCAACCTCTACCAGGTGGTTCCCTATCCCAACGGCGCTCTCGACCAGCGTTTGATCGCGCGCTTCCCGGGTCGCGAGATTCACACTTTGATCGGTGGTGATGTCGATGCGGCTCACGAGGGGGCAGAGCTGATCGTGTTCACTCGGCCGGGCGGGCTCTTCCGCGTGACGGCCGACGGGCCCGACGGGAGCTTCCGCACCGAGCAGCTGCAGGAGCTCGACGGACGCGTGCGGGACGCGGTTGTCTTGCCCCGCGATCCGGAGGATGCCTCGCTGCCGCCGCAGATCGCGACGGTCTCGCGGGCTGGCTGGCTACGGCTGCTCACCCTGACCGCGGATGGCCCGGTTTGGGAGACGGTCTACAAAGCCAACATGGGCATGGGGCGTCTCTCGGTCGCGCCGCACCGGAAGGGCTCGGGACTCGTGCTCTACACCACCCACGACGACGGGCGCATCCTGCGTCACGAGCGGCGTGGGGGGCAGTGGACGCAGGAACTGATCCACATCTCGACTCAAGGGCCACGCGGTGTGGTTGCGGGTCACTTCGATGCCGATCCGATGGTCGAGACCCTCGCGGTCTTCAGCTACGGCAAAAAAGTTGAGTATCTGCGGCGCGCGCCGGGTGAGAAGTGGACTGTCGAAGAGATCTTCGAGGATCGCGGCAAGGGCCACTGGATGGCGCGTGCAGAGGTGGATGGCCGCAATGGAACCGACGAGTTGATTCTCTCGGGCTACGGCGGGCGGATTGTGCTGCTTTCCAGGCAGCCGGGAGTGGGCCGCGCGTCGGGCACAAACTGACGCTGCCCCAGCCGTTTTGAAGGACGCCGAGGACGATGCCCCAGGGCTCCGAATCGCGCGTAGACCTCAGCAAGCAAGCTGCCGTCCCTCTCTGATCTCTTCGTCAACCACCATGCACGCTCTACTTCTGCCCCTCATCGTCTTGGTCCTACAAGCCATCGATCCGGCGCCTCCGCTGGGGCTGGATCCGGCTGCCGATCTCTTCCTTGCCGGCCGTAGTGCCTACGCTGCAGGCAACAGTGATCAGGCGACCTCTCTGTTGCGAAGGGCGATCGAAATGGATCCCGGCGAGACGGAGGTGCGGCGTCTACTCGCTCAGGTCATGACTGAACAGGGGCATGCCGTGGACGCACTTCTTGTGCTTGACCCGGAGCTCGGCCCCGTGCCCTCAAGTTGGAGCGCCTTGCAGCTCGGCCAGACGTACGTAGAGGCCGGGAACCTGGCCCAGGCAGAACTCGCGTTTCAGGGTGCGCTCGCTCACTACCCCAAGTTCGGAAGGGCCAAGCTGGCGCTCGCCGATTTGATGCTGGCTCAGGAGCGTCTCGTTGAGGCCGAGTCCCTGCTGTTGCCGTTGCACGAACGGGAGCCAGAAGAGTTGCTCGTCACACTCGCTGTGTCGCGGCTAGACGAAGCGTTAGGCGACTTGGAAGAGGCCCGGCGACTTCTGGTTCATGCGCTTGAGTCGGAAGACGAAGCCAGCGGCGAGCAGCTGGTCTCACTCCGGTTGCAGTTGGCGCACCTCGAGCAGCTTCGCGGAGATGAGAACGCGGCTTGGCTCGCCGTCGAGCCGCTGATTGGGCGCGCGATGGAAGTGGACGATCTCGTCAGGATTTCGCGCTTTGCAAGCGACGCTGGATTCGTGGTCGAGGCCATCGGGATCTTGGGAGCGGTGCTCCTTCAAGTCCCGACGCACGCGGTCGCGCTCGGTGACTTCGCATCGCTTCTGACCCAGAGCGAAGAGCTCGAGGGGGCCCTTGCAAGGAGGAGACTTGAGAGTGCCCCGGACGACCCGGCCTCTCTGGAACTCGCCGTTGCGCACGAACTCTCCTACGGGAGGTTCGACCAAGCGCTGGAGCTGATTGGCCGCGCACCCGAGGCCGTGCGGCAGGACGCGCGTATCCGCCTCAAGACGGCCAGCGCCCTTCGACAAAAGGGGCAGGTGGGGCAGGCGCGAGTGCTGCTGACCGCGCTGGTCGGTGAAGCGGGGGGGAGCGCCGCGGAGGCTTCCTACGAGTTGGGCCTGCTTGAGTTCGGGCAAGGCGAGTTTGCCCAGGCAGAGATCGCCTTCCGGTCGGCGGCTATCGGCGAACTGATCGCTGACGCGCAGTTCAGCAGGGCTCTATGCCTGAACCGCCTTGGCAACTCCGCAGATGCTGCTGAGGCGCTTGAAGTTGCCGTCAAGGAGAGGCCCGAGTTTCGGGAGGCATGGCTGCAGCTGGGTCTGCTGGCGCGCTACACCCTGGGCGACCGCGAGCGCGCTAGGGCAGCGCTGACACACTACTTTGCACTTGGCGGGGACGATGCCGAGCTGCGCGAATGGATGGGGCTCGACTCGTGATGCTTTGGCTTGAACGGGGTGGCCCGGTCATGTGGCCGCTGCTTTTCGTTTCGTTGGTCGCCCTCACCTTTGTGATCGAAAGGGCCATGTTTTGGGGGCGCGAGGGGCGCAGGAAAGCGCATCACGTCGTTCGCGCGGCGCGTGAGGAGCTGCGCCAAAGTACGTCCGGTACCGTCCATCTTGAGACGCTGGTCGACGGCGAGCAGCGGCGTCTCGAGGCACGCATGGCCATCTTCGATACGATCATCGCAGCCGCTCCCATGATGGGGATCCTGGGGACAGTTTTGGGTGTCATCGGGGCCTTCCAGGCGCTGGCGATCGAATCCGCCCCCGACCCGATGGCTGTCACGGGCGGCATTTCAGAGGCTCTCATTTCGACTGCGTCTGGGTTGATCATCGCCCTGAGCGTGCTCTTTCCGTTCAACTACTTCCGGACGCGTCTGGGAACCAGGCTCGCTGAACTTGAGCAGGCCGCCAAGGACTTGTTCGAGGCGGAGCCCGAAGTCTGATGCGGCGCTCGAGATTCGATCGCCCCGCGCGGGTGGAGCTGCTGCCTTTGATCGATGTCGTCTTCTTGCTGCTGGCGGTCTTCCTGTATTCCATGGTGGCGATGGTCCGCTCGCACGTCATCCCGGTCAGTCTGCCGCCGCTTGCCACTGGCGAGGCAAGCGGCTTCTCCACTGTTCTTGTCATCAGCATCGAGAGCAATGGCAGGCTCTCTGTCGGTGGGGACGAAGTCGCTCCCGATGGGCTCGCTCCTCTTCTGCGCGAGCTGCGTGAGAGTGACACCGAGCTGGCTGTTCTGATCAACGCGGATCAAAACGCTACCCATGGCGCTGTGACCAAGGTGTACGACACATTGCGCCTAGTCGGGCAGGAACGGGTCTTTCTTGTGGGGCAGCCAGAATGAATGCCCACCACGACCTACTGATTGCGCTGCTTCTCTCAATCGCTGCGCATGGAATGGTCCTGCACTCGGTTGGGCGGCAACGCGCGGTGCAGGCGCAGGTGGGAGGCCGGCCTGAGGTTCCTCGAAGTGCGCCACTTGAGTTAACCGTGCTGACTCCGGAGCAACTGCCCCAGACTACTGGAGGAGCTCAGTCTCGCGCGGCGAGCGCGCCACCGGCTCTGAGCTTGTCCTTGCCCAGGCAGAAGCTCGACCAACCCAATCGGGTGTCAAGTGGGCCGCAGCCTCTACACGCGGCCGTGCTCTCTAGTGCGACCATCCAGAGCCGCAATGCACTGGCGGCTTCGGATGCGACGAAGCGGCACGTGGAACTCCCCGATGGTTCCGTGGCCTCGCGCACGCCTCAGGTACACGTGGCCGATACTCCCGAACAGCCCGCGGCATCCGCAGCTGGCGACGCGCCCGACTCGCTGCCGTCGCTCGTCGAAAGCGTCGAGTTCGTTGAGTTCAGTCCGGAGTTGCGCTACCCGGCTCGGGCGCTGAGGCGTGGGCTCGAGGGCCAAGTCACAATCGGAATCGAAATCGCAGTGGATGGATCCGCCTCACGCACTTGGGTGATGCGGAGCAGTGGCCATCGCGAGCTGGACCGAGCGGCTCGCGAGAACCTCGCACGTTGGAGGTTCCATCCGCTCGAATCGGCAAGGAGCACCTTCCAGAAGGACGTTGTGTTCGAGATCCTATAGGCCGGGCTCAAGCGCTGCTCCACACTTCAACTCGGCATGCTCCGGGTGCGCGGGCACCTCAATGGAACCATGCGGCGGTCTGTGACATTCGAGCGCATCAAGGTCAAGCTGGAACCCGTTGCACTCGGTCCGGCCGAGCTTGCGCATGACTCCGGCACGGCCGTTTCCGTCACTTGCGCGACCGGTTGAGGCCTGAACGGCAAGTGGTCCCGGGTGGTCAAAGCGCTTCGGATCTTCGATCCTGACGCCGAAACCCTTTCTGCCCCATGGCCGTGATCTTCGCCCACCCGTTTGAGAGTCAGGCGGGGTCGGCCCGTCGCGCACAGTGAGCTCGACTCATGGGAGCATCCTCACGATCCGGCCCCGCAAGGAACCCTAGCAGGCGGTGTCTTTGATGAACGCCTTGAGGGCTTCGCGGCTGGACTCGTCGAGGCCGTTGAAGAACAGGGCGCTCGCGAAGTGGTCGACGGCGGGGCTGATCTTGCGGCTGCGCACGACGACGCCGGTGGGGAGGTCGAAGCTGACCTCGAGGATCGTCATCTCCTCGATGTTGCGGTCGAGGAAGAAGGCTAAGCCGGACTCCGAGATGTCGCGCAGTCGCGCGTTGTGCGGACCATCGTTACGTACCGAGCCAGGCACGAAGTTAAACACTTTGGCCGCCAGTCCGATCTCCACTCGAGATCGGACTGGCGGCCAAAGTGTTCACTTTTGAGCCTGGCTCCGTACGTAATGGGGCTAGACGCGCGTGTCTTCGATGAAGCCGCGCAGGGCCTCGCGGCTGGACTCGTCGAGGCCGTTGAAGAACAGGGCGATCTCGAAGTGGTCGACGGCGGGGCTGATCCTGCGGCTGCGGACGACGACGCCGGTCGTGCGGACGCCTCGGATGCTTTCGCCCGTGGGCAGGTCGAAGCTGACCTCGAGGATCGTCATCTCCTCGATGTTGCGGTCGAGGAAGAAGGCCAGGCCGGACTCCGAAATATCGCGCAGCCGCGCGTTGTGCTGGCCGTCGTCAAGAGCGAGATCGATCGTGAGGTCAGACGGAACCCGGCGGTGCTTGCGGCGTTCGGCGCCCATGGTATTGTTGGGGTGGGGAGACTGTGCTTTGCTTGCTCCTCGCGGCCGGTGGCGGTACAGGAGGGGGTCGGGAGCGCGTCGGGCCTTTGGCCCTCCACGCGCTCCCTCACCCCTCCTGTGCCGCCACCTCTGGCTGCTTGGGCTCGTTTGTGCTCGCCTCCGGGGGGGAGGCGTTGCTGGTTGGTTGTTGGTTTTGGACTTGAGTCCTTCGCCGCAGTCATCGTAGTGATCGTGGGGAGGGGAAGCTAGGGGGAGGTTGGTGGTGAGACTGTGCTTTTCTTGCTCCTCGCTGCCGGCACCGGCGTAGGAGGGGGTCGGGAGTGCGTCGGGCCTTCGGCCCTCCAAGCACTCCCTTACCCCTCCTGCGCCGGTGCCTTTGACTGCTTGGGCTCGTTTTTGCTCGCCTCGATAAGGAGGGGCGTAGTGGTTGCTCCTAGGGCCTTGGTTCGCTGCTCTTCGTTCGCAGCTCCCAACTCTTGGCTCTTGGCTCTTGGCTCTCGGCTCTCAGCTCTCAGCTCTCGGCTCTCAGCTCTCAGCTCTCAGCTCTCAGCTCTCAGCTCTCAGCTCTCAGCTCTCAGCTCTCGGCTCTCAGCTCTCGGCTCTCAGCTCTCGGCTCTCGGCTCTCGGCTCTCGGCTCTCGGCTCTCGGCTCTCGGCTCTCAGCTCTCAGCTCTCAGCTCTCGGCTCTCGGCTCTCGGCTCTCGGCTCTCGGCTCTCGGCTCTCGGCTCTCGGCTCTCGGCTCTCGGCTCTCGGCTCTCGGCTCTCGGCTCTCGGCTCGCAGTCCTGCTCCTTGGTTCCGCCTGTTGTCCCGCCGATGCTGGGTGGTGTTGCCGGTGGGTGGGGGCTTGGGGTTTTGTTGTTGGAATTTTGGGGGAAAGGGCGGATGCGGGTTTGGGACGGGGTTTGGAGGGGTTTGAGCGGGCGGGGGTCGTTAGACTGGTTGGCCGCCGTGGTCGGGATGCTCCGTAGGGGGGCCCGGGCGGTTTTACGTAGCAACAATCGAGACGAAGAAGGCGAGGAGAACAGCATGGCGAGTAGTTTTAACAAGGTCATCCTGATGGGCAACCTGACGCGCGACCCCGAGATCCGTTACAGCCAAGGTGGCATGGCGATCTGCAGCATTGGGTTGGCGGTCAACGAGCGCTTCAAGGGGCAAGATGGTGAGTGGCAGGACCGTGCGTCCTTCATCGACATCACGATCTTTGGCAAGCGCGGCGAGGCGTTCGCCAAGTTCCACAAGAAGGGGCAGTCGGCGTTCATCGAAGGCAAGCTGCGTCTGGATCAGTGGGAAGACAAGCAGAGCGGGCAGAAGCGCTCGAAGCTGTTTGTTGTCGCGGACTCTTGGGAGTTCGTCGGCGGCGAAAAAGGCCAAGGCGGCGGCGGTCAAGGCCAAGGTGGCGGCGAAAGCTGGAGCGCGCCTGCGCAGTCGGCTCCGTCCGGCGGCGGCGGCAATGCCGGCGGCGGCTCCGATCCTTGGAGCGCACCTGCGCCCTCGGGCGGGGGCGGCGGCGGTGCGCCGGGGAACTTCGACGAGACGCCCTTCTAGGCGCGATGAAGATCGAGGTGCGCCTCTTCGCGGTGCTCGCCGAACGGGCGGGCACCGCGAGCCTTGAGGTCGAGCTGCCGGCGGACGAAACGATCACCATGGGCGCGCTGAAGGCGCTCGTGATGGCGCAGTTCCCGGCGGTGGGCGACTTGGGTTTTGCTAGCGGCGTGGTTGGGACCGCGTACGTTGGTGACGACGCGGTCGTGGACTTGGAAAGTCAAGTGGCGCTGTTGCCGCCCGTCTCGGGTGGCGAGCCCAGCCCGCTGGAAGCCGGCGTGTTCGAGCTGTCGTCGGAACCGGTCGATGCCGGCGCGCTCTCGAAGCGCGTGGGCGACGATGCGTGCGGCGCGATCGTGACGTTCTGCGGCACCACGCGAAACAAGAACCGCGGCCAATCCGTAGAACAGCTGGACTACGAGGCATTTGAGGCCATGGCCGGCCCCGAGATGGCGCGCATCTTCGAGCGCTGCAACACTGCCTTCGGGCCCGCGGCAGCCAAGGACGAAGAGCCAGCCGAGCGCACGCTGCGCATGCTGTGCGTACACCGCACCGGCGTCGTGCCGGTGGGCGAGCCGTCGGTCGTGATCGCGGTCGCAAGTCCGCATCGCGATGCCGCGTTTGATGCGGCGCGCTTCTTGATCGACGAGCTCAAGAAGAGCCTGCCAGTCTGGAAGAAAGAACACTACGCAGATGGCCACCACTGGATCGGCGACCGGTCCTAACGATCATGACTGAAGCTCCTTTTGTGCGTCTGATTCCGGTCACTCCGTTTGCGCAGAACTGCGCGCTGTTTGTGTGCCCGGTCACGAAGCACGCTGCGGTGATCGATCCGGGCGGCGACCTGGATCAGATCGAGGCCGCGCTTGAGCGTGCGGGCGCGACTCTTGAGCGCGTCCTTGTGACGCACGCGCACGTCGACCACGCGTCGGGTGTGGCGCAGCTGGCGAAGACGCACGCTGTGCCGATCGACGGGCCGGGCCGCGAGGACCAGTTCTGGATCGATCTGCTTCCCAAGCAGGCCGCGATGTATGGCTTTCCGCCCGCCGAGACGTTCGAGCCGGACCGCTGGCTGGATGGCGGCGATCGGGTGATGGTGGGCGAGCAGGAGCTCGAGGTCTTTGCCTGCCCGGGCCACACGCCCGGTCACGTGTGCTTCTTCCACCGCGCGTCGATGCAGCTGTTCGTGGGCGACGTCCTGTTCGCGGGCTCGATCGGGCGCACGGACTTCCCGCGCGGCGACTTCGACACGCTGATTCAGTCGATCCAAACCCAGCTGATGCCGCTGGGCGACGACGTGGTGTTCCACTGCGGGCACGGGCCTGACTCGACCTTGGGGCACGAGCGCCGGACGAATCCGTTCCTCTTGGCACCCGAGAGATATCGCGGGATGATGTAAGAGGCGCCGTTTGGTGGTTGAGGGCGGACGGGAAGGCTGGTAAAGTATCCGCCCAAAAAGTGTGTTTGCGGACTTTGAAATCCTTAGCAGAATGGCGCCGTCTGCCACTCTGAGCACGGCTTGGACATCTTTCACCGCTTGATCTCGCCGCGTCGCTTGCGACCGCGGCGGCGCCACGGAGGGCGCGATCCTGGGCCATGGGCCGACCGACTGATTTCAACCTCAACATCGAGGGGATCGAACGCGACGAACTGGAAGTCGACGTGGTCATCGTTGGCGCCGGACCCGCTGGGCTCAGCTGTGCGATCCGCTTGGCCGAGCTCTTCAAAGAGAAGGGCGAAGAGCGCGCGGTCCTTGTGCTTGAGAAGGGCGAGGACGTGGGCTCGCACTCGCTGTCGGGCGCGGTCATGGATCCGCGCGGGATCGCCGAGCTGATCCCCGATTACAAAGAGCAGGGCTTCCCGTTTGAAGCCGAGGTTCAGGATGACTGGGTCGAGTACCTGACCAAGTCGGGCTCGTTCAAGCTGCCGATCACGCCGCCGCCGCTGAAGAACCACGGCAACCTGATCATCTCGTTGAACCAGGTGACGGGCTGGCTGCGCGATCGCGCCGAGGCGCTGGGGGTCGACATCTATCCCGGCTTCGCGGTTGCGGGCGTGCGCTACGCGGACGACGGCTCGACCGTGATCGGCGTGCAGACGCGCGACGCGGGCATCGACAAGAACGGCGAGAAGAAGCCCAACTTTGAGCCCGGCATGGACGTCACCGCTGGCGTGACCGTGTTTGCCGAGGGCACGCGCGGGAGCCTCGCGAAGGGCTTGATTCGGAAGCTCAATCTTGATGAAGGCAAGAACCATCAGCTGTACGAGACCGGCATCAAAGAGATCTGGGAGGTCTCTGAAGAGGTCGGTAAACAGCTGGAAGGCAAGGTCGTGCACACGATGGGCCAGCCGCTAGGCACCAGTGGTTACGGCGGCGGTTGGATCTACGGACTGAAGGGCAACCGGCTGTCGATTGGTTACGTCGTGGGCCTCGATCACACGGACCCGACGCTGGATCCCCACGGCATGTTCGTGGCGTGGAAGCAGCACCCCGCGATCAAGGCGCGCCTCGAGGGCGGCAAGCTTTTGCGCTACGGCGCGAAGACGATCCCCGGCGGTGGCTACTTTGCGATGCCGCGCTTTGTGGGCGATGGCTTCGTGATGGTTGGCGACTCGGCGGGCTTTGTGAACATGCAGCGCCTGAAGGGCGTGCACCTTGCGCTGCACTCGGGCAAAATCGCGGCCGAAGGCATCGTCGAAGCACTTGTGGACAAGGGCGGCGATACAACGGCAGCGGGCCTGGATGGCTACGTGCAGCGCTTCGAAGCCGGCTGGGCTAAGGACGAGCTCTATGGCACGCGCAACTTCCGCCAAGCCTTCCAAAAGAGCTTCTTGGCGGGCTTCATCGAGACCGCGGTGGGCCAGTTGAACGGCGGGCGTGGTCTGAAGGCGCGCCGCGAGGCGGTCGAGGATCACGTGCGCACGAACAAGCTGAGCGCTGGCCCCTCGAAGTTGCCAAAGCCCACGTTCGACGACACGCTGTGCCCCGACAAGCTGACCGACGTCTACCACTCGGGCACGACTCACGAAGAGGACCAGCCCGCGCACCTGCTTGTCTTGGATCCGACGATCTGCGTCGAGCGCTGCACCACGGAATACGGCAACCCGTGCCGCCACTTCTGCCCGGCCGCCGTGTATGAGTTCGACACCGACCTCGCGGTCAACGCTTCGAACTGCGTGCACTGCAAGACCTGCGACATCGCCGACCCCTACGAGAACATCGAGTGGGTCGTGCCCGAAGGTGGCGGCGGCCCGAAATACACCGACATGTAAACGCCGGCTTAGCTGCGTTTGCACTGCTCACATTCCCCCCAAATAGCTTCCAAGACCCAACCATGAAACTGACCGCCAAGGACCTGCCGACCAAACTCGGCCGCACTGACCTGCTTGTTGTGTTCGCCACGAAAGGCCGCTCGCCCGAGCTGCCCGCCGGTGTCGAGCTGAGCGCTGCTGCGAAGAAAGACTTCGGTGGTAAGGCGCGCGAGACGCGTCTGTGCGATCCGAGCGCCGGCGCTGCGAAGCGCGTGCTTCTGGTGGGCTTGGGCGAGGCGCGCAAATGTGACCCCGAAGCGCTGCGCCGCTCGGCCGCTGTGGCCGTGAAGGCCGCCGAGAAGCTGGGCATCGCGGCTCCCGCCGCGATGATCTCGGAAGCCGTCGCCAAGTCGCTGGGCGGCTTCGAGGCCGCCGGCATCGCGCTGGCCGAAGGCCTGGTGATGGGCGCGTACAAGTACGACGAGCTGATGAGCAAGCGCACGAAGCCCGCCGTGCAATCGGTGACCTGCTTCGGTGCCGGCATCGAGTTCCGCCGCGGTGTGAAGACCGGCGGCGTGATCGCCGAGGCCAACTGCTACACGCGCGACCTGCAGAACCGCCCGGGCAACAAGATGCGCCCGCGCGACTTCGCCTCGGAAGCGAAGCGCCTCGCGCGCAAGTCGCCGAAGATCACGGCCAAGGCGCTCACCGAGAAGCAGATGGCGGACTTGGGCATGGGCTCGATCCTGTCGGTGTCCGCGGGCTCGATCGAGCCGGCGTTCATGGTCCACATGACCTACAAGCCGAAGAAAAAGGCGCAGGGCAAGATCTGCTTCGTGGGCAAAGGCCTGACGTTCGACTCGGGTGGCATCAGCCTGAAGCCCGGCGCGCGCATGGACGAGATGAAGTTCGACATGTCCGGCGGCGCCGCGGTGATGGGCCTGTTCCACGCGCTGGGCAGCATGGACTTCCCGTTTGAAGTGCACGGTGTGGTGCCGACGTCCGAGAACATGCCCGCGAACAACGCCACGAAGCCGGGCGATGTCGTCACGGCGATGAACGGCAAGACGATCGAGGTCAACAACACCGACGCCGAGGGTCGCCTGATCCTGGCCGACGCGCTTTGCTACGCCTCGACGAAGATCAAGCCCGACACGATCATCGACTTGGCGACCCTAACGGGCGCCGTGGTCGTGGCTCTTGGCCACGAGCTGACCGGCATGTTCCCGACGACGAAGAAGCTTGGCGCCGAGCTGACGAAAGCCGGCGAGCGCACGGGCGAGCACGTCTGGGAGCTACCGCTGTTCGACTGCCACAAAGATCAAATGAAGGGTCAATACAGCGACCTGCGCAACATCAACTCGGGCCAAGGTAATGGCTCGACGACCGGTGCGGCGTTCCTCTCGAACTTCGTTGGGGAGGGCATCGATTGGTGCCACCTCGACATCGCCGGCGCAGCCTGGGGGTCGCTGAACCGCGACTACCGTGGCGGCAAGTCCGGCACCGGCGTGGGCGTCCGCCTGCTCCTCGACTACCTCGGTAACAAGTCCTGAACTGCTCCTGACGGAGACCCCCTGTGACCACCCAAGAAAAACAACTTGTGCCCGGCCTAGCCGGCGTTCCTGCAACCGAATCGGCAATCAGCTACATCGATGGCAACATCGGGGTGCTGGAGTACCGTGGCTACCCGATCGCGGAGCTTGCCGCGAACAGCAACTTCGAGGAGGTCGTGTTCCTTTTGTGGAATGGGCGCCTGCCGAATGCGGCTGAGCTGGCTGCGTTTGACACCGAGCTGAAGGCCAAGCGGGTGCTGCCCGATGGCCTGGTTGAGATCATCGCGCGGCTGCCGAAAGACGGCCACCCGATGGACGCTCTGCAGGCGACGGTCAGCGCGCTGGGCATGTTCCATGCCGACAGCCGCGGCTGGCGTGATGCGGACGCGCGGCGCTCGATGTGCCTTGAGTTGGTGGCGGTGCTGCCGGTGCTGACGGCGGCCTTCGACCGTGCGCGGCGTGGCCTCGAGATCATCGCTCCCGATCCCGAGCTCAGCACGGCCGCGAACTTTCTCTGGATGATCAACGGCGAGAAGCCGGACGCGCTTGCGGCCCATGTCTTGGACGTGGCGCTTGTCTTGCACGCGGATCACACAATGAACGCGTCGACGTTCGCGGCGCGGGTTGTGGCCTCGTCCGAGGTCGACCCGTTCTCTGTCGTGAGCGCGGCGATCGGCTCGCTCTCGGGGCCGCTGCATGGCGGCGCCAACGAGCGCGTGCTGCGGGCGTTGTCCGAGATCCCTTCGGCCGCCGACGTGCCCACGTGGCTCGACGCCAAGTTCGCCTCGGGCGGCAAGGTGATGGGCTTTGGGCACCGCGTCTACAAGGTGAAGGACCCGCGCGCCCACAACCTGCAAGGGCTTGTGCGCGAGGTCTTCGACAAGCTGGGCTCCACGCTGATCTACGACGTGGCGCTTGCGCTTGAACAAGAGATGGAGAAGCGCGTCGGTCAGAAAGGCATCTGGCCGAACGTCGACTTCTTCAGCGGCATCGTCTATCAGAAGCTTGGCATCGCGACCGATCTGTTCACGCCGGTGTTCGCGATCAGCCGTGTGTCGGGTTGGCTGGCTCACTACCAAGAGCAGATGCTCGACAACCGCCTGTTCCGTCCCGGCCAGATCTACGTCGGTACGCACGGACACGAGTACGTTCCGATTTTAGAGCGCTAGCGACTTGAATCGGCGTTAGCCGAACGTCGCCGCAGCCAGGCGGGCCTCTCCGACAACGGAGAGCAGCTCGCTCAGCTGGCCGGACGACAGCCCCAAAGCCACCGCGGCGTTGTGCTCTTCCAGCACAACGCCGCGTGTGCTTTCCGGGTCCAGCGTCCAGGCGCCAAGCAGGTTGGCGAGCTGGGCGATGTGCGCATCGCGCAGGTCGATCTCGGCACCCGCTTCTTCGGGGCGCGAGTGGTAGCGGATCACGGGCTCGAGCGTGGCGGGCAGGTTCCAGCTGCGCACGAGTTGGATGCCGACGGCCTCGTGCAGCTGTTCGGCGAGGAACTCGATCGCGCTCTCGTCCAGGCTGCCGGGCACGATGCCGCGCAGGTCGTGGAGGAAGCCGATCGCGATCGGTCGGCCGATGTCGTTCAAGAGGCCGGGTAGCAAGCTCGCGCGGCGCGCGGGCCCGATGATGCGGCCCAGCTTGTAGGCGAAGACGCCGGCGACGGAAGCGTGGCTGAACAACTGCAGCGTGCGGCGGTGATCGCGAGCCATCGCGAAGCTCTGCATCAGATTGCTGACGGCGAGGTCGGCGATCGCGCGCGTGCCAAGCCGGCGCGTGGCGCTGCCGATGTCTTGGATGGCACTTTGCGGAGCCAAGCCCGCCGAGTTCGCCATCATCAGGATGTGGGCGGTCAAGCTTGGGTCGCACTCGACGAGCCCCGAGATCTCGTCAAGGTCGGGGCACTCGGCGCCGCATGCCAGGATCAGGCGCGCGACGCTGGTGGGCATGATCGGCAAATCGAGGTGCTTGCCGCTGAAGAGCTCAAGCACGGGACCGACAAGCGCGTCGGGGAGGCTACTTGTGTCGATGCTGGCCGATTCGGAAGCGTCTCCGATTGGCAAGGAGATGTGCTGGGGGTGGGGCATGGGGCGTTATGACTTGTTCGGATGGCCGTGATTGGGAACTGTTGCCGACCTCGAACTTCTTCAGTTAAGGGGCTCGCAGATGGCAAGCTAGGTGGCATGAGCGACCCCAAGTTTGTCCCGTTTGTCCCCGAGCGTCCGCTTGAGCCCCTGGCCGCGGCGCGGGCCTTCACTTCGGCTCTTCAGAAGCGTCGGTCGGTGCGCGACTTCTCGGAGGTGCCCGTTCCGCGAGCGCTGATCGAGACTGTGGTCGCCGCCGCGGCGAGCGCGCCAAGCGGCGCGAACAAGCAGCCGTGGCGGTTTGTGTGCGTGGCCGATCCCGACCTGAAGCATCGCATTCGGCTGGCCGCCGAGGAGGAGGAGCGCGAGTTCTACGAGCGGCGCGCACCCGAGTCGTGGAAGGCCGACCTAGCGCCGCTCGGCACGGACGAGGACAAGGCGTTTCTGGATGTTGCGCCCTGGCTCGTCGTCGTGTTTCGGTTGGTGAAGGGCGACGACGGAGGCGCCGTCTACTACGGCGAAGAGTCCGTTGGGATCGCCACGGGCATGCTGCTAGCGGCGGCGCAGATGGCGGGCCTAGCCACTTTGACGCACACGCCGAGCCCGATGAGCTTCTTGGCAAGCGTGCTTGGCAGGCCCGCGAACGAGCGCGCGTACATGCTGATCCCGATGGGCTGGCCCGCTGACACGTGCCAGGTACCGGCAGCGGCGCTCGTGAAGAAGCCGCTGAGCGAGGTCTGCGTGGTGCGGGAGTGAGGCTCGGACGCGCATGAAGCGACCGTCACCCGGTAATGGGTGCGGGCGGCTAGACTGGGATCACGGCTCTGACTCTCTTTCACTCGACCTGCCATGTTCAAACTTTCCGCTGCCCTTTTCGCCGCCCTCTCATGGACACTGGGAGGCATCGCCTCGGCGCAGTCTGTGGCTGCGCTTCCGTTTGATGATGGGTTCGAGTCCGGCACGCTTGGCCCGTGGTGGCAGACCCAGACGCAAGGCTATGGGCAGGTGCAAGTGACGCAGGCGAACGGGCCGAACTCGGGCGCGTGGCACGTGACGATGGACACGTCTCAGGACGGTTTCGTGGCGCATGCGAACATGACACTTGGGCTGGCGTTGGCGGGGCAAACGGATGTCACGCTGAGCTTTGCGCACCGCGACTACATGGACGAGCCGGATGGCGAGGACGGGGTCTGGTTGAGCGAGGACGGCACGCACTTCTTCAAGGCTCTGGACCTGACGAACACGCCCGACTTCTACCAGGATCACGTCATGGACCTCGACGCGGCGGCGTCCGCGGCGGGCTTGCTGTTGTCGACGCCGTTTTACGTGCGCTTCCGTTGGACGGACAACTGGTCGATCCCGACGGACGGCTTTGCTTTCGATGATGTGCATGTGTCGGCGGCGGACTGCAACATGAACGGTGTCGGGGATGCGCTCGATATCGCGAACGGCACGAGCCTCGACTGCAATGGCAACGGGTTCCCGGACGAGTGCGATCTCTCGACCGGTGGCTCGACCGACTTCGACGGCGATGGGCAGCTTGACGATTGCGTGGCGCCGCCGCTGTATGCGCTGAACCGCTATGCTTCGATCGTCACCGGCGGGCAGCAAGACCTCTTGATTGCCATGGGGACTCTGCATGCAGGCGAGCTGTACTTCACGTTGGGCAGCATTTCGGGTACGAGCCCGGGTTTCCCCGTGGGCGGGCTGTTACTTCCGCTGAACGTGGATGCGTACTTCCTGACGACGCTCACAAATCCGAACAGCCCTGGTCTCGTGGGCAGCTTCGGCACGCTTGACGCAGCCGGTCTTGGCATGACTTCGATCGTCGTGCCGCCTGGCCTTGGGTTTGGGCTGATCGGGCTTGTGGGCACTCACGCGACCGTGACTTTGGACAGCACCCTAGCCGTGACGGGCGTGACCAACGCCGTGCCGATCACTCTGGTTCAGTAGGGCTCCCTCGTGGGGTTTTGATTCGAACAAGTGGTCGAGGCGTCTCTTCAAGGGCAGCCAGACGCGTATCCTGTCGTCGGAGCCCCACGATGAACTCAGCCCCTTCACCTCTGATCCTTGCCGCCGACATTGGGGGAACCCACGTCGAGTTGGGGCTGGTGGACGAGCGCGGGCGCGTTCTGCAGCGCGCGACGCACAAGACGGCCGGCTTCGTGGCTCCTGAGAGCTTCGTCGAGGCGCTCTGTGCCGCGCGGACCCGGTTCGAAGCCAAGGCGGAAGGCCCGATTCGTGCCATCGGTATCGGCGCTCCGAACGGCCACCATGCGCGCGGCACGATCGAGTTCGCGCCGAACCTCAACTGGCCCGGGCAGGTCCCGCTCGCGGCCATGGTGCAGGCCGCGACCGGCTTGCCCGTTGCGCTCGACAACGACGCGAACGCGGCCGCGCTTGGCGAGGCGCGCTTTGGCACTTGCGTTGGGCTGGACGACTTTGTGGTGGTCACGCTTGGCACCGGCATCGGCGCGGGGCTGGTCTCGGGCGGGCAGCTGGTGCGCGGTGCGACGGGACTTGCGGGCGAGTTCGGTCACGTCACCGCGGTGCCGGGTGGACGCCTCTGCGCTTGCGGCCGCAAGGGCTGCATCGAGGCCTACGTCTCGGGCCGCGCGCTGGGGGTGACCTATGCCGAGCTGGCTCGCGACCAAGGCCTGCCGGTCTCCTTGATGGATGCCCGAGCGCTCCACGCAGCAGCACTCGCCGGCGATGCGCTAGCGCTTGCGACGTTCGAGCGCTCCGGCGAGCTCTTCGCCGGCCCCCTGGCCGACCTGACCATGCTGCTGGCCCCCGCGCGGATCGTGTTCCTGGGCGGCCTCACCCAAGCGGGTGACATCCTGCTGGAGCCCATCAAGCGCCACTACGCTGGCAACCTCCCCACGCATACGGAGCCGGTCTCGATGCTGTTCAGCCCGCTGTCGGATGCCTCGTTGGCGGGCGCCGCAGCATTGGCGCTGGGCACCACGTTTGCCCGCGATTGACTCAGGGCCGCAAGCACGCACTCTGCGTCGCGGCAGGAGAGCGTGGTAGGGGAGAGGGGAATCGAACCCCCACGGCCTTGCGGCCTTCGGATTTTAAGTCCGATGCGTCTACCGATTTCGCCACTCCCCCGGTCGCCGCAAAGCGGTTGCGCGAAGTCTACTCGATTGCGGATGCGGATGCTTCTGCCGCGAACAGCGGATAATTGCATCTGGTTGGGCGACGATCTGAAGCGCGTCGAGGCAACCGCAAGTCTCTCCTCTGGTGGAGGCCTGGCCTTGTCCGGCGTGGCACCTTGAATCCACTTGACACTTTTCCATGCCAACCTCTAGGCTGTCTTTTCGCGGCAGCTTGCTCTCATCGCCCCCCCCTCACTCCCCTACACACATGACGCAGTTCCCTCCGTTCGGCAAGGAGCCTGACAAACCTGACTCTGGGGAGACTTTCGGCAAATGGTTTCGCGAGGCCATGGGCGGTGCCGGTGGCGGGACAATCTCAGACTTCTTCCTTGACGATGACCTCGACAGCGACGAGGAGGAGGAGGAGGATTGGATCCCCATGTCCGCCGAAAATGCCGGTCCGCCCGTTCGGGGAGCCGAGCTGCTAGTCAGTGATTCTCCGCGAGAGGTGATGGATCGCGTACTCGATGAAAGCGATCCCCTCCGACTTTGGGATCGAGTCTCGCGGCGATTGGACGAGGAGGCGCTCCTCATTGACGTTCATCGCCTGTGCGGACGAGCTGCAGCACACATTGCGATTGTGGCAGTACGTGATTTCTACAGGGGGTTTCCGCCTCTCGAGGAGTGGCTTACCCGGCGGATCGACGAAGGGGTCAAGGATCTTGCCGATGAGGACTGGGCGGCGATCCATCGGCGCGACCCGATCGACCCTTCTAGTAACCCATTTGCCTTCATCACCGATGTAGCCCGCGTCGACCCCATGGAGGCCAGGGCCGTGACCCGCAAGTTCAACCAGATGCCTCCCAAGGTACGAGGCCCCGTGTACGCCGTTCTTGTCAAGAATCGCTCATTGGAAGCGGTTGCTGATGACTACGGCTTTCCTCTTGATGAGTTTCGGAGACTCGTTGCTGATGTTTTGGGCGGTCTCATCGGCGATCCGGCAGGTGATCTCCTACGCAGACTTGAGGAGGAACTCGGATGACGTTCATCATCGACCCCAACTTGCGCGATGTCCTCGAAGAGATCACCTCCTCAAGCGAGAGCGCCATCTTGGCAGGGAGTTATCTGAGCAGAATCCACCAGGCCTACACCATCCCGGATGGACGCTTCGCGGCCATCCGGCTCGGGTTGGGGAGCGCGGATCGTCACTTGCTCGACACCTATCGCAGCGAACTGGCGACCGTCCTGATCGAGGGGTTTCATGCAAACTACTTCGGCAGTGATGAACTGTGTAGCCTCGTCGATCACTCGATCGAGGTGCACTCGACCGAACAGCGAGACGAACGCGCTCGCTTTGCAAGGGATTCGGCTCCCAAAGAGGCATTCGTCGGGTCAACGGGACATTGGCTGCGCCGCCTGCTAGAGGGCCGTCCAATCTCCAACCCCAAAGACCTTGAAGCTCTTGCCGTCAGCGCTTGTCGACTTACGTCGAAGCCTGCGGCGAGAATCTGTCATGGTCTTGCACTGATGGCAGGCGGCCATCTGCGGGAGATGGTTCGAACGGTCTCTCCGGTCACCGAGTATGCAGGGGTCTCCACGACATGTGGCGCGAGATCGCTTGTCGCATATGCCCTTCGTGAGGAGGAGCGCACGCGGGAGTCCCGCAGAGTCGAAGCTTGGATCGTCAAGAACGCGAGCGATGCGGGACTGCAGGACCAGGCCGCGTCCGCTTTTGCCAGCCTTCTGGTGATGGAAGGAATGGGCGGGCAGTTGCAGGAATCTAAGGACCTACTACCATACGTCGATGGAGTGCATGATCTCGTGGGTGAATACGTTGTGTCGAGTCTCGTCGAGTCGGATGAAGGTGGAGGACAGGTCGTGAAATGCGCAATGACATTGGCAGCAGATCTCCTCGAGCTCGACCTTCAATCGAAGCGGTTCGGGGGTGCGCGATGAAGAAGTGGTTTGGTTTCGGACTGGCGGTCCTCGCCTTGCTCCTGATGCCGGTCATCCCTGTTCGGTCTCAGCAGCAGGTCGGCAAGCGGCAGCATCCTGCGTTCAATGGTTCAACGGTGCGGCCCAAGCCGCATGTGGGGAACGGGGGGACCGGAAGCCGGAGTACAACGAAGGTGCAAGGCCCGGCTCCAAAGGCCTAGGGTCAACGGATGTCTCGCTCGTGGAGATACCGTGTGTCGGTCCTCGCACTCCTGCTTGTGCTGGGATGTACCTGGTGGATGCTTGGGGTGGAGCGTGAAGATCACTCGCTAGGCGCGGTCGGGCTTGAGGACGAGACGGCTTCTCGCTCGGCTGAGTCACCCGGTGAGGTCGTGCCTGGCGGTCGAGAAGTCGGTGAGATCGGCGCCCATGTGAAAGACATGGAGCGTGTTCCGGTTGATGCAGTCGGAGGACTTAGTGGCCGCGTCCTGACCATGGGAGGGGATCCGGTAGTTGGGGCTGAGGTCTCGTGGACTCCCTTGGCGATGGCTGGAGAACCGGGGACGTGGCAACGGGTTGATGCTCTTGGCATTTTTCACGCATCGCAGGCGGTCTCTTCCGAGGCAAACGGCACATTCGTTCTACCACCAAGTTGTCGAAGCGAGTCCGGTGTCGTTTGGGTCACGGCACACGACCTCACTTCAGAGTGGCAGGTGGTCCGGAACCTGACGGGAGAGGGGGACTCGCTCATCTTTGAGATGGGCCCGGGAATCGAACAGGCTGTGGTTGTGAGCCGAGAGTCGGGCCAAAGCGTGGATGGAGCCCAGGTGAACCAGAGGGCAGCTCTTGGTTGGGTCTATCCCGCGATGGAGCTAAGCGACGAGGAGCTCTCGCGTCGGCTGTTTGCAAGAACGGCTCTGGTCGGAGAAGGTGGGGAGCTTGCGATGCCTTGTGGTGTGGGTGAGTTCGTCTATTCGGCTCGACTTGGCGAGCTGAGGTCTTCCGAAGTCGTGAGTTCATCCGGAGAGAAGGTCACCCTAGAGTTGGCCGAGACCATCTCTGCGAGTGGAACGATCCGAATGGCCGGCCCGGGTGGCGCCCTGAATGGCTCGCTGAGTGTCCTTCTTGAGGATCCGGCGAGCGGCGGCAAAGAGGTGATCCGAACTCGTTCGATCCCCGCCGACGGAGTCGTGCGCGAGGAGCGCTGGCCATGGAGGCAGGGAGCTCGCTACCACGTCATTGCCGAAGGGCCAGTGCTCGGGCGCGCGGAGACTTGGGTCAACGCGCCTTCCGAGGGTGGCCGCTTGGTCTTCGAGCTGGTCTTTGACGAGGTCGTGTCCGTACGGATGCGTTTCGTGGCAGCGAGTGAGGAGAGTGGCCTTGGCGGCGAGGAGATTCCTCGTCCAGTCGCAGGAGTGTCTGTCCGACCCCGGGCGATCAGCGACGCGGGGGAAGCTCTACCGACGCCCTTCGGCTCGTTCGTGTCCGGAGAGGGTGGGCTTGTGACGATCACGAATTGCCCGATCGGCCCGGCCTTTTTCCCATACTCGGCAGAAGGCTTTATGGATGATGTGGTGACCACTCGGATCATCTCCGAGCCGATCACGGATCCGATCGAGGTGTGGCTGATTCCAGCAAGCCAGCTCAGGGTCTTGGTGACGGACGCCGGAAGGGTCGTGCCTGACTTTAAGCTGTACTTTTGGCCGGAAGGGACGGATCACTCGAACTGTTGGATCGAGGAGCTTCACGCTGAGGGTGAAGGGGGCGCTCTGCTTTCAGCTGCACCCGTTGGAGGCCTCAGTCTCTTTGTGAAGGCGCCCGGGAGAGCACAATCGGCGACGCAGACGATCAAGGTTGACGCGGGTGGTATGAATCTTGTCGAGATCGCGCTCCCTGAGACGGTCGCCGGAGTCGGGCATGTCTTCGATGGAGTGACGCGGCAGCCTGTTCAGGGGGCCGTCATTGCGGCCACAGTGAATGAGGCTGGGGACTCGATGGGTCGTTCCGGGGACTCCACAATCGTGGGAAGTGATGGGAGCTTTAGGCTCGAGGCGTTTCCGCCTCGCATCTCGACCATCCGCGTTGATGCTGCGGGCTACTCCCCCCTAGCGGTAATCGGCGATCCTGGTAGTGATGGCGAGATCGACTTTGGGACGCTCTACCTGAATCCCGTCCAAACTCTGACGATCCGCTGCCGCTCATCGGCGCAGATTGCTTGGGGCGAATGCTACGGCCGGGTCACAGGAGGCTCCTACCAGCCTCCCGCGGCGCTCGGTGAGGACGGCGTCTTTGTCTGCGAACAGGGGCAGCATGGCCAGTCCTCCTTCGAACTCACCCTGCCCGATGGAACGGTGATGACCTGGAGTTGGACGCTCTTTGGGGCTGGTCCTTGGACTCAAGAGGTCGACCTCGGGCTTGGACTCGCCCTTGACGTGCGCCTCAAGGGCGAGGGCTCGATGCGTCCAGCCTTCTTGATGTTGGAGCAGAATTCCGAGCGGGACACCACGGATCGCACGATGCTTGGCCTGCTAGATGGCGAGCGGTCGGTCACGCTTCGGGCCGTCGGGCCGGGGCCTCACGTTCTGTCCTGTTTGGACAAGGATTGGAACCGTCTTGCCGCGAAAGTCGTTCAGGTAATCGCTGGGGCATCCAATGAGGTCGAGCTAGAACTCGGTGGCTTACCCTTCACGGTCCACGTGACCTCGGAAGATCAGCTCCCGATCGAAGGCGCTATTGTCGAGGCAAGAGATGTCCGCTATTCGACCGATGTGCTTTCTCTTGGTTTCACAGATGCGGATGGGCTGGTGACGCTCTCCCCCATGGAGGGCGAGCAGTTCCTTCTCGACATGATCCATCCCGCCGGCGGCTACCTGCCCCCGACTGCCTTTAAACGGCCTGGCAAGAGTCGCGTCATTGAACTGGTCTGGAATGAGCCCGCCCCCTTGGAGCTCTTAGTCACGGATGACGGCGTGCCCCTCGATGGGCTTGAGCTCTGGATACACGAGCGTCTCGGCGGCTACCCGTGTGTGACCATGAATACCCCGAGCGATGGCCACTACACTCGGGAAGGTATCAACCCGGGTGAATACTTCGTCGAGCCGCACTCCGCCTGGGTTTGGTTCGAGCGCAGGGCACTCGTAGTTGAGGCCGCGGGAGGGCTCAAGTCACTGAGCTTCCGGCGACTTGGCGACCTGTCACTGACTTTCACCGATCTCCTTGGAAACCCCATGGCGGGAGTGGCGGTTGAGTTGACCTCAACCGACCTCAACGAATCGGCGGCCGATTGGCTGGCAGAAGGGCGGGTTGAATCCGCCCATGGACTTACCACAAGCGAGGCTGGAGAGGTTCGGATCACCGGCCTGCCCCATGGCACCTACGCTTGGGTGACCTCGGCGGGGAGTGGAACCCTCATGGTGCCCGCGGAGGGTGAGGCACACGAGGAGTTCGCCCTAGATTGGGAGTAAGCAACTCGATCGACGTGGGGAAGGAGGAAGGCGCTGGCGCTAGGTGTTCGCAAGTGTGCAACGTCCTAACGTCAGCACATTCGACAGCACTCGTTTGCATGGCGCGCCCAAACCAGTGGGGAAGCCGGCGAGTTGAAGGTTGCCGAAGGTCAGGTCGATGAGGGCGAAATCGAAGTCGAGCGCGAAGGCACCACCCCCCTTCTTGGCCACGTAGCCAAAAGGAACGGCCCGCGATTGACCTTGCGCGCGGGTTCTGTATGCTCTTCGGGCTCCCACGTGGGGCACGGAGGGCGGCATAGCCAAGTGGCTAAGGCAACGGATTGCAAATCCGTCATCCCCGGTTCGAGTCCGGGTGCCGCCTCCAATCTTTTGACTCGAGTCGCGCGAGTCATTCGACCGACGTCGCACCTAGTTCGCTCAAGGTCCGGGGATGAGGCTGTCTTGGATCCACGAGGGCGGAGGTTTTGGCCGGCATGCGTATGGCGTGCGTGAAGCCTTGGGTTGTCGGGCGTGGAGACCTCGATGGGATTGTTAGGTTGAGGGCCCGATATTCGTTCCCGACTCTGGAGCCTCCGATGATTTCAACTCGACTTGTTCGCTTGGTACTGCTTGCGCCCGCTCTTCTTCTTGCGATGGAGGTGGCGCATGGTTCGGTTGCTTCGGCAAGCACCGCATCGGTTGCTTCGGCAAGCACCGCATCGGTTGCTTCGGCAAGCACCGCATCGACCGCTGTCGCGAGCGCCTCGAGTGCGGCGGCGGACGAGGGCGCGAGCTCGCGGCCGGCGGTGCGCGAGGTTGCCGTGAAGATGACGGCCGAGGACGGGCAGGCGGTTCCGGGTTGGTATCGCGAGGCGAAGCCGGCGGGGACGAAGGCGGGCGATGAGGCGTGGCGCTCGAAGGCGCATGCGGTTGTGTTCTTGCACATGTACCGCAGCGACCATTTGGCGTGGGCGCCGATCTTGCCCGTGTTTGAGAAGCTCGGTGTGTCGACGCTGACGATCGACATGCGTGGGCATGGTGAGAATACGCGTGGGCCGAAGGGCGAGGACTTGGCGAAGAGTGCCGTGGATCGTGACGAGGCTCTGTTTCAAGCGATGTACAAGGATGCGTTTGCGGCGATCGCTCTGCTTGAGAAGCAGGGTTTTCAGCGGCGGCACATTAGCTTGATGGGCGCGAGTGTTGGGTGCTCGGTGGCGATCGATGCGGCGCGCCGGATGGACGGGCTGGGGCCCGTTGCGGTGATGACGCCGGGGCTGAACTACCTGGGTGTGAACACCCGGGAGCAGATCAAAGAGTGGGGCACGCGCGACCTGTTGATCTTGACCAGTGAGGAGGAGTCCGGGAATGGGCCGGCGCCTCTGCGGGATGCTCTGCGCGATGCGTATGCGAAGCGGAAAGCGAGCTCGCCGAAGGCCGCGGATCACTTGACGTATTGGCAGATCGAGCAGACTGGAATCCACGGCACGCGCATGTTTGGCAAGGTCGAGGGGATCGAGCAGCGCATCGTGGATTGGTTCGCGGCGCGGTTTGCGGAAGAGGGCAAAGAGAAGCCGGCCTCGAAGTAAGCCGCCTTCGGGCGGACAGTCTTTCAGGCCGGCCCGTCGCTCGGGTGAGGTGGTGTGCGAAGATGCGCGCCTATGGCACATCCTCTGCAACCTCTGCCCGTTGATGGGCTGCTTGATGACGTAGCGGCGCAGCTTCGCGAGCGGCCGGCCTTGGTGCTGCGTGCGCCGACGGGCTCGGGCAAAACGACGCGGGTGCCGCCGGCGCTCGATGCTGCGGGTTTGGGGCCGGTTCTGTTGATTGAGCCGCGGCGTGTGGCGGCGCGGGCGGCCGCTCGGCGGATGGCGTTTGAGCGGCGGGAGGAGCTCGGCGACAGCGTGGGGTATCGCGTGCGCTTCGACAAGCGCGTGTCGAAGGCGACGCGGATCTGCGCGGTGACCGAGGGCCTGTTTTTGCGGCAGGTGTTGGGCGACCCGTTCCTGGAGGGCGTTGGGTGCGTGGTGTTTGACGAGTTCCACGAGCGGCACTTGGACGGCGACCTGGGGCTGGCGCTCGCTCGGCAAGTGCAGCGCGAGGCGCGCGAAGACCTGAAGATCGTGGTGCTGTCGGCGACGATTGATCCTGCGCCGCTGGTGGACTTTCTGGACGCGGGGGTGATCGATGCGCCGGGGAAGCTCTTTCCGATTGACGTCGCGTATCAGGCGCCGCGCGGGCGCGAGGCGCTCGAGAGTCAGGTGGCGCGCGGTGTGCGCGAGGCGGTGGAGTGGCTTGGGAAGGCGCGCGCGAAGGACGCGAGCGTGGGCTCGGACGTGTTGGTGTTCCTGCCGGGCAAGGGCGAGATCCGGCGTGCGGAAGAGGCTCTTTCGGGGGCGTTTGAGGTGCAGGCCTTGCATGGCGAGCTGGATAGCAAAGAGCAAGACCGGGTGCTGAGTCCGCGGCCTGCGGGATCGCGAGGGCGCGTGATCCTGGCAACGAACTTGGCCGAGTCGTCGGTCACGATCGATGGGCTGGGCGCGGTGGTGGACTCGGGGCTGATGCGGCAGAAGCGGGTGGATGCCGAGGTGGGGCTCGACCGCTTGGAGCTGACGCGCGTGTCGATGCCGTCGGTGATGCAGCGCATGGGGCGCGCCGGGCGGACGGGGCCGGGGTTCAACTTGCGGCTTTGGAGCCCGGCGGAGGAGCGCACGTTCAAGGCTGGCGTCGAGCCGGAAGTCGCGCGCGTCGAGCTGGCGGCGGCCTTGCTGGCCTTGGCGGACTTTGGCGAGCGCGATCCTCTGCAGTTTGGCTGGTTCGAGGCTCCGCCCGAGGCTGCGGCGAGCGGGGGGCTGGGGCTGTTGCGCTCGCTCGGCGCACTGGGCGCGCACGGGATCACGGAACACGGGCGCACGCTGGCGCGGCTGCCTTTGCACCCCCGGTTGGGTCAGCTCTTGGTCGCGGGGAAAGAGCGCGGCGTGTTGGAGCGCGCGGCGCTGGCGGCGGCGCTTGTCTCCGAGCGCGATGTCTTGCGCGGCGTGGTCGAGCGGCTCGAGCCGAAGCGCGTGCACGACTCGGACTTGCTCGAGCGGCTGGAGATTTTGGAAGGTACGTCGCACGTGCGCGCGCCGAAGTTTGGGACGCGCGAGCTTCTGCGCGTGCGCGATCAGCTGATGCGCATCATGGGCAAGGCGGGGCGCAGCGTTGCGGCGGGCGACTCGGACGAGGTCTTGATGCGCTGCTTGTTTGAGGCGTTTCCCGATCGCGTGGCGCGGCTGCGTGGCGCGCGTGTGGATCCGGTGACAAGCGGGCAGCGGCGGCGGCGCGTGGCGGGCGCGGGCGGCGGCGAGACGCGCGCGCGCATGGTCGGTGGGCGTGGGCTGACGCTGGGCGACGAGTGCCGCGTGCGCGAGGCCGAGCTGTTTGTGGCGATCGATGTGGGCGGGCGCGTGCGCGGCTCAAACGAGGCGTATGTGCGGCAGGCTTCGATGGTGCGGCGCGAGTGGCTCGAGGAGATGGAGGCGGTCCACGAGGAGGTCGTCTGCGAGGTCGATGAGGCGACGGGCAGAGTGACGCCGAAGCGGGTGCGGTCGTGGCGCGGGCTTGTCTTGGACGAGCTGGCGATGGGGGGCGCGAGTGCCGCCGTGCTGGCGCGCGCTCGCGAGACGGCGCTGGCGGAGTTCGCTTGCCGCAAGCCGGGTGTGGCGTTCGCGCTGGAGAGCGAGGCGTGCCAAGACCTTGAGGCACGCGTGGGGTTTGTGTGCGCGCGGCTTGGCGCGGACGGCGTGCTGCCGGCGTTCGTGGCTGAGGACTTCGCTCGGGAACACGTGACCGAGCTGGTTTCTGGCGCGAAGAACTTGGCCGAGCTGAAGGCGCGCAAGGTTGCCAGCATGTACCTCGAGCGGCTTGACTATCACGCGCGGCAGAAGCTGGATGCGATGGCGCCTGCGCGCCTGACTCTGCCGAATGGCGAAGGTGTGCGTGTGCACTACGAGCGCGAGCGCGGGCCGGTGTTGCGCGTGCGGATTCAGCAACTCTTTGGCTGGCAAGCGACGCCGGAAGTGGGCGGTGCGCCGGTGCTGCTCGAGTTGTGTGCGCCGAACGGGCGGCCGAGCCAGGTGACCGACGACCTCGCGGGTTTTTGGGCGGGTAGTTATGCGCTTGTGCGCAAGGACTTGCGCGGGCGCTACCCGAAGCATCCTTGGCCCGAGGATCCGGCCTCTGCGCCACCGATTCCGCCTCGCCGGCGACGATCGTAGCCGCGCGCGCTAACCTGTACGGCATGACGAACGAGACAGACTGGGACATCGCTGGTAAGACCGTGCTGGTCACGGGTGGGAACAGTGGCATCGGGCGCGCGACGGCGCTCGAGCTGGCGCGGCGCGGCGCGTTGGTGACGATCACGGCGCGTGATGCGAGCAAGGGGGCGTCGGCGGCGCGCGAGCTGAACGCGCAGCTTGATGGCGGCGGGGGTAGCCTTGATTGGATGCTGCTGGACTTGGCCGACTTCCGCTCGATCCTGGCGTTCGCGCAGGCATTCGACGCAGCGCACGACGCGCTGCACGTCTTGGTGCACAACGCCGGGCTTGTCTTGACCGAGCGGCGTGAGACCGTCGACGGATTCGAGGCGACGTTTGGCACGAACCACATGGGGCCGTTCATCTTGAATCGCCTCTTGTTGGACAAGCTGCGCACAAGTGCGCCGGCGCGCATCGTCGTTGTGGCCTCGGACGCGCACAAGGGCGCGCGCAAGGGGCTGAACTTCGATGATCTGCAGTCGAAAAACAACTACGACGGTATCCAGGTCTACTCGCAATCGAAGCTAGCGAACATCCTGTTCACGCGCGAGCTGGCCCGGCTACTAACCGGCAGCGGCGTCACGGTGAACTGCTTGCACCCGGGAGTCGTGGCGACAGGCTTTGCCGGCGACGGCGACGCGAGCGGGCTGTGGGGCTTTGTGTTCAAGTGGCTGCGGCCGCTCTTGCTGACTCCCGAGAAGGGCGCCCGCACCTCGATCTACCTTGCCGCGTCTCCCGAAGTCACGGGTGTCACTGGCGGCTACTTCGTTAAGCAGCGGCAAAAATCTCCATCGCGCCAAGCCCTAAATGACGCCGCAGCCGACGAGCTGTGGCAAGTCTCGGAAGCACTTGCAGCCGGCGCTAGCCTCCCTCCGTTCTAGGACGTACCCTTTCGCCATGCAGTCAGGACATTCAGAAGCGACCACCGAAGGGATCCGCGTGCGCGTTGCGGCGCAGTTCCTCCCGGAGCGGTCCTCCACCGAACTCGGCCAGTATTTTTTCGTCTACCGCGTGCGGATTGCCAACGATGGCGAGCGTTGGGCCAAGCTGCTCTCGCGCCATTGGAAGATCACCGATGCCGAAGGCGCCGTCGAAGAGATCGAGGGCCCCGGAGTCGTCGGCGATACGCCCGAGCTTGCGCCCGGCGAATCCTACGAGTACATGAGCGGCTGCCCGCTCACGACCGAGTGGGGCACGATGGAGGGCAGCTATGTGTTCGAGCGCGAAGACGGCACGCAGTTCGAAGCGGAGGTTGCGCGCTTCTTCCTGGCACTGACGACGGATCCCATCGCGACGCAAGACTGACGGCCGCCCGCCCGGGTGACGGCTAAAAAAGGCTGCGGCGCTCTCCTCGGATATCCGAGGAGAGCGCCGCAGCACTCGTAACTAGGCAGGCTCAGAGCTTACGGGCAGATCGTGAACTCGACGCCGTTCGAGAAGGCGATGCCACCAGTCTGGGACGCGTCGATCGCGGCCGTCTGGAAGTAGGCCTGGAAGCCGGCAAGGCCCGTGGGGACCGGGAGGTTCCAGACGTTCGTTCCACCAGCCGAGGCGCCAATGCCCATCGGCAGAAGCTGCTGGGTGGTGTCGATCAGGGCGACGCCGCCGAGGAACGGCAGGCTCGCTTGGCCAGCGGAGATCAGCTGGAAGACACTCGCGGCGGGGACGCCGGTCGTGGTCATCGTAGCCGTGCCGCCGCCGGTGGCGCTGCCGCCGCCGGTCAGGTCGAGGATGTTGGCCGCCGAAGCGCCCATGCCGTACTTGACGAAGCCGCAGGGAGTCGTCATGGAGTCGTTGGTGTAGACCTGGGTGCCGTCCTTGCGACCGATCACAAGGTCGTTGTCCCCATCGTTGTCGAGGTCGAAGACCGCGATGTCGTGGGTGCCCTGCAGATTGCTCTGGTTGAGGCCAACCGCGCCCATCCAGCCGCCGCCACCGGACTTCTGGCGCTCTTCGCGCAGCGTCAGGTTTGTCTGACCCACGACCGTTGTCAGGTTGTGGTAGATCTTCAGGTGGCGGGTGTAGCCGCCGATGTCGACGTCGACGTCTGCAATCAGGGCATCGTTCCAGCCGTCGCCGTCCAGGTCCGCGACCAGGTTGTTACTGCCGAAGCCCTCGTCGCCGCCCGAAAGGAAGCTGAACGTCTGCGCACCACTCCAAGCCACGCGACCGAACACGTCGTTGCCGGTGTTGGTCCGGAAGCGGTCCGCGCCATCGTCACTGATGATCACGTCGAGGCGGCCGTCGTTGTTCAGATCGCCGGTGCTCGTGTGATAAGGAGCGAAGAAGTGGAAGTCGTCGAAGATGTTGAAGAAGCCCTGGTTGCTCGGGTCGTTGTAGGACACCGCAACGTACTGAGGCGCGTTCAGCGACGTGTCTTTGACGACGTCGTTGAAGCCGTCGCCGTTCATGTCGTCGATCGCGACCGAGTTACCAAAGGCGGACTTCAGCATGGCCGAGGTCATGCGCAACTGACTCTCGTCAGTGAAGAAGCCCGTGCCGTCGTTGATGAGCAGACGGTCGTTTAGGTCCTTGCCCGCAGGCTGGCCACCGCCGCCGGCGCCCGAGGAGTCGTAGTCGCCGAAGTACAGGTCCGGCCTTCCGTTCCCCGTCACGTCGCCGGCATCAACTGAGCAGAAGCGCGGGTTTTCCGGGTTGCCCGTCGAGTAGGAGATCAGCTGCGGGATGCGCGCCTCTTCGTAGCGCATGCCAAGCCAGTTGCCGTTGACGTCGTTGCCGAGGTTCATGTAGATCCGCGGGTGACCGACTGCTTTCGGGAGGCCATCGCTAAGCGTTGTCGCCGTGACGAAGTCGAGCCAGCCGTCGCCATCGAAGTCGTCGATCACGACGTCGCGGTCGTTCGTCGCGGTCATGAAGCCGTTGTCGCCGGCGACATCGGATGCCGAAGCGTATTGCTGGCTGCGGTCCTGCAGCACGCCCGCTTCGTTCATGAGAAGCAGGTTCGTGCGGCGGCCGAGCGAAGTGAACGGCTCTTTGCGGACGACGACGAGGTCGGTGAAGCCGTCCTTGTCGAGGTCGGCCCACGCGAAGTCGACTTCGTTGTTGATGTCGGAGACGGCAAGGCTACCCATGGGGAGGGCAGATGCCGTGGCGTCCGTGTAGGACAACCACTGGTTGTTGAATTGGGCAGAGCTGGGAGCAGCGAAGCCAGCGGCCACGGCGGCGCCGATAAAAGCGCGCGTGAAGACTCGGGATCGGGTCATGGCAGTCGGTCGGGGTACGGGTTGGGATGGTCTCCCTGCGGGAACGCGGGAAGAGGGCCGGGGGGCCTCATGAGGGAAAGACTAGAGCGCGATCAGGAGTGAGGGGAGCCGCGGCTGCGTAATTCCTATGTCATGACGATTCGGTCCCCTATGCGGGTTCCTCGAATTGCGGATCTTTGGGGTCTGGGCAGCGATTTGGTTGCGCTGGTCGGGCGCGGAGAACCTTATGTCTAAAATGCGTCTCAAGCCCCTGGATGGACAGGCCTGAGTCCGGTGTCGACGAGTGGGCTGGAAAGGGCGGGGGCAAGCGACCGACTGCCAACGGAAGTCCAGTATGGTTTGGCCATGATTTCCGCAACGCTCCTGCTTTCCGCCGCCCTCCTCTCCCAGTCGTCCCCTAGCCTCGTGGGGGAGTTGGGTTCGAGTCGCTTTCTCCAGACGAACTCGATCGACGCGCTCGCCCGTGACGTCGACTCGGGCTTGATGGCTTCGTGCGCCAGTGGTGGAAACGTCGCCGTGTGGCGCGAGGCCTCTGGCGAGCTGTTGGCCGAGCTGGATCTGGGCATCATGCGCGGCGTGGGGCTCGGGTTTTTGGGCTCGGAGCTCTTGCTGGTCGGCGATACTCAGGATCACTTGCATGTGCTGTCCGTTGATGTGAAGCAGGGGGCGCTGGCAAGCGTGGATCCGTTTGAGCGCGGTTGGGGGGACCTGGCCGACATGGGTGGTGGGCTCGAGCTCTCGCCGGATGGCGCGCTGCTCGCCCAATGGAAAGTGACGGGAGCCGGCGGGGGCGTGATGCTTGCGCAGCTGGGCGTGGATGCTCAGACGGACGGGGCGCGGCGCTCATTCGAGCTGGACGGCTTCCGCGCGGACGACGTGGCGTTTAGCGCGGATGGCGAGCTGATGATGGTGATGGCGACGAACGCGTGGAAGGTGATTGGGCGTGCGGGCACGCGCGATCAGGACTCGTCGCGCCTGCACGTCTTCGACGTCGCGAGTGGCGCGGAAGTGGCGCGCTTGATCTCGAAGGATGACCTGCTGCATGGGGTCGAGTTCGGGCCCGTGGGGGACGCGGGCGAGCGGCTAGTTGTGGGCGGCGGTGAAGGCGGCCTGCACCTGTGGGACTTGGAAGACGGGCGCGAGCTGGCGCGGTTTGGCGATGTGGGGCCGGTCTTGCAGCTTGGCGTTTCGCCGGATGGGGCAAGGGTGTTCGCCGAGGGCAAAGAGGGTGCGCTCGAGATCTGGAGCATGAGCCTTGATGCGGAACCCGCGGGTACGCTGAAGCGCGACGGCGGGCCGCTGCTCGAGCCGGCGCTGTTTAACGGTGACTTTGTTCTTGCGGGAGAAGGCCGGAGGATCCGGCGCTGGCGCGTGGACGGTTGGCGGGCCGAGCCCGATGTGGTCGGGCACGCCGGTCAGCTCGCGGCGTTGGACGCGCGCAGTGGACGCGCCGTTTCGACCGGCCTGGATGGCAGCATCTTCGTGTGGGATTTGGCAAGCGGCGTGGGGCGTCCCGTGACAACGGAGCATGCCGGGTTGGTGCTGAACTCGGGCCTCTCGCCGGACGGCAAGCGGCTGGTGACCTGCGGGCAGGACGCGACGCTGCGTGTCTTGGATCTTGAGGAGGGGGCGAACTTTGGGCAGCAGCTCGAGAGCTGGGCAGGGCGGACGGCCGCTGGATTTACGGCGGCGGCGTACTCGCCGGCGGGCGACGTGCTGGCTGGCGTGACGGCGGACGGGGTTCTTTGGATTCGGAGCGCGACGGACGGCGAGCTCTTGCGGACGTTTGAGGGGCTCCGTGGACTGCAATTCCAGATGGCTTTTTCGGACGATGGGCGCCGGTTGGCGGTGGGGAGCACAGGCGTGCGTGTTTGGGATACCTCGACGTGGGAGCTGGTCTGTGACGAGGTGGCTTTGAAGAGCCCGGTGACAGCCCTGGCGTTTGCGCCCGGCGGCCACGAGCTGGCGGTGGGCCTGGCGCGCAAGGTGGTGCAGGTTGTGGATCTGGCTAGCGGGACCGTGCGCGGGACCTCGGAAGTGCTGCCCAGTCGGGTCTCTTCCGTGGCCTATTTCGGCGAGCAGATTGCCGCGACTTCGGTGCGCCTTGGCGGGATTCGCCTCTTGGATCGTGGGCTCGCCGACGTGGGGTTCTTGGCCTCGCCCGCGGGGCGCGATGTCGCTGTGCTGACCACGGTTGGCGAGACCCTGCTTGCGGGTGACCAGCGCGGCCAAATCCAGATCTGGAAGTAGGTTCAACACCCCGGCCCTCAGGGCTGGATACACTTTTGCCACACAGAAGGGCCGAATTAGGCCGCCCAGGTATTGGGATCCTCGGGTAGGTTTGACGTTCCGGCGTGCTCTCCCCCTCTTTCTGAATAGAAAGTGCACTTCGGTCCGAACTTCAACGTTCTTGGGCTCGTCAAAGGCCCCACGACCGTCTCCATCCGCCCCCCCAGTTCCCTATTACACCCCGGGAAATCATGAACCGTTTCTTCTATGTGGCTGCTGCCTGCGCTCTTGGCGCGACTGCTTCAGCCAGCGATCTCAATCTGCGGATTGAGAGCGGCGGCTTGACCGCCGTCACCGTCTCTCCAGGCCAAGTTGTCAGCTATGACGTCGTGGGCGAGCTCACCGACTCGCTGAACGAAGGCCTTGCGCTTTTCTCGATCGACCTGGGGATTCCCGGGGCGATGCTGACGCCCGCCGGCGCGCCGACGACGGCGACCATGATGAACTTCGACCGGCCGCTCGGCCTGACGAACCCGGCCGGTTTCGGCGGCACCCAATCGGGTAGCACGCTCCGCCAAGTCGGTGGCATGCAGAACACGTTGAAGAACGGCTTCGCGCCGATTCCGAACGGTCCCGTCATCACCGGCGTCGCGCAGCTTGGCGCACCCGAGACACTTGTCTCCGGTCAGGCCATCATGCCGACCGTGCACGGGACGTACACACTGAGTGCATCGAACGTGCTCGCCAACATCATCCGCCAGGGTGAGACTGGTTCGCCGTCTTGGATGGCCGACTCTGCCGGCCTCGGCAGCATGACGCCGCTGACCGTGACCGTCGAGTCGCTCAGCGCAAGTGCCTCGAGCGTCTCGCTGAGCGCCGGTGGTGTGGTCAACTTCACCCTCGACGGTGGCGCGGCCAGCGCCAGCCAGCTGTACCTCTTGCTGGGTTCCGCATCGGGCACCGCGCCGGGTGTTGCAGTTGATGGCCTCACGCTTGACCTCGTGTTTGACGCGTATCTCAGCTACACGCTGACACACGCGAACACCGCGCCGTACGCCAACACGCTTGGCGCGCTCGACGGAGTTGGCATGGGTTCGGCTTCGCTGACGGTTCCGCCGGCTAGTGATCCCAGCCTTGCGGGCGCCGTGGTGAACCACGCGTTCCTCGTTCTTAATGGGGGCGTGGTCACGTTGACCAGCAACCCGACCTCCCTCACCCTGCTTCCGTAGCCAACCCCCGCGAACCCATGCAGAAACTACAGATTCTCCGTCTGGCCCTGCCGCTCGCCGGTTTGGCCACCCTCTCCGCCGGCGCTTTTGCCCAAGACTACCAGCCGCGCTTCGGCGAGCCCGTCAATGGCCTCACCGCTAGCCAGCTTCAGCGCTTCGCTGACGGCATCGTCGAGTTCGACACCGTGCTGACGGCGCCCGATGGCCTTGGCCCGGTCTTCAACGACCAGGGTTGCGGCCTGTGCCACAGCTTCCCGGCCATTGGTGGCTCGGGTACAAAGGACGTGATCCGCGCCGGTGTCGCCGCCAGCGGACCGAACCCGTTTGACCCGCTCGTCGCCAAAGGCGGCACGCTGTTCCAAAAGGACGCGATCGACACCGCAACTCTCGAGGTCGTTCCGCCGGAAGCGGACGTGGTGATCAACCGCGTGACCCCGCAGTCGAACGGCATTGGCCTGCTCGAGGCGATCAACGATGCGGACATCCTGGCTCTGGCAGCTTCGCCGCCAGACCCGCACGTCTCCGGCGTGGTCCGCATGGTGCAGCCCCTCGAGGGCGGCCCGATGCGCGCCAGCAAGATGGGCTGGAAAGGCGGCGTCGCAACGGCGCTCTCCTTCTCGGCCGACGCCTCGCTGAACGAGATGGGCTTGACCAACCGCTTCCTGCAGGTTGAGAACGCTCCGAACGGCGACCTTGGGCTGCTTGCCACTTGGGACAACGTTGCGGACCCCGAGGACTTCCCGGATCCCGTGACCGGACTCGAGCGCATCGACCGTCAGGCCGACTTCCAGATCTTCTCGGCAGGCCCCGCACAGACGCCCCGCTCGGGCATGTCTGGTGAAGCGGTGTTCGTCAGCGTTGGTTGTGCCGCGTGCCACGTCGAGACTCCCTACGTCACCGGCCCGCACTCCGAGGCCGTTCTTTCGGGCGTCAGCATCAAGCCGTACTCGGACTTCCTGATCCACGACATGGGCAGCCTTGGCGATGGCATCGTTGATGGCCCGTCGGGCGAGACCGACATGATGACCCGCACCCTGTGGGGCTTCGGCATGCGCCAGACGGCTCTGCACGATGGTCGTCACCAGGGCATGGCCTTCTCCACCATGGTGGACATGTCGATTCAAGACCACGCCGGCGAGGCCGCGTTCACTGTCGCCAACTACAACATGCTGCTGCAGTCCGACAAGGACGCGATGACCGCGTTCCTGTTGTCGCTGGGTCGCACCGAAGGTGACTGGGACATGAACAACCGGATCGACGAGTTCGACTGGTTCTTCCTCGAGCCCTTCATGACCGGTCCGGACACAGCCAACGTGACACCCGACGACGCCGGCGCCATCATCGACGTCGACCAAGACGGTGACATCGACATGGCCGACATGGCGGTCTTCCAGCGCGCCTACACGTTCTAGGAACGCGGACGCAAAGCGAGCGAGCCCCCGGCGCCGATGGTGCCGGGGGCTCGCTCCGTTTGGTCAGCGCTCGAGGAGAATGAGGCCTTCGCCATCCCCGAGGTCTGCTTGCTGCTCGTGACCGTCCGGCCAAGTGACCAGCAGCTTGCGCGCGGTGGCGCCGCCGGTCAGTGTGAAGTGAGCGGCGGTTCCGCCCGCGCTCTGAAAGCCCATTCCGGGTTGTACCCAGCTTGTGCGGCGGACTTCGGAGGGCTCGCCACCGAACAGCTCGATGAGCTCGATGCGCGCGCCGATACCGTGCGTGTCGCCGGCGCCGTCGTGTTGCAACGCGACGCGGATCCAGTGGCTGTCGGGGGTTGCTGCAAGGCCTTCGTAGATGCGCAGCGGGCCGCGCCACTCTTTGGCTAGAAGCTCGAGGTCGCCGTCGCCGTCGAGGTCGGCGGTCGCGCCGCCGCGATCGATGTGGGGGACCTCGAGCCAAGGGCCAGCCCGGTCGCTTGCGACGGCTTCGAAGCGGCGCTCTTCACGCTCAAAGAGCAGTGCAGGTTGCGCCGCCGCCGAGCCCAGCTTCGTGGCGATTCGGTCGGGGTAGACATGTCCGTTGAAGACTGCGAGGTCGTCGTCGCCGTCGAGGTCGAAGTCGCCAAACAAGCTGGCCCAGCCGACCTGCACTTGGCCCGAAGCGGTCAGGCCCATGGCGGCGGTGCGGTCGCGCCAGCCACGACCTTGTCGCGACACGAACAGCGTGTTTGTGTCGGCGGCGAAGTTGGTGGTGAAGAGGTCGGGCTCGCCGTCTTGATTCAAGTCGGCGGCGGCGATGCCCATGGTTGCTTGCTGGCGTCCGTCGCCGTTGGTGGCGAGGCCCTTGGCGAGGCCGTGCTCTTCGAAGCGCAGCTTGCCGGTGTTGATCAACAGGAAGTTCGCCATCGAGTCGTTGCCGACAAACAGGTCGAGTGCTCCGTCGCCGTTGAAGTCGAGCGGCAAGACGCCCAACCCGAAGGACGGCGTGGTGATGCCGAGCCCCGACCGAAACGTCTTGTCCTTGAAGTGGCCGTCACCAAGGTTTTCGAACAGCTTGTCGGCGGCTGGCGTGAGGCCGAGCGGGCCGGCGAAGATGCGCTCGCCTTGGAATTCGATGTCGGGCGGCAAGGCGGCCAGGTCGAGCTGTAGGTAGTTAACGAGGTAGATGTCGAGGTCGCCATCGCCGTCGAGATCCGCAAGTGCGGAGGCCATGCCCCAAGCCTCGTCGTCAAGGCCCGCAGCCTTGGCGCCTTCTTCAAGGCGCTGGCCCGCTTGGTTGAAGAACACGGCATTCGGGCCGTGCGCGGCGACGAAGGCGTCGTCGAAGCCATTGCTGTCGAGGTCGCCGACCGAGACGCCCATGGCCCAGCCGTGCCAGTTCAGGCCGGCATCGGTGGGCTCGAAGCGCAGCTTGCCCAGGTTGCGCCACAGGGACGCGCTGGGTCCCGCGCTTGGATCCGCGAGGCTCTTGCCGCCGGGAAGGAATACGTCGAGGAGTCCGTCGCGGTCGAAGTCGAGCAGCCCAAAGCCGCCGCCCTTGACTTCGAGGATCGCGCGCAGCGGTGTGTTGCGTGCCCATGTTGAACGCGGCAAACCGCTGGTTGCGCTTGCGTCGCGAAACAGCACGCCTGGCGCCGAAGCTTGCGGGGGAGTTGCCTCGTGCGCGCCGCAGCTGGTCACGAGGAGGGTGAGCGATAAGGACTTGATGTACCAGCTCATTGGCCGGCTCCCGTGGCCATGGGCGTCTGGCCGTCGGCCTTTGGGGTACGCCGCTCGTACTCGGCCTTCGCCTTCGCGGCGAGCTCGGTGTCGCCGGCGTCGGTGGCGACGGTGAACAGCTTGAACCAGACAGCGGGGCGTTCGGGGTCGAGGCGCAGCGCGGCTTCGAGGTGCTGACGCGCGGCCGCATCGTCGTCGACTGCCAGGTCGAGGTCGGCCAGCCGTGCGTGCGCCTTCGCCACGTCGCCGCCGGCCGCGAGCTCGCCCTTGGCGATGCGCAGCTCGAAGATCTCGAGCGCGCGCTGCAGCTCGACACGTGCGGCGTCGAGCTCGCCCAGCTCAAGCGCAATCGCGCCCAGCCCGAATTGCGAGTCGCCCTCGTCGGTCACGGCAAGATGCCGGCGGAAGTCGGCGCGCGCGGCCTCGAAGTCTCCCAGCCAATACTCGCACCAAGCCAAGTAGTAGGGCACAGCTTGCTTGCCCGCGAAGTCGGCGGTTGCCGTGTCGGCTTGCTCGAAGTGCGGCCGCGCCTCGGCGTAGCGCTTGGCTTTGTGCAGCCCGAGCGCCAGCAGGAACTCGGCGCGTGGGTGGTGGGGGTGTTCGGCGAGGACGGCTTCGGCCTGCGTACGGCAGGCCTTGAAGTCGCCGCGGCCGAGCGCCTCGAACGCGACGCCGAGACGCTCGTCTTTGGGCGCGAGGGCCTCGTTGACGGGCCTCTGCGTGGCGGCTTCAGTTGGCTGCGGTGGCAGAGGCTTCTCGGTTTTGTCAGCGCAGGACATCACGCTGATGGCCAGGATGGCAAGCAGGCTTGGCGTCGAGTATTTGGGCATGTGTGTAGGTTAGCTTCGCGGCTCTTCGAGCGCGCGGCGGAAGCGCAGGACGATGTCACCGGCGGGCTCGATTACGTGGATGCCGGCGACGCTCTTGCCGGCTTGAAAGACGTCTTTGTAACCGAGGCCTTCGCGTGAGCTGCGCTTCAACTTGCGCAGCGAAGTGAGGGCGAGGTAGCCGCGCGCCCAGCGCTTGAAGCGCGGGCTGCGCAGCATCCACGAGAGCAGCTTGCCGGGTTCGCCGGGCGTGCCGGCGGCGGCGCGCCACTCATCGGGACGGATGATCGCGACGGGCACGCCGGAGAGGCGGCGGGTCAGCGCGATGTCGTCCTCGCCAGCGGCGACGATCGCTTGGCGGTAGTCGTCGTGCACGGCGCACTCGGGCGTGGCGATGAAGCGCGTGCCCATCTGAATCCCGGCATAACCGATGTCGAGCGCGGCGAGCAGGTCGCTTGGTGTCGCGAGCCCGCCCGCGGCGAGGACGGGCAAGCCAAGCGGCCGCAGCTCGTCGAACAAGGCCTGCATCGAGCGCGAGCCCGCGTGGCCGCCGGCGCGCTCGTTGACAGCGATCAAGCCATCCACGCCTTCATCGGCCGCCTTCTTCGCGAAGCGCAGCTCGGTGACGTCGTGCCAGACCACGCCGCCAACGTCATGCACGCGCCGCACGACTTCGCGCGGGTTGCCAAGCGCGGTGACAAAGAAGCGCACGCCCGCCTCGAGCGCTTCGTCGATCCAGGCCGCCATGCGGCGCTCGTACGTCTTTGACGAGGCCTCGACGATCGCGTTGAAGCCGATCGGTTTGTCGGTCAAGTCGCGTACGCGTTTCAGGCCTTCGGTGAGGCTGCCCGCGTGCACGTAAGAGAAGCTGATCGGCTGCACGATGCCAAGGCCGCCGGCCTCGCTGACGGCAGCGACGAGCTCGGGATTGCCGCACGGGTACATCGCGCCGAGGGTCAGCGGCAGCTCGACGCGCGCGGCTTCGGTGAAGGCAGTGGGGTGCGGTGTGCTCATTTGGATTTCGGTCCCAGGGTCCACTGGGCGGTTACGATGGCGACGACATCGCCTTCGCTGTCGATCAGCTGGGTCTCGGTCGTGAACGGGCCCTCGAAATCGGCGGGCGGCGGTGTGAAGTCGGCGGACCCGACAAGCGTTCCGCGGGCCTTTTTTACGTAGCGCATCGAGAGTTCTGTGACGATGCCGCGCCGGTCTCGGGGCAACGCCGCCAGCAGGGCAATCCCGCCCGTGACTTCGCCAAGGTTGATCAGAGCCACGGCGTGAATCGAGCGCAAGTGGTTGCGGACGGCGGCGCGGTCGCGCATCTCGACGCGCGCGTGGCCGGGGCTGAGTTCGCGTACCTGCGGACGGATACTGCCCGTGTAGCGCGCTTTTCGACCTAAGAGTTTGCTGAACAACCAGGTGCCGCAGGGGCGGCCTTTAAGTCGCTGCCACGAACTGAGTAGATCGTTGGATTCGGGCATGAGGCGGGGTCTCGGTTAGGTGTTCGCTATTGTCGCGTCGGTGGGAGGGGATGCTCGATCGCAAGAAGGGTATCAAGCGTAAGGGGGCAAGCGCCGATTGCGCGCTTGAGCGAGCGCTTTGTGCTCGCTAGTTTCGCCCTAGCGCGTTGCGCAAATCCCCATGCGATTCATCCTTCATTTCATCACACTCGCTGCCCTCTGGTGGCTGCTGTCGGGCCAGACCGCTCCGTTCCTTTTGGAGTGTGGAGTCGTGGTCTGCCTTCTTGTCGCTTGGATCTCAAGCCGCATGCGCCTCCTCGACGAGGAGAGCCAGCCGTTCAAGATGCTGCCGCGGGTCGTTCTCTATGCGCCGTGGCTGTTCTGGCAGGTCGTCCTGTCGAACTGGGACGTCGTCAAGCGCGTCTGGACGCCTGGCCTTGGGATTGCCCCTGAGGTGATCAAGGTGCCGTGCGAACTCAAGACGGCTTTCGGGCGCGTGACCTACGCGAACTCGATCACCCTGACGCCCGGCACGGTCACGATCGAAGCCGGCGACGGGGAGTTCTTGGTTCACGCTCTGCACGACGAGGCCGCAGCCGGTCTTGAAAACGGCGAGATGCACAAGCGCGTCCAGCGCGTGGAGGGCTCGTGATGGAGTCCTTCTATGTGATCATCATGGTCGTGCTTCTGATCAGCATCTTGATGACGCTGATCCGCGCGATTTTGGGGCCGACCAGCTTCGACCGCATCCTGTCCGTGAACGCCGTAGGCACGACGACGGTGGTCGGTGTCGCGGTGATGGGTTTCCTTAAAGGACGGCCCGACTTCCTCGACCTTGCGCTTGTCTACGCGATGGTGAACTTCGTGGCCACGATCGCGATCCTGCGCTTCGTTGAGAAGAGGGACCTCGGCTGATGGCTTGGAACGACATTGTGACGATCGTCTTCCTGTCGTTGGGCGCCTTCTTGGCGCTGACGGGGAGCCTGGGCATGCTGCGCATGCCGGACTTTTATTCGCGCCTGCACCCCGCGGGCAAGAACGACTCGCTCGGGCAGCTGTTGGTCCTTGTCGGCCTGTGTTTTCAGGTCGAGCATTGGAGCCACGGCGGTTGGCTCGTTGCGTCAAAGCTGGTGTTGATCTCGATCTTCTTGATCGTGACCGCCCCGACGGCCACGCATGCGATCACGAAGGCGGCGTGGCTCGAAGGGTTGCGTCCATGGCGTCGCGCGGGCGATCCTCAAGGCGACTTCGGCGGCAACGTCGAGGCGAAGGAGGACAGCGATGTTTGACACTCTGCTTGTTGACATCTCGCTACTGACTTTGGCGGTCATCATTGCGGTGGCGATCGTGCAAGTGCGCAGCCTTCTGTGCGCGATCATGCTGTCGGGCATCTACAGCCTGTTGATGGCGATGATCTGGCAAAACATGAATGCCGTCGATGTGGCGTTCACCGAGGCATCGGTGGGCGCGGGCATCTCGACGGTGCTCCTGTTGGGCACTCTTTTGCACACCAAGCGTCAGACGAAACAGCTTCCAACGGTCAATTGGGGCGCTCTCACGGTCGTTACGGTGACGGGCGCGTTCTTGATTTACGGCACGCTGGACATGCCCGACATGGGCGACCCGAACGCGCCGATCCACACTGGACGCGTTGTGCAACAGCTTGGGCAGCGCGTGGGCAAAGTCGACCGCGAGGGGATCCATCACCCGTGGAAGTACAGCTCGATGGCCGAGCAGTCGGTGTTCCACGAAGACGACGAGCACCCATGGGCCGAGCTCTACGCCGAAGAATACGGCACGGCCGAGCCCGAGCACGGCGGCGAAGAACACGGTGGCGCGCACGCGCATCCGACGGACGATTTCATGGGTCACTCGCCCAACACAGTGACCAGCCTCCTGGCTGCCTACCGCGGTTACGACACGATGTACGAGACGGCGGTCATCTTCACGGCTGGCATGTCGCTGATCCTGCTTCTGCGGCGCCGCCGCGAGGAGGGCACGGCATGAACAATCAACCCGTTCTGCGCGTCATCACCAAGTTGCTCGTGCCCTGCATGCTGGTCATGGGTGGGTACGTGATCACGCACGGCGAGATTGGCCCCGGCGGCGGCTTTCAAGGCGGCGTGATCTTGGCGGCCGGTTTCATCCTGTACGGCATCGTCTTTGGCAAGGAAGAGCTGCACCGCGTGGTGCCGCGCCGCGTGACCGATGGTCTCGCGACGGCCGGAGTGCTCCTGTACGCGGGCACCGGCGTCTGGTGCATGCTGCGCGGCGGCCGCTTCCTCGACTACGGGGTTCTGCCTGGCGTGGACACCGGCGCCGCGGAGGCGCTCGGCATGACGCTGGTTGAGTACGGCGTCGGCCTGACCGTCTGCACAGTGATGATCACGATCTACGACATGATCTCAGAAGGAGTCGAGGCATGAGTGTGCTGCTCTCCTTCGCGGGGACCTACAACTACGCGATCTACATCATCTTGATGATGATTGGTTTCTACGGCGTGATCGCGAAGAAGAACCTGATCAAGCAGGCGCTGGGTCTGGGCTTGTTCTCGACCGGGCTGTTCCTGTTCTACATCTCGATGGGGGTGTTCGATGGCGGCACCGCGCCGGTCTGGCGCGCCGTCCACGAGGGCGGCCATGCGCTTAAGGATGCAGGCCCCTATGACAACCCTCTGACGCACGTCTTGATCCTGACGGCGATCGTGGTATCGGTCAGCACCCTAGCCGTGGCGCTCGCGATCATCGTGAACATTCAGCGCGCGTACGGGACGATCGAAGAGGACGAGATCCGCGCGATTGAAGCTGGGCTGCACCCCGAGGAGGAGGTCGCTTGAGCTTCATCGACTACAACCTCCCCGTCCTGATCGTGATCGTCCCGCTGCTAGGCGGGCTGCTCTCGGTCTTGTGGGGCACGCTGTTCGGCCCGCGCCGCGACCTGTCTTGGGGCTGGGCCATGCTCGTCGCGGCGGCCGAGCTCGCCTTGGTGTTGAAGATGGTCGGTACCGTGGTGGACTCCGCCACGGGGTCCGTCGTCTACAACATGGGCTCGTGGCCCGGGCCTTGGGGCATCGAGTACCGCGTCGACTACCTGAACGCGTTTGTGCTGCTTGTGGTCGCCGGCATCGGCGCCGCGACGATCCTGTTCGCGCGGCACAGCGTGCATGATGAGATCCCGCACGACCGCAGCCACGTCTTCTACGGCGTCTGGCTGTTGTGCCTGACGGGCCTGGTTGGGATCACGATCACCGGCGACACCTTTAACGTGTACGTCCTTCTCGAGATCACTTCGCTGACGTCCTACGCGTTGATCGCGATGGGCAAGGACCGCGATCGGCGCGCGCTCTTGGCGGCCCTGCGCTACTTGATCCTTGGCTCGATCGGGGCCAGCTTCATCCTGCTTGGCATCGGCTACCTGTTGATGCTGACCGGCACGTTGAACATGGAGGACATGCACAACACGCTGATCGCGATCCCTGACCTTGCGACCAACCGCACGGTGCTTGTCGCGTTTGCGTTCCTGCTTGTTGGCTTGTCTTTGAAGAGCGCGCTCTTCCCGCTGCACATGTGGCTGCCGGGCGCGTACACCTACGCACCTTCGGCGATCAGCGCCTTCCTTGCGTCGACCGCGACGAAGGTGGGCATCTACATGGCCTTTCGGTTCATGTACACGATCTTCGGGCGGCACTACTCGATCGAGGTCCTGCCGGGGCACTTGGTCTTGTTGGCCTGCGCGGCGGCGGCGATCATCGTCCCGAACCTGAGCGCCATCCGGCAGACCGAAGTGAAGCGCCTCTTGGCGTTCTCAAGCGCGGGCCAGATCGGCTACATGGTGATGGGCTTTGCCCTCGCGAACGAAGACGGGATGACCGGCTCGATCGTGCACCTGTTCAATCACGCCGCGATGAAGGGCGGCATGTTCCTCGCCATCGGCGCGGTGATCTACCGCGTGGGGAGTGCCCACATCACCGACCTGAACGGACTCGGCAAGCGGATGCCGTGGACGATGGGCGCCTTCAGCATTGGTGGGCTCGGGCTTGCCGGTTTCCCGCTGACGGCTGGCTTCATCAGCAAGTGGTACTTGATCAAGGGCTGCCTGACGGCGGGCTATTGGTACTTGGCCGTGCTGGTGCTGTTCGCCTCCCTCTTGGCCGTGATCTACGTCTGGAAGATGCTCGAGCGCATCTGGTTTACGGAGCCCGATGAGTCGACCGCACATATCAAGGAAGCCCCGCCCACGATGCTGATCGCGACTTGGGGATTGATTCTGACGAGCCTGTACTTCGGCGTGCATGCGGAGTTCACCGTGGGCATGGCGCAGAAAGCGGCCGCGTTCCTGTTGGAGGTGACGCCGTGATGGGCGTCGAGCTGACACCGCTGCTTGCCATGGCGATTCCGGCTGCGGGCGCTGTGGCGATTGCGCTGCTCGGCCGCTGGCCGAACTTGCGCGAGGCGGCGACTCTGACGACAGCGGGACTGCTTCTGGCAGTCGTGCTTGGCCTTGCGAATCAAGAGTTGGCGCGCGGCGCCGCGGGTGGCAACTTCGGGCCGGCGTTCTCGCTGGGTGAGATGATCCCGGGGATGGCGCTCGAGTTTCGCGTCGAAGCGCTGGGCGTGATCTACGCACTGGTGGCGTCGGGGTTGTGGCTCTTGAACTCGGTCTATTCGATCGGGTACATGCGCGCGCACCACGAAGAGAATCAGACGCGCTTCTACATGTGCTTTGGGCTGGCGATGGCCAGTGTCATGGGCATTGCGTTTGCCTCGAACATGTTCACGCTGTTTGTGTTCTACGAAGCGCTGACGATGACGACCTACCCGCTGGTCGCCCATGCGGGCACGCCGACGGCGCTGCGCGGCGCGCGGACGTACTTGGGTGTCTTGGTGACGACTTCGATCTGCTTCCTGCTTTTGGGCACGTCGCTGACTTGGTACCTGACCGGGAACTTGGACTTCTCGGTGGAGGGCGTGTTTGCAGCGGGAGTCGAGACGAACTCGATCTCGAGCGGCATGGTCGCGCTTCTGTACGGCTTGTTTGTCTACGGCATCGGCAAAGCCGCCGTGATGCCTGCGCACCGCTGGCTGCCGGCCGCGATGGTCGCGCCGACGCCTGTCAGCGCCTTCTTGCACGCAGTTGCGGTGGTGAAGGCGGGTGTGTTCTCGGTGCTCAAAATCACCGTCTACCTGTTTGGGCTCGACACGCTGAAGGGCGTGGGCGGGACGGACTTCTTCATCTACGCGGCCTGCTTCACGATCATCGCCGGCTCGGGTGTGGCGATGTTCCAGGACAACCTGAAGCGGCGGCTGGCGTATTCCACGATCAGCCAGCTGGCGTACATCGTGCTGGGTGCGGCGCTCTTGACCCCGAGCGGGATCGAGGGCGCGGGTCTGCACATCGTGATGCACGCCTGGGGCAAGATCACGTTGTTCTTCTGCGCGGGCGCGGTCATGGTGGCGGCACACAAGACCGACATCAGCCAGATGAAAGGGCTGGGCCGGAAGATGCCATTCACCTTCGGAGCGTTTGCGATCGCCAGCATCTCGATCATCGGCCTGCCTCCGATGGGCGGTAGCTGGAGCAAGTGGTACTTGATGATGGGCTCGCTCGAAGCGGACAAGTCCTGGATCGTGTGGGTGCTTGTGGTGAGCTCGCTGATGAACATCGCGTACTTGCTTCCCGTTGCGACGAACGCGTTCTTCCTGAGCCCCGACGAGAAGCCCTCGCCTGATGTACATGGCGATCACGGTCACGACGATCACGGCACGGTTGCGCACAGCGCAAGCGGCATTCAAGAGGCGCCCTTGCTGTGCGTCATTCCTCTGTGCCTGACCGCGCTCGGCTCCTTCCTTCTGTTCCTGTACCCGGGACCGATTCTGACCCTCTGCCAGATGATTGGATCATGAGTGGCGATCACGGACATGGCGGCCCGCCTCCCGGTGAGGCCCCGCGCTGGCTGGACCATCCCGCCAACTTGAAGAAGCTCACGCGGGTCTTCTTCGGCTTCGCTGCGCTTGTTTTCCTTGCCGATGTGGTGTTCTTCTTTGCCCACAAGCACCACGCATTTGGTGGTGAGCACGGGGAGCCGGAAGGCTTGCAGGTTGTCGAGGGTTGGTTTGGCTTCTACTCGATCTTTGGATTCGCGGGCATCGTGCTTCTTGTCGTGGGCGCGGTCGGGCTGCGCAAGCTCGTGATGCAACCCGAGGACTTCTACTCGCGGGACTACCCCGAAACCCAGGACGGAGACAAGGACGAAGACGGAGGCGCGCACCATGGGTAGCATGCATCCGGTCCTTCCGCTTCTGTTAGGCAGCCTCTTGCTGCCTTTCCTGCCGAAGCGCCTACGTGGCGTCCTTTTGGTGGTTTTGCCCTTGTTCGGGCTCTACAACCTGTTGGGTTTTCATCCCGGCGAGACGGCCACCTTCGCCTTTGCGGGATTTGATCTCAAAGTGCTGCGCGTGGACAAGCTCGCGCTCTTGTTCGGGTACCTGTTCCACATTGCGGCACTGATCTGCGGCGTGTACTCGCTGCACGTGAATAGCAAGCTCGAGCATCTAACGGGCATGGCCTATGCCGCGAGCGCGGTGGGCGCGGTCTTCGCGGGCGACCTGTTGACCCTGTTCATCTTCTGGGAGCTGCTGGCTGTCACCAGCGTCTTTCAGATCTGGGCCGCCGGTGGCACCGAGAGCCGCCACGCGGGTCTGCGCTATCTGCTGTCGCATATCACCTCGGGCCTCTTGCTGTTGATCGGCACCGTGCTGATTTACCACGAGACTGGCTCGATGGATTTCGGGGCAATGTCGCTCGACTCGACGGCGACCTGGCTGATCTTCTTGGCCTTCGGCATCAAGGTGGTCTTCCCGATCGCGCACACCTGGCTGATCGACGCCTACCCGGCCGCGACGCCGACCGGCACCGTGATCCTGTCTGCGTTCACGACGAAGACTGCGGTCTACTGCCTTGCGCGCGGCTTTGCCGGCACCGAGCTGTTGATCTACATCGGTGCCGTGATGTGCCTGTTCCCGATCTTCTACGCGGTGGTCGAGAACGACCTGCGCCGCGTGCTGTCGTACTCGATGGTCAACCAGATCGGCTTCATGGTCGTCGGCATCGGCATCGGGACGCCGCTCGCGTTGAACGGCGCTGTGGCGCACGCCTTTGCGGACGTGATCTTCAAGGGCCTCCTGTTCATGGCGATGGGCGCCGTCTACCTGCGCGTCGGCACGACCAAGGGCACCGAGCTTGGTGGCCTGTACAAGTCGATGCCATGGACGACCGGGTTCTGTCTGATTGGCGCAGCGTCGATCAGTGCGATGCCGCTGTTTAGCGCTTTCGTGACGAAGTCGATGATCATGGCGGGGGCTGTGCATCAGAACCTGACGTGGCTGTGGTTCATCCTGCTGTTTGCCTCGGCTGGCGTGTTGGAGCACGCGGGCATCAAGATCCCGTACTTTGCGTTCTTCGCGCACGACTCGGGCAAGCGTCCGAAAGAGGCGCCGCTGAACATGCGCATCGCGATGGGCATCTCGTCCGTGCTGTGCATCTTGATCGGCTGCTTCCCGGCGAAGTTCTACCAGCTGCTTCCGTACACGACCGACTACCACGCCTACTCGGTGACGCACGTGATCACGCAGCTTCAGCTGCTTGTGTTCGCTGCCGCCGCCGTCTTCGGCCTGATGCTTCTGAAGAAGTACCCGGCCGAGGTCCCCAGCGTCAACGTCGACGCCGATGTGATCTGGCGCAAGGGTCTCGTTGGCATCTGGCGCCGTGTGATCGGACCGATGTTCCAAACGGCCTCGAACGTCGAAGAGAAGTTCCTAGGTGGCGTGCCGCGTTGGGCCGCGCATACCTTCGGCCACCGCCTGCCACGCCTCGCCATCTTCAACGAGTGGGCCGGCGGCATGGTCGTCGTGCTGATCACATTGATGTTGGGCGCGTACCTGGGCCTGGTGCTGTTTAGCTAGACGTTAGGGCCTGCTCTCGTTAGCGCGCGCCTGCCAAGTACGTGGCGGCGGCGCCGGCGGGCGGGTTTTGGAAGAGGGCCTCGGCTTCGCCGCTGGCTTGGCAGATACCGCGGCCGTCTTCGAACGAGAAGACCGCGAGGTCATCGGCTAGGCGGCGGGCTTGGGCGAGGTCGTGGGTGACGATGGCGATCGCAAGGCGCTGGTGGCTGAGCTCGCTGATCAGCTCTTCGATGACACCCGATGCGATCGGGTCGAGCGCGCTGGTGGGCTCGTCGAACAGGAGCGCCTCGGGCTCGAGGGCGAGCGCGCGCGCGATGCACAGGCGCTGCTGTTGACCACCCGACAGGCTTGTTGCCGGCGAGCGCAGGCGGTCCTTGACCTCGTCCCACAGGCCCACTCGGGAGAGGCTGGTCTGTGTGACCTCTTGCAGCTTTGCCTTGTCGCGCGTGCCGTGCTCGCGCAGGGCCAGTTGGATGTTGCGTTCGATCGACTGGGGGAACGGGTTCGGCCGCTGGAAGATCATGCCGATGCGCTGGCGCAGTCCGGGAGGCGCCTCCTTGGGCGCGAGCACATCGACGTCGTCGAGCCAGACGCTGCCGGTGACCGTCGCTGTGGGGATGAGGTCGGTCAGGCGGTTTAGGCTGTTGAGGAAGCTGGACTTTCCGCATCCAGACGGCCCGACGATCGCGGTCACGCGGCAGCAGGTGAGCTTGAGGGTGATGTTCTCTGCGACGGGCTGGCCGCCATACGCGACGGTGACGTTTTCTGCGCGGATCATGTGGCGAGCCTCTTGGTGAAGCGCTTGGCGGCGAGGCGTACGAGGCCGTTGAGGACAAACAGCATAAGGACGAGGACAAGCGCACTTGCGTACGCGCGCCCGTTGCCTCCGGGGATGTTCATGGCAAGGTCATAGATGTGAACGGAGAGGGCGCGACCCGAGTCGAGCAAGTCGTGCGGTGTTCGTGTGACGTAACCCGAGGTGAAGATCAGCGCGGCGGTCTCGGAGAGCGCGCGGCCGATGCCAAGCACGAGGCCCACGGCGACGCCGGGTGCGGCGGCGGGCAACAGCACGTGGGTGAGGGTTGTGGCGCGCGAGAGGCCGAGCGCCGAGGCTGCGAGTTTTTGCTCTGCGGGGACGCTGCGCAGCGCCTCTTCGATCGTGCGGATCAGGATCGGAAGGATCATGCAAGCAAGCGTCAGACCCCCGGACAGGATTGAGTAACCGAGCCCCAAAGTGATGCAGAAGAACGCGTTGCCAAACAGGCCAAACACGATCGACGGGACCGCGCTGAGCATGTCGAGGCTACCGCGCACAAGCCGCGCGAAGCGGGCGTTTTGTTGCGCGCCTTCGGCCAAGAGGACGGCCGAGAACAGCCCGATGGGGAGCGCGACCACGGTGGCGGTGCTCACGATCCACATCGTCGAGATCAAGAGCGAAGAGATCCCGCCCGCGCGGCCCGCGTCGCGAGGGACCGAGGTCAGGAACTCGATCGAGAGCGAGCCAATGCCACGCCACGCGAGGTCGACCACGATCCACACAAGCAGCGCGCAGACGCCCATCGAGACCGTCCACAAGAGGCCGGCAAAGAGACGCTCGGACTTCATGCGGAAGAGGCCCCGCCGCCATGGCTCGTGGCCGTCGGCGCGCCGCCGAAGAGGCTCGCGAGAACAACCAAGAGCGCGACGGCTAGCATCAAGACAAGGCCCGCGACGAACAACACCGAGCGATGTTCTTGGGTGGCGTAGCCCATCTCGAGTGCGATGTTTCCGGTAAGGGTGCGCAGCGGCTCGCGCAGCCCCGCGGGCCAGGCGACGACGTTGCCGGCGACCATGAGCACCGCCATTGTCTCACCAATCGCGCGGCCTGTGGCCAGCACGAGGCCCGCGATCACGCCCCGCCTCGCCGCGGGAAGGGCGACCCGGCGAGCACATGCGACAGGGCCGAGGCCGAGGGCTGCCGCGCCTTGCAGGAGCTCGCGCGGGACGCGCTCGAGCGCCGCCTCCGTCGACAGCGCGATCGTGGGCAGAATCATCAGGGCCAGCACAACCGACGCGGCGAGCAGCCCTTGCCCCGAGCGCTCGCCGCCTCCGATCAGAGGCACAAGCACAACAAGGCCCCAGAGGCCAAAGACGACCGACGGGATGCCCGCCAAGACCTCGACCAAAGCGCGGTGAAAGCGAGCAACGGGGCGCGGCGCGATCAGGGCGTTGAAGAGCCCGGCCCCGATGCCAAGCGGAGCGGCCATGACCAGCGCACCCAGAGTTGTCGCGAGCGTTGCGGCCGCCATCGGCAACAGCCCGAACTCGCCATCTGTCGGATGCCAACCCGCGTCTGTGAGGAATGCGGTGAAGCCCTCGGCCCGCAACGCGCCCCGCGCCTCGCCAAAGACGAAGACCAGGATCAACACGATCAGCGAGGCCGCCAGGGCCGCGCTGCTCAGCAGGACGACCGAGAGGGCCCGATCTCTTTTCGGACGCGCGTAGGGTGACACGGGGTCTTAGGGCTTCGAGATCGGGACGAAGGACTCGCGCAGGATCAGGTCGGCGTTCTTTGGGTCGTGCGCAAAGTCGATGAAGCGCTGCGCCCAATCGGTGCGGTCGCCAAACGTGACAAGGTTAAGCGGGCGGGCCATGGGGTAGCTGCCGTCAGCGACGGCCGCGGTCGTGGCGGGCACGCCGTCGAGCGCGAGCAGCTTGATTTCAATGCCGGCCTCGATATCGATCTCGGCGGTGCCAATCGACACGTAACCAATCGAACTTGTTGTGCCAGCGATGGTCTTGATCGCTTGCTCGTTTTCGCCGGCGATCACATCCGCGTGCACGTCACGGGACTCAAGACCGAAGTGCTCAAGGAAGACTGCCAAAGTGGCCCGGCCCTCGGCCTTGTTCACCACCGTGATCCTTCCGGGAGTGCCACCAAGCTCGCTCCAATCCGTGATCTTGCCCGTGTAGATGCCGCGCACCGCCTCGGCATCCAGAGACGTCAGCGGATTCGACGCGTGCACGATCAGGCCCACGCCGTCGCGCGCGATGGTCTCGGCGGCAAGGTCGGACTCGCTGGCTTTTAGCGCGCGGCTGGCCATGCCGATCTGCGCGTGCCCCGAGCGCGCATCGGCGATGCCACGGCTCGAGCCGCCCGACTGCACGTCGACGCGAATGGTGGGGTTTTGCTCTTCGAAGCGGACGCCGAGTTCCGTGGCGAGCGGTGCAACCGTGCTGGAGCCGGTAAGGATCAGGGTCTCGGTGCGGCCCGCTGCGGCATCGCCACCGCAAGCGGAAATGGCAGTCGAAGCGAGAAGCAGCAGACAGGCGAGGTGGGAGGGTGTGCTCATGGGATAGGCCCGATTAGTTGTTCGTTTTAAAAGTGAGCTCGCAGCAGCCGATGTCGAGCGTGTTGGAGTTCGCGGTTGCCGACATGATGTGGTAGCGCCGCGATTGGCCTTCGACTTCGGAGCGCACCAGGTTGGCGTCGCGCAAGACCTTGAGGTGGTGCGAGAGCAGGCTCTGCTCGATGGCGAGCTCGGTCAAGAGCTCCTTGACCGCTCGTGGGCCGACGCCGAGAAGGCGCATGACCTCGAGCCGCGTGGGGTCGGACAGCACCCGCAACTTCGCAGCGCAGGATTCAGGATCGGATGTGGGCATGCGCTCATCATCGTCAATGCATGAAGCGCCATTCAAGTACGTGGTTGCGTCAATCAAAGTTATGACCGAGCCAAAACGCGCCTCGAACGCTCTTGACGGGTCGTGGGAGGCTTGCACCAAGGGGTTCTGTGTGGTGGGATGGGAACTCGCTAGCTGACCCCAAACCTCTGAACAGCTGCTATGTCCGCGCGCAAGTTCTTCTGCACCTTTCCGCAGGCTCTGATTCAAGAGCCCATCATCAGTCACACGATCCACGCGGAATACGGCGTGATTCCGAACATTCGTGCGGCGAGCATCACCGACATGATGGCGATGGTGGCGGTTGAGATCGAGGGCGAGTCCGAGGCGATCGACCGGGCCGTTGAGTACATGCGTGGGCGCGGAGTGAAGGTCGAGGAGCTTGCCGACGGGCAGGACCACCCGCTCTCCTAGCATGCGTTCCGTTCATGCGCGTTGGTTTGCGGGGCTTGCACTTTGCGCGGCGAGCTTGGCTTGCGCTTCGATGCCCGACTTGGGCGCCGAGGGCGGTTGGGCGACGCCCACCGCCGGCGCGGTGGTCAGCGAACACCCGCTTGCAACCGAAGTGGGCATCGCGATCTTGGACGAGGGCGGCTCGGCCGTAGACGCGGCCGTAGCGACGGCCCTTGCGCTGGCTGTCGTCTATCCGCAAGCGGGCAACCTTGGCGGCGGCGGTTTCGCGATCTGGGTCTCGCACGACCCGGCAATCGAGCCACTTGCTTTGGACTTTCGCGAGTCGGCACCGGCCGCCTTAACTCCTGAGGACTTCCTGGACGTCGACGGGCACTTTGAGTCTGCCGCGTTCCTGAGCTCGCCGCTGATCGTCGGGATTCCGGGCTCGGCGGCGGGGCTCTTCGCACTGCACGAAAAGGGCGGTCGGCTTCCGTGGAGCGACGTTGTGCAGCCCGCGATCGACTTGGCCGATGATGGGTTTGCAGTCGATCCATTCCTTGCGCGTGACCTGCGCAATGAGAGCCTTCGCGAGCGTCTTGAGAAAGACCCCGCGGCGAAGGCGCGCTACTATCCGGGCGGCTATCCGCTGTTGGAGGGCGAGCTGTTTGTGCAGGCCGACTTGGGCCGCACGTTGGCGCGCTTGCGCGATCAAGGACCCAGCGGTTTCTACGAAGGAGCGGTCGGCAAGGCGCTGCTTGGCAGCCTGGACCAAGCGCACGGCGGGCGCTTCACCGCCTCGGACTTGACCGACTACAAGCCGCGCTGGTTGCCCGCATTGCGCGGCTGGTTCCGCGGCCGCGAAGTGATCACGATGCCGCCGCCGAGCTCGGGGGGCATCGTGTTGTTGCAGGTGCTGGCGATGCTGGACGGCATGCCGCTGGACGCCGAGCGCGACGCCACGCGGGCGCTTGTGCGCGCGGGGACAGGCGAGGGCCAAGTCGCCGACCCAGACGCCGCGATCAGCGCGCGCGAGCTGCACTGGTGGATCGAGGCCATGCGCCGCGCATTCGCCGATCGCGCCGAAGAGATGGGCGATCCGGACTTCTGGCCGGTGCCCGTGGACCAGCTGCTCTCTTCCGAGTGGATCGCGCAGCGCCGTGTCTCGATTGGCGAGCGCGCGGACCCGAACATCGGTCCGTGGCAGCGTCCCGTGCCCGAGTCGGGCGGCGAAACAACGCACCTCTCGGTCCTCGACAGCGACGGCAATGCGGTCAGCTTGACCACGACTCTGAACACCACGTTTGGCACAGGCATCCTGGTGCCCGGCGCGGGCTTCATCCTGAACAACGAGCTGGACGACTTTGCGATCCAAGCCGGCGTGCCGAACACGTATGGATTGATCGGTAGTCAGGCGAATGCGCTCGAGCCCGGCAAGCGTCCGCTGTCCTCGATGACTCCGACCGTGATCCGCGACGCGGGCGAGGCGGTCACCATGGTGATTGGCAGCCCGGGCGGGCCGCGCATCATCACATCGGTGCTCGAGGTGATCCTGCGCACGCTTGTGCATGGACAGAGCCTTGAGGATGCGATCGCGGCACCGCGCGTGCACCAGCAGTGGCGCCCGATCCGCACCGATCTCGAGCCGGGCTGGCAGGCGGACGCGCTCGAAGCCCTGACAGGCCGCGGCCACGAGCTTCGTCTGCGCGACTCGACCTGGGCCAGCGTCCAGGGCATCCGCACGGCGATCGGCGGCCGACCGGAAGCTGTGAGCGACCCGCGCCGCGGCGGCGTGGGCGCCGTACAGGGCGACTGAGACGCAGGGTGAGAGGTGGCCCGGCTTGTGACCAGCCGGATACGTCTGCGGCGAAGGGCTTACGCTAGGCTTGGACCTCGTCATGAAACCTCTCGCCTCGATCGCTCTTGTCGCATTGGCCCTGGCGGGTCTCTTCTTGTTCGTTCGCTCGTGGGGGCCTGGTGGCGGTGCGGTCGCGCTCTTGCCCGAGGTCGCGGTGGATACCCCTGCTGCTCAAGCGGGCGCGGACGCGGAGTTGCAGCCCGAGGTTCTAGAGGCGCAGGCCGAGGCGGAACCAACTCCTTGGCATGTGACCACTCGAGAGGATGTCGGGCGCACTGAGGTCGTGCGCCGAGTGCGCGTCAAGGCGCTGGTGCTAAGCGAGTCCTCGATCCATGGCAAGCGCTTGGGTGGGGTTCCTGTTGAGTTCGGGGTAGCCTTTCGCAATGGATGGGACCGGCCGCTCGAGGGGCAACTGGTTTTGGGCCATGGGGTCAGCGATGCCTCCGGGCACGTCGAGGTGGAGCTTGCGGTGCCAGTCGGCCTCGCTCGGCCCTACGCCCGCCTGGTCGTCTTCGGGCGGCCGAAGGGGCTTGGCTATCAGCAACGTGACGGGGCGATGCCGTTAGCCGAAGAGGGCGACGTGGACCTGGAGCTGACGGTGATTGCGAGCATGGGCGGCACGGTCTCGGGGCGCGTGGTCGATGCCGATGGTGTACCACTTGCTGTCCGCGTGAACTTGGTGAAGTCGGAGCCGGGCGAGACGCTGAATTCGCCGCTGTATCGGCGGCTGGGGGAGCCGCCCTTCGGAGCCTCGCGAGATCGCTCAAATGCCGAGGGTGAGTTCCGCTTGCACTATGGCGAGGCCGGGCGCTTCCGGGTGCTAGCGGTGGCCCGAGAGCTAGGGATGGGGCTAAGCGAAGTGCTTGAGCTCGATGCGGGGCAGTCCGTGGAGGGGCTGGTGATTCGGCTTGAGGGGCCTGGTCGTTTGGCTGGGCGAGTCGTAGATCTCGAGGGGCAGCCGGTTGCGGGGTTGGCCCTTCAGGCCCTACTGGTGGGCGCGGGCGGGGAGGAGCCGTCCGGTGGGGGCTTTCCCAGTGTGCAGGGTGAGACGGACGGCGAGGGGCGTTTCGAATTTACGGCGCTACGGGCAGGTCGCTTTGAAATGCGCGCCACACGCAGGGAGGATTCGGACCGGATTTGGGATGCGCCGGAGTACACCTGGCTTCTAGCCCCCTCGCCGGTCTCGAGCCTTGGGGGTGAGCTTGAACTCGTGTTCGGGGAGATGCAGCTGGTGCTGAAGACTCAGGACGACATGGGGCGGCTGATGCATCCAGGAGTTGGGCTCCTGGGTCGGCTCAAGAGTCGTGACGTGCGAGCATACTTGGTGCCGTGTTCGCCTGCGGGGCGCCGCGTCGCGGTGGATGCCTCCAACGTTCCGATTGGCAGGTTTAGGAAGGATCGCTCGGTGCGCTTTGCGATCCGCACCGATGGGGACTACTTGGTGGGCGTGGCCTCGCTCGAGATGGGCGTGCACGAAGAGGTGGTTCACATTGGGAGCGAGGGCATGCGCACCACCCGCACGGTCTTCTTGGGCCCTGCGGCTGAGCCGGGCACTCTGCGCATACGACTGGTCGATGGCGAGGGACGAAAGTTCGAGGGGGGCAACCGGGTGGTGGTGCAGGTGCCCCGGTCGGGGACTGCGCTGTTCACGTCGAAGTGGGCGAGCACCGAGAGCGAATACGAGGTTCAGCTTCCGGCGGGGGAGTACGACGCTTCGGCTAAGCGCCTTGAGACGCTGAATCTCCTGGACATGACTGTCGGGCCTGAGCAAGCCTCGCCAGGCATGCAGAGGGCGCAGGTGCGCAGTGGGGAGGTCACGGAGCTGACGATGGTCGTATCTGTGGCGAAAGAATAGGCTCGCTTGGTCGGCCGTATGAAGCACCAAGAGCCGGGACCGCGTTTGCGGTCCCGGCTCTTGGCTTCGGTCCTAGCTCTAGCGCAGCGCTAGAAGTCGTCGAGGCCGAGGTCCTCTTCGGGCTCGACGCCGGCGTTGTCGAGAGCGTCTTGGTAAGCCTTGAGGGCATCCGGGTTGCGCTCGAGCTTGGCGGCGCCGATCCAGTAGATCGGATCTTCCACGGCCTTGTTCCACTGGCCGAGGAAGATGCGCACAACCTTGCGGTTGAAGACCTGGGCCTGCAGCGTGGGGGTGCCGTCTTCCTCGGTGTCGTAGTTCCAGCCCATGTTGATGCCGTTCATCAGCTCCATGATGTTGCGCTGCATCAGGTCACCGGCGCGGTAGCCCGCGTTCGTGCTGAGGTCGATCTCACGCATCGAGTTGCAGATGGCGGGGAAGGCCTTGTAGCCGTATTCCAAGAGCTTCCTGTTCGCGCGGCCTTGGCGGGCACCCGCGGTCATGTCGATCGCGGTCGCCGCGAGGTCTTGGATCTCGGTCCACTCCTCGTCGGTCGTTCCAATGGCGGCGCCGAAGACGGGGATGTCGTCGTAGGTGATGGTGGAGGGGTCGTAGACCTTCTCCTCAGGCGGAGCGGCGGCTGCCTCTTCCTTCTTAGCAGCGGCGGCTTCCTCTTCAGCCTTGGCTGCAGCAGCCTCTTCGGCAGCTTTCTCCTCGGCAGCTTTCGCGGCGGCTTCTTCCTCGGCGGTGAGCTCTTCGTCCATCACCACCGGCTCGTCGATCTCGGCGTTGGCGACGGTGTCCGTCTTCTTGGCCTCGGTCTTGCCGGGGCCCATCAAGAAGTACCAAGCACCGGCGCCACCGGCGACAAGCGCGATGACGCCAATGATGCCCGCGACAGGTGCCTTCTTCTCGGGCTTCTCGCGGCGACCGCGGCGGCCACCCTCTTCACCCTCGTCAGCTGCGCCGCGCTTGCCGCGCTTCGCGCTCTTCTTGCCACCCGCCTTTTTGCGGCTGCCACCGGCAGCGGCAGCGGCCGGCTTGGCACGCTTGGCGCCGGGAGCCGCCTTGGCCTTAGGCGCAGCCTTCTTAACCGGTGTAGCCTTTTTAGCCGGTGCCGCTGGCTTTGCGGCCGCGGCGGCAGCCTCAGCTTCGGCCTTCTTCCGTGCGACGATTTTCTCCTTCATCGTCATCGGCTTCTCGGCCGGCTCTTCAGCTACTGGCTCGGGCTTCGGCTCGGGAGCTTTCGGCTTCGGCGCAGGCGGAACGGCCGCCGGCACAGGCTTCGGCGCAGGCGCTGCGCCCTTCGCAGGCGCAATCTCGACGGTGCCTCCGCACTGGCGGCACTTCGCGCGATCGTGGGTGAAGGAAGCGGGGATGTTGAACTCTGCGCTGCAGTCTTTGCAGACGCCTTTTCTGAACTCGGACATCGAAGTGTAGGGGGCGAAGTAGGGGGGATTCGGGGGGTGAGTTAGTCGTTCTTGTGGCGCTCGAGCCACGCTTTCTCTTCGGGCGTGAGCTCGATGATGTCTTCAAGGGCGTCGTGCTTTTCGGCGACTTCGAACTTGGAGCCCTTGCGGTACCACCAAGCGAACCACTGCTTGATCGAGCTCTGGCGGCGCTCTTCAGTGGTGCCCATCTGCGAGCCTACTAGCGTGAGCGGTTCGTAACCGAACCGCTGCGCCGTGATCTTGCGCAGGACGATCACGATGTTCTGCACTTTGCGCGCGTCGTCGAAGTCCTTGAGCGGGGTCTCGAAGAGTCCGGTCAAGAGCCGCGGCACGGCCGGCTTGCCGATCTCTTGCAAACGAAGCATGGCCTTGCTCATTTCCTTCGTCAGGCTGAGGTCGATGATGTTGCCGTACAGCTCGTCGATCTCGTCACGCAGCTCCTGCGGCGTGCTGTCGAGATGTTCAAGCGGCTCGGGCTCGCGCTCAAGCACAACACTGCCGTCGGACAGCGTCTTCTTCTCGTAGCCTTTCGGCTTGCGCTTGGCGGCTTTCGCGAGGTCCTTTGGATCGATGTAGCGACCCCAAGCGGCGGCCTTGTAGCGGTCGCCGTCTTGCAGCATCAGCCACTCGAACGTGCGCGACTCAGGCCCGCCCGCTGTGGGCGTGCACTCGAGGCGCAGAGTGATGTCGCCCGCGTTCTCCTGCACGACGTGGCCATCGAACGGCTTCCAGTTCGCGATCGCATCCTCGGATGCCGCGTCGAGCATCTCGTCCACGAAGGCCTCGAGTTGGGCGCTGCGAGCGAAGCCCTCGAGCTCGGCCCACTTGGGATCGCCCTCGGCCATCCGCGCGGTGTAGACGCGCTCGCCCTCAATGCGCGCGAGCAGCGTTGTGCGGTTTCCGGTCGCGGCGGCGGCATGCAGCTTCGCCGCAGCTTGCACCGAGACGGCGTCCCAGCCGTTCGAGGTGTCCCTCTGGGTCTTCTGCGTCGTCGGCGGCGTGATCGCCACGGGGTCCGGCTTGTTGTTGTTGATGACCGCGAACAGGACCGCGCCGGCAACAACAATCAGTCCGCCGACGATGAAGGGGGTCGGGTTCATGCCACTCGAGCTGGCGGCTCGGCCAACCGGACGCGCGCCGTACACGCGGCCGCATTCGCCGCAGCGGACCTTCGACCCCTCCTTGCTATCAGGGAGTTGGGCGCGAGCGTGGCAGAAGGGGCATTCGATCAGCATGAGGGCGCTCTTGGGTGGGTGGTCTGCTAAGGTGGCCGCGCCGGGCCGTGGGGTCGGTGCTACCCTCCTTAAAGGGGGCGGTCACCCTAGGCCCGGGCAAGATACTTCGCCGCCCCCCGTGGCGCAAGCGAACCGGCCCCTTCCCGCGCCTCTACCGAGCATGTCCGACGCCCAGACTCAGTCCCTTTTCCGCCTTGAGGCGCCCTTCGAGCCGCTCGCCGACCAACCGGCGGCCATCGAGGCGCTGTCCGGCTGGATTACCGACAATCACCACCATCAGGCGCTCCTGGGCATTACCGGCTCGGGCAAGACGTTCACGATGGCCGCGACGATCGCCAAGCTGGGTCGGCCGGCGCTGATTTTGTCGCCGAACAAGACGCTTGCGGCGCAGCTGTACGCCGAGTTCAAGGAGCTGTTCCCGGACAATGCGGTTGAGTACTTCGTCAGCTACTACGACTACTATCAGCCCGAGGCGTACGTCGCGTCGACCGACACGTTCATCGAGAAGGACGCCTCGCGGAACGAGAACATCGAGCGCCTGCGCAACAGCGCGACGCGCAGCTTGCTGGAGCGGCGGGATGTGATCATCGTCGCCTCGGTGTCGTGCATCTACGGCCTCGGCAGCGCGAGCAACTATGCCGACATGGCGCTGTCGATCGCGGTGGGCGACACGATCGAGCGCGACGACCTTCTGCGGCGCCTCACGCAGATGCAGTACGCGCGCAACAACCTGGACTTTCGGCGTGGCACGTTCCGTGCGCGCGGTGATGTGATCGAGGTCTTCCCGGCCTACGAGCAGGACAAGGTGATCCGCATCGAGCTGTTCGGTGACGAGGTCGAGGCGATCCTCGAGGTGGACCCTTTGCGCGGCGAGATTTTGGCCGAGCCGGGGAAGGCTGTGGTCTATCCGGCGGGGCACTACGTGACGCCGAAAGAGCGTGTCGATCAGGCGGTTGTGGGGATTGAAGCCGAGCTTGAGGTGCGCCTGAAGGACCTCAAGATGAAGAGCCTGCTCTTGGAAGCACAGCGGCTCGAGCAGCGCACCCGCTACGACCTTGAGATGCTGCGCGAGACGGGCATCTGCAACGGGATCGAGAACTACTCGCGGTGGATGGACGGGCGCAAAGAAGGCGAGCCGCCGCACACGCTGCTCAACTACTTTCCCGAGGACTTCATCGTGTTCGTTGATGAGAGCCACGTGGCGGTGAGCCAAGTCGGCGCGATGTACAAGGGCGACCGCAGCCGCAAGACGAACTTGGTCGACCACGGGTTTCGTTTGCCGAGCGCGCTCGACAACCGGCCGCTGCGTTTTGAGGAGTGGGAGGGGCTCGCGCAGACGTGCGTATACGTCTCGGCGACGCCGGCGGCGTATGAGCGCGAGCACTCAAAGGGCCGCATTGCCGAGCAGATCGTGCGGCCGACGGGGCTTCTGGACCCCGCGATTGAGGTGCGCCCGGCGCGGACGCAGGTCGACGACCTTCTAGCGGAGATTCGCAAGACGACCGCCGCGGGTTGGCGCACGCTTGTGACGACGTTGACCAAGCGCTCGTCGGAAGAGCTGACGACGTACTTCAGCGAGCTGGGGGTCAACGTGCGCTACTTGCACTCGGAGATCGATGCGCTCGAGCGCTCGGCGATCCTGCGCGACCTGCGTTTGGGCGAGTTCGACGTGCTGATCGGGATCAACTTGTTGCGTGAGGGGCTCGACCTTCCCGAGGTGGCGCTCGTCGCTGTTTTGGATGCGGATAAGGAGGGCTTTCTGCGGTCCGAGACGAGCTTGATTCAGACCTGCGGGCGCGCGGCGCGAAACGTCGAGGGGCGCGTGATTTTCTTTGCCGATCGGATCAGCAAAGCGATCGCGGCGACGGTCGCCGAGGTCAGTCGAAGGCGCGAGTTGCAAGAGGCGTACAACACGGAGCACGGGATCGTGCCGAAGACGATCATCAAGCCGATTCGCGACTCGATCGAGGCGCTGTTGGACATGGATTATGCAGCGACGCCGTCGCTGGAAGAGTATGGGCTGTCGCGCGTGGCTGAAGAGGCCGATGATTGGGATGCGGCGCGGATTCGCGGAGAGATCCAGCGCTTGAAGGCCGACATGCAGATCGCCGCCGGCGAGCTGCGATACGAGGATGCGGCGGGGATGCGCGACCGCATCCGCAAGCTCGAAGAACTGGAGCTCAGGCGCTAGGCGTGACGCCGCAAGAAGACTACGTCTGGTGGACGGACGACCTGCCCGCGAAGCCGGGGGTGTACCTGTTCCACGATGCGAAGGATCGCGTCTTGTACGTGGGCAAGGCGCGCGACTTGAAGGCACGGATTGCGTCGTATCGGCGGCCCGGTGGCGACGGGCGTTTGGGCGTGCGTTTCTTGCAGCGTGACGCCGTGCGGCTCGAGACAATTTTGACGCGTACCGAGGGCGAAGCGCTCCTCCTAGAAGACACGTTGATCAAGCAGTTCAAGCCGCTGCATAACGTGCGGCTGAAGGACGACAAGTCGTTCTTGATGCTGCGGCTGGATCTTGAGCATGCGTTTCCGCGCTTTCAGTTTGTGCGCGCGCATGCTCCGCGCGAGGGGATGGGGAAAGGGCGCTCGCGCTTGATCGGGCCGTTCGCCTCGTCACGCGCGGTGCGCAGGACTCTCTCGGACCTGCACCGCGTGGTGCCGCTGCGGGACTGCACGGACGCGATGCTGGCGAACCGCTCGCGGCCGTGCTTGAAGCATCAGATCGAGCTGTGCAGCGCGCCTTGCGTGGGGCTGATCGACGAGACTGCGTACGCGGGGCTAGTCGAACGCGCCGTGAACATCTTGACGGGTGACACGCGTAAGTTGGAGTCCGATCTGGATGAGCGCATGCGCGCCGCGGCGGGCGAGCTTGAGTTCGAGCGCGCCGCGCACTGGCGCGATCGGCTGGCGGCGCTTCGGCGCACTGTCGAAGGGCAGGGCGTGACGCCGAAAGACAAGGTCGATCGGGATGTGATTGGCTTGGCGCGCGAGGGCGATGTGGCTGTCGTGCACCGGCTCGCATTCCGTGGAGGTCGGCTGGCCGAGAGCAAGTCGCGGCTGTTCCAAAGCCAGCTGCCGGACGAGGAGCTTCTGCACGTGGTTTTGACGGCGCTCTTTGGTCCCGGCATGGCCAAGAAGGAGTCGCTCAAGCGGCTGGTCGGGGCAACCGAGATCCTGGTGCCGTGCCTGCCGGAAGAGCACGAGTGGTTGGGCGAGATTCTTGGTGCGAGGGTCGTGGTGCCGCGCGCGGGTGACAAGCGCCGCATGCTGGACATGGCGACCGAGAACGCGTTTGCCGAGCTCGAGCGGCGCAGTAAGCGCGGCGAAGAGAGCGCGCGGTTGCTGGTCGAGGTGACGGCTCTCTTGGGGTTGGCGGCGCCGCCTGAGATCATCGACTGCTTTGACATTTCGAACCTGCAGGCGAGTGCGGTGGTGGCCTCACGCGTGCGCTTTCGGGGTGGTCGCAAGGACCGCGCGGGTTATCGGCACTTCAAGATCAAGACGGTCGAGGGGCAGGACGACTTTGCGTCGATGCGCGAGGTCGTGGGGCGCAGCCTGAAGCGTGGGATGGCGGATGGGGATCTCCCCGATTTGATCGTGATCGACGGGGGCCCGCAGCAGCTGCGTTGTGCGCTTGAGGCGCGCGACGAGGCGGGGGCCTGGAGCGTCGAGGTGATCTCGCTGGCGAAGGCGCGCAGCGAGGGCCGCCGCGGTGGACGCGGGCAGGTCAAAGAAGCCAGCGAAGAGCGCATCTTCCTCACGCCGGACAGCGAGCCAATCGAGCTGGCGCCGCGCAGTGCGGTGCGCTATCTGTTCGAGCGCATTCGCGACGAGGCGCACCGCTTTGCGATCCAGTTTCACCGCAAGGTGCGTGGGCGGATCACGTCGAAGCTGGACTCGATTCCAGGGATCGGGGCAGTCCGACGCAAGCGGCTGCTCAAGACGTTTGGCAGCGTGGCCGGCGTGGCGAATGCGAGTGTGGAAGAGCTCGCGGCGCTCGACGGATTTACGCCGGCGCTGGCGAAGACGATCAGCGAAGCACTTGCCCAGAAGTGATGTCGTAGCGCGGCGTCAGGGTGCCATCGCCTGGGTCATCGGGGTCGTGAATCCACGCTTGCAGCCACAGGCCCTCGTAGGCTTCGGGCTGAAAACCAAGAAGCTCGCCTAGCTCGTAGGCTAGGCGTCCGGCCGCATCGAGCTGACCGCTGACAAGCGGTTTCTCTTGCGTCGCATCGGCGAGGACCAACTCCACATTCGCATGTGCGGGCCCGGCCAACTCGACTTGGCGAGAGCCGTCGCCCTCATCCAGGGTCAGGAGCAAGCCGGTCTCGATGATGTTCGTTTCGGCCGACATCTCGGGGTCCAAAAGAACCTGCAGAATCCCGCTAGGCCAGAGTACATCGATCCGCGTGACAGTCTCGTCCCTCCCAATCCCAAAGTGTTGGATGGGGCTGTTCGTGTTGCCGAAGCCATGGCCTGCGCGCACGTATCTGTGGATCACGTTGCCAAGCTCGGTCGTTGCCGCCAAGTGGGCGCCGATCGCGCTGCAGTTCGAGAGCACGCCCTCGAGCCCGATTGCCAGCCACCGGGAGTCGTTGCCATCGTTGAGCCACACCGCGTTGCCTTGCAGCGTGCTGGGGTCGTCCTGGGGGCCGCCGTTGCTAGCGTAAATGTCGACATCACCGTCTTGGTCGAGATCGCCAATCGCCATACCATGGCCACGGGTGGGGCCGAAGCTGGTCAAGCCAGACGAATCGGAGATGTCGAGGAAACCAAGGTTCTCAAAGTCGGCCTTGTAGACGAAGTCGAGACCGAGATCTGCAGGAGAGCCCGTGCCGATCAGCACCTCGGGAAACCCATCACCGTCAAGGTCGGCCGTGTTATGCCCCATCGCCGTAGTCGCTTGCATCTCGGCGGCCCCCGTCACGTCTGCAAACGTAAGGTCACCATTGTTGAGGTACAGCCTGCTAGGTTGGCCTTGACCCGATTGGTTGTACTTGGGGATGAATAGGTCCAGCCAACCATCGCCATTGAAATCGTCGAGCACGGCACCGAAGTTGATGTCTTGATGCGCTACGCCGGCGCTGACAGCGATGTCCTCAAACCGACCGTCGCCCTTGTTGTGAAGGAGCTGGCTTGAGCCGATGAAGCTGCCCGCAGCGATGTCCACCCATCCGTCGTTGTCGAAATCGCCGGAGCTACAACCCATGGACATGCGCGGCGCGTCGATGCCCACAAAGCTCGCGACGTTCACGAACTGCAGGTTGCCAAGGTTGTGCAACAGAACGCTCGGGAGGTTCTGATTCGTATCGGTGACGAACAAGTCGAGCAGCCCGTCATTGTCGTGATCGAGTGCTGTGGCCGAGAAGCTCTTGGCCGCCTTGGTCACATCGCCAGCGGAGGAGCTGACATCAACGAAGCCGCCGCCTTGAGCGAGATCGTTGCGAAGAAGCTGGTTGGGCTCGGTGAACTTGAATCCGCCGTTGACGAAGAACACATCCGCGTCCGTGTCGTTGTCAAAGTCGGCTGCGATCGTTCCCCAGTGGGCTTTGTCGTTGGCATGGACACCCCATTCGGCGGTCACGTCCTCGAAGGTGTGGTCCGGCAGCTGGCGGAAGAAGGCATTGCCCATGCCCGCGTTGGCGACCGCGAGATCGAGTTGGCCGTCCTGGTCGAAGTCGACCATGGCGGCGCCGCGCCCGAAGCTGACGGACTCTCCACCAAGGAGCTCGATGGCATTTGTGAAGTGCAAGCTGTCGTCGAAGCTTGCAGGCGGTGGAGTCGCGGGGCTCGACGAGGAGCCGCCGGAGCAACCGGCGGCAACAAGGGCGAACGCGAGGGTGGGGGGGAGTTTTCGCATGATTGGTTATGAACAAACCGTCATGCGCTTGGTCTCGCACTCTATGTCGAGTGCCTTTTCCGTCTTACTGAAGCTGAACTTGAACGCCGTTCGAGAGACTCATGTTCGTCAGGCTACCAGCATCGTGGAACAAGGCCTGGGTCGCGGCGTTGAGGCCAGTCAGTGCTGGGTCGTTCGGGATCGGAAGGCTAACCGAGGACAAGCCGGCGCTGTCAAGTGTCGCGCTGCCGATGGGAATGAAGGGCGGCAGCAGAGCGAGTTCGCCAAGCCCGGGCAACGCCAAATAGAACGTCTGCACCGAGGCAAATAGGTCAACCACCTGCCCGCTCGGGCCGGTGAGGTCGAGCTCGAGCGTTCCGCCGACGAACGTTGGGGCGGTGAGTTGAATCCCGGTCTCGGTGACCTGGTGCAACTGGGACAGGGACGGGTTGATGAGGGTCTGCGTGATGCCGCTTGGCCAGTGGATTTCGAGTCGCTCGATCGTGGCGTCGGCCCCGATGCCTACGTGCTGAATCGGGCTGTCGCTGTTGCCGAATCCGGTGCCGGCGCGGCGGCGCCTGTGCACCTCGCGGCCGGCGCTGGTTGTTGCCACCAAGTGGGCGCCGACGCCTGAGCGGTTTGAGCGCACGCCTTCAAGCTCGAAGGATGCCCAATGCGAACCGTTGGGCTGCCCTTTGAGAAGGTAGTGGGTCTCGGCACTCGCAGGGTCGCCAGAAGGGCCGCCGTTGTTCACGAAGATGTCCATCATGCCGTCGCCGTCAAAGTCGCCGAAGGCCATCCCGTGGCAGCGCGTGTCCCCGCCTGACTGAATCCCGCTGGTCGTCGAGACGTTGTTCGCCGTCAGCCCTCCTTTTCCATCGGGTTGGATCAGGTACAGGAGGTCGAGGCTCTTGAACGCCGGGTTGCCGGTGCCGATGTAGAGGTCCGGGTAGCCGTCGCCGTCGATGTCGCCAGTGTTGTGCCCCATGTCGGTCTGCGCCGTCAGGTTCATTCCCAGCGAAACGTCCAGGAACGCGCTATTCCCGTCGTTGAGGAAGACTTCCGACTTGTGCGTCGCCGGAGTGAAGTTGTTGTATTTGGGCAGGAAGATGTCCAAGAAACCATCGTTGTCGAAGTCCTCAAGCTGCATGCCGAAGTTGTCCCCCGTACTCGCGACACCCATCGGCCCCGCGACATCCTTGAAGCCGCCAGTGCCTTCGTTCCTGTACAGCAGGTTGTCGTTGAACAAGCTGCCCACCGCGACGTCGGCCCATCCATCGTTGTCGAAGTCGCCCGAGCTGCAGTGCAGGAACATGTCTTGTTCAGTGATGCCCGCTCCGGTTGAGATGTTGAAGAAGACACCGCCACCTTGGTTGGCAAGCAGCAAGCACGAGGCAGTCGAGCTCGTTGTGCTGAGGAACAGGTCGAGGTCCCCGTCGTTGTCGAAGTCGGCGGTTGTAGCACCGAAGACCTGCGACATGATGCTGCCGTCGACGGACTGTGCGCTGATGTCGGTCATCAGGCCGACCGTGCTGAGATCGTTGCGCAGGAGCTGGTTGGATTCCGCGAACAGGAACCCGCCCGTGGCAACGTACACATCCTCGTCGCCGTCGTTGTCGAAGTCGGCCACGACGCCGGCCCAATGCTGACGTGCATCGGGGGTCAGCCCCCAGAGGGTCGAGCTCTCGAGGAACGCACCAGGTGCCACCTGCCGGTAATACTGGTTCGGTTGGCCAGCGTTGATCGCGACGAGGTCGAGCAAGCCGTTCTGGTCGAAGTCGGCCATGGCGGCGCCGCGGCCGAAGCTGGCGTCGGCGACACCCGATGCGGCTGCGACATCGGTGAGCTGAACTTGCGCGGAGCTGTTGGCAAGCAGCGCGCCACAGGCGACGAGGCAAGTGCCGACGGAGGGATGGAACATAGTATTGAGGAGGCGGGGGGGGGGCGGGTCCTCTAGGCTGCCCCAGTTTCGTCCTTCCGGCAAGGCCTTTAACTGGCCGCCTTGAGTGCCGAGGGGCGGCCGATGTGTCATGCATGCGTCTTCGCGGCGGAGGAGCCTCGAATCGGACTTTGGGCTCTTCAAGGAGTCGGCCTGAGAGGGGCCTTGTCAGCGTGCGGCTAGGAGTTGGGCTAGTCGCGCGGCGAGCTCTTCGCCGAGTGCGGGATTGCGCGCCGCGATGCTGCGCCCAAAGTCTTGCGCCTCTGCGATGCGGCCTTCGTGCACGAGGAGCTCGAGGAGAGCTGCGGCGACTTCGTTTGCGCCCGGCGAAGCGAGGCTCTTGTCATACATGGCGAGACCGCGTCGCAGCTCGGCCTCCGCTTCGTGCGGACGCTGCAAGCTGACGAGTAGGACGCCATAGTTGTAGGCCAAGCGTGGGTGGGCAGGCATCAAGACCGCTGCACGCGCTAGGGCTTCGGCGGCGGCGGGAAGGTCGCCAAGTTCGGCGCATGCGAGACCCAATGAGTAGGCCAAGTCGCCGTCGCCGGGATGGCGCAGCGATGTCGACTCAAGAAGCTCGCGGGCCTCGTCGAGGTGTCCCGTCGAGCCCAACAGAACCGCGAGGTTGTGAACGGCGGGGAGGAACTCAGGGTCGAGCTTGAGCGCGTGGCGCAGGTCGGCGGCAGCGAGGTCGAAATGCCCGGCGCGCTGATCGGCTTGGCTGCGATTCAGCCAGGTCGCGGGGAAGTCCGCGTTGTAGGCATCGCGTTGCGCGTGGGTCGATGGTGTGTCGAAGCCCGGGAGGCCGCGCGTCGCGGCGGCGCGAACGAGTAGGCTTGGATCTTCCGCGAGCGCGGCGAGTTGTTCGGTGAGGTCGAGCGGCGCTTCGCTCAGGGCCTCGACCAACGTGGCGCGTTGTAGGGCGGTCAGCGTGTCGCCCTTGGCGAGCTCGAAGAGCGGAGTGACCAAGCCCGTCTCGCCGCGCCAAAGCGCGAACAGTCCGCGCGCCAAGAGGGCCTCGCTCGAGCGCCGCATTTCTGCGCGCCGGGCATCGGGTCCGGCCTCTTCTCGCCAAGCATCGATGGCGGAGGCCGCCCAGTCGGGGGCTTGCTCGTCCGTGTGGCAAGTCGCGCAGACGTCCGGCGTGCCAAGCTCGGCCGAGAGCTCCGGCCGCGGCACCCCCATACGGTGATCGCGGCGCGCGTCGACCTTCATGTACGTGCGCGATGGCATGTGACAGGTCGTGCAGCGCGCGGCCTCGCTGCCGGGCTCGTGATGATGGTGCGCGGGCGTGTCAAAGTCGCGCGCGGCGAGCGTGGGGAAGCGCTCCGTGGGGGCCGCCGCCGAGTGGCACTGCACGCACAGCTCGTTGTGCCCGGGCCCCTCGGGCAGCTTCAGCTTCAGGCTATGCGGATCGTGGCAATCGCTACACGTCACGCCAGCCGCGAACATGCGGCTCTGGGCGAATGAGCCCCAAACATAGACCTCTTCGTGAATCTGACCGTCGGGGAAATACAGCCCCTCGCGCAGAAGCGCAGGCTCGAAGTGATCGAGGAAGGGTTTGTCCGGTGCGCCTTCGCCGGTGAGTGTTGTGCGGCGCGAGTGGCAAGGCGCGCAGGCCTCGAGTTCGCCGCGGCGTTTGTCCTTCCGTGTCGTGGGCTCTTGATCGTGACCCGCGTCCATGGCGTGGCATGCGGTGCACGTCACGTTTAGCTCGCTCCACGTTGTCGCGTAGCTATCGGTGGCGGCGTCATAGCCTTTTTCGAGGCCTGTCGAGTGGCACTCCGCGCACATCATGTTCCAGCTTTGGTAGCGGCCGGTCCAATGGAACGCGTCGCCGGGAAGGGGCCCGGTGTCGAGGTGAAACCAGCGCTTGCTTTCGGTGTCCCACGCGATCGGCAAGCACTGCAGGCGGCCGCCCGGGAATGCGGTCAGGTACTGCTGCAATGGCGCGACACCAAACGTGTAGGCGACCTCGTAGTCAGCGACCTCGCCGGCCTCGTTTTCGGTGCGCATCACGAACGTGTTGTTGTCGCGCCGAAACGTGGTTGTGTGAGATGTGGCTCCGCGCTGCCAGACAAGCGGTGCGGCGTCGAAGTTACCAAGCACCGTGCTCGCGGTGGCGGGCTGCATCGCCAGGTCGTGCATCGAGCCGCGCCAGGCCTCGGCTTCTTGCGCGTGGCAGTCGATGCACTGCGCGCTTGCGAGCGACGCGGAGACCTCGAGTGAAGGACGGGAGCAGCCGGCGAGGAGCACGGCGGCAACAAGCGCGAACTTCATCGTCCGTCACCAAGGGCGGTCGCAGCCGCAAAGGCGGCAAGCGGACCGGCGATGGGCAGGCCCGTAGCCTTATCGACCGAGAGCTGCACAGCCTGCGTCACGATCCACGTCTCCAGCCGTTCGGCGAGGGCGCGCGCGCGCTCGGGGTTCTTCTCAAACAGGTCGTTTGCCTCACCGAGATCATGCGCGACGTCGTACAGCTCGAGCCGCGCACTCGCGTGGAAAAAGATCAGCTTCCAGTCGCCGACGCGGACGGCGCTGAAGGGCTCGATGCCCGGCCCCTTGGCGCCCCATTGGTGGGGCTGGTTCCAAAAGAGCGGGCGCTCGTCCAGCGTTTGATCGGCGCCTCCTTCGAAGAGCTGCACGAGATCGCGACCCTCTAAGTTGCTCGCGGTTGCAGGCGGGCAGGGGACCCCGGCGAGGTCGAGGAACGTGGGGAACAAGTCGTAGGTGATGACGGGCGTGGCGCTCAGGGTGCCGGCGGGTGTCTTGCCCGGAATGCGCACGACCATCGGGACGCGCACGCCGCCCTCGTAGGCCGAGCCCTTGCCGCTATTGAGCGGCGCGTTGTTGTGGTGGCGCAGCGCGCCGTCGGGCGCCGGGCCACGGCTGTGCGCGCTGAGCCCGCCGTTGTCGGAGGTGAACACGATCACGGTCTCGTCCGCGATACCCAGCTTGTCGAGCTGCGCAAGCAGCGTCCCCAGCGCGTGGTCGACCGACTCGATCATCGTGCCGTAGACCGCTTCGCGCGGATCGAGCTTGTCAAAGTGGTCGAGCCACGCGGGGTTCGCCGTCAGCGGCGTGTGCACGGCATACGGCGCGAAGTTCAAGAAGAATGGCTCGTGCGCAACCGCCGCGTCTTCGATGGCCGCGCAGGCCTCTTGGGCAAGCGCCTCGGTCAGGTACGTCTCGGTGTCGAAGTACGGCTCGAGGCCTGGGACGTCCCAAAAGCGACTCGCGTCGGGGTTGTGCGTGCGTCCGCTTGTCGTGAAGTGTTCGGTCGCCAAATAGCTTCCCGGTTGTCCGGCCGCGTGCCCGGCGATGTTGACGGTGAAGCCGAGTTTTGTGGGGTCAGCCCCAAACGTATCCTTGGCTCCAAAGTGCGCCTTGCCTGCGTGAATCGTGCGGTATCCGGCTTTCGCGAGAAGGCGTGGAAAGGTCGAGTCGGAGGCGTCGAGCCCGTTCACGCGCCACGCGGGTGCGGCCAACGTGGGGTGCGGCGCCGACGTGTCTTGGTCCTTGGCTTGCGTCCAGTACGTGATGTGATTCGCGCCGGGCGTGCGGCCGGTCAAGAGGCTCGTGCGCGTCGGCGTGCACACCGGCGCTGCGGCGTAGGCGTCGGTCAGTCGGAGGCCCGAGGCGGCAAGCCGATCGAGATTCGGCGTGCGCCACATGCGGTTCTGCTGCGTGGGCTCGGGCGTCAGTGCCACGGCGGTGTCCTGCCAGCCCAGGTCGTCGACCAGGAACAGGATGATGTTGGGGCGCTTCGGGGCGCTCTGGCAGGCCGCGACGAGAAGCGCAATAAGAAGGAGGCGCATGGGTTGGCTCAGCCGCGTGGGTGGAAGAGGCGGTGGACGCTGCGGACTTGCTCGGCGTCGAGGTGCGTGTAGATTTCGGTCGTGCGGATGGACGCGTGGCCCAGCATCTCTTGCACGGATCGCAGGTCGGCGCCACCGGCAACAAGGTGGCTCGCGAAGCTGTGGCGCAACGTGTGTGGCGAGATGTTCGACTGGATGCCCGCGCGCAGAGCAAGCGCCTTGATGCGCCGCCACGCGGTGACGCGATCCATCGGGCGGCCCGTGCGCGTCAGGAAGACCTGATCGCGCGAGGCCGCGCCGGGCAGCCCGCGGCGCCAGGTCTCGAGCCATGTCGTGAGCGCGTCGGCCGCGCTCTCTCCCAGTGGAACGATGCGCGTCTTGTCGCCCTTTCCCGTCAACCGCAGGACGCCGAGCTTGGGTTCCAGGGCGCCGGTCTCGAGCCCAACGGCTTCGGAGACCCGTGCGCCGGTTGCGTACAGGACCTCGCACAGAGCCCGGTCGCGCGCATCGATCCACGTGTCCTTGCCAGCCGCGGCCAAGAGCGCATCGACCTGTTCAATCGAGAGGCAGCTGGGCAGGTAGCGAGCGAGGTGGGGCGCCGCGATCAACGCGCACGGATCGCGGCGTAGGCGCCCCTCGGCAATCTGGTGCGCGAACAGCATGCGCACGGCCGCCAGCGAGCGCGCGACCGACGACTCGGCCGAGCCCAGCGCGCGCAAGCTGCCAAGGTGATCCAGCACATCGCTCGGGCCGATCGCCGCCCAATCCCGCGTTCCGCCTTTGACGAGCCGCGCTAGGAAGCGCACAAGGTCGCGCCGGTAGGCATCGCTTGTGTTGCGCGAGACTCCGGACTCGACCCGGAGCGCATCCAAAAAGTCCTCCAGGTCGGCACGGAACGGTCCCGGATCCAGCGCGTCGGGCTCTTCATCTCTTCCTGCCATGCAACCGATTATGCGCGATTCCTATCCCGGTCGCTCCTCTCGTCCGTAGACTCCCCGGGCCCATGCCAATTCCCGATACCCAACAACCGCGCCGGCTGCCGCTGCTGCGCTTTCTGATTGTGGCCCTCCTCGTGGGGCTCGATCTCTGGTCCAAAGCCGGAGTCTTTGCCTTCCTAGGGCAGCATCCGGCCAGCGCGATCGTGGACGATCACGGCCACGAGCGCGTCGCGCTGCTCGGCAACTGGTTAGCGGTGATGCGCTCGCTCAACCCCGGCATGGCGTTTGGCCTGTTTGGCGACTCGCAGACGATTCTCGTGATCGGGCGCCTCATCGCGGTGATGGTCCTCGGCTGGATGCTGTTCAAGCACGAGCGCATCAAGAGCGCGTCGGGCGCGGCCCTGGTACTTGTCCTCGCGGGCGCGCTGGGCAACCTGTACGACAACCTATTCATGGGTGGCTTGAAGGAGTGGCTGTCCGGCGACGGCCCGCTGGCCTTCGGGCAGGTGCGGGACTTCATCGACGTCTACTTTGGCGTCTGGGACTACCACTTCGCGACGTTTAACGTCGCGGACTCGTGCATCACCGTGGGTGCCGTCCTGTTGCTGTTTTTCTGGGGCCGCGACGAGCGCACGGCGCACCAAGAAGCGAAACGGCACCAAGAAGTAAAACCCACCGAGGAGTAGGCTCAGAGCCATGGCGGATCTCACTGTGAACCTCGCGGGCCTGGCTCTCGCCAATCCTTTGATGTCGGCCTCGGGCACATTCGGGCACGGGCTCGAGATGGCGGGCTTTGTCGCGACGCCGTATCTCGGCGCGTGGGTCTCGAAGACGGTCACGCTTGAGCCGCGGCACGGCAACCCGGCGCCACGCATCGCCGAGACCGAGGCGGGCTTTTTGAACTCGATCGGGCTCGAGAACAAGGGCGTCGAGTCGTACATCGAGAACGTGCTGCCAACGTTGGCGGGATCGGGTTCGCGCATCATCACAAACATCGGTGGACGGCGCCTCGAGGACTACGTGGCGATGGCCGAACGCCTCGACGGGTTCGACGTGATCGACGCATTTGAAGTCAACCTGTCCTGCCCGAACGTCGAGGGCGCGAAGCTGCAGTTCGCGACCGATCCCGACTTGGCCGAGCGCACGCTGGCCGCGATCCGCGCCGTCACGAAGAAGCCCTTGTTCGCGAAGCTCTCGCCCAACGTGACCCGCATCGGCGACATCGCGGTGGCCGTCGAGGCCGGCGGTGCCGACGGCATCACGGCGACCAACACGCTGCTGGGTATGTCGGTCGACTGGCGTACGCGACGCCCGGGATTGGCGCTCGTTCAGGGCGGCTATTCGGGCAGTGCGATCAAACCCGTAACGCTGCGCTGCGCCTGGGAGTGTGCGCGGCGCGTGTCGATCCCAATCATTGGCTGTGGTGGCATTCGCAATACGGACGATGTGCTTCAGTACCTCGTCGCGGGTTGTACTGCCGTTCAAGTGGGCACCGCGAACTTCTCCAACCCCGCGCTTCTCGCCGAGCTACCCGCGGCCCTCGAAGCCGCGCTTGACGCAGCTGGCGTTGAGCGCGTGGCGGACCTCGTGGGCAGCATGTTGACCCCGGGCTGATGCGACTCGAGAACATCAGCTGCCGCGGTGTCAGTCGCGCCGTTGCGATCTACATCGAGCACGCGTGGGGCGTGATGCCGGCAGGGCCCGTGGCCGATCTCGTTGAGGGGCTGCGCTCGTGTCACGAGCTTGACGTGATGCTCGAGCTGTTCGAGGCCGAGGCCTCCGCCACTCACAAAGACGGTTCGGGCCAGGGCGGCTTTCGCCGATACGCGATCCGCCTCGGCAATACGTATTACCCGTTCATGAAGCTCGTCGTTCAGGAGTACCTCGTGAGCGGCGAGTTCTTCTTTTCCGTGGACACCCACGACAACCTGGGCGTCGGCGAAGAGAACCCCGACTACAAAGAGTGGCGTCAGCTGAAGCGTCGGAACCGCGAGCTGAAGATCGCGATCGAGGCGGCTTGGGAGCTGTCGGGGATTCCAACGCATGCAGACCTGCAGGCTTTGATGGAGAAGCTGGCGGAAGATGAGCATCGCGGGCGCCGCCAAGCGCGGCTGCTTGTCGTTGACGACGAGACGCACGTGGCGTTCGGGCTGAAGGCGCTGTTGTCGGCGCGTGGGCATCAGGTCGAGTTGGCGCACGATGGAATCGAGGCGCTTGAGCGACTGCGCTGCGAGCCGGCGCTCGACCTCGTTCTTCTGGACAACGACATGCCGGAGCTCGATGGCAGAGCTGTGCTCGAGGAGCTGCGCTCGCTGCCCGGGTTAGAGAACTTGCCCGTCCTGATGACGACCGCTTCGACGATCGAGTTGACGCAGCTCGAACGCGCATCTGGACTTCTGCGGAAGCCATATCCGCGGCAAGTACTGCTGAAGATGATCGATCAGCTGCTTGCAGGGCGCTAGAAAGCCTCCCACGGGACGAACCTCGCCCGAATAATGGCACTGCGTCTTCCCACAAGGGGTCCCGAGGCCTTTAATGGTCGCCCCTTCGAACCTACCCGGGACAGCCAAGCTGTCCAACTGCTCGATATCGACTCATGGACTGGGACAAAATAACTGATCGCTTCGGCGTCGTCGGCGAATCCGTCGGCCGTGGCATGCGCAAGGTCTTCGGTGACCGCAACGAACGCGTCGTGCGAGCTCTCGAGCCGCAGATCAACGCGATCAACAGCCACTCCGACTGGGCTTCCGGGCTCTCGATGGACGGCATGCAGGCCCACACGGTGGGTTGGCGCAAGGCGGTTGAGGCGGGCGAAGTCACGATTGACGAGCTCATGCCGCAGGCGTTTGCGATGTGCCGCGAGGCCTCGCAGCGGACCCTGGGGCTGCGCCACTTCGACGTGCAGCTGGTCGGCGGCATCACGCTGCACCAAGGACGCATCGCCGAGATGGCTACGGGTGAGGGCAAGACGCTGATGGCGACCTTGGCTCTGTACTTGAACTCGCTGTCGGGCAAGACCTGCTTCCTGGTCACGGTCAACGACTACCTCGCGAAGCGTGACGCTTTGTGGATGATGCCGATCTTCGACTACGTCGGCGTCAGCTGTGCGTGGATCGAGTCCGACATGAGTGCTGCCGAGCGCAAGCCCGTGTACGACTGCGACGTTGTCTACGGCACGAACAACGAGTTCGGCTTCGACTACCTGCGCGACAACATGAAGACGCGCGTCGAGGATCAAGTGCAGAAGGTCCTGCACTACGCGATCATCGACGAGGTTGACTCGATCCTGGTCGACGAGTCGCGGACGCCGCTCATCATCTCGGGTCCTGCCGAGAACATGCCCGAGAAGTACGCGATCGCGCACGAGGTGGCGCTGAAGCTGAACAAGGACGACCACTTCGAAGTCAAAGAGAAAGAGCGCCAGGTGCACCTTCTCGAGGACGGCATTGAAGAGGCCGAGAAGCTGGTGGGGGTGGACTCGTTCTACACGGCCGGCAACATGGACTGGCCGCACTACATCGAGAACGCGCTGCGCGCCAACTACCTCTATAACCTAGACGACCACTACGTCGTCGAGGAAGGCGACAAGGGGCTCGAGATCACGATCGTTGACGAGTTCACCGGCCGCAAGATGACCGGCCGTCGTTGGTCGGACGGTCTGCACCAGGCCGTCGAAGTGAAAGAGAAGCTGCCCGTGCGTCAGGAGAACCAGACGCTCGCAACGATCACTTTCCAGAACTACTTCCGCCTGTACGACAAGCTGGCCGGCATGACCGGTACGGCCATCACCGAAGCCGGCGAGTTCCACAAGATCTACGACCTGGACGTCGTGCAGATCCCGACCAACCTGCCGATCGCGCGCGATGATGCGCAGGACGTGGTCTTCCGCACCGAGCCCGAGAAGTGGCAGGCCATCTGCGACGAGATCGCCGAGGTCAACGAGAAAGGCCAGCCGATCCTAGTTGGCACGACTTCTATCGAGAACTCGGAGCACTTGTCCGACGCACTCAAAGAGCGTGGCGTCGTCCACGAAGTGCTGAACGCTAAGCAACACGAGCGCGAGGCGCACGTGGTGGCGAAGGCCGGCGAAAAGGCCGCGATCACCGTCGCGACGAACATGGCTGGTCGGGGTACCGACATCAAGCTGGGTGGTAACTTTGAGTACAAGCTGCGCGCACGCCTCGACGAGCTCGAGCTGCGCGAGGGCGAGCCGGATCACCTTGAGAAGATCGACCAGGTTCGCACCGAGTTGAAGACGGAATGCGACGCCCTCGAGACCGAGGTGATTGAGCTGGGCGGCCTCTACGTTTTGGGTACCGAGCGCCACGAGTCGCGCCGTATCGACAACCAGCTGCGGGGGCGCTCAGGCCGCCAGGGCAACCCCGGCCTCTCGCGCTTCTATCTGTCGCTCGAAGACCCGCTGATGCGGCGCTTCTACCGCGACTGGGTGAAGAACTTCATGGAGAAGCTCGGCATGAAGGAAGGCGTGCCGATCGAGTCCAAGATGGTCAGTCGCGCGATCGAGAAGGCGCAGAAAAAGGTCGAGGACTACCACTTCGAGATCCGCAAGAACCTGCTCGAGTATGACGGTGTCATGGACGAGCAGCGCAAGACCGTTTACGTCGTGCGCCAAGAGGTGCTCGAAGGCGAGGGCCTTGGCGAGAAGACACGCCAGATGATCGAGGGCTCGGTGCTGCGCACCGTGGGCAACTTCGAGGAAGACCCCGAGGGTCTCCGGTCTTGGTTCCAACGCAGCTTCGGTGACGAACTCTCAGCCGAGATCGCTCAGGCGGCCGTTGGTGAAGATGGCGATTCAGCGAAGCTTGTCGAGACGGCTCTTGATATCTACGACAGGCGCCAGGAAGAGCTGGGCGCGGATGTGCTTGAGCGGATTGAGCGCTACCTTTTGCTGCACGCAATCGACACGCGTTGGAAGGACCACCTGCACGCGATCGACTCGCTGAAAGCCGGCATCGGTCTGCGCGGCTACGCTCAGAAGGATCCGAAGAACGAGTACAAGCGCGAGGGCTACGAGCTCTTCACGAAGCTGATGGCGGCGATCGAGGACGAGGTCGCGAGCCTGGTTCTGCGGGTCGAGGTCGGCGGCGATGGCGCACAGCGTGGGCAGAGCTACGCGGCTCCGAAAGAGGTCTACAGCGGCGCCGAGAGCTCGCACCCGAAGTTTGGTGCGCGGCCTCAAGCACGCCCCGCGCAGGCGCGTCCAGCCGCGGCCCCTCGCCGAGTGACCGCGAGCCAAGCGTTTGATGCGATGGCGCAGCAGCGCCGTGTGCAGCAAGTGGTCGCCGCTCAAAAGAGCGGCCAGGCAGCCTCCGGCCAGGCCACGGCGGCGACGGCGGCAGCTCCGGCGAAGAAGCCCAACACGGCGCCTTCCGCGCGTCCGATTCCGAAGGCACCAGCGGCCCCGGCCGCTCCGCTTGTCGGCCGCAACGATCCCTGCCCGTGCGGGAGCGGCAAGAAGTACAAGAAGTGCCACGGAGCGGGCTGAACGCAAGCGCGGGCGGCTCCCTGCCGCCCGCGATCACTCGCGACCCGCATCCGGGTCTTGTGCGCCGCGTGCTGCATGGCCTGTATGACTGCATGTGGCTTCTCGCCGCGGTTCTTGGCAGTCCTTGGCTACTCTGGCGTAGCCACACGCGCCCTGGTTTTGGCGCCATCGTGCTCGACCGCTTGGGTCGCGGTGTTGGCAAGGTGCCACGTCGTGGCCAGAAGCAGCGCGTCATGGTGCACGGCGTCTCGGTGGGGGAGGTCAAGGGCGCGCTACCGATCGTGCGCGAGATCGAGCGCACGCGCCCCGACCTCGAGGTCGTGATCTCGACCTCGACCGAGACCGGCCGCGAGGTCGCCCGCGTTGTCTTCCCCGATCATATCGTGGTGAACTTCCCCGTCGATCTCACCTTCGTCGTGCGCCGCTTCTTGCGCCGCGTTGATCCGTCGGCGGTTGTCTTGGTCGAGCTCGAAATCTGGCCGAACTTCCTGCGCATCGCGAACCGGATGGGCGTGCCCGTCGCCGTTGTGAATGGCCGCATCACAGCGGACAGCTTTCGCTCGTATCGCTGGTTTAAGGGCCTCTTGCCACAGTTCAACCGCATCTCGCTGTTCTGCGCGCAAGGCCGCGAATACGCGCAGCGCTTCTTGCAACTGCATGTGGAGCCCGAGCGTGTCATCGAGACGGGAAACGTCAAAGCAGATGGGCTCTCGATTGGGAGAGTCACTCCCTCGAGCGAGCTCATGAGGTTGCTCGGGCCCACTGAAGGGCAGCTTGTTTTCGTGGCGGGCTCGACGCACCCGGGTGAGGAGCACTTGCTGCTTGCCGCTGCTGCCAAAGTGCTTCCCGGGTGGCGCGTCATTGTGGTGCCGCGCCATCCGAAGCGAGCGAGCGACTTGTCGACCGAACTCAAGGCCGCCGGCCTCGCGGTGCAGCGCTTGACGGCCATGCGCTCCGGCGAGGCACCCGACCCGAGTCTTCCAGCGATGGTGGACACAATCGGCGAGCTCGAGGGCGTCTATGGCTTGGCGGATCTTGCCTTCGTCGGAGGGAGCCTGATCCCACGCGGCGGGCAAAACATGCTCGAGCCCGCGGCGCAGGGCGTTGCCGTTCTCACGGGGCCTTTCCTCGACAACTTCACACAGGAGGCGCGCTTTCTTCAGAGCGCTGGAGCGCTCGAGATCCTCGAGCAGCCATGTGATCTCGAGGCCTCCCTGGCCCGCCTTGGGGCAGACGAGGCCTTACGGCGGAAGATGGGGGTTGCCGGCATGGCGGCCACGCGCGCTCAGCAAGGTGCTGCGCGGAAGACCGTGGAAGCCCTTCAGCAGACCTGCCTCCCCGGGCGATAATCCCAAGAGGGGCGAGGAATCCCTTCCTCAGCGGTCCAGAATCCACTTTCGACCGTTGGGCGTGAATTTCCGATAAGCCCCACCAAGCGACGTATCGTCGGATATGATTTCCTCGATCAATCACTCGGCGGCGGCCTCACGCCCCTGCCGAGACCCTCTATATTAGACCCCTCCCCCGAACAACCCTCTCCTTAGAGGCCAACTCAGGATTGCAGCATGGCGCGCCACCTCTTTACTTCTGAATCCGTTTCGATGGGCCACCCGGACAAGGTGGCTGATCAGATCTCCGACGCGATCCTCGACGCGATTCTCGCCCAGGATCCCGAGAGCCGCGTGGCTTGCGAGACGATGATCACGACCGGTGTCGTCATCATCGCTGGCGAGATCACGACCAAGGCCGAGGTCCACTATCAGGACATCGTGCGCGCCACGGTCAACCGCATCGGCTACACCGACGACGCCTTTGGCATCAACGGTGACACGTGCTCGGTGATGGTCTCGCTCGACAAACAGTCCCCAGACATTGCGCAAGGCGTGACCGCGGGTGAAGGTCTGCACACCGAGCAGGGTGCAGGCGACCAGGGTCTGATGTTTGGCTTCGCTTGCAACGAGACGGAAGAGCTGATGCCCTTCCCCGTGCACTACTCGCACCGCCTCGTCGAGAAGATGGCGGAGCTGCGCCAGAACAAGACACTCGCTTGGCTGCGCCCCGACTCGAAGTCCCAAGTCACCGTCGAGTACGAAGGTCACAAGCCAGTGCGCGTGCACACGGTTGTGATCTCGACCCAGCACGACGAAGAGGTCAACGGCAAGAGCGTCGAGGCTGACGTGCTGGCCGAGATCCGCCGCGAGATCATCGAGAAGGTCATCAAGCCGGTCATGCCCGAGGGCATGCTCGACGACGACACGATCTACCACATCAACCCGACCGGTAAGTTCGTCATCGGCGGGCCTCACGGCGACTGCGGCCTGACCGGCCGGAAGATCATCGTGGACACCTACGGTGGTATGGGCCGTCACGGCGGCGGCGCATTCTCCGGCAAGGACCCGTCGAAGGTCGACCGCTCGGCCGCCTACGCCGCCCGTTGGGTTGCGAAAAACGTCGTCGCCGCCGGCCTCGCCGAGCGCTGCGAAGTGCAACTCGCCTACGCCATCGGCGTGGCCAAGCCGCTCTCCATCTTCGTCGACACGTTCGGCACCGGCACCGTCGACGACATCCTGATCACCGACGCCATCGACCAGGTCTTCGACCTGACCCCCGCCGGCATCATCGGCGACCTGCAACTCAAGCGCCCGATCTTCGAAGACACCGCCTACCACGGCCACTTCGGCCGCAAAGGCTTCTCCTGGGAAGACACGGGCCGCTCCGCGGCGCTTAAAGACGCCGTGGCCGCCGCCGCCAAATAGTCGCGCGAAGCGCGAGGTGGGGAGGCTGCGGGCTGTCCGCCGACGTTCGGCCGTCGAGGGGGGCGCGGCGGTGCGTCGGGCCTACGGCCCTCCAAGCACCGCCTGACCCCCCTCAACGACCGAAGTCGGCTACCCGTCCTCGCCTGCGGGGGGAAGGGGATGGGAGTGCAAGGCTTTTTGTTTGCGTGGAGTTCTCTTTGGCTCGGCTGCCTTGTTGCCTTGATTCCTTGGGTGGCTTGAAGCTCTTGGCCTTGCTTCTGCGCGCTCTTGCGTGTCCTCGCTCAAGTGATCTGGCGCTGCGCGTCGGCGCGCGAGGCGCGGGGTGGGGAGGCTGCGGGCTGTCCGCCGACGTTCGGCCGTCGAGGGGGGCGCGGCGGTGCGTCGGGCCTACGGCCCTCCAAGCACCGCCTGACCCCCCGCGACGACCGAAGTCGGCTACCCGTCCTCGCCTGCGGGGGGGAAGGGATGGGAGTGCAAGGCTTTTTGTTTGCGCGTAGTTCTCTTTGGCTTGGCTGCCATGTTGCCTTCCTGCCTTCCTGCCTCGTTGGCTTGTTGGCTTGTTGGCTTGTTGGCTTGTTGGCTTGTTGGCTTGTGTTGCGCTGAAGCTTGCTTGCATCGGCTGGCTTGTCAAAGACCAGCTCGCGCGCGGCCTGCTCTCGCGTGTCAGCGCCAAAGAGTCGTGGCGAAGCGGCGAAGAGAACTCCACGCATTCAACGTGCCTTGCATTCCCATCCCCCCTTCCCTTACAGGCGAGGACCGGGAGCCGGCCCCGAGCGGCAAAGGGAGGGTCAGGCGGTGCTTGGAGGCCGAAGGCCGACGCACCGCCGCGCCCTGCCTTTGTCGATCGAAGGGCCGGCGGAAAACCCGCAGCCTCCCCACCTCGCGCCTTGCGCGCGCATTTTGTGGGTGTATGAGGGCAACGGGGGGTGGAAAACGTGACCCCGGGGGGTTGATCGGGTAGAACGGGGGCTTCCGACGCTTCTTCAAGTCCAACTGATTCAACCATGCGCCTTCTTCGTCCCGCCGTTTCGTCTGCCAAGCGGCTTGCGGCCTTCACACTTGTCGAGCTTCTTGCCGTGATCGCGATCATTGGCATCTTGATGGCCTTCCTCTTGCCGAAGATTCCCGAGGTGATCGACCAGACCAAGGTGACGGCCTGTGAGAAGAACCTGCACGAGATCTACAACGGGATGCAGTTGTATCAGACGAAGTACAAGCGCTTGCCGAATGATAGTGGCGTGCGGTTTTTCTCGACGCTGATCAGCCGCAAGGTTTGGGAGAACACCAAGACCAGTGCGCAGAAGCTGACTTGCCCCGGTGTGGACAATGGCTTCCTTGAGATCGGCAGCATGGACAACCCCGAGGATTGGTTCGTCGATAAGGAGGCCGTGACCGGGGAGTACTCGTCTTATGCGGGGCGCGATTGTGCGGAGTATCCGCTGCGCAACTTCAACGGTAAAGAGCCGCTTGTGGCCGACGACAACGATGGGGGCGGGAACCACCGCACGACCACGAACGTTCTGTACGGCGATGGTGCCGTGAACACGTTTGAGTTGGCGCTCGAGCAAGAGAACGGCAACGTGGGGCCCGACGAAGAGTGGATCACCGTGGGGCCGGACTCGCCGATTCCGGATCTGACGAAGCTCAGCCTCGACTAGGTCGGTTCTCGAAGAGGATCAGGCCCTCCTTGTCCAGCTCGGACGGGGAGGGCTTTTTCGTTGGCTGACGAAGGCTTCGATTCGGGATGGACTTGTCCGGTTTGTGGCACGGGGCTTGCAACGACGGCTCCCATATTGTCCCTTGGGCCCTCGACGGGCCCTTCATTTTCGCTCCCTCCCGAGCCATCCCATGCTGCATTTGACTTCTCTCCTGCCTTCGGCATCGCTTCTGTTCCTGCTCGCTTCGGCCCTTTCAGGTTACGCGGACGAGCTTACTCCCGAGAGCGCCCCAGACGGTTCCGGGGTGGTTGACGTGGCCTATGGCGAGGGCCTGATCTTCTCTTGGGCGGGCGGCGAGATCGGGCTTGAGGGGCTGTTTGAAGTTGGTGCCAAGGCCTATGCCGCCGAAGGCGCGCGCGATCCCGAGTCCGAGTTCTACTTGAAGCGGTTTCGGCCCGAGCTCTTTGGGCACTTCGATGGTGGTTGGCGTTTCCGTTTCGAGCCGAAGTTCGACGACAGCGGGGTTGAGGTCGAAGAGGCTTGGGTCGGGCGTGAGTTCGACGCCGGCGTTTTGCGCTTTGGGCGTATGAAGGCACCGTTTGGTTTGGAGGAGGTGCGTAGCCGGCGGAACGTGCACTTCCCGCGCTTTTCGATCGTGAATCAGTTCTCGCCGGCTGAAGACCATGGCGTGTTTTTCCACGGCGAGGGTGATGCCTTTGAGTACGGCGTCGCGCTCGTCAATGGCACAAGTGGCGCAGAAGAGGACTCGGGCAAGGATGTTGTCTTGCGTGGGATGTGGCACTTCGGGGAGCCGGAAGACGCGCACTTCAACCTTGGATTGGCGGGCACGCTGGGGGACGAAGACTTCTCGATTGATGGTGAGGTGATTAAGAACGCCGGCGGAGCTGCGGCGCTTGAGTTCGCTCCGGGAGTCACGTTGAACGGCATGCGCTCGCGGCTTGGGCTTGAGCTGTCTTACTTCGATGGTCCTTGGATGGCGCAGGCCGAGCTGTTGAGTGTGCGGCAAGAGATGAGCTCGGGCGGCAGCTCGGCGACGGGCACGATTCAGGGCGGGTATATCGACCTAGCACGTGCGCTGACCGGCGAGAACCTGGACTTTGGTGGCGTCGAGAATCCAGTTGACTCTTGGGTTCTTGCTGCGCGGCTCTCGTCGTTGGACTTTTCGGACGAGCTGGCCGATCCGGCTTTTGTGAGCGCAGGCCGTGCTCCTGGGCGCATCGACTCGATCAGCGTCGGCGTCAGTCACATCCCAGGGCCCCACACGATCTTGCGCGCCGCCTGGGCGCATAGCTTCTACGAAGACCCCATCGTGATCAACGGCAAGAGCCTCGATGACGAGGGCGTTTTGACCGTCGAGCTGCAGCTGCACTTTTAGCTCCTCGTGAATTCGAGGTTTTGGCGAGCGCTCGGAGCCGTGTAGGATTCGGGGCATGCTCCCAGCTCCACTTCGCGCCATGCGACCCCATCAGTGGGTCAAGAACGTCTTCGTCCTTGCGGCCTTCGGGTTCTCGGTGGGCGATCGTGCGATCGGGTTCGAGGCCGACACCGCCGTCTCGGCGGTGCTGGCCTTCTTTGCCTTCAGCTTCGGCGCAAGCGCGATCTACCTCGTGAATGACATCTTGGATGTCGAGGCCGACCGCCTGCACCCGACCAAGTGCAAACGACCGATCGCGGCGGGCGAGCTTGCGGTGGGGGCGGCTTGGGGTCTGAGCGGAGCGCTGGCGCTCGGCGCTCTTGCCCTGGCCTATCTCGCTAACTGCGACTCGTTGGCGTTGCCGGTCGTCGTGCTGGCGTACATGACGATGAACCTGTTCTACAGCTTCAAGCTGAAGCACATCGTGATCGTCGACGTGTTCTGCATCGCCACAGGGTTCCTCATGCGGGTCGTGGGCGGTGGCCTTGCTGTGCGTGTTGAGGTCAGCCACTGGCTGCTCTTGTGCACGCTGTTCTTGGCTCTGTTCCTAGGTTTCAACAAGCGGCGCGCCGAGCTCGCCGCCGCGGGTGAGGATGCCGGTCGAACGCGCGCGAGTCTCTCTGGGTACGACCTGGCTTGGCTCGACCACATCGTGACGATGATCGCGGCCTGCACGGTAGTCAGCTATGCGCTGTACACCGTCGACACCGAGACCACTTCGAAGTTCGTTGGCGGCGCGCACTTGGTTTGGAGCGTGCCGTTTGTGGTCTTCGCCGTCTTGCGCTACATGCATCTTGTGATGGGCCAAGGGCACGGCGAGAGCCCGACGCGCATCTTGCTGGGCGGCGACCGCTGGTTCTTGGCGAGCCTTGCCGCGTGGGCTGGCGTCGTGGTCTTGGCTCTGTTTGTCGGCTAGTTCTGAGCGCTCTTGGTGAGCGCGTCAAGAGCGGCATCCACGAGGGCGAGGCGCTGGACTTGGCGCTGGTTTGCGGCTTCAATCGTGGGCGCCACGAACTGCGACGGCGCCAGGGTGTCCCACTCCGTGGCGAGATCCGAAGCCCAGAGCTCGCCGGCTCGCGCTTCCGTGCCGATCCAACTGCGCAGGGCGCGCATGCTGGTGGTTGCGTCTAGGTTCTCGTCGCGCGCGAAGGCGACAAGCCCGGCCGCCACGCGGCGGCCTTCGCCGAGCGCTGCTAAGGACTCGGCTGCTGCCTGACGGAGCTCCGCGAATTGCGCTGGGTCTTGGACGAGCGCGTCCAAAGCTTCGATCGCGGACTTGTCGCGCAGGATGCCAAGCGAGCGCACAGCGGCGAGGCGCAGGCCGCTGTCGCGGCCGGCCTCGGTGCAGGTCGTGATCAGCTCGACGGGTGAGAACTCGAGTTCTGGAGCCGGCGCCCCGGGGGCGGGCGCGCAGACGGCGGCGAGGGACTCGACGGCAGTGATGCTGAGGGTCGGGTCGCCGATCGCGGCGGCGAGTTCGGGCGCTGCGTCGCGGCCACGAGCGCCCATGCGGCCGAGCGCTTGGGCCACATGCGTGCGGATGTAGCGGTTGTCATCGTGCAGCGCCTCGGCGACCTGTGCGGCCATTTCGGGACGTAGGTCCGCGACGATGTAGCGACCGTCGTCGACGCCGCGCAGTTGGAAGTCGGCAAAGCCTGCGATCCAGCGCCAGACGATCAACTTGAAGCGATCGCTGCGCGGCGCTGTGAGGGGCAAGCGGCTCTCGGGGTCGCCTGCGTGCCAGGCCTCGAGCAGTTTGTATGGGTACACAAGCGTGTCGCCTTCCACCGCGGGGTCGGGCTCGACGAAGCCGGCATCCTGCGCGATCTGGTTCAGGTGGACGGCGGCCTCGCTGCCGGGGCCCTGCCACGACGCGAGGACTGAGAGCGCCTCGACGCCCGCGAAGTTGTCGAAGTCGGCCAAGGTGCGCGCGAGCCAAGGCTCGACCTCGGGCGCGGACTCGTACTTGAGGCGCTTGATCAGCTGCGGCACACACGCATCGTCGCCCATCATGCCGAGCTTCCAGGCGGCGAGCGCGCGCATCGAGGGCTCTGGGTTGTCGGAGGCCTCGACCAAGAGCGCGTCGACGGCGGCAGGGCTCTTGAGCTCGCCGATCAGACGCAGGGCGGCGCGGCGCTCGTCGACATGGCGCTCCATGTCGTGGAAGACCGCGAGGAGCGGCGCGATGGCCGCGTCGCCGAGGCGCTTGACGTCTTCGAAGGCGGCGTCGGCCATGCCGCTGCCCGCGGACGACAGGAAGATGACGAGGCCCTCGGCTTGTTCGATGACTTCGGGGGTCGCCTCGGGAATCGCAACGGGCTCAAGGCGCGCCTCAAGTTCGGCGACCTTGACCGCGGCGACGGGGCGCAGCTCGAACGCCGGCAGCGGCGCGGGCCCTTCCGGGGCGGCCTCTTGGCAAGCAGCGACAACGGCGAGCACACAGAGACTCCCAAGCATGCGCCTCACGGGCGCAGCTCCAGGCTGTGGAGCAGCTGGGCTTCGTTGTCGGGGTCGGGCTTCGCGGGGTCGAGCCAATAGGGCGAGCGTTTGTAGAAGACCGCGACCTCGATCGCCTCGGTGGCGGGCACGGGATCGCCGGCGCCTTCGGGGGCGGTGGTCACAGGGATCACGCGCGCCTCACCGGCGAGCAGCAAGGTGTCGGGGACGTCGACCTCGCTGCGGTAGGGGCTGCGGATGCGGTGCAGGTGCAACCACGGGCCGGGCGTTTCCGAGAGCGGGCGCCAGAAGACGTCGACCGCGCGCGAGCGCTCGTCGGTGGGGAAGCTGTGCCCGGCGCCGATGTTGGTGAGCGTTAGGCTCCAGGCGCCATTGACGGCGGCGGCCTGGAGGGTCACCGCGTCCTTGACCATGTCGAGTACGTCGCCGCCCGCGAAGCGGTGCGTGCGGTGCTGCGCCTCGCCCTCGCCGACGTACGGCATGTGGCAGTCGAGGCAGTCTTGGCGCTTCGTTCCGTCCGCGCCGGTCGCAAACGCCGAGTCGCGCCACTGATCGACGGTCTTGTGCTGGTTGTGGCAAGCCGAGCAGAAGTCGGGCTGCGTGAGCGCGCGCGCCTCGACCGGTTTGCACGCGGCGCGCTTCGACATGATGCTGCCGGCCATGCCGCCGGGCGACCCGTCTTCGTTCGTGGGCAGCTGGTGGCACGAGATGCAGTCGACGCCTTCCTTGCGGCGCGTGGCGCGCGGCAGGACGCGCTCGCCGATGCCGGTCACGAAGATCGGCTTCGGCGCGTGGCAGTCGATGCAGTCCTCGTTCGCGAAGTCGTTGGACAAGAGGCGCACCGCGGGGTTCGTCCAACTGACCGCGTGGTGGCTGTCTTGCCACTCGTCGTAGATCGCGGTGTGGCACTCGCGGCAGTCTTTCGAGCTGGCGAAAATGCGCGCGGGCTCGGCGCCACTTTGGGGCGCCACAAGGGCGAACAGGAGCCAGCCCGTCAGGGCCAGCACGAGGATTCCAAGGGCGGTTTTCAAGCGTGAATCTCGTCGGTGTGAAGCAGGCCTTTTTCGAAGGTCAAGGTGCGCGTGGCGGCGCTTTGAGCCTCGCGAGGATCGTGGGTCACGTGCAGGATGGTCAGAGCGAACTCTTCGGCGAGGCGCTCGATGCTGGCAAGCATCGACGCGCGCAGCGGCGCATCGAGCGGGCCAAGCGGCTCGTCCAGAAGCAGCAAGCGCGGGCGCAGGCACAGGGCGCGCGCGAGCGCGAGTCGTTGGCCTTCGCCGCCGGAGAGCTCGGCGGGACGGCGCTCTTCGAAGCCCTCGAGACCAACTAAGGACAAGAGCTCGGCCGCACGCTCTGGACGCTCGCTCTTCGGAACGCCGCCTGCGCGCAAAGTGAAGTGCAGTGTTTTAAGAGCGCTCATGTGCGGCCACAGAGCGCCACCTTGGAACAGGTAGCCGATGCCGCGCTTCTCGGGTGCGAGCGTGTGCTTGCCGCCCTGCGTGGCGACTTGGCCAAACAGCTCGACCGTGCCGCGTGTCTTGCGAGAGAGCCCGGCAATCGCGCGCAGCAGGCTGGTCTTGCCGCAGCCCGAGGGGCCGACGATCAGGACGTGTTCGCCTTGGGGGATCTCGAGATCGACGGGGCCGGTCAGGCGCGTGGCGTCTGAAGGCTTGGCATCGGGTGCGAACACCTCAAGAGCCTTGAGGCGGACGGCGGCTGTGTTCGAATCGCTCATTGAAGTCAGGGGACTTAGGGCAGGATCGCCAAGCGGCGGCGCGAGAACAAGGTCCAAAGCAGACCTGGCAGAAGGATCGTGAAGACGATGAGGAGCGAGAGCGCGGCGACGTACTCGTCGCGATCAAAGTGGACGCCGTTGAAGAGGCGCAGCATCGCGGTGTGGTTGGCGGCTGGGACCAGGATGGCGGCGTCGAGCTCGCGCATCGCAAACACGAAGATCAGGACGAAGGCGCCCGCGAGGCTGCCGAAGATGCCGGGCGCGACGATCGTGACGAGGCGCCGCGCGGGACGCTCGCCGACAAGGGCGGCGGCCTCTTCGAGGCGCCGGTCCATCGCCGCGACGGCGCCCGCAAGAAGCAGCACGGCGAACGGCAAGAAGCGGCCCGCGAACAGCAGCACCGCCATGGTGGGCGAGTCGTACAGGTCGGCGGTCAGCGGGCGCGACCAAAGGACAATCGCGCCGATGCCGAAGAGAACGGCGGGCATCGCGAGCGGGATCAAGGCCACGACTTCGATCGCGCGGCCGAGACGCCGCGAGCCGCGCTCGATCGCATGGCCAATGATCAGGCCAAGCGGTACGGCGACGAGGCCTGCGCCGACGGCGAACAGGATGCTGTTCAAGAGGTCGCCGCGTGCGCGCTCGATCGCGAGGCCGAACGAGCGCTGCAGGGCGGCAAGCGCGTTCGGGATCGTGAAGCTGCCGTCGGCGACGAGGGCGGGCCCGGTGGCGGCCTCAAAGAACATGCGTCCAAGCGGGATGAAGACGCCCAGCGTCAGCGGCAACAAGCAGAACAGGAGCGCGGGCAGGCGCCAGGGGCCAAGCGCCAAGGGCGCCGGGCTGCGGAAGGTGGAGTCGAGCGTGGCGAGCGAGCCGCGCCGGCGCATGGCGAGCGCCGGGATCAACGTGAGGAGCGTCATCAGGATCAGCGGCAAGGCGGACGCGAGCGCGCGGCCGGGCTCTTGCAGCTGGCCCCAGGTCGCGAAGACCTCGTCGGCGTAGACGTTGAACTTGGGGCCGACCGACGAGACGTAGTCGGGTGTGGCGTAGTCGTTGACGGCGAAGGCAAAAGCGACCGAGGTGCCGGCGAGGGCAGCGGGCAGGACCAGCGGCAGCTCCATGCGCAGCGCGGCCATGAAGCCACCGGCAAGCAGCGCGGCCTCTTCGCGCGCGGCGTCGATGCGCTCGAATGCGCGGGCCGAGAACAAGGCGACCAGGGGGAACGTGGACAGGCCCAGGATGAGGGTGGCGGCAAGGCCGCCGCGCAGCTCGGTCAAGGGCGCCCAGGCGACGGCCAGTAAGAGCGTAGGCAGGAACAGCGGCACAGCGCCCAGCGGGCGCAAGAGCGCGGCGCCGGGGACGTCGGTGCGCGCGACCAAGAAACCAAACGGCAAGCCCAGCACCAACGCGATCGCGGCCGCGCCGAGCCCGAGCGCGAACGTGCGCTCGAGCAGCGAGATTCTGCGCGGCTCGACAAGCGCGGTCAGGTCCCCAAGACTGAGGCCGCTTGTCATCATGACAAGCGGCAACAGGCCTAGGACAAACAGCGCCGCGAAGGCGATGAAGACAAGCGGTTTACTCAATCGAGGAACAGCGTCTTGAGCTCTTCATGGCGTGCCGGAAGCTCGGCGCCGACGGTCGCGAAGTCGACAGCCATGACCTTGAAGTCCGCGGCGGACTTGACGTGGGCGGGCCGCTCGACCGAGGCGCGCACGGGGATTTGGGCCGAGCGCGAGAAGGCGAGCGTGCGCTCGACGTCTTCCGACAGGATGAAGTCGATCAATCGCTTGGCCGCGTCCTCGTGGGGCGCGTTCTTGATCATCGACACCGAGTTCGGGATCACCATCGTGCCGACGCCGTTTTGGTCGGGGTAAACCGCGGCGACGGGCTCGCCCTTCTCGAGCGCGACGTTGAAGTCGTCCGTGTCGGTCCAGCCAAACGCAATTTGGCCGGTGGAGACTTGCTTCATCAGGGTCGCGTTGCCACTGGTGAGCGAGAGCTTGCCCTCGTCGTTCAGGCGCTTGACCGTCTGCAGGTACTCGCGGGCGGCATCCTCGCCGAGCACGCTGTAAAGGGCCGTCGCATGGGTCAAAGTCGTGCCCGTCAGCGGCCGGGCCATGCCAGCTTTGCCAGCCCACTTGGGGTCGATCAAGTCGGCCATGCCGTGGATCTCGCTGGGGTCCGCGAGGTCCGTGTTCACGATCAGGATGCGGGCACGCGCCGCGAAGCCGGTCCAGAGGTCGTCCTTGCTCCTAAATTGCGCGGGGATGTCCTTGGCTGAGGGCGAGGCGTAGGGCGCCAGCAGGCCCTCGTCGCCAAGCGCGACCGTGTTGGCGATCTCGTTGTTCCAAAACACGTCACAGCGGGTCGCCGCGGATTCTGCACGAATCCTGCTGACCAGCCCGATCGTCTTGTTGGCCTCGACGTCGAACTCTGCGCGAACGGTGAGCCCTGTTTCCTGTTCGAAACGCGCAATCAGGGATTCGGCGTGCACTTGGTCAAGAGCGCAGTACAGCACGACGTCGGCATCCGAGCTACAAGAGACAACTGTGGCGGCAATCAAGAGGGCTGCCGCGAAGCGCAGGGGGGATTTCATGGGGGAGTGACGGGGTCAGGGTTGGCGGAACTGCTCGCCACCATGCAAGGTGCGTGCCTGTTCGTTGGATCCACCGGAGCAGGGGTTGATCCCACGGAGGACCAAAGTAGGCTCTCGGGGGGATCGCGTCACCCGCCACCCGTTCGAAACCACCTTTAACTGTTATTCGCTATGGACACCATCAGGGACGCGGCTTTCCAAGAAGCCGCCTGCATGTCACGTCTCGGTACCGAAACCGCTTTCGAAGTCCTTGCGCGGGCTAAGGCTCTGATGGCCGAGGGCAAGGACATCATCAACCTGGGGATTGGGTCGCCGGACTTCCAGACTCCAGAGAACATCGTCGAGGCGGGCATCAAGGCGCTGCGCGATGGGTACCACTTCTACACGCCGGCGAAGGGCTTGCCCGAGCTCCGCGACGCCGTCCGCGACGACATCAAGAAGTACCGCCAGGTCGACGTCGACCCCGACAACATCCTGATCGTGCCCGGCGGCAAGCCGACGATGTTTTATGCGATCCTGATGTTCGGCGAGCCAGGTGCCGAGATCATGTACCCGAACCCGGGCTTCCCGATCTACGAATCCATGATCAAGTTCTCCGGCGCGAAGCCGGTGCCGATCGAGCTCACCGAAGAGACCGGCTTCTCATTCGATCCCGAGAAGGTGCTGGCCAGCATCAACAAGAACACGCGCCTGATCATCATCAACACGCCGGCCAACCCGACCGGCGGCGTGATCGAGAAGGCCGCGCTCGACCGCTTGGCCGAGGGCCTCGCCGAGCACCCGCACGTTGTGATTCTGTCGGACGAAATCTACTCGCGCATGACCTACGACGGGCTCGAGCACGAGTCCCTCTTGCAGTACGAGCACCTGCGCGATCGCCTGATCGTTCTCGACGGTTGGTCGAAGACGTACTCGATGACCGGCTGGCGCCTTGGCTGGGGGCTGTGGCCCAAGAGTCTGATCCGCGAGGCCGAGCGCCTGCAGATCAACTCGGTCTCGTGCCCGAGCGCGTGTGTGCAGGTCGCGGGCATCGAAGCTCTGCGCGGCCCGCAAGACGCCGCGGACAAGATGATGGTGGCGTTCGACGAGCGCCGCAAGATCATCGTCGAGGAGCTGAACTCGATCCCCGGCTTCACATGCCAGATGCCCAAGGGCGCGTTCTACGCGTTCCCCAACATCAAGGGCACGGGCTTCGGCGCGAAGGAACTCGAAGAGAAACTCTTGCACGAGGCCGGCGTCGCCGTGCTTGCGGGCACAAGCTTCGGCCACCTTGGCGAAGGCTATCTGCGCTTCAGCTACGCATCGAGCATTGACGAGATCAAAGCCGCCTGCGGCCGCGTGCGCGACTTGCTCTCCTAACAGTGCATCGCGCCCGGCTGCAGAAGCTGCAGTCGGGCGTATCGATTCCGGCCCGAGCGCACAGACCTTTTCACCGACCGGCCCGCGGCCGAACACACCCATGGCATTTCAAGCAGACTTCCGTAGTGACACCGTGACCAAGCCGACCGACGCCATGCGCGCGGCGATGGCAAGTGCCGACGTCGGGGACGATGTGCTTGATGGCGACCCCACGGTCTCGGCGCTCGAGGCCAAGGGTGCGGCGTGGCTTGGCAAGGAGCGTGCGCTGTTTGTTCCGTCGGGCACGATGGCGAACCAGATTGCGATGGGCGTGTGGACCTCGCCGGGTGACGAGATCATCTGCGAGTCGAGCTGCCACATCCTATCGTTCGAGAGCGGCGCGCTTGGCGCGCTGCATGGCGTGCAGACGCGGACGCTTGACGGCGTTCGCGGCGTGCTCGATCCCGACGCGGTGGCGCGCGCGATCCGGCCCGACTTTGTGCACTGCCCGGTGACAAGCCTGGTCGCGCTCGAGCAAACGCACATGGCTTCCGGCGGCTGTGTGCTTCCCGTCGAGGCGATCGAAGCCGTTGCCACCGTCGCCCACGACGCGGGCATCAAGCTGCACATCGACGGCGCGCGGCTGGCGCATGCGGTTGTGGCGACGGGGCTCTCGGCGCAGCGCATCGCACGCGGCGCGGACTCGATCTCGCTTTGCTTGTCGAAAGGCCTGGGCGCCCCGGTGGGGTCGTTGATCGCCGGCAGCGACGCGTTCATCGAGCGCGCGCTACGAGTTCGCAAACGCTTGGGTGGCTGGATGCGGCAGTCGGGCATTTTGGCCGCTGCGGGCCTCCTGGCGCTGGATGAGGGGTCCGATGGAGGCATCGGGACCTTGGCCGCCGCGCATGCGCTCGCGAAGCAGGTCGCGGCGCGTCTAGATGCCGAAGAAGGGCTTCGGTCGCGGCCCGAAGAAGTCGATACGAACCTGGTGCTGTGCGAAGTCGACGCGGCCGTCCACGTGGGCGGCGCGGCAGCTTTGGCAGACGCCTTGTGCGCACGCGGGGTGGGGGTCATGGCCCTTGGCCCGGGCACGCTCCGTTTTGTCACCCACCGAGACCTTGATCAGGCAGCTTTAGAGCGCCTTGATGAGGCCCTCGTCGCTATCCTCTCACCTGTCTGAGCCCCATCGGGCTCATCGCACGCTCCCCTCATCCCCGACTTCCCCCCGCGCCTCCGCAAAATGGGCATCTTCAAGGCATACGACATCCGCGGTCTCTACCCCTCCGAACTTGACGAGTCCACCGCCTATCGCGTTGGATTTCACCTGGTCGGATTGCTAGAGGCCAAGCGTCTGGTTGTTGGGCAGGACATGCGTACGCATTCGCCGGGTTTGGCAGACGAGGTCAGTCGCGGCATGCGCGATGCCGGGTGTGATGTGATCCGCCTCGGGCTTAGCTCGACGCCGATGGCTTATCATGCGATTGCGACATTGGACTGCGACGGCGGCCTGTGCGTGACGGCGAGCCACAACCCTGGCGAGTACAACGGCTTCAAGTTGTGCCGCGAGGGTGCGAAGCCGATCTCGGCCGCGAACGGCATCTTGGATCTGGAGCGGCTGTGCGCTGGCGAGGCGCCGGTCCCCGTCGCGAACCCCGGCAACGAAGAGACCGTCGACCTGCTTGAGAACTACGCCGACCACGTCGCGAGCTTCTCCGCGCACGGACTCGATGCGCCGAAGATCAAGGTCGCGATCGACGTGGCGAACGGCATGGCGGGCAACGCTCTGCCGCTTGTGCTCGCGCGCCTGCGCTGGATCAACGCGGACATCATGCTGGCCGACATGGACGGCACCTTCCCGGTGCACGAGGCCAACCCGCTGAAGGAAGAGAACTTGGATGGCCTGCGCGAGCTCGTGAAGAAAACGGGTGCGCGCATCGGCATCGCCTTCGACGGTGATGCCGACCGCTGCTGCTTCGTGGATGAAAAGGGCGTCACGGTGAGTGCCGACTTGATGACCGCGCTCTTGGCACCCGAGTTCATCACCGAGCCCGGCACGCGCGTGGTCTACGACCTGCGCTCGAGCTGGGCCGTGAAAGAAGAGATCGAAGAGGCTGGTGGCGAGGCCGTGCGCGATCGCGTGGGCCACTCGTTCATCAAGGCCACCATGCGCGAGAACGGCGCGGTCTTTGGTGGCGAGCTGTCGGGCCACTTCTACTTCAAGGACAACCACACTTGCGACTCGGGCATGATCGCGATGGTGTCGGTGCTCAACCTCTTGAACGAGCCCGACAACCGGAATCAGCCGGTCAGCGAGCTGTTGAAGGACATTCGCCGCTACCACTCCACGGGCGAGATCAACTTTCGCGTTGAAGACAAGGACGCGGCGATTGCCGACTTGAAGTCGCGCTACAAGGACGCGCGCCAGGACGAGCTTGACGGGATCACGATCGAGTACGGCGACCTTGGTGACCCCGACTGGTGGTGGTTCAACGTGCGCTGCTCGAACACCGAGCCGCTTTTGCGCCTGAACCTTGAAGCTGTGACGGCCGAGCTGCGCGACAAGGGCCGCGACGAGCTGATCGCTTTGCTGGGAACGCCCGAGTGAAGGCTCCCGCGCTCGCTCTGCTTTTGGCCTTGAGCCTAGGGCCCTTGACGGCAGCGAAGCCTGTGACGCCTGTGCCGGTGGCGCAGGGTGCGGGCACGTACCTGGCCCGTTATCTGACGGTCGATGGAGACGCGGGGCTGATTGCGCGCGACGCGAAGCTTGGCTTCAACCGGGCCTTTGGTTTGGAGGCGGTGAGGCTGCTCGACGAGGGCGCTCCTGATGAATTTCAGCGCGCCGTGGCGACGGTCGCGATTGGTGCCTCGGGGCTGACGGAAGAGCTCGGCCGCCTGCGGGCGGGAGCGCTTGAAGGCGCGGCGCTCATGAAGCGCGCTTCGATCCTGGCGCTTGGTGAGCTTGGGCCCGCGGGGGGCAAGACTCTGATTGGCCTGTTGGACGACCCCGAGCTTGGCAAGCTGGCGACGGCAGCGCTCCTCCGCAGTGGCGACATTGCGGGGCGCAAGGAGCTGTTGAGGCGCTTCAAAGAGAGTGGGGCGGATTCGGAGCTCTTGGCTCTGATTGACTTCGTGGACGCTCCCGCGAACTTTGTCGAAGTGCCGACGACGCTCCGGCTTCTGTTCCAACTTCGCTTCGAGGCAGCGCGCGCGTTTGGCCTTGTTGACGGGCAACGGTGGAGTGTCCACCTGGCCGAAGCGCTTTCCGCGGATGACTCGTTTCTGGATAAGGTCGTCTTCCTGAGTGCGGCGGACTCGCACGATGCCTCCGTACGCGACTTCGTTTTGGAGCGGCTGGTGGATCAGGGCGGAGCGGCTCCGCTTCTGGCCGCGATGCGCTGCATGCCAGAGGAGTTTTGGGCGTTGATCGATACCGGCCTGTACACACCGGGCGGCGTGGCGGAGTGGCTGCTGGTGATCGACGAGATCGAGTCTCGCGGCGTGGTTCTTGAGGACGCGAAGCTCTTGTCGCTTGCGAAGTCAGTGCCAGCGACCGAGCTCGCCGCGCTGCGCTTGCAGGCCGAGCTGGGTGACAGAGCGGCGGCCGAGTCTCTGCGCGACCTCTTGGGCGACCCCAGCGTGGTGCGGCGCGCGGCGGCGGCGCGCGGCTTGGGCGGGACAAATGACAGGAGCTGGATCGTTGAGCTCGAGCGCATGCAAAACGACCCCGATGCGGGAGTGCGCGCGGCCGCGCTTGTGGCCCGTACGCGCCTTGGCAGCGGCACCGCCTCCGCCATCGTCAAGGACATCGCTCGCGACCCGGCGGCCAGCGAGGATCGCTCGGCACTTGTTGTTGCGATGGCTGCAACGGCCAAGGACGCCGTGATCGTTCCGCTGTTGAACATGGCGCGCGATACGGCGATCGGGGACGAGCGCCTGGTTGCCGACTTGGCGCTTCGGATACGCGGTGATCTGTTGATCGGCCGCGAGCTGTTGGAGGTACTTGCTCAACCCTCTGGCATCGATGGCCGCGAGTGGCTTGTCACTGCGCTTGCCCGGAATTACAACCGTCAGGACCTGACGTTGTTTCAAGACATCTTCCCGTCCGAGCGGCACCCATCGCTGAATACCGAGCTGGCCGTCGCCCTTGCAAGGGGTGGCTCTCCCGAAGGGATTGAGCTTCTGCGCAAAGCGCTCTGGCGTGGTCCATTCGAGCGCTCACAGCTAGCTGCCGCCGCTCTTGTTGATCGCGGGGGCCTCAAATCATTGACCGCCGAGCTCGAGTCCGTGCCCCTGGGCACGACTGCAGACGCTCTGCGGCGCGTTGGCTATGCCGTGGGTGTTTTTGGTGGGCTCGATGAGCTCGACAGACTTCGCCGCCGCCGCAGCCCGGCGGACCCCGCGCTTCAAGGCGCCTTCCTTGGCTCGCTTGCGAGCCGCACGTTCTAACTCCATCTCTCTCAAGTGAAAAATATCTCTAAGGTCTGCATGTACGGGGTCCCCATGGACCTCGGGCGCGGCCACCGCGGCGTCGACATGGGCCCCAGCGGCATGCGTATCGCCGGCATCAAAGAAGGCATCGAGGGCCTCGGCATCGCGTTCGAGGATCGTGGCAACATCGCCGTCGAGATCCCGGAGCGGCTCGAGCCCAAGAACCCGAAAGCGCGCTTCTTGGGACCGATCGCCGACTCGTGCGCGCTGCTTCGCGATGCGGTTGGCGAGGTGATGGAGGAGGGCCACATGCCGCTCGTCGTGGGCGGCGACCACTCGATCGCCTGCGGGACGATCGCGGGCGTAGCGCGCCACCACCACGCCTTGGGTGAAGAGATTGGGGTGATCTGGTTCGATGCCCATGGCGACTTCAACACGCCGGACACGAGCCCGACCGGCAACGTCCACGGGATGCCGCTGGCATCCTGCCTTGGCTACGGCGATGAGCGCCTCACGGGCCTCGCTGGCCGCATTCCGATGCTGAACCCAGAGAACGTGGTGTTGATCGGCATTCGCGACCTCGATCGATCCGAGCGCGAGCTCGTGCGCGAGTCCGGTGTCAAGGCCTACACGATGCACGACATCGATCGACTTGGCATGGCGCGCGTCGCCGTCGAGGCGCTCGAGATCGTCTGTAGTGGAACGGTAGGTTTTCACGTGTCGTTCGACTTGGACGGTTGCGATCCGTCCATCGCGAAGGGTGTTGGGACGCCGGTGCCCGGTGGCGTCGGCTTCCGCGAGTCCCACTACTTGATGGAGTCGGCGGCTCTCTCGGGCAAGATGATCTCGCTGGAGATGACCGAAATCGACCCGATCTTGGACGACGGGAACCAGACCGCCGAGCTTGCGTGCGAGCTCGTTCTCTCAGCCCTTGGCAAGCGCATCCTGTAACAACGTGTTCAGCCTTCTCTCATCCTTGCGCCAACATCGGCGCCTCTTCAGCGACTTCGTCAAGCGCGATCTCAAGGCGCGCTACGTCGGGTCCAGCATGGGGTTCTTCTGGTCGGTGATCTTCCCGATCGTGAACCTGTTCGTGTTCATGTTCGTCTTCCGCTTGCTCTTGAAAGCACGCTGGGGCGATGGCGGCAGCGAGACCGAGACAGGTCTGATCATGCTGTGCGGCATCCTTGTCTGGGCTTCATTCGCCGAGACGATCTCGCGCGCAACCAACTGCCTTGTAGAGAACGCAAACCTGATCCAAAAGGTGGTCTTCCCGTCCGAAATTCTGCCCGTTTACCTGACGACTTCGTCGCTCGTGAACATGCTGATCGGGATGCCGATCGTGGTCATCGGCTGCTGGGTGTTCCATGCGGGGGGGCCCGGAGCAAGCGTTGTGCTGGTCCCGTTCCTGCTGATCTGCCAGCTGCTGCTTACGGTCGGGTTGGGTTACTTCCTTGCGACTCTGAATCTGTTCCTGCGCGACACCTATCACCTTGTCGGGGTTGCCGTGCAGGTCTGGATGTTTGCGACACCGATCTTCTACCCGGGTGAGATGGTGTCGAATGCGCGCATCATGATGCCCGAGTGGTTGAGCTTTCTGGCTTACCTGCCGCTGCGCACCTACGGCGCCAACAACGCTCCGTCTCCGGAGCTGATCGGGACGGCGATCCCCCTCAAGGTTGGGGAAGGTGGTGACATTGGTCTTGGCTGGATGTTGGACATCAATCCGATGCACTGGCTGATCGATTCGTGGCGTGACGTGATCATCTTCACCACTTGGCCCGAGCCGATGAGCTTGATCAAGTTGGGCGTGGTCTCGATCGGGCTCTTCGCGCTCGGCGCGACCTTCTTCCGCAGCCAACAAGAGAAGTTCCCGGACCTGCTATGAGTGCTGAGAAGAACAAGAGCGCGCTCGGCGCGATCCAAGCGAGAGGCATCAGCAAGGTCTATCGCATCTATGACAAGCCCATGGGGCGCTTGATCGACACCGTGTTCGGGTCGGAGAAGCGCGGGCGTGAGTTTTGGGCTCTGCGCGAGGTGTACCTCGACGTGCCGAAGGGCTCGACAGTGGGCATCATTGGCGAGAACGGCGCGGGAAAGAGCACGCTCTTGAAGCTCCTGTCCGGCATCACGCAACCGACAACGGGCGAGGTGCACGTGGCCGGCCGCGTGACCAGCTTGATCGAGCTCGGCGCTGGCTTCCACCCCGAGTTTTCGGGGCGCGATAACATCGGCCTCGCGTGCTCGATCCTTGGCATGTCGGGTGAAGAGACCGACGCGCTGACGCCGGACATCATCGAGTTCTCGGAGCTGGGTGACTTCATCGACAGGCCCGTGAAGACGTACAGCTCGGGCATGTACGTGCGCCTCGGTTTCGCCGTGGCGACCTGCGTGAACCCCGATGTGCTTTTGATCGACGAGGCCCTGTCGGTGGGTGATGAGCACTTTCGCGGCAAGTGCATGAACCGCCTGAACAAGTTCCGCGATGAGGGTGGCACCACGGTCTTTGTGTCCCACGACATCGGTGCTGTGAAGACGATGTGCCAACACGTCATCCTGCTGGATCAGGGCGAAGTCGTCGAGCAAGGCACGCCGGAGAAGGTGGCTGACGAATACCTGAAGCGCGTGAAGGCGCGCGGTAACGAGCGCAAGATGAGCATGCTCAGCCGCGGGACGTCCGACTATCCGCGGTGGGGCACGGGCGAAATGGAGGTGACCGAGGTCCTCTTGCTCGGCGGCGAAGGGCAGCCTAGCCTGACCTTCGAGGTCGGCGAGCACTTCATCATCCGCTTGCGTTACACCGCGCACGAGGACTGCAACGAGCCCGTGTTTGGCATTGGCGTCTACCGCTCGGATGGCACCTACGTGAACGGCTCGAACCACTTCTGGCGCCACACGCCGATTCACCTCGGCGAGGTGAAGGCGGGCGAGACGGGCGAGGTGGACATGGCGATGGGGGAGCTGCCGTTGCTCGAGGGGCAGTACTACCTGACGACGTTTTTGTACGACCACTCGAAGGCGTCGCCGACGGCGATCGATCACCGCGAACACGTGGCGACGTTCCAGGTCTACGACGCAACGCACCATCAGCACGGAATCCTGCACCTGCCCACGGCGTGGGCAGTTCGGCGGCACAAGCCTGGTGCGGACGAGGTCGAGACGCAGGAGTCCGGCTCGTAGCCTGCGATGAACGTCGCGCGGCTGCCCTTTGATCAGTACCAGCGGTACCGGCTGGTGGCGGATCTGATTCAGCGCCTGCAGCCGCTCGTGGACGAGCCGCTGCGGATTCTGGATGTGGGCGGGCGGACGGCGCTGCTGCGCGAGTTCTTGCCGGACGCGAAGGTCGAGCTGGTGGACATGGAGGCGTCCGAGGTTGAGGGCCTTGTCCTAGGCGACGGCAGTTCGCTGCCGTTCAAGACTGAGAGCTTCGATGTTGTTTGTGCGTTTGACACGCTTGAGCACGTGCCACCCGAGCGGCGCGCGGCCTTCGTGGACGAGGCGTGGCGCGTGACGCGCAAGTGGGTGCTGCTTGCGGGTCCGTACGATGCGCCTCGGGTGCGGCGTGCCGAGAAGCTCTTGGCGCGCTTCATCAAAGACAAACTGGGGTTCGAGCACCGCTACTTGGGCGAGCACCTGTCGCATGGGCTTCCCTCGCGGCAGGCGGTCGAAGAGCAGTTTGCCGGGCTAGGTGGCGAGGTCTTGTCTGTTGGCCACGCGAATCTCGACCGCTGGTTGGCGTTGATGGGGCTCGAGTTGTACTTGGACGACGATCCGGCTTTGCGCGCGATGGCGGGGTCGGTGTACGAGTTCTACAACCGCTCGTTGTACGCATCGGATCACGCAAGCCCGGTCTATCGGCACGTCGTGATCGGCGCGTTTGGAGGCGCGCCGCTTCCCGATCTCGAGGGGCTTCTTGAGCCACCGGTCGCGCCGAAGAAGACTCTCCAGCCGTTCACGGAGCTCTCGCAAGCCTTGATGGCATTTGATGCCGAGCGCTCGAGTTGGAAGGGCGAGCGGGATCAATTCCGCGCGGCTGTCGATGCGCTAGAGAAGGATCTGAGCGGGCACCGTGAGCTGAAGCTCAAGCTGCGCGACGAGATCGAGGCGCGCAAGCACGTCACGCGCGATCTTCGCGACGACTTGAAGGGCCACCGCGCCGTCCTCAAGGAGGCGAGTCGGAATCACAAGGCGGCTGAAAAGGCTGCTCAGGTTGCAGAAGCCGAGGTGGAAGCGCTGCGCGAGGTTGCCGCGGCACAAGCGGCCGAGCTTGTTGAGCACAAAGCAGAGCTCGAGACGGCTCGCAAGCGACTGGATGGGTGGGAGAGCTCGGTTGAGGAGCTTGTTCGCGATCTTGAAGGGCACCGTGGATCGCTCGCAGAGGTGAAGCGGGAGCGGGCGGCGCTCGAAGAACACAATGCACTGGTTGGGCGGGACCTTGAAGGTCACCGCCAGGCGCTCAAGGAGATGCGCGAGCAAGTCGCGCATTGGGAGATCGAGATTGATGCGCTGGCCGAAGGGTTGGTGGCTTGCAAAGTCGAGCGCGACGAGGCGCTCGAGGTTGTGGCGACGCTTGAAAAAGATCTTGAGGGGCATCGCTCGACGCTAGCGGAGTTGAAGGCCGAGCGGGACGCTCTGGCTGGGGTGCGCGACGAGCTGCTTGTCGAGCGCGATGCGTTGTTGAAGGAGCGCGATGCTCAGGCTGCGGCGGTCGATGAGTTGACTGCCGACTTGAAGGGTCACAAGAGTTCGCTGAAGGACGCGCGGTCGGAGAGCAAGGACTGGAAGTCGAAAGCGAGTGCGCTTGGGGAGGATCTTGAGGGGCATCGCTCGACGCTAGCGGAGTTGAAGGCCGAGCGGGACGCTCTGGCTGGGGTGCGCGACGAGCTGCTTGTCGAGCGCGATGCGTTGTTGAAGGAGCGCGATGCTCAGGCTGCGGCGGTCGACGAGTTGACTGCGGACCTGAAGGGTCACAAGAATTCGCTGAAGGACGCGCGGTCGGAGAGCAAGGACTGGAAGTCGAAAGCGAGTGCGCTTGGGGAGGACCTTGCGGGGCATCGCTCGACGCTGGCGGAATTGAAGGCCGAGCGGGACGCTTTGGGTGCGGTGCGCGACGAGCTGCTTGTCGAGCGCGAGGCGTTGTTGAAGGAGCGCGATGCTCAGGCTGCGGCGGTCGATGAGTTGACTACGGACTTGAAGGGTCACAAGAGTTCGCTGAAGGACGCGCGGTCGGAGAGCAAAGAGTGGAAGTCGAAAGCGAGTGCGCTTGGGACGGACCTTGAGGGGCATCGCTCGACGCTGGCGGAATTGAAGGCCGAGCGCGATGCTTTGTCTGCGGTGCGTGACGAGCTGCTTGTCGAACGCGAGGCGTTTGATGGCGTGCGCGATGCGTTGTTGAAGGAGCGCGATGCTCAGGCCGCTGCGGTCGACGAGTTGACTGCCGACCTGAAGGGTCACAAGAGTTCGCTGAAGGACGCGCGGTCGGAGAGCAAGGACTGGAAGTCGAAAGCGAGTGCGCTTGGGAAGGACCTTGAGGGGCACCGCTCGACGCTGGCGGAACTGACGGCCGAGCTGGACGCGTTGGGTGCGGTGCGGGACGAGCTGAAGGCCGAGCGCGATTCCATTGCGGCCGCTCGCGATGCGCTACTTGCCGAGCGGGACACGTTCGACGATGTGCGCAGGGAGCGGGCATTTGAACGTGATGCTCAGGCTGCGGCAGTCGAAGAGTTGACAGCGGACCTGAAGGGTCACAAGAGCTCGCTGCAAGATGCGCGTGCTAAGAACAAGGATTGGAAGGAGAGGGTGGGTGCGCTGGAGAAGGATCTCGATGGGCACCGCCAGTTCTTGGCAGAGCTTCGCGCGCGCGAAGAGGATTGGAGAGGCAATGCCAGCGTGTTGAAGAAAGACCTTGAGGGGCATCGGGCTGCGCTTGCTGATGCTCTGGCTGAGAAGAGGGCTCTAGAAGAGAAGGCGACCACGCTGGAGGCGGACTTGAAGGGGCACAGGGGGGCTCTTCGGGATATCACCGCGCAGCGCGATCAGGCTACTCAGAAGGCCGAGAGCTTGGCCGAAGAGTTCGCGCGGTTGCGCGCGGCGACCTCAGAGGCTCCAGAAGAGCGGAATCAAGAGCATCGAGAGCCCGAGTAGAAAGGCCGTGAGCGGCGTGCCAATCTTCAGGAAGTCGCGGTACTTGTAGTCGCCGGGGCCGACGACCATCGCGTTGCACTGGTGCGCAACGGGGGTCATGAAGGCCAGGCTTGCGCCGGTGAGGACGGCCATCAGGAGCGCCTTCTCGGAGACGTCGGGCATCCTGGCGGCAAGGTCGACGGCGACGGGCGTCATGATCAGAGCGGCTGCGACATGGTTCATCACCTGGGTGAGGGCCATGGTCACAGACAGCAGAATGAACAGGATGACGTAGGGGCCAAAGGTGGCTTGTTCGATGGCGTGAGCGACGAGCTCGGCGATCCCCGCGCTCTGGAAAGCGGTGCCGAGCGCCATCATGCCGCCGATCAGGATCAGCACGGGGAAGTCGATGGCCGAGCGGATCTCGCCAGCAGTGACGGTCTTCATGGCGAGCAGTGCGATGACGCCGAGCAGGGCCGATGTGGAGATGTGCAGCGGTGTCAGGGCCGTGAGGCCGACCACCGCGATCAAGAGGCAGAGCGTGATCAGGGCGCCGCGACCTTCGAGCGGCGTGCGCACCTCGTCCAAGATCAGGAGCGCGCGGGAGCGGCGCATGCGCTCGATGTCGGGGGGGTGGCCTTGGATGAGAAGTGAGTCGCCAACCTCGAGCGGGACGCGGCCGAGTTTGGTGCGGTGGATCTCGCCGTGCTGATAGAGGCCGAGGACGTTGAGTCCCGAGCTGGCCGCGAAGTCCACGCCCTTGAGTGTGCGCCCGGAGAGCTCGGAGCCGGCCGGGACAACCGCCTCGACGAGTGTGACGTCGCCGCCCGCGAGGACGGAAGCGGGTAGGTGCTCGGCGACAAGGTCGAGCTCCTTGCTGGCGCGCAGGATCGTCTGCGGATCGCCTTGCAACAGGAGCGCGTCGCCGGCGCGCAGCATGTTGTAGCGGCCGGGCGCGAGCACGTCGGAGGAGTCGGCGCGCAGGATGCCGAGCACGCGCAGGCCGTCATGCTTGTTGAGGCCAAGCTGGACAAGCGGGCGCCCAATCAAGGGGCTGCGGTCGGGGACGCGCAGCTCGCTGACGTAACGGGTGGCTTCGAAGTGCTCGGCGAGGTCTTCTTCGACGCGCCGGTCCGGCAAGAGGCGGCGGCCCGGACCAATCATGAACAGCGCGAGGCCGACAAGCAGGCAGAGGCCAAACAGGCTGAATTCGAACAAGCCAAACTCGCGACCGGCGCTCGTCGCTGTGGTCGTCATCGAGCGGTACAGGTCGTTGACGGCGATGTTTTTTGACGTGCCGATCACGGTCATCATGCCGCCGAGCAGGCCAGCGTACGACAGCGGGATCAGCAGCCTTGAGACAGGGATCTTCGTGCGGCGCGCGACCGTGCTGATCACGGGGATGAGCGCGGCGACGACGCCAGCGTTGGACAGGAGCCCCGAGAGCAGGCCCGCGATAAACGTGATGCGGATCAGCAACCGGGTCTCGGTCAGCTTGTCGGGATCGCCGCGCAACAAGAGCCGTTGGCCAAGCTGCTCCGCAAGACCCCACTTCGAGACCGAGTAGCCAAACACGTACATGCTGGCGACGAGGACAACGGCGGGGGACGCAAAGCCCGCGTACGCATCGTGCGGAGACAGCACGCCTGTCGTGGCAAGGCTAACCACCACCAACACCGCCACCACGTCGTAGCGCAGCTTGTCGAGGATGAAGAGGATCAGGCTCGCCAAAAGGATGGCGAGGACGATCAGCTGGTCGGGTGTGAGGTCGGGCATGGCGGGAGGGAGGAGAGAAGCATCCCAACAACGGAGCCGCTTGGCAAGCGGGGGGGCGAAAGCGCTTCAAGTGTGGGCTATGATCTTCCCCTAGTCCTCTTCGGACGCTGGCGCCTCAGACACGCGCCAAGAACGCGATACACCTATGCTGAATACGAGCCCAATCAATCCCACCGAGTTTGCCCAGCACCTTGGTGGGTGGACCGGAAAGCGCGGTCCCGAGGAAGATGTCGCGATCTCGAGTCGCGTGCGCCTGGCGCGCAACCTGAGCGGTTATCACTTTCGGACGCGGATCAGCCCGGACGACGCGCGCCAGGTTGCGGAGAAGCTGCGCCTGGCGATGGACGCCGCGCCCCTCGATGGCGACACGCGTTGGGTGCCGATCGAAGATGCCTCGCCGCTCACGCGCCTGCTCTTGCGCGAGCGCTATCTGTGCAGTCGTGATCTGGCGCCCGTTGGCGCGACCGAGACGAAAGAGGGCGCTGCGAACCTCGCTGGGAACGCGGTGGTGTTTGGAGTGGCCGAGAATCTCTCGATCATGGTTAACGAGGAAGACCACTTGCGCTTGCAAGCCCTGTCTCCCGGCCTCGATCTTGAGGATGCGCGCGAGCGAGTTGCAGCAGTGGATCGCGGATTGGAAGCGCATCTCGACTACGCCTACGATGACGAGCTCGGCTACCTGACCGGTTGCCCCACCAACGTCGGAACCGGAATGCGCGCGTCGGTGATGGTGCACCTGCCGGCGCTTGGGCTCGTTCGCGAAGAGCTCGAGAAGGTGATCCGATCCGCCCAACGCACGGGGCTTGCCGTTCGTGGGATCTATGGCGAGGGCAGCCGCGCCGTGGGGGACTTCTATCAGATTAGCAACCAGGTCACGCTGGGCCGCACCGAGGAGCAGCTGATCGCGGACCTCGGGGCGCTTGTGCCCAGCATCATCGCGTTCGAGAGGCGGGTGCGCGCGAAGCTTGCTGAGGCGCGCGCGGAAGAGCTCGGCCAGCGAGTCGAGCGTGCGCGCGAGACGCTCATGGACTCGCGCTCGATCGACACCGACAAGGCGCTGACCGCGCTCTCGAACTTGCGGCTGGGCCAGCTGATCGGCCACAACGTCGGGCTGGCGCAGCCAGACTTCGGGCGGCTCGTGATTCAGGTGCAAAAAGGGCACGTGCAGGCGCTCGCCGGGGAGGCGCCCGAGGGCATGCAGATGCCGTCGCAACGGGATGCCGCCCGGGCCGCATTCTTGAAACAGCGCTTCGGGCGCAGCTGAAGACTTCGATTCGGCTCTCTTCTGGCGGCGTGGGCAGCCGATAAGCGTGGTGGCACCCAGCTATGATCCTCGCCCCACTTCTACTCAGCCTGACCGGCGTGATTCCATTGACGATCACGTCCGAGCCGGCGGCCGTTACGGCCGAACAGCCCGATGCCCCCTTGCGTGGGGGGTATGTGGCCCTGCGGAAAGGGCGCATGACCCTGATTACCGACGCCGGGGTCGAGCCGATCTTCGGAGAGTTAGGCGATCGCGACATGGCGCGCCGTGGAAACCTCGAGCTGGGGGCGATAAGCGAGGCCGAGCTTCGCTGGGCAGGCCAGGGAAGCTTACGCGCCTTTGGCCCGGCCTCAATCGAGTGGACGGGCTCTCCCTTTACGGGTGATCCCCTGGGCCTATTCGACTTCCGCCGCCTCGAGGTTGAGGTCCGTTCGGGCGAGCTCGGCGCACGCCTTCCGGGTGGTGTCCTGCTGGTCGCGCGACGTAGTGCCCTTGAGGTCGTTCGCCGCTCGTCGGGCGCCTTTGGCGTCCACCATCTTGGGGGCCAGACCGCGCAGCTGATCGTCCCCGCGGAAGGCGCGCCGGATGCGCGCACGCTGGGCGCTGGCGAATGGATTTGGATCGACCCCGAGGAGTACCTGCACGAGCCTCGGTTTGCGTTCCCGACCCAAGAGACCTCGATCGAACAGCCGTCTCCCGAGCCGCCAGCCATCGACTTTGGAGGTCCCGACCCTCAGCCGGTCCCCGAAGTCTTCGCTCCTGAAGCCCTCGAGCCAGAGAAGGGCGAGCTCATCCTAATCGATCCCGTTTTCGTCGCACCATTCGGCTTCAAAGCAGAACCTGCGCTCGAACCTGCGGTTGAGCCTGCAATCGAGCCTGTGGCCAAACCCACTACAGAGCCCGTTTTCGTGGCGCCATTTGGTATCCAGGCCGAACCCGATCCCGTAGCTGAGCCGCTCGTGCCTTCACCAGAAGTGGCTCCCGAACCCAATGAGCCGCTGAGCGAGGCGCCAAGCCCGGTCACCGTCGAGCCATTCACTCTGCCGGATCCCGAGTTGCTTCCCGACTTCTGGGCCGTGACTCCGGTGCCAGTCGATCCGCTTCTGAAATTGCAGCACGAAGATGAGTCCACTGAGCCAGACGGGGCCCTCGTAACGCATGGTGGTCACACCGAGGGGGGCGCGCCTCCGGCTCCCGTGCTGCCGTTTGTCGAGCAGCCCGAGGCTTTGATTGGCCTGCGTGTCTTCGCTCCGAAGTTCCCGCAGACCGTGCCGTTCGCGTGGATGCCGAGCATGCGCCTCGTGCCGCTTCCCGAGAGCGGTGCTGCGCCCAAGCCGCGCGCGGTGAGGCCAAAGCCGCTGGCCCGAGCGAGTGGCCTGAGCGAGCTCCTGAACGGCCTCGGCGCACCGCGGGAATAACCCCGCACGACTAGGGCCCAAAACCAAAGAGAGCGCCCCGCAGCTAAGCTGCGGGGCGCTCTCTTTAGTCTGCCAGGACCGTGGTGGTCGGGGGGGCTGGCGCGCTCCGGGGGAAGTTAGGCGGCCTCGGCCCCAGCACGCGTCAGCGCGGCGATCGCGCTGGCAAGGTCTTCGGCCATGAGCTCCGGCTCGACCACCAACGTCTCGTCCTTCAGAGCCACGCCGGTGCGCACCCCGATCGAGCGCAGGTCGGCACGCCAAGCGGCGGCCAGCTCGATCGTCGAGTCACCGATGACCCAGCTCTTCGAGAGGTCGATGCCGTCGTTGTGCATGGCGTGGAAGAAGGCGCCTGTCTCGGGGAGCCGGAACACAGAAGGTTGCGCGTGCGGAGCGCCGGCTTCCGGGTGCTCGAGGCAGGCATAGCTGCGCTTGAGGGGGATGCCGTGGGCAATCAAGCTGCTCTGGATGTGGCCGTCGATCTTCTTCCAGGCGGCTTCGGAGAGGGCTCCGAATGCCACGCTGTCTTCGTTGCCGATCACGTAGATATTCCAGCCCAAGCGGCTGGCGTTGAAGAGCGCGTCGAGAGCACCGGGGAGAAACTCGACATCACTCGGCCGCTTGGCAAAGCCAGAGGCGGGCAGCGAGCAGAGAGTTCCCCAGCGATCGATGAACAGGCCACGCGGGTTTTCACGCGTCGTGGCGAGTCGAGTAGGTCTAAGTTGCATCAAGTCATGGCAGGTGGGGGCTTTGCTGAGACCTCTCTTCGGCATCCAGGTGGTAGTCTTGAGCATAGGACCTAGGTTTCCGGGATTCGGCCGCGCGCGAGGAAAGGACTTCGCGATTCGGTGGGCCAGGAAAGGATTTCATACCCATGCGCATCGCCCTTCTTGTTGACCCACTGACCCTCGGCTCCCGCGGCGGACGGCACGCGCCCGGCCTCGCGGCGGCGCTGATCGCGCGCGGTCACGAGGTGCGCGGCTTTGGCGCGCCACCGGGTGTGGTGCCGAGCTCGGTGGACTACAAAGAGCTCGGTGGCCTCAGCCGCTTCGAGGCCGACGCGCTGATCGCGTACGACGGCCTGTCGCCGACGGCGCTCAGCGCTGCGCGCGTGGCGAAGAAAAGTGGCGCGTGCCTCATCCTGGTCGAGCCCGGCCTCACAAGCGAGGCGATCCCGCTGCACGAGCGCGTCTTGCAAGGCATTGGCGAGCGCCTGTGGGGCCGCTATGTGCGCGGCGCGACGACGAAGTTGGTCGCGCTGGATCCCGTTGCCGAACAGCTGGCGCTCAGCGAAGGCTTCGAGCCCGAGCGCATCTCCGTCCTGCCCGCGGGCGTGGACCTCGAGCGCTGGAACCCGGCGCGCACGGGGGCTGCTCGCACGCGGCACGGTTTGCGTGGGCGCGTGGTTTTGTACGCGGGGCCGCTCGAGACGTCGATCGGTGTCGAGGCGCTGATTCGCGCCTTCGCGCGCAGCGTGGGACAACATCCCGATTGGTCGCTGGCCATGTTGGGCAGCGGGTCTGGCCGGCGCGGGCTGCGCACCGTTGCCGAGCGGCTGGGCGTCGCTTCGAACGTGCACTGGTTGGACAACATTCCCGAGGAGGACGAACCCGGCCTCTTCAGCTCTGCGACCTTGTTTGTCGCACCGGCCCTGGACGAGCGCCCGTCTTCGCGCGGGGTCTTGCGCGCTCTAGCAAGCGGCCTGCCGGTGCTTGCCGCCAACGTCGAGCGCTTTAGCTGGGCTGTCGAGGACGGCCAGCGCGGGCTCTTGATCGATCCCACCGACGGCCCCGCTTGGGAGGCCGCGCTGCACCGCGCGGCAGGCGCACCCGTCGCGCGTGAGCGCTGGAGCCAGAACGCGCGGAGCTGGGCCGAGGCGAACTTGGACTGGGCGTCGATCGCCGCCAGCTTCGAGGGCCTGTGCGCCAAGTGCACGGCCAAAGAAGACGACGCGGCCTGATCGGGCGATGGCCAGCGATCAACGCTACTGGCGATCAACTCGACTGGAGACGAGCGATACTGGCGATCAGCGGAGGCCGAAAGGCCGCCCGCTGCAGCGGCAGTGGTTGGCCCGCTTTGTCGGGCCAACACCGTTTTTTGGGCCCCCAGCATTGAATGCAAGGGGCTAGCTAGAGTATCTCTAAGCCCTGCTGCTCGCGGGGCCTTCCCACGTGAGCCCTTGCTCCACCCCCAAGAAGGACTCCTCCCATGTCAAACGGCTACTCCCCTCGCTCACGCCTGGTCGCACTTCTCCTCTGCTGGTTCCTGGGCATTTTTGGCGCACACCGCTTCTACGTGGGCAAGGTCGGCACGGGTGTCTTGATGCTGGTGACGCTCGGTGGATTTGGGATCTGGGCCCTGATCGACCTGATCATCATCGTCGTTGGCAGCTTCCGCGATCAGGAAGGCCGACTTGTCTTCGTCTGGATGGAGAACGGCTCCTAACGGCTCGCCTCCCATGAATGCCTCGCCTCGCTCGCGCCGGCGGCCGCGCCGTCAATACTCACGCGCCTCGCGCCTAGTTGCCCTGCTTCTCTGCTGGTTTCTAGGCACGTTCGGCGCCCATCGTTTCTACGTCGGCAAGGCTGGCACCGGTGTTCTGATGCTCTTGACCCTTGGCGGTTTGGGGATCTGGACGCTGATCGATCTGATCTTCATCATCGTCGGCGGTTTCCGGGACTCCGAAGGCCTCCTGGTCTTTAAGTGGACCGAGCCAGACTCACGGTAAATTCACATGGAAACCTCCTCGACCCCTTCCGAGATCTCCCCCGCATCGCGCGTTGTTGCCCTGCTCTTGTGCTGGTTCCTCGGCATCGTGGGTGTGCACCGGTTCTACCTGGGCAAGTGGTTGAGTGGCCTCCTCATGATGGCGCTGTTCGGCTCGTCCGTTGGCGTCTTTATCTACTACGTGCTGACCGCAGGACCGGGCGCAGACGGCTCGCCGCCCGAAGCCTTCGCGTCGATGCGATGGCTGATGGGTTGTTTCTACCTCGTCTGCGCGTGGGCCTTCATCGACTTGATGCTGATCATTTCGGGGAACTTCCGCGATGGGAAGGGCCGCAAGGTCTTCAAGTGGGTCGAGAGCGACTCGGTCTGACGCAACTCGGTGGGCGCGCTTTAGCGGACGAGCTGGCCGTCGTCGAACAGCGTCCAGCGCTCGGGCCACAAGAGCGCGGCGAGCCGGCCGTGGAACTTGGGTTCGGGGGTGCCTTCGAGGCGCTCGAGGAAGCGCCGGCCGACCGAAAAGTCCATGCAGTGCGCGCGGCCTCGCAAGCCTAATGGGCCGACAGCGGACTCGTCTTCGAATGGATCGGGAGGCGTGAAGCGGCCCGTGTCGCCCGGTCGTGGTGCACCGCGCCAGTAGTGGCCAAAGACCACATCCGGCCCTGCATAGTCGTGCCACCAGCGCGCGCGCTTTGTATGGCGCCACTTGCCTCCGGCGGCGAAGACGTCTTGGGCCGCGGTCTCGGGACCCGAGGTGACCAGCCGAAGAGGGTCCCGGTTTTGGAGCGCGAGCTCGCGCTCTTGAATCGCGGGCGAGATGTGCGGCGCAGCGGTCTCGTTGCCGAGGACACCGATGGGGAAGTCTGCGTGGATGCGGCGGGCGTCTTCGCGAGCCGCGTCCAGGACACCCGCTGCGCGCAGCTGTTCGCGAATTAGCTCCAGCGAGGCGTTGTGGCGCGCGACAACGCCGCCTGCGGGCGTGGGGGCTTGATCCGCGGAGTGAGCCTCGCGGGCGAGCGTGGCCAGCGAGGCATCGTCCCAGGCGGCGTGGACGACACGCAGGTCCTGACGTTCGAGGGCGACGGGGATGTCGCTCAACATGTCGAGCAATTCGGTGCGCTCGGTCTCGCTCTTGACACCTGTCTCGGGCAAGACGCCGTGCGTGCCAAGCTGGCGCTCTTCACCGCGAAACCAGCGGTTGTCGGCCTTGGGCTCGACGTCCATGCGCAGAAGGTTCAGCTCGTGATTTCCGAGCACGAGCTGCGCGCGGCCCGCGTCCACAAGCGCGCGCACGCGGCGCAACACACCGGGGCTGTTGGGGCCGCGGTCGATCAAGTCGCCGACGAAGACAAGCCCGCGGGTCGGGGCGTGGTCTTCGATGTGGGCCAAGAGCGCTTCCAGGGCATCGAGCTCGCCATGCACATCGCCGATGATGGCAAGTGGGCCGTCCTGCAGCTCGGGAAGCTTCACGTTCCGCGGCGCAGGACCACGGTCTTGATCGTGCTGAACAGGATCGACAGGTCGAACAGGAAGGACTGGTGCTTGATGTAGAACAGGTCGAACTGCAGCTTGTTCTTCGAGTCCTCGACCGTGTTGCCGTACGGGTAGTTGATCTGCGCCCAACCGGTCAGGCCGGGCTTGACCACGTGGCGCTGGTTGAAGTACGGGATCTCGGCGGCGAGCGTCTCGATGAAGTGCGGGCGCTCGGGGCGCGGGCCGATCATGGACATGTCGCCCAAGAGGACGTTGAAGACTTGGGGCAGCTCGTCGAGCCGTGTCTTGCGGATGAACTTGCCCACCTTCGTGATGCGCGGGTCGCCTTCGGAGGCCCAGACGGGGCCGGACTTGGCCTCGGCATCGGCGGACATCGAGCGGAACTTCAACAGCGTGAACGGGCGGCCGTGGTGGCCGCTGCGCTCTTGGCGGAAAAGCACGGGGCCGGCCGAGTCCATGCGCACGGCGATGGCCGTCATGATCATCAGCGGCCAGGTGAAGGTGAAGACGGTGAGCGCGAGGAGAATGTCAAGGACGCGCTTGCCGGCGTCGGCAGCGGGGTCGGTGGCAAAGCCCTTATTGAAGATCAGGTACGAGGGGCGCATGGCGCCGATGGGGATCTTGCCGGTGACGCGCTCGAAGAGCGCTTGGCTCTCTTCAATGACCACGCCGGCAAGCCGGATGGCCAAGAGTTCGCGGACGGGCAGCGTGCCGCGCGAGTCGGCGAGCGCGACGGCCACGCTGTCGGCGCGCAAGCGGCGGACGATCTCGGGCAGGCGCTCTTCGGTCCGGTTTTCGATCAGCTCGCCTTTGTCGTCGATCTGGAACAAGATCACTTCGGCGGGCGGCGTATCTTCGGGGGCGGCTTGGAAGCTACCGCGTTGATCGCTGCGGCGGCCCTCGACGTTGACGAGGCCGACGGCGCCGACGACCTCTTGGCCTGAGTTGCCGCGCTCGACGATCTCGCGCACAAGGTCGCGGGCGGACTCGCCCATGCCAAGGACAAGGACGCGGTCGTTGAAGTTGCCGTGCCGCAGCGCCCAGTGGAACACCATGCGCCACAGAAAGAGCAGCACGAATGAGACCATCAGCGAGAAGGTCAGCAGCACTACGGTCTGCGAGAGCTGGAGGCCGGGGAACTCGAAGATGCGCTCGAGGCCCCACAGGTTTGTGACCACGACGGCGGCGAGCGAGAGGGCGATGCCGACGCCCGCGGATCCGACGAAGCGAGACGCGCGGTCGAACCGCGAGCTGGAGATGCGGAAGTCGTACAGCTCGTTGAACGAGATCGAGACCTGGACCAAGAGCGCCACCGTGATCGCCGAGATCAGGCTGCGCCAGAGGGCGTCGTTGGTCGACAGGCCTTGGTGCCAGACGATCTCAAGCGCGTTCGGGTCCATTCCCCACAGGTGCGACGAGAGGCCGACGAAGATCACCGCCGACAGAATCAGCGTCTCGCTAAAGACAAGGAGGGCCTTGCGGATCGGGAGGTAGTGGCGGAGAAGGTGGCGCATGGCCCGCGGGCTTCGGGGAGAGAGAGGGGTTGGGGACAGCCTTCTTTCGGCTACCTGGGGAGCGAATCCTGAGTCCGTGGGATCATAAGTCGCCGGTCCGCGCTTTGGGGCGGCGCTTGGCCAGGAACTCGAGCAGCTCGTCGGGGGCTGACGGGACGGCCGTGGAGAGGCAGCGCGCGCCGTCCTCGGTGATCAGCCAGTCGTTCTCGATGCGGATGCCGAGTGCCTCGGCGGCGATGTAGACGCCGGGCTCGATCGTGACCACCATGCCGGGCTCGAGCTCGACCGAGCCTCGCGGCGCATCGTGGACCAAGAGGCCCAGGCCGTGGCCGACCGAGTGCAGGAAGTACTGACCGAAGCCGCGCTCGTCGAGGACGGCGGCGGCGGCGCGGTGTGCCGCGCGAATCGATGAGCCGGGCTTCAGCTCGGCGGCGCCGGCGATCGACGCATCCCAGACGGCTTGGTAGACCTCGCGCTGGCGTTCGGTGAACTGGCCGTTCACGGGGATCGTGCGCGTGACGTCGGCGGCAAAACCCTGGTAGCGCGCGCCGACATCCATGACCACAAGCTCGCCGTCTTGCATGCGGCGTGAGTTGCTGCGGTAATGCAAGAAGCACGAGTTGGGTCCCGAGCCGACGATCGACGGAAAGCTGGGGCCAAACGCGCCGCGCTTGCGGAAGCCGCCTTCGATGGCGGCCTCGGCTTCGAACTCAAACGCACCCGGCTGCACGATGCCAAAGGCGTCGGCGAGGCCGGCTTGTGTGATGTCGATGGCGGCCTGCATTGAGGCGAGCTCGGCGGGTGTGCGCACGCTCGCCGCGGTCCAGAGCAGGTTGGTGGCGGGGCTGGCCTGGACGTCTTCGGACGCAAGCTCGCCGTAGGTGAACAGCTGCGCGTCTTTCAGTTCGAGTTCTTCGGCGGCTGCGCGCCAGCCGGCGAGGTCGACGGTCTCGGCAATCCCCGTGGACGTCTGGCTGGCTTCGCCGGGGGCGAGGCGCGTGCCGTTCCAGCGCTCGAAGTTCGCGTCCTTCTTGGGCAGGAACAAGCGCTCGCGCACAAGCACGCCCTCGCTGGCTTCCAGGATCAAGATGATGTCCGGGATGTTGACACCGGTGAGCCAAAAGAAGTGCGGGTCCGCGCCGAAGCGGCCTTCGATCTCTGGGCCCGACGAGATCACAAGTGCGCCGGTGTCGAGGGCTGCTGCGATCTTCTCGCGCCGCGTCCGGCAAGCGGCGGGCGTGTTGGGGTCCGGCAGCTCGAAGACACCCTCGTGCAGTGCCGGGGCTTCGAGCCCAGGTACCGAGGCGGTGGGGACGATGGACAGGTGCGAGGGCGTGGCGCAGGCGGCGGCCGTGGCCACGAACAGGAGGGCGGGGATTCTCATGGTTCGAGGACCGTACCAAAGGCGCCACCCGCTGGGTGCGGCAGCGGATGTTCGATGTCGATGTGGTGGTAGATTCGGGTTGTGCGCTCGAAGAGGACGAGCTCAACGAGATCCACGCGATACGGCCGGTCCTGGCGCTCGGCGATGCGAGCCGTCGCGCGCCGAACCCGGGTGAGATCCTCGGCGCCAAAGCGGTGGCCCGGCCGCCACGTTGGGCGCGAGCCGAAGTCGGTGGGGTCGAGGCGACTGCGCCCGGTCTTGACCTCCACGGCGACGAGGGTCTCCCTGTCGAGCATCAGGATGTCGAGCTCGGCCTCGCGCGTTTTGAGGCGCGTACCCAGCTGCCGCAGGCCGGCGCGCCGGAGCGCTCGCGCCGCAATGCGCTCGCCCGAAAGGCCAAGGCTCTCACCCTTTAATGCTTGGCGGCGGATCGCCCGCAAGGGGGCGATCCGCCGCATGAGCTTGTTCCAGCCCGACCGGGCCGCGCGCGCTAGGCTCAGGCCTTTTTCGGCGCTTCGCCAGCCGGCTTGCCATCCGCGTCGAGCACGGTCTGCACCGCTTGGCGCGAGAACGTCAGGCGCGTGTTGTCCGCCACCTGCAGCGTGACGCGGTCCTCGCGCGCCTCGATCACCTTGCCGAGCATGCCGCCCGAGGTCATGACCTCGTCGCCCTTCTTCAGCTCGCCCAGCATCGCCTCGCGCTTCTTGCGCTGCTTGCGCTCGGGAGCAATCAGCAGGAAGTAGATGATCGCGCCCATCGCGACGAGCGGGAAGACCATCGACAGGCCGCCGCTTTCGGGGGTCGCGGGGGTCTCCTCGATGAGGGCGAAGAGGTTGCCGAGGAAGAGATTCATGGTCACAGGATTCGGGTTGAAGCGGTGGAAGAGGGGCCTTTCGGGGGCAAGAGGCTATCCGATCCCCGCCGGGGCTGCTAGCACTCCGGGTGTCTTCGTCGTGTTCTCTTTTCATCAATCAAGTCCTCTACTGCGTGTTGCGTGGTCTAATCCCGCCATGTCGAGCTCTCCGGTCCATCCCGCCTCTGCGGGCGTCGCCTCTGGCGGAGCCCCGAAGGCGACCGAATCGATCGTTGTCGCAATGAGCGGCGGCGTTGATAGTTCCGTGGCAGCGCACCTCCTGAGCGCCGAGGGGCACTCGCTCGTCGGCTTGTTCATGCGCAATGGCGTGAAGGTGCCGGCGGCCGAGATCCCCAAGAAGTCGTGCTGCTCTTCCGTAGACGCGCGGGATGCCCGCATGGTGGCGGCCAAACTGGAGATTCCCTTTCAGGCGGTCGACCTGGGGGCCGAGTTCACGAACATCATCGACTTCTTTGTCGCCGAGTACGGGCGCGGCCGCACGCCGAACCCGTGCGCGCTCTGCAACCGCGACTTGAAGTTTGGGCGCCTGTTTGACTTTGCCGACGAGCTTGGCTGCGACGCGGTTGCGACCGGCCACTATGCGCGCCTCGAGATCGTGGACGGCCGCCCGCACTTGCTGCGTGGCGTCGACGGAACGAAGGACCAAAGCTATCAGCTGTTCTCGGTCAGCGAGGCGCACATGCTGCGCACGCGTCTTCCATTAGGCGAGCTCGAGAAGAGCGAGGTGCGCCGCGTGGCGGAAGAGTCCGGCATCCGCACCGCCAAGAAACCCGACAGCCAAGAGATCTGCTTCGTGCCTTCGGGCGACTATCGCAAGCTCTTGGACGAGCGCGGCGCTGAGCTGCACCCCGGGCGGTTCGTCGACCGCAAAGGCAAGCGCCTCGGACGTCACGACGGCACCGAGCACTTCACAATCGGGCAGCGACGCGGCCACGGTATCGGCGGGGGCACGCCGCTGTATGTGACCGCTCTGCGGCCCGCGGTGGGCGAGGTGCAGTTGGGCCCGCGCGAGGAGTGCTTCTCCGTTTCGCTCGTCGCCACCGATGCGAACTGGATCGGCTTCGATGCGCCGGCAGTCGGCGAGCGCTTCCGCGCCGCCGCGCAGGTGCGCTATCACCACGACGCCGCGCCCTCTGAAGTCGAGATGCTCGCAGGCGGCAGCTTCCGCGTGCACTTCGACGCGCCGCAAGCGGCGGTCGCGCCCGGTCAAGGCGCCGCGATCTACGCGGGTGACCGACTGCTAGGCGGCGGCTGGATCGAGGCGGCCACGCCGGTGGAGCCCGAGGCTTGATCCGAGCCGGGCTGCTGCTGCTCGCTCTGGGTGCGCTGCTTGCCCTGCCGCTGTTTCGCAGCCGCGAAGACCGGCCGCTGACGGTTTTCGTTTTGGACACGAGCGCAAGCTCGGTGGCGGGGCTCGAAGTTTGGGACAACGCCCCCGATGCGGCGATCGACGCGCTCTCGAAGTGGATGCGTGGCGCGGTCGAGTCCGAACTGCGCGCTGCGCCGTGGAGCGAGGGGGATGCGGAGGTGCTGACCTTCGCCGAGAGCACGCGGCTTGCGTTCGGGCGGCTGTCCGCGGGCAAGACAAGCCGCGCGGTGCGCTTTGCGCGCGCCGAAGAGCTGGTGCCCGAGCTTGGCATGGCTAGCGATCTGGATGGGGCCCTGCAGCGCGCCGAAGAGAGCCTGCGCGGCCAGACGCGCGCGCGCCTCGTCCTGCTTGGCGACGGCAGCTATTCGGGAGCCGACCCCGCGCCGCGACTTCAGGCGATGGCCGAGCGCGGCGTCTCCATCGAGCGGCTCTCCCCGCCGCGACACCTGCCGGACTTGGCGCTGTCGCGACTGGACCTCGCCGCGCGCATCCCGCTGGGCAGCCGCGCGGTTGCGCACGTCGAGGTTGCACTCGCGCCCGCCGACACCGGCGCTCAGGATGCCGCTCCGCTCGCGTGTGACTTGGTGCTCAAGCTGACCGGGCCGAGTGGTAAGACGCAGACTCTGCGGCCTTGGTCGGAGCCGCGCTTCTTGGGGCCCGCGCCAGAGCGCCTGGTGTCCGAGTTGGACCTGGGGGTTCTCGCCGAGGGTGCGTGGCAGCTGGACGTGTCGCTGGATTGGCGCGATGGATTTCCGCTGAACGATCGACGCGTGGCGAGCTTCATGGTGGGCTCCCTCAAGCGCGTGCTTGTGGCGTGCAGTGCGGCGAACGAGCCCAGCGCGCGCGCCTTTTTGGGCGCCAAGCTGCCGGGGCTCGCGCTGTCGTTTGTTCGGCCGGGCGAGCTCGAGGCGCGGCTTGGGCGCGCGGACTTGTTGGTGAGCTGGGACCTGCCGCTGTCGAGCTTGCCCGCCGCGCGGCTGATCTCGGAAGTGCGCGCCGGGCTCGGCTGGCTGACGCTGGGCGCGTGGGGGCAGTTCTCGGATCCCGCGGGCGCCGACCCCGAGCTCGAGGCGCTGTTGCCGCTGCTCACCGACGATGAGGAGACGCCGCCGCGGCGCGTGATCTTGTGCGTCGATGGCTCGGGCTCGATGTCGGGCGCGCCGTTTGATGCAGTGCGCCGCGCGGCGTTCGAGCTCGTGCGCGCGGCCCCAGCGAAGGACGATGTCAGCCTGGCGTTTTTCACAAACGACTTGGGCGCGGAGTGGCACATCCGGCCCGCGCTCGAGGGGCCTTTGGCGCCCCGCACGGTGGCGAGTCAAGACCGAGCGGGGAAGGAGATGGCCGAGCTGATGGCGGCCGAGGTGCCCGGCGGAGACACACGGATTCTCGACGCGCTCGCGCAGCTCGCCAGTCGGCGGCGCGCTTCGGCCTCGGTGCCCGCGCTTGTCATCTTGCTGTCGGACGGTGCCGAGAACGGGATGGACGTGAACGACCCGTACGCTCTCGAAGAGTCGTTTGACCGCGCGCGCGAACTCGGGCGCCAGTTCCGCGAGGCCGACACCACGATGGCTGTTGTCTCGATCAACGTGGCCGAACGCACGCCCGCGCAAGCGGCGGCGGCGCGCGGCTTGCTGGCGGCGCTTGTGCCACCGGGCGGGCAGCTGCACGAAGTTGGTGTCGAGGCGGGCGCCGGCGAGCTGACCGATGTGTTCGCGCGCGAGGTCGCCGCACGGCTTGTCGCCGTGGGGGACTTTCGATTGTCGCAGGCGAAAGGCACGCTGGCGACCGAGCTGGGTGGCGTGGCCGAACACCTGAACACGGTGGGTCGCTTTCGGCTGGCGCCCGGCGCACGCCTCTTGGCTAGCGCCGTGGGGACCGACGTCTCGGGGGCCGATTTGGAGCTGCCCGCGCTGGCGGTGCAGGAGCTGCGCGGCCTCGGGCGCGTGGGGCTTCTGGCCACGGCACCGAGCTCGAGTTGGGCGCCCACATGGACCCAGAACGGGTCCCTGCTGCCGCTCTTGCGCTGGTTGGCCGCGGACCGTGAAGACCGCGCTCTGACCGCTCGCCGCGCGGAGGATTGGCTGGTGCTAGAAGGCACCGCCGAGCTGTTCGACGAGGGGGTCGTCCCAGCCGCGATCCAAGCCGTCTTGCGCTCTGGCGAGAGGCGCGCGCGACTCGAGCTAAGCCTGGCACCCACTGCCGGCGGCTCGGCCACCTATCGCGGGCGTCTGCCATTGGGTTGGAGCGGCGCGCCCGGGCTCGAGGTCGGCCTTCTGGACCCGAGCGTGGCGGCCTGGGACGAGGTTCTGGCGACGCTGGGGGTGCCGCTTGAGGCCCAAATGGGCGAGGGCGCTCCCGACCGGCCGCGCCTCGGGAGCCTGCCCCAAGCCGGTTTCGGTGCCGCCGGTGTGTCGTCGCGGCGGCTGCCGCATCGCGCGGCCCGCTGGGTGCTGGGGCTGGCGCTTCTCGTTCTGTTCGCGGGGCTGCTCAAGCGCAGCTAGGAAGCGGCCGATAGAAGCGAGGGAACTCTTCTCCTACCTTCATTATGTTGCACATTCGATCTCTTCAGCGCCTTCTGGCTTTCGCTCCCGCCCTTCTGCTTGCCACCGCCTGCGTGACAACCGGCGACACGCCGAGCCCGAAGCGCGAGCTCCCCAAGAGCGACTGGGTTTTGCCGTCGAAGTCGCTCACTTCGGATATCGAGACGCACGCGGAAGCGCTGCCATGGACCCACGGCCGCGAGCGTGTTGACTTGATCACGTGGTTCGCGATGGTGGGCGAGCCGGCCTACGACACGCTGATCATGAACCTCGACGACGAGCGCCCCGAGGTTGTGGCGACCGTGCTGGCCGCGCTCGGTGCGACAATGGACTCGCGCCTGGTCCCACACCTGCGTGCCGCGGAGCACGAAGACTGGAGCCCGGCGTTGAAAATGGAGTCCGCGCGCGCACGCGTGCGACTTGGTGATTGGGAGGCGATGCCGGCGTTGATCGACGGGCTTGAGTCTCCTGATCGCTTCAAGCGCGCACTGAGCGCGCAGGCCTTGTTTGAGGCGACTCGCGAAGACAAAGGCTACGACCCAAGCGCGTCGCTGCCCGAGCGCGAACAGGCGGTTGAGCGTTGGCGCACGTGGTGGCAGCAGCGCTCAAACGACAACATGCTTCTTAGTCGGGCCGACTGAGCCGCTTGAGAAGGCGCTGAAAGCGCACCTCTTTGTGGAGGCTAAGAAGGTCCTCGTCGACCAGCATGTGTTCGATGTCATCGTAGCCAAGCGCGATCGAACGCTCGAGTGCGTCAAGCGCCTCGAGCGAACGGCCGACGAGGCTGAGTGAGCAGGCAAGGTTGTAGCGCACCAGCGGGCTCTCGGGGAGCGCACGCACCAGCTGCTCGTCGATGGCCAGGCCCTCGTTGTTACGGCCAAGCATTGTGAAGACCTGAGCGAGCTCGGAGAGCGCCTCGAGGTTCCCCGGATGGCGGCGCACAAGGCCCCCGTAGAACTCGGCAAAGAACTCGAGGCCAAGCTGTTCGAGGTCGGCGCTGAGAGGTGCATCGATGGTGAGCGGACTGATCATGGGCGCAATTTAGGACACGCAGGCGTTTGAAACGCCCTGGAGTCCCAGCTTTTCCTGATCGCCTGCGTTCTGTAGTGTCTGGTGACCTTCTGCACTATAAGAAGGGCATTATCGCCCTCTTGATCCCTGCTGACGCTTCATGAAGATCCACTTTTGCGACCTCTGCAACGAGTCCGTGCCCCAAATCGACCTCGACGACGGACGCGCTTTCCTCCGCAAGGGCCGCGTGATTTGCGCCAAATGCGACGAGATCATGAGCGGCGGCGCCGGGGCGGTCACGCTGACTCAAGCGGATCCCGACACCAAAATCGATGCCGCCGAGAAGACGGCCATGGCGCCGGGCGGCGCGAGCGCGCGCACGCTTGGTGGCTCGGATCCGGGCGGCGCCGGGCGTGGTCGCGCTCCTGTGCAGTACCGCGTCGAGGGCGGCGGTGGCTTGATCGCGGGCTTCTTGAGCGCGGTCGCTGTGGTCCTGGTGGCGGTCGTCGCCGTGATGTTGATGGACCGGATGGAGTCCGTGTCAAAAGGCCTCGACGAGAACGTGGCTTCCGTTCAGCGCGAGGTCTCCGCGGCCGAGTTGGGACTCGCCGGCCGGATCGAGGCGATGAATGCGGTGTCGCTACAGTCCGCTCAGAATCTGGACGCGCGCTTTGACGCCTTGCTTGCATCGCGCGGGGCGCAGGACGAAGAGTCAGCGGCGCAGCTGGCAATTCTGGTCTCGCGGATCGACGACTTGACCGAGCGCTTGGGCGGGCTGACCGCGACCGAGCGCAGCGTGACCGACCAGGCGCGCAGCATCGCCGCGCTCGAGGCAACCTTGAGCAGTGTGCGCCTCGACATCGCGCAGGTGGCAGCCGACCTTGCGGCGCGCCCCGTCGTCGTGGCCGAGCCCGAGGCGCCGGTTCCGACCGGTCCGCTTTGGTTGCCGCTGGTCGAGGATCTCGCGAGCGCCAACTCGGGCGTGCGTTGGAACGCTGTCGAAGACCTCGGGCATACCGGCGATCCGCTTGTTGTGCCGCACCTGATCCCCGTCTTGGATGACGAGGACACCTTCGTGCGCATGGCTGCCGCGCGCGTGCTGGGCGATCTGGGCGGCAACGCTGCAGTGGGGCCCTTGATCGATACGCTCTCCGATCCGGCCGAGAGCGTGCGCGACGCCGCCGTCTCGTCCCTAAGGCAGATCACCGGCCAGAACTTCCGCTTCGACCCGCTGGGCAAGCAGGCCGACCGCACCAAGCGCATCCGCGCCTGGCGCGACTGGTGGGAGAAAGAGAACAAGGCCTGAATGGGCCTTTCGCCCGGCGATCCCATTCGTTAGGCTATATAAGCAGACATCCTTGTCGGAAATGAAGTCTATTGGGCATGTGCCGTGGACTCTCCGATCTCATCACGCTCCAGCATCCGAGGAGAGCCATGGAAAAGATCAAAGTCACGGGTAAGGTCGTCGAGCTCGACGGCGACGAGATGACACGCATCATTTGGGACTTCATCAAGCAGAGCTTGATCCTGCCCTACTTGGATATCGACCTGCTCTACTTTGATCTTGGGATGGAGAAGCGCGACGAGACGGACGATCAGATCACGATCGACGCGGCTCATGCGATCGCCGAGCACGGAGTCGGGGTCAAGTGCGCCACGATCACCCCCGACGAGGCGCGTGTCGAGGAGTTCGGGCTCAAGAAGATGTGGCGCTCGCCCAACGGGACGATCCGCAACATCCTTGGCGGGACGATCTTCCGCGAGCCGATCCTGTGCAAGAACGTGCCGCGCCTCGTGCCCGGCTGGGAGCAGACCATGGTCGTCGCGCGTCACGCGTTCGGCGATCAGTACAAGGCGACCGATTTCAGGGTTCCCGGCGCGGGCATGTTGAAAATGATCTTCACGCCCAAGGACGGTGGCGAGCCGATCGAGCGCGAGGTCTTTGACTTCCCCGAATCCGGCGTCGCGATGGGGATGTACAACCTGGACGAGTCGATTCGTGGCTTTGCGCATGCGTGCATGACGTTCGCTCTGGATCGCAAGTGGCCACTTTACCTGTCCACCAAGAACACGATCCTGAAGGCCTACGACGGCCGCTTCAAGGACCTGTTCCAAGAGATCTACGATGCCGACTACAAGGCCGACTTCGAGGCCGCCGGCATTCACTACGAGCACCGCTTGATCGACGACATGGTCGCCGCGGCGCTGAAGTGGTCGGGTGGTTTCGTCTGGGCCTGCAAGAACTACGACGGCGACGTGCAGTCGGACATCGTGGCCCAGGGCTTCGGCTCGCTGGGCCTGATGACCTCGGTCCTGATGACCCCCGACGGCAAGACGGTCGAGGCCGAGGCCGCGCACGGCACCGTCACGCGTCACTACCGCGAGCACCAGAAGGGCAACCCGACTTCGACCAACCCGATCGCCTCGATCTTCGCTTGGACACGCGGTCTCGAGCACCGAGCCAAGCTCGACGGCAACGAAGAGCTCAAGAAGTTCGCACTGACGCTCGAGCGCGTTTGTGTTGAGACCGTCGAGGCTGGCCACATGACCAAGGACCTGGCTCTGCTTGTCGGCGCCGATCAGAAGTGGCTCACGACGCAAGAATTCCTCGCCGCCCTCGACGAGGGCCTGAAGAGGGCGATGGGCTTCGAGACCGCCAGCTGCTAGCTCGGCGCGATTTTCGACTCCCCGCGGCAGGTCACGACGAGTGATCGGCCGCGGGGCTTTTCTTTAGCGCGGCATTCGCCACAATGGGCGCCCTATGACTGCCATCAGCCAAGCCAAGATCACTGTTGTTGGGGCCGGGTTCGTCGGGATGACGGCCGCCCAGCGTTGCGCTCAGCTCGAGCTCGCCTCCGAGATCGTGTTGATCGATGTCCTCGAGGGGCGGCCGCAAGGCATCGCTCTCGACCTGAACCAAGCGGCGGCGATCGACGGCGTCGGCAGTCGGGTGGTCGGGACGAATGATCCCGCCGCGACTTACGGGTCGGACGTGTTCATCGTGACCGCCGGGCGACCGCGGAAGCCGGGCATGAGTCGCTCGGATCTCCTGGAGGTCAACGGGCGTGTGATGCAGTCGGTGGCCGAGTACATCCGGCGCGGCAGTCCAGATGCGTTTGTGATCGTGATCACGAACCCGCTCGACACGATGGTGCACTTGATGCGCGTGGCGCTCGGGTTCCCCGGGCGACGCGTGATGGGCATGGCGGGGGTCTTGGACTCGGCGCGCTTCTCGTGGTTCATCGCCGAAGAGGTCGGGGCGAGCGTCCTAGACGTCGACGCGATGGTCCTTGGAGCCCACGGCGACTCGATGGTGCCGCTGGAAAACTACTGCACCGTGAATGGTGTCTCGTTGCCCGCGCTTGCCGGCCGCGACCGCATCGATGCGATGATCGACCGCACGAAGAAGGGCGGTGGCGAGATCGTATCGCTGTTGAAGACCGGCAGCGCGTTTTACGCGCCGGCGTCGGGTGGCGTGGCGATGGCCAAGTCGATCCTGCGCGACGAGAAGCGCCTGCTTCCTTGCGCCTGCCTTTTGAACGGGCAGTTCGGATTCGAGGGCGTCTACACCGGCGTCCCCGCGATTTTGGGCAAGGAAGGCGTCGAGCGCATCGTCGAGCTCCCGCTCGCCACCGAGTCACGCATCCAAATGCAAAAGACGATCGGCGCGGTCAAGGACGACCTGGACGCCCTGCGCGACCTCGGGCTGCTGTAGCCCCGTTCATACCGTGCCGGACACTTCTCCGCCGGTCACCGTTCACGCCGTACCGGACACCCTCCGCCCGTCGCCGCTCGGCTCTAGTCGTAGCCGGTGTGTCCGGCACGGAACGAACGGCGACCGGCGCAGAAGTGTCCGGCACGGTATGAACGCGGTATGAACGGCGAAAGGCCCCCAACGTCTGGCTTTGACGTTGGGGGCCTTTTGAGTGGCTGGCTTTTGCGGGCTACTCGGTCGCGTTGTCGAGCTCTTGGCGCAGGAAGCGCAGGTCTTCGGCGTATTGCTGGACCGACTGACGGGTGTCGTCGTCGATCTCGGTGAAGCTGGCGCCGAGCTTGACGCCGTCGGGGCGCTCCTCGATGTCGGTGACCGTGACGGTCGCCTCGGACAGGCCCTTCTTCAGTAGCGGTAGGCGGAACTTGACTTTGAGCTCGGTGCCGAGCGCCAGGAACTGAGCCATCTCGAAAGACGTCAGGCCGGTGGCGCCGCCGCTCCATGTGAAGCGCACGCCATCGGCGTCGAGGCCGGACATGCGGCCGACACCGCGCCAGCTGGATCCGAACGCGTGGCCGTGAACCGGGTTGGTCATGGTCTCGTCGCGCTGGATGAAGTGCGGGACGCGCTTCTCGTCAACGGGGCTGAAGATGATCGAGGTCTCGTCCTCGGCCAGGGCTTCGTCGCCGGCGGGTGCTTGCGGCGCATGGCCTTCCAGCATCGCCTCGCCCGCGGCCTCGTCCGAATCGAAGATCGGGACGACGCGCTCGAGGCCGACCTTGGAGAGGGTCTCGCGGCAGAAAGTCGAGGGGCGCGCGATGGTTAGCTGGCCACCCTCTTTCTTGAGGGTCTTGGAGGCCTTGATGATGGCGCCCATCGCGGTGGAGTTGATGAACTTGACGAGGCGCAGGTTCAGCACGATGTGGCGTACACCCGCAGCCATCAGCGAGTCGATCTCGCTCTGCAGCAGCGGGCAGTAAAAGGTGTCGAACTCGCCGCGCAGGTGCAGCACGGTGTAGTTCTCGCGAGGTTCGGCCTGAATGTGCATGAGATTAGATCGGAGCGGGGTCTCTGGGACTGGGTGTTGGTAAGAATCGTAGACGGGGGAGTCGAGGAATGCCAGAGGCGATAGGTAGACTAGGTGCTCCCATGTTCTTCAAACGCAAGAAGCCCAAGGCTCCGCCACTTCCCGACCCCCTTCAGGATCCCGAGACGGCCCCCGTCACGGATCTTCCACCTGCCGAGGGCGAGGCCCTAGCCGGCGATACTGGGGCGATTTCGACCATGTTCCTGAGTGGGGACTCTGGTCGGGACCGCAACCGGGTCGAGCTGCTCTTGGGCGCAATCGCGGGGGTCAGCGAGTCGCGCGACCTCGAGCCGTTGCTGAAAGACATCGTCGATCGGTCGGTCGAGGTCACGGGGGCCGAGCGCGGTCTCTTGCTGATGCGCGGTGCAGGTGGCGCTCTGGAGCCGCGCGTGGCGCGTGGCCGTGGCGGCATCGACGTGGCCGGATTCGCGCCCGGGGATCCGAAAGCGAGCGCGGCACAGCTGCGCTTTTCGACGTCGATCGCGCGGCGTGTGCTCGACACGGGCCAGGCGCTGCGTGCGACGGTCAGCTCGGACTCCGAGGCGCTTGAGCTCGGGCGCTCGGTCTTCGACTTGAAGCTGCGCGCCGCGATGTGTGTGCCGCTGTCGTCGGGCCGCGAAGCGGCTGGCGATCCGCTGGGAGTCTTGTACGTGGACTCGCGTGCCGCCACGCGGCAGTTCAGCCAGAGCGATCTGTCGTTCTTCGCCGCGCTCGCCCAGCACATTTCAATCGCGATGGAGAACGCGCGGCTGCACCTCGACAGCCTCGAGAAGCTGCGCCTCGAGCAGTCGCTCGAGCTTGCGAGCGCGATCCAGCGCGACCTGATGCCCGAGCTACCCGAGGCAAGTGGCGACTTCGCTTTGGGCGGATTCTTCCGGCCAGCCGAGCGTGCGGGCGGCGACTTCTACGACGTACACACGCTGAAGAAGGATCGGCTGTCGCTGGTTGTGGGCGACGTCTCGGGGCACGGCATCGGGCCGGCTCTGATCACGGCGGCGGCGCAGGCAGGCCTGCGCTCGTACATGCGGGTTGTGCCGGGCACGGCCCCGGTTGTGACGCTCTTGAATCAAGACCTGTCCGAGCGCATGGAGGACGGCCGTTTTGTCACGCTCCTGGTCGCCTTGTTCGAGCCCGACGGGCGCTTCGAGATGGTGAACGCGGGCCACGCGGACCCGATGATCTGGCGCGCGGACGAGGCCAAGGTCGTGATCCTGTCTGAGAAGGAGGGCGCGCGGCGCGAGCTGGCGCTGGGCATGATCGACGATCACGAATACGGAGTCACCGCGACCGGCGCCTTGGGCCCGGGCGACATCATGGTGCTGTACAGCGATGGTTTGACCGAGGCGCGCGACCTTGAGGCACCGGACATCCTGTTCGGCGAGGACGGTCTGGCCGCCGAGCTCGAGCGCCTCGCCAAGAGCGGTGCACGCCCGCGTGAGATCGCGTCCGAGATCGCCAAGGCAGCGCTCCTGCTGTCGAAGGACAGCCGCGAAGACGACATCACCTTGCTCGTGGTTCAGCGAGCTCAGTAGAGACCCATGCAAGACTTTCAGACGCGACCTGTTCCCACCGGGCCGCACCCCGGCGGCCAAGACCTCTTCGTGCGCGCGGCAAAACTGTGGCCGAGCGAGGACCTTGTGGACGTTTCGATTCGCGCGGGGCAGATCGATTGTCTTGGCGCAGCCGGTAGCGATCCTTTGCTGGAGCCCGCGGGCCGGTCGGTGGTTGAGGCGAGCGGGCGCTCGGTGATCCCTGGGCTTGTGGATGTGCACGTGCACTTTCGCGATCCCGGCCTCGAGTGGAAAGAGGGCTGGCAGCGCGGCTCGCGCGGCGCCGTTCATGGCGGCGTGACGAGCGTGGTCGAGGTGCAGAACAACCCGCCGCTGACAACAAGTCTCGAGCGTATGCACGAGCGCCAGGCGTACGTCGCCGAGCGCTCGTTGGTGGACTTTGGTCTGCTGGCGAACCTGTTGGAAGACAGCTTGCCGGACTTGGCCGAGACCGCCAAGCTGACGCCCGCGTTCAAGCTGTTCCTTGGCTGCTCGACCGGGCTGTCGGGACAGAGCGACGAGCCCACGATCCGGCGCCTGTTCGCGGGCGCTGCGAAGGCGGGCCGCATGATCGTCGCGCACTGTGAACACGAGGCCACGTTGGATGCCGACGCCGCGCGCTATCCCGACGCGACGGCGGCCGAGCACCACCTTGTGCGCTCGGCGGAAGCCGAACGGCGCTCGATCGAACAGGCGCTGAAGTGCATGCGCCTTGAGGGTGGCGCTCTGCATGTGTTTCACATCACAAGTCGCGCGGGTGTCGAGGTCGTGCGCAGGGCGCGCGCCGAGGGGCTTGCCGTGTTTGCCTCGACGGCGCCGCACTACGCGCTGCTCTCGTGCGAAGACGCGGGCAGCTTGGGCAACCGCCTGCGCGTGAACCCTTCGGTGAAGACACCGGACGATCGTGAGGCGATCCTCGAGGGCCTGATCGACGGCACCATCGATGCGATCGGAACCGACCACGCGCCGCACCCCTTTGAGCACAAGGACCGGCCCTACAAAAAGGCGCCGTCGGGCATGCCTTCGATTGACCTGTTGTGGCCCCTGACGCTTGAGCTCGTGCGGCGCGGGAAGCTAACACCCGAGCTCGCGCTGCAGGTCGTGACGAACAAGGCGGCCGACTCGATGCGCCTGGCGGACAAGGGGCGGCTCGAAGTCGGCTTCGATGGCGACTTGGTGCTGTTTGATCCGGACGCCACGCGGACCGTGCGCGGCGAGGACTTGCCCTCGACGTCGAAGTGGTCGGCGTACGAGGGCTGGCAGCTGGCGGGCTTTCCCGAGGTCGTTGTGCGGCGTGGCGAGGTGCTGTTCGACGGCGACTTTGCGGGCGCACTTGGCGCCGCTGGCGGGGCGCCCTTGCGGCTCGAGGCCACAGCTCCCGAGTGAGGGAGCGCGTCCGCTTCGCGCCCACGTTCATGGGCCGGTTGGGCCTGTTGGTGGGGCGCCTGCGGGCGCTGCACGCGCGGCGCGAAGGGGTCGGGACGGCGCGCCTCGCGGGCGGCGGCGAGGAGTTCGTCGGGCACCGGCCGATGCGTGATGGCGAAGACGTGCGGCAGATCGACTGGAACCTGTTCGCGCGCTTTGATCAGCCCTTTGTGCGCGTGTTCGAGCGCGAGGCTGCGGAGTCGTGGCTGGTGATGCTGGACACGAGTGCGTCGATGGATGTGGGGCGCACGGACGGGGCTGGCGCGTCGAAGCTACAGCTGGCGGCCGAGCTGGTCATGGGGCTCGCCGCGTTGGCGGCTGAGGCGGGCGCGCGGTTGACGCTGCAGACCTCGTGCGGGCAGAGCTTTGTCGTGCGGCGCGCGCGGGATCAGAGCGCTCTGCGCCGGAAGCTGGAAGGGCTTGGGGCACCGCAGGCGGGTTTCGAAATCGGGTTGGGCGAGCTCGCCGCGCGGGCGCGTTTGACGCCGCGGACCGGGCGCGTGATCGTGGTCGGCGACCTGTTCGATTTGGAGCCACGCAGTGTGCTCGAGCTCGGCGCGCCGGGGCGCGAGTTGGTGGTGATCCGCGTGCTGGCGATCGAAGAGCTAGCCCCGACGCGCTTCTTGTTTGGCGGCGGCGAGACGCGTGTCGAGCTGGAAGCCGTTGAAGAGGATGAGCGGCGTTTGATCGTCGACTTCGACGCCGCGCGCGCCTACGAGCGCGCGCTCGAAGTCGAGCTCGAATCCTGGCAGAGCATTCTTTTGCGCCACCGCGTCTTGTGGCGGTTGGCCGAGGCGGGTGAGACGCCGTTTGAACAGGTGCTTGCGCCGTTTGTCGGGGGCCAAGGCGCCTGATGGCCAGCGTGCAATTCGGCTCGCCGTTGGGGCTCTTGGCTTTGGCGATTCCGATCGTGTACTTGCTGTTCGCGCGGCACCTTGTGCACATCGAGCGGCGGTTGGTGGGCAGCTTGGTTTTGTGGCGCCGGGTCGCCGAGGTCGAGAGCCAGGCGCGACAGGGCGGGCGCATTACGTGGCGCACGTTGCTGCTCTTCTTGGCGTTGACCGCGATCGCGTTGACGGCGGGCGGCCCGGAGCTCTCGCTGCCGCGCGAGGTGCGCACTTGGAGCTTGGTTCTTGGGAGGGGGCCCGCGGGGGGCTTGTCCAATGCGCGGGCGGAAGGCGGAGTGCACACGCGGCTCGAGGGTGCGGTGGCGGCTGGCGTGGCATTCGCGAAAGAGCAGCCGCGCGGCGATCGCTTTCGTTGGATCGGTGTTAGCGGGCAGGTGTTCGAGGCGGGGCGGAGCGCTGCGCCTCCACCGGACTTTTTACAGGCCGCGCTTCGGGGTCCTGAGCGTAAGTGGGGCGCCTGGGATCGTGGCGATTGCCTTTGGCTGCCGGTGTCGGGTGCGGGGCCCGCTGCGCAGCAGGCGGGGGTGTCGCGCGACCGCTTGGCCGCGGCGCCGGGGATCGTGGCGCGCACGGACGCGGGAACCTGGGCGTGGGCGGGGGACGCAGAGATGGGGCTGCAGCTGGCTGCCGTCGCCGCGCGTCCCGTGGTCTGGGTCAGCGGTGCGGCGCTTGCCGAGGGCGAGCCGCTGCGGCGGTTTGTCGAAGCTTGGGCGACCGCTCGGGATGCCGATGTTGTGACGAGTGCGGCAGAGGCCGTGCTGCATGTCACGAGCCCTGCACGGGGCGAGCCCGTGGCATCTGTGAGGGTCGGGCGCGACGGCTGGCTAGCCAGCGCAACACCCGCGAGCCTGGCGGACAAGCGCGGGCTTGGGCTGACCCCGTTCTTACGCACGGACGGGATCACGTACGCGGGCTCGGCGCCCGGGCGCATCGAGCTTGGGTTTGTGCACTTGGACGAGCCCGAAGGGGACCCCGCGGCGTTTGCGGTCTCGTGGGCAACGCTGTTCGAAGAGACCGTGCTGGCGCCACCGGGCGTGGTCGCGGTCGCCTTGCGCCGGGCCGCCGAGCCGCAGGAGAAGGCTCCCGCCGGGATGCTGGAGGTGCCCGACTCCACATCGTGGCCGCTTGGGGCACCCCTGGCTCTCTTGGGCGGCCTTCTATTGTTCTTGGGGTTGCGCAGGTAGCGAGGTCCGTGTTCGGATCTTGTCTTCGGGGGGACTCGAATACCCGAATCGGACGCTCGATACCCTACCTTCGACAGCCATGAAACGAACCCATCAAATCGGCCTGGCGCTCGGCGCGGTGTTGCTCTTGGCGGCGGCACAAGTTGCGCCTTCTGCGAAGTTGAGCCCGCCAACGGCGGAGACCGAAACCGAAGGGCTGGCCCCCAGTTCGCTGATCCACGGGATGACGATCTCGACGCAGACCTCGGGCAGCGAGTGGGGCACGGATGCATTTGAGGTCGAGCTCGATCGCCTGAAGGCACTGGGCGTGAACTGGGTCGCGATTCACCCCTACGCGGGCTTGCGCGATGATGGCACCGTCCGATTCAACGAGCTAGATCCGGAGGACCCACCGGTGTGGCTCGCGCGGCCGATTGCGGCCGCGCATGCGCGTGGCATGAACATCTTGATCAAGCCGCACCTGGCGTACTGGGGCAGCCCGTTTGCGTGGCGTGGCGAGATCGCGTTCGAGACACCCGAGGCGAACGCGCGGTTCTGGAGGGGGTATTCGGATTGGACGCTGCAGGTGGCCGCAGCCGCGAAGGGCGCCGATGGTTTCAGCGTGGGGACCGAACTCGAACTGCAGATGGACCGCAAAGAAGAGTGGCTCGAGCTGATTGCGGGGGTGCGCAAGCGCACGGACGCGCGGCTTTCGTACTCGGCGAACTGGGACGGCATCGATCGCGTGCCGTTCTGGGACAAGCTGGATGCCATTGGCGTGCAGGCTTACTTTCCCCTGCCTGCTCCGAGCGGGCCGGGTGGGATTCCGGCGGCCCAATCGCTGCGCGAGGCGTGGGCTCCACACTTGGCGAAGCTGCGCGCTTTGTCCGAGTCGACCGGCAAGCCTGTGTTTTTCGCCGAGCTTGGTTACGACCAGACCATGACGGCGAACCTCGAGCCGTGGAAGGGGGCCTCGCGCCGTCAAACCCCCAGTGATGAGGCGCGCAAACTGCAGTTGCGGTGCTTAAAGGTGGCCTTCGAGATCCTCGACGAGGAGTCCGAGTGGCTGCGCGGCGCCTTCCTATGGAAGTGGTTCGTGGGGAAGGGCCGGTGGGAGAACTTCAGACTGGACCACCCCGAAGCGCGCAAGCTGATTGAGACCGAGTGGGGTCTTAAGGTGAAAAAGTAAGTCGGATCCGGAGGCGGCCGTGCGAAGGCGCTTGGGGGGAGGCATGACTTCTTCTATCTGGGCGTTGACCTTCTCATCCGTTCTCTTGCTTCTCTCGCTGTGGGAGCGCCATGCGAGCGCTGTGGACCCGAAGAGCAGGCGCTAAGCGCCTTGGGCCAACAGTTGGCGCAACAGCGGCAGGCCTTCCGTCACGAGACCGGGCCCCGGGGACAGAATGGCAGCGCCCTCGACGTCAAATAGGCGTTGGTTCACAATCGCTGGCAGCGTGGCGAAGCCGGGCCGCGCGCACAGGCGCTCGCGGTTTAGCGGCTTGCCGCACCACGAGGTCAGGATGACATCGGGCGCCGCAAGGGCGACATCTGCCGGCTGCAGCACGCGCTGTTTCGCATGCGGGCGCTGCGCCAGCTCGGCAAACACGTCCGTGCCGCCGGCAAGTTCGATCAGCTCGGAGACCCAGCCGATGCCACAGATCATGGGCTCGTCCCACTCTTCGAAGTAGACCTTCGGGCGCGTAGCCGTCGCCGTCTCCTCGCGCGCGCGGTCGAGCTTGGCTTCGAGCTCGACGGCAAGCGCCTCGGCGCGCCGGCCGGCTCCCACGATGTCGCCCAGGCGGCGGACCATCTGCAGCATGCCGGCGAGGGTCGTGTGGTTGAAGATGTGGACCTCGAGGCCCGCTGCGACAAGGCTCTTGGCCATGTCCGCTTGGACGTCCGAGTAGCCAAGCACGAGGTCGGGAGCGAGAGCTTCGATCGCGCTGACGTCGGTGGTTGAGAAGCCGCCGATGCGCGCCGCATCGGGGAAGCCATCCTTGGGGCGCGCGACGAACTTGGACACGCCGACGACGCGCGACTCCAGGCCGAGCAGCGCGAGGGTCTCGGCGGTCTCTTGGCTCAGGCAGACGATGCGCAGGTAGGTGGACTGCGTAGGTGCGACCTTCTTGCGCGGCCGTGGCAGCAGTTCGCCGGCGCAGTTTGGGCAAACGCCGGCGCACGTGTCTTCGCTGCAGCGTGCGCAAAAAGTGCAGCCGAAGGCGCAGATGCGCGCGTCGAGGGAGTCTTCGGGCAGCGCCGTGGCGCAGCGCTCGCAATTCGTTTTGAGGTCCAGCATCGTGACGAGAGGGTGCCATGATCCTGCGAACAAGGCTAGAGTTTCGGGACTCTCGTCCAGCCCTAGCGCCCTATGAACTCCGCATTGCCTCACTCGACAACCAACGAGTCCATCACCCAGCCGCCGATCGCGCGCGTTCTCTTAGCGCTCTATGTCGTGCTCTTCATCGTTTGCGGGATCGCGCCCTTCGACCGCACCGTTTGGGTGGCTGAGAATGCGCCGATCGTGATCATCGTGGGCGTGATGATGGCTTTCGCAAGGCGCTATCGATTTTCGGCCGCGGCGTGGCTGTTCATGGCGGTCCTTCCGGCCTTGCACACGATTGGTGGGCACTACACGTTCGAGCGCGTGCCCTTCGGCTTCGTGACGGACCTGTTCGACTTCCAGCGCAACCACTACGACCGGATGGCGCACTTCACCGTGGGCTTCTTTGCGTTTCCCATGGCCGAGCTCCTCTTAGAGCACGGCATGGTGAAGAAGCGCATCGTCGGTTGGCTGTTCCCGCTGTTCGCGATCATGGCCGTCGCGGCGGGCTACGAGGTCTTCGAGTGGACCTACGCGGTGATGGGGGATCCCAACGCGGGCGCGGCCGTGCTGGGCAGCCAGGGAGACGTGTGGGATGCGCAGAAGGACATCCTGGCCGACACGTTAGGCGCTCTGTTTGCGCTAGGGGCGTACGCCTTGAGTCGACGCTCGCAGTCGAGCGCGGCCGCTTAGCCTTCTCGGTTTGGCGACCAGGTCAGACCGACGTAGAGGTCGCGCCGCGGGATGTCCACGGTGCCAAACTCGCTTTGATAAGGGTTCGCCAGTTGCTGACCCCCGAACGTGAACTCCAGGCCATCGCGTGGCTCAAAGCTGAAGTGGACGTCGAGCCGACTGCGGTCATCGATGCCAAAGCTGCTGCCAAAGTCACCGGACAGGTAAAAGCCAGAGTCAAAGCTCCATTGCTCATTAATGTCGTAGTACGAGCGCAGATTGAACTGCTGATCGGGGTGATAGTTGTTCGTGCCCAGAAGCTCGCCCGTGACGTCATTCACGTAGTGGCCCGTCGAGAACGTGTACGCGCCACGCAGGTTCCAGGAATCGGTGGGCTTCGAATCGATGGCCAACTCGAGCCCTTTTGAGAACCCCCGTGCGTTGTTGGTCAGGGTGTATTGGAACGTGGAGGGATCGAACTCTTCGTCGTGCAGGTTGTCGTACTGGTTGTAGTACAGCGCGAGGTCGAAGGCCGTGGTCTCGGAGAACTGATCGCGGACACCGAGCTCGTAGGACTTGACCGTCTCGGCCTTAAAGTCGGGATTGCCAACGTAGGCGCTGTCTTGCGAGAGGGAGATCTCCTCGAGAGCAGGCGTCCGCACGCTGTGCGTGGCTGCTGCCCAAATGGTGTAGCGATCTTCGGGGTGCCAGCTGGCACGCGCTGTCGGCTGGACTTCGGTTCCCGACGTGTCGTTGTTCTCAAGCTGCGCTCCCAAAACGACGTCGAGATCGCCGTCCATCAGGTTCCAAGTCTGCACGGCGAAGCCGCGGAACGTGTTCAGCACCTGATGGCGTGGAGCGAAGTCCAAGTAGAAGGGGTCGAAGCCGACGAGGTCGCTCTTCAAGAGGTGATAACCCGCGCCCGTCGATAGGTTGCTTGTCTCGGAGAAGTGGAAAGTCTTCTTGTACTCGAGGTCGACGTTCAGAACGTCGCTATCGAGTTCGGTCACCTGATCTTGGCGATCGCCACTGATCCAGCCGGTGAATGACTGCGAGCCATCCGGCGACGTGCTGCTGGCAAAGGCTTGGAATCCGTAGTCGTGGTCCTGGACCGGGACGTAGTCGAAGATGTCGAGGTCGAACCCGTCGTTGTTGATCTTCGCCGCGTAGTACTTGCCCCAGAACTTGTTCTGGTAGTCATCGCGACCGGTCCAGTCGAAGCGCGCGCCGAACGTGTCGAGCGAGAATGAGTTGTCGATGCCAAGCCAGGGGTTGTGGCTGGCGTCATATTCAGAGTGCTTGATGAAGAAGCGGTAGTTGCCGGTCTCGCCGAAACTCCCGCCGTTGCGCATCGTGTAGTGGCGCTCGTCGTTTTGCGCGCGTAGCGTCGTCTGGGCACCGTGGGTGTCGGCCGTGTTCTTCGTGATGATGTGCACAACGCCGTGGACGGCGTTCGAGCCCCACAGGATGCCGCCGGGACCGCGGATGACCTCGATGCGGTCGATGTCCTCCATGTTGATATCGAGCAGGCCCCAATCCATCCCGACGAAGATCGACGAGTTGACCGGCACCCCGTCGACCATGACCATCAGCTGGTTCAGGTAAGCAAGACTGCTGAGCGAAAGCCCCGTCCCAAAACCGCGCGCGGTGACATCCCATTTGGACGTGGTCCAGTTCGAGACGTACATGCCGGGCACCATGCGCAGCGCCTCTTGCACCGAACTGAAACCCGAGCGCCGGATCTCGTCGCCGCTCAGGACGTAGACGGCTCCCGGCACGTCGGAGAGGCGCTGCTCGGTCCGCGAGACCACCGTGACCTCGATGTTTAACAGCTCCTCGAGGCTGAGCTCGGTGAGGTCACCGAGCTCGTCCGAATTGGACGTCGTGGTGCCGAAGGCCAGCGGTGCCACGAGGACAACCGAGAGGCCCGTAAGGGAGGACAGGAACGTAAGGGGGTACGTCATGGGGATCACGCAGACTTGTCGGCCCTTCGACCGGAGTTCAGCCAAAAGGCCAGCTTCTCGTACAACTGTTCGCTCACGACAGGCTTGGTAATGTAGTCGTCCATGCCGGCGGCGAGGCACTTCTCGCGGTCGCCTTCCATGGCGTTTGCGGTCATCGCAATGATCGGGATGAAGCCACCCGTGCGCGCCTCGCGGCGGCGAATGACTTGGGTCGCTTCGTACCCGTCGAGGACGGGCATCTGGCAGTCCATCAAGATCAGGTCAAAGGGCATCTTGGAGACGGTGTCGACGGCCTCTTGGCCATCGTTCGCGATCTCGCACTTGTAGCCCGCTTTCTTCAACAGAGCGACGCCGATGCGCTGGTTGATCGCGTTGTCTTCGACGAGCAAGATCCGGCTCTGTTTGGGCTCAATCGGGTCGGCCGCTTGCCCTTCAAGAACGACGCGCTGTGGCGAGCCGGGGGCACTCTTGCCAAGGCCCAGGACGGTCAGGATGTGCTTCTTCAGCTGGGACAGCTTGATCGGTTTCGTCAGCTGACCCGACGCGCCAGCAGAGGCGAGCTCCTCTTTGCGGCCTCCGAACGAGACCGAGGTCAGCAGCATGATCGGGACGTCTTTCATGTGCTCTTCCTCGCGCAAGGCGCGGCACACCTCAAGGCCGTTCATGTCGTCCATCAGGTAGTCGAGCAGAACCAGGTCCGGAGTCTCATCATCGCGGCACCTGTTCGTGAGTTTGGCGATGGCGTCTTTCGGTGTCGAGAAACTCGTCTGGCTGCAACCCCAAGACTCCAGCTGATGCGCGAGGATCTTGCGGTTGGTCGCGTTGTCGTCAAGGACGGCGACACGCATGCCCTTCAGAACGGCCTCGTCGGCAGCAAACAGCTCGACGGGCTCTGCTTGCGTGCGGAACGGGATGTTGACGGTGAAGGTGCTGCCCTCGCCTTCGACGGAGGTGACCACGATCTCGCCGCCCATCAGGCGCGCGAGTTTGCCGCTGATCGAGAGGCCAAGGCCGGTGCCGCCGAACTTGCGCGTGGTTGAGGCGTCGACTTGGGTGAAGGCTTCAAAGAGCGACTCGAGGCGATCGGTGGGGATGCCGATGCCCGTGTCGCGCACGGCGATGGCAAGCTGGACTTCGCCTTCGCGCTCTTCGACCACGTTGACGCTCAGCTGGACTTCGCCCTCGGCCGTGAACTTGAGGGCATTACCAAGGAGGTTGGTCAAGACCTGGCGCAGGCGCGAGGGGTCGCCCTTCAAGCAGACCGGCAAGCTACTGTGGACCATGCACAAGAGCTCGACTCCGCGCTCTTGGTAGCGCGCGCCAAAGATGTCGCCCATGTCCTCGATCACCGACCGCAAGTTGAAGTCGATCTCTTCCAGCGCCATCTTCCCCGACTCGATTTTGGAGAAGTCGAGGATGTCGTTGATTAGGGTCAAGAGCTGGTCACCGCAGCTGCGGATCGTCTCCAGCATGTCCTTCTGGTCATCAGTTATCTCGGTGTCCAAGATGAGGCCGGTCATGCCAATCACCCCGTTCATCGGCGTGCGGATCTCGTGGCTCATATTGGCCAAGAAGTCGGCCTTCGAGCGCGCCGCATCGAGCGCATGATCTTTTGCGAGGACGAGCTCGCTGGTGCGCTTCTCGACTTCGCTCTCGAGGTGTTCTTGGTGTTGCTGCAGCTTGCGATCGCGCTCCTGCACCCGCCCAAGCATGGTGTTAAAGGAGTCGACCAGCTCGCCGAGCTCGTCGGCGGAGTCCTTCGCGGCGCGCAGGCTAAAGTCCTCGGTCTCTTCGATGGATCTGGCCGTGCGCGTCAGGTGCAGGATTGGACGCGCAATCCACATACTCAAGAGGGCCGCGAGGATCGCGGAGACGCCGAGGCCGATCAGCGCGAGCAGGATCGAGCGCACCGCGCTTTCATAGACGTTCGCGCGCACTACACCCAGGTCGCTTCGAATCACGATCCAGCCAAGCGCGTTGCCGTCGTCCTTGATGGGGCGCGTGACGACTAGGTCACTGCCCAGGACCTGCTCGCCCTCGGCGAACTGCCCGGGCACGATGGTGGGGGTTTTGCGTCTGTCTGTCCAGCTGGCAAATGGCTCACCGGCGGCATCGAAAATCGCCGCCGCGCGAGCACTCTCTTCGTGGCTGAGGCCCTCGAGCGCGCCGGTGGCATAGGTGTCGTCGAAGAACAGGAGCGCGGACGCGCAGTCGCGGCCGATCGTCTTGGCGGCAATCTCGATCGAGCGATGCTGTGCGCTGAGCGCCTCCTTCCAGCTTGAATACACTTGAAGCGTGACCGAGGTCGCCAACGTGATCGAACACGTGACCAAGATCAGGAGGGCGACCTTCCAACGAATGGAGATCGAGCGGAGGGATGCGATCATCGCGGTGCCTCCTCTTTCTTTTTGGTCTTCACGATCGTCGCGAGCTTCAAGAGCTCGGAGCTGATCGTGAGCCCCGACGCCTTCGTGGCGTCGGTGTTGATCTGGAAGCGCACCCGGCTGTCTTTGATGTAGAAGTTCGCGTCTGCGCCATGAATGGCGAAGTCGGTCGATTCGCCGATGAGCAGGGCTTGCGTTCCCTTGCAGAGCTCGATCAGTCGGTCGCGCTCGCTGTCCTGCATCTCACCCGCAAAAACCAGGTGGGCGTCGATGGTCTTGGGCACGGTCTTCTTGCGCGAGATCGAAATCGAGCGGCCTTGGATCACCTTGTCTTTGAAGGTCTTGTCGATCAGGTCGCCAAACGGATCGTCGCCGATGATCCAGAGTTCAAAAGGGGGCGCGTCCTTCTCGGGGACCTCTTCGGGCCAGGTTGTGTACTTGAAGAAGTGGTGGAGGAAGGCGGCCTTCAGCGAGTACTCGCGGATGCGCTCTTTCTCCTTGTCTTCCTTGGTGTCGAGCTCGGGGTCCTTCACCGACGAGTGCGTCGAAGGGGCCAGCAAGTTGGGCAGGGTTGCCGCATTCGACGGGGTCAGGAGGCTGACAGCGAGCAGCACAGCGGCGGCTCCGGCTGGGAAGCGCGTTGATAGCAACGGACCGGGGGTCGGCCGCTGAGTGTGAGGGCGGAGATTGGACAAGGGGAGTGTCGGTGCGGCGGCAGGACGGGTGTGCCACTTATGAGTTCGACAGAATGGGACGACTCCTTGACCAGTAGGCCTGCTTTAGACCCGCTTTTGGGATGCGCCTGAATTCCTTCGGGCTGGCCTGCCCGCAATCGTGGGGAGGATCTCCTTGCGGAATGGTCGATCTAGGCCCTGAGCCCAAGGGCCTAAGGAACGACAAAACCTAGGGTTCCTGACTAGATGACGGGGTCGTCTGCGCGCTTGCCGAAGGTGAAGAGGACTGCGGTAAGAGCTAGGGCTCCAAGCAAAAGGCCGAGCAGCGGGTTCATGCCGAGGAACGCGCAGGGCAGGTAGCCACAGACGATGCCCACGCCCATGGTGAGCAGTGCGTATGGCGCTTGGGTGCGGACGTGGTCCACGTGATCGGCCGCGCAGGCGACCGACGACAGCACGGTGGTGTCCGAGATCGGGCTGCAGTGATCGCCGAAGATCGAGCCCTCAAGCACGGCGCCGATCGACATGACCATCAGCAAGTGACCGCCCATGTCGCCATGCTCGCCGATCGCAAACGAGAGGCCGACAACAAGTGGCAAGAGGATGCCCATGGTGCCCCAGGACGTCCCGGTAGCGAAGCTGACGACGCCCGACAGCACGAACAGGATCGTGGGCAGCAGCGCGGGGTTCATCGAGTCGCCGAGCAGCGCGGTCAGGTACGGCGCGGTGCCGAGGTCGCCACAGACGGCGGCTACCATCCACGCCAGGTACAAGATGACCACGGCGATGCCCATCGACCGCAGCGTTGTCCACGCGGCGCGGAACGTCTCGGCGCCGAGGCGCGCGAACAGGGCGATCGCGATCGCGAGGCCGAGGCCAATCGTTGAACCTTGGAACAAGGCCAGCGAGCTCGACGCGTTCCCTAGCACGTCCTTGAGACCTTGGATCGAGAAGACGTTCTCGACCTCGCCCGAGAACGCTCCGCCGGTCGACAGAATCTGCCAGATCGTGACGAACAGGAACGTGCTCATCGGGACCAGTGCGCGCCACGCGGCGGGCTGAATGCCGGGCATGGTTTCGAGTGCGGTGCCTTCCTCGCTGACCATCGGTTGGCCACCCGGGCGGATCAGTTGACCGGTCCTGCGTGCGCGTCTCTCGGCGGTCAGCATCGGGCCGAAGTCGCGACCCGAGAACACAATCAACCCGACGAAGAAGATCGTCAGGATGCAGTAGAAGCGGAATGGCAGGGTCTCGAGGAAGATGGTGTAGCCGTCGCTGGTCAGCATGCCGGCCGCGGGCAGCTGGTTCGAGAACGTCGAGACCTCGAAGGCGATCCACGTCGAGACAATCATCAAGCCTGCAACCGGCGCGGCGGTTGAGTCGACGAGGTAGGTGAGCTTCTCGCGGCTGATGCGGAAGCGGTCGGTCAAGGGGCGCATCGTGGCGCCGCAGACGATCGTGTTTGTGTAGTCGTCGAAGAAGACCAGGATGCCCAAGATCCAGGTGACGATCTGCGTGCGGCGCACGTTGGTGGAGAAGCGCGCGATGTGATCCATCAGGCCCTTGATGCCACCCGACCGCGAGAGCACGCCGATCATGGCCAGCATGGCCACAACGAAGCCGATGATCAGGTAGCGATCGCGGCTGATGAACTCATTCCAAAAGTAGGGGTAGGCAAAGTCGACGGGTGCCAGGGCGACCGCCGAGAGCGCACCCGCGCCGGCTTTCGTGGCGACGAGGAACGTACCCACAAGGACGCCTAGGCCAAGAGCGATCACGGGCTTGCGGAACAAAACCGCAAGCGCGATCGCAAACAGTGGCGGGATCAGCGAGCTCTTTTCGGGCGGCGTCCAGTCGCCAGTGCTGAGCCCGCGGGTGCCGTCGCCGTCATACGACAAATAGCGCTGGCTGCCGGCTGCTGACCAGTCGCCGCTCTCGACACCGACTTCGAAGGCGAGGCCGCCCGCCACGGGCGTGATCTCGCCGTCGACTAGCAGCGAGCCGCCGCTGGCCTCTTCGGCAAAGGCCTCGCGCAAGCTGGTGAGGATCGCGCGCCGCGCCGTGGCGTCAAGGTGCGTCGCGATCTCGGCCGGAAACGGCGCCGCGCCAGGTCCCAGCACGGTCACGCGGCCCAGGCTGAGGATGCGCTCGCCCTCACTGGCGCCCGCACGAACGGCGGGGGAGTCCAAGATCGCCGCGGCATGCGTCGCCTCGGTCCCCTCGACCGTCTGGCCCAGCATGTCGCCCACCTCGAGCGCGCCAAGCTGGGCGGGGTCTGCACCCGGCATGAGAATGAGGGCGGCGGCAAGACCAAGAAGGACAAACAGGCTGACAAAGCGTTGCATAGGCCGCCAATCTCGCCTCTTGAGGCCACCGGATCAAGCGTGGGCTTCATGATGAGTGCAGGAGCGTGCTATCCTCCCGGCTCCTGACCCTCAACAGGAGCCTCAGACCATGATTCCTCACACTCCATGCCTCGCGCTGATTGACTCGAGCTCCGGTAGCGCCGAACTTTTGCTCGGCGTGCTTGTCCTGCTCGTGGTCATGGTTGCCGCCTTGCAGATCGCGGGTCGGCGTCGCTTGGGGCAGCTTGAGATGCGGTTGCAGAAGCTGGATGCGCTCGAGAAGCTGGGCGAGATCCAAGAGCTCCTCGCGAAGGCCGCAGCCGATCGTGGAGACCTGGATCAGCGCCGCCTCGAGCACGTGCTTGTGGACGTGCGCGACGGCATCAAGCGCCTCGAGGGCTCGATCCTCGGCGTGCTCGAACGCCAAGCGGCGAGCCCCGTCGAGGTCGCGACTCCGCGCCCGGATCCCACTCTGCGCGAGCGCGTTGTCAACCGCCTCTTGGCGCTCGGCTATACCGACATCCGCGTCGTCACCGAAGCGGACGAACTGCAAGAGCTTAGTCGCGAGGATGCCGACGGCTCGATCGTTGTCGAAGTGCATCAAGGCAGCTCCCAACTCAAAGGCCGCGTGCTTCTGCGCGGCGGCACGATCACCGACGTGGACCTGAACTCCTTCTACCCGATCTTCCCGTGACTGGCATGACTTCCAGCGCTCCCGAAAGCGTCACTATCCGCCAACTTGGCGCCTCCCTTGAGGACTTCGCCGGCAAGACCGTGCGCCTGCAGGGCTGGCTCTACAACAAGAGCTCCAAGGGCAAACTGCACTTCCTGCGGCTGCGCGACGGCACCGGTTTGTGCCAGTGCGTGGTGTTCAAGAAGAACGTCGACGAGGCGCTCTTTGACGAGCTCGGCACGCTGGGTCAAGAGTCCAGTCTCGAGCTTGTGGGCGAGGTTGCGGCCGATGAGCGCGCGCCCGGCGGCTTCGAGCTGAAGGTGTCCGGAGCCCGCGTCTACCAAAACGCCGTGGACTACCCGATCACGCCGAAAGAGCACGGCGTCGACTTCCTGCACAACCACCGTCACCTGTGGCTGCGCTCGCAGCGGCAGTGGGCGATTTTACGCCTGCGCGATGGGGTCATCTCGGCTCTGCGCCGCTTCTTCGAAGAGCGCGAGTTTGTCAACTTCGACGCGCCGATGTTCACACCGAACGCGTGCGAGGGCACCTCGACTTTGTTTGAGGTCGGCTACTTCGATCAGACGGCGTACCTGACGCAGTCGGGCCAGCTGTATGGCGAGGCGGGCTCGTTCGCGCTGCGCAACATCTACACGTTCGGGCCGACGTTCCGCGCCGAGAAGTCGAAGACACGCCGGCACCTGACCGAGTTCTGGATGCTGGAGCCCGAGATGGCGTTCGCCGATCTTGACGACGTGGTTTCGCTTGCCGAAGACATGATCGTGTACGTTGTGAAAGACGTGCTTGAGCGGCGCCGTCCTGAGCTCGAAGTTCTCGAGCGCGACCTCGCGAAGCTCGAGGCGATCACCGGGAACTTCCCGCGCCTGACCTACGACGAGGCGGCGAAGATTCTGGCCGACCACCCGGACTCGAACTTTGTGTACGGCGATGACTTCGGCGCGCCGGACGAGACGATTCTGTCGTTGATGCACAACCAGCCGACGATCGTGACGCACTACCCGGCGGGCGTGAAGTCGTTCTACATGAAGCGCGACGAGTCCGGCAAGTACGCGTTGTGCGTCGACGTCTTGGGCTCGGAGGGCGTCGGCGAGATCATCGGCGGCAGCCAGCGCGAGGACGACCTCGACGCGATGCTCGAGCGCATTCGTGAGCACGAGTTGCCCGAAGAGGCGTTCAACTGGTACTTGGACTTGCGCAAGTTCGGCTCGGTGCCGCACGGCGGGTTTGGGCTTGGGCTCGAGCGCTTCGTCGGCTGGATTGGCGGGCTCGAGCACGTGCGCGAGACGATCCCGTTCCCGCGCATGATGACACGCTTGACCCCGTGATTTAGCGGGGCGAGCGGTTCGGAATTAGAGGGGCGCGGCGCTTTTGCGCTGCGCCTCTTTCCATGCCGCTTCGAGTGCGAGGGCGGCGGCTTCGCGTTGGGCGAGGCTGCTGTCGCCGCGGTACGGGCAGGCGATGCCGAGGTAGTCGGCGAGGGTCTCGGCGGCGCGGTTGCGCGACCAAGTTGTGGTGAGGGACGAGTGCCAGTCGCCGTCGCGTTCGCGGCCGAGCGCCGTGCCGAGGCGCGTGAGGCGCAGGAGGAACGGGGCGACCTCGGTGTGGCCGAGTCGCAGCGCCGCGCGGGCGCATTCGGTGCGGACCTCGAGGTCGGGGTGCGCGCTGGAGTCGAGCGCGAGGGCCGCGAGGCGCGGGCCCGCGTCGAGCGCGGTTGCGAAGCGCGAGGTCGCGAGGGCGGCGGCGGCGATGGTGTCGCTGGCGTCGGCGTTGCGTTCGGGGTGCGGGTGGAGCGCCTCGAGCTGATCGGCGAGGCGGGCGGCGGCGGCCTCGTCGTCGAGTCTGGCGAGGATGAGCGCGGCGCGTGCGGCGGCCATGGGGTCGGTGTCCTGGCCCGATGTGGCGGCGAGCGCGTCGAGCTGGGAAGCCGACTGCGGCGGGAGCTCGGCGACACGCGGTAGCCAGAGCTCGAAGGCAGCGGCCGAGGTTGTGCGCCACGGGTCGCTCTCGAGCGAAGCGGGCGCCTCCTTTTGAAAGGCTGGGGCGGTTCGGGTGGCGAGGGATGCCTTCGGGGCTGCGCAGGCAGCGCACGCGAGGCCGGTGATCAAGAGGGCGCGGAGCATCCAAAGACGATGCCCGATTCGGGCGGCAAAAGGATCGCGATTTCTGTGAAACCGAACGGGCTCTCGTTCGACTTTTGGGTCCACGCCGGTTCGTCCGGCTCTTCGATTCCGCGATCCGATACATCTGCGCTCACTATGAAATACAGCATCCATCCCTGTTCTTTGACTCTTGCTCTTGGCGTGACTTGCGCCTTGGCTTCTATGCAACCGGCCTCGGCCTTTCAAGGTTCGCCTGACCGCTGGCTGGTCTCGACAACCGACAACTTGACCGTCGGCGGCCTGATGGATCAGGACGATGCGTGCTTGACGCAGGTCGGGCCGGGCATGACGCCGCACACGTACTTTGGCCAAGGGAACTGGTTCGCGGTGGCGGGCTTTCAACCGGGCGACATCGATGCGGTCGGGCTGTTGCCGGTGGGCTCGGGCGACGACTGGCGCGGGGCGCTGGCGTTTTCGCTGCTGTCGAATGAAGGCGGCTTTCTTGACGGCGACGTGCTGGGCATTGGGCCAGGCGGGGGCGTTATGACGCTTGTTCATGAGGCTGCTTTGGCGGCGCTCTTGGGTGTGGCGAACGCCAGCCTGGATGTTGACGCTCTTGATTACGATAGTCAGGGGCGGCTCATGTTTTCGTTGCAGGGGTTCTTGCCGGGGACCGTCTTCGGAGATGTCGAGAATGGCGACATCTTGCGGCTCGAGCCCAATGGCACGCTCTCGCGGCCGTTTACCGAGGCCGATGTGCAGGCCGCGTACGATGCCACGGGAGCCGGCGGCGGCACGGTCGGCGATGTGCACGGCTTGACGGTTTTTGGTCAGGACGTCTTCGTGGCGGTGCAGAGTCCGAGCGCCGTCGATGGGACCGTGCTGCGGCTGGGTGCGAATCCGGTGATCATGACACCCGAGGCGAACTTGGGACTTGGCGGGGCCGAGCTCGATGCGTTGACGGCGCTTGGCGGCGCGTGGGACGTGGGCGCGATCGCGCTGGACACCGACGTGTCGGTGCCGGGTGCGTTTGTGCATGCCGAGGGGCACGGGTTCACGTCGGGCGCGCCGGTGCTCTTGTTGATGGCGGGGCTGCCGGGCTTTGACCCGGGTTATGGCCTGTCGGGCTTCGGCGATGTGTTCCTCGACTTGACCGACCCGTGGTTCTTGCTGTCGAGCATGACGGCGGGCCTGCCGGTGGTGGGCGCGGACGTCATGGGCAGCTTTGCTCTCGACTTTCAGCTGCCGCCAGGCGAGTGGGGCGGTACGTGGAAGGGCGGGCAAGGCTGGTCGTTCCAGGCGCTCGACCTTGCGAACCTGTCTCTGTCGGCACCGTTCCGCGTGCAGCTGTTCTAGCGCGGGGTGTCGATTGCTCGGAGCGCTTCGAGGTCGCTTGGGCGATCGAGGTTCTCGTGAATGGTGGCGTCGTCTGTGGGCAGCATCCACAGCGGCGCCGCCTGCGCGCGCAGTTGGGAGAGCGGGAGGCCTTGCCACGTTTCCTTCTGGGCAAGGAGGCTCGCGATCAGGTCGCGGCCGATCACAATTGGGTGGCCGGGCTTTGGGGGATCGCCAGATGCGGGCGCGAGCCAGCCATTGGCAGGGGACGCCTTGCGCTCCCACTCTTCGAACAACGCGTCGAGGAGCTCGGTGCCGATGCGCGGGTGATCCACGGGGAGGACGCAGACGTCGTGGGGGCCGGCGAGTTCGGCGGCACAGATCAGCGAGCCGGTGCGCCCGTTGGCCCAGTTGGGGTTGTAGCAGACGAGCGCGTGTGCGGCATCGGGGGTTGTGCTGAGCGCCTCGGCAATCTTGCCGTGGTGCGCGCCCGTGACCACGATGGGGGCGACACCTGTGGCCTGAGTTGCGGCGCGGATCAGCCGGAAGAGCGGCTGGCCGCCAGGTAGCTGGGCGAGCGCTTTGGGCTGGCCCAATCGGCGGCTGGCGCCGGCGCTCAGAATGACCACCCGCGGGCGCGCCATCATGTACCTAGATAGCGGTCGTACAGGGCGCGGGCGCGGTCGACTTCGTCGGTGCCTTCGATCAGCGCGCGACCATCCGGGAAGAGGGTCAGCACGCTGCCTTCGACTTTGATGCGCAGCATGACGCCGAGCTCTTGCACTTCGTCGGCGATCTTGCGGCTGCGCTCAGCGATGGCGGCGAGGTCGGGACGCGGACCCGTGCTGGCGATTTGGACAGCGTTGCGGCCGCAGAGGACGACGGGTTCGCGCGCGGCGGGGGCCTCGAGGAAGTCGTACTGGCCGAGACCGCAGGCGGGGCAGTCGGGGCGGCGTGGGGCCTCGAGGGTCATCATGGCGCCGCTCCACACGTCGAGCTGCATTAGCTTGGGTACGAACGCGGGGGCGTCTGGCGCTTGGCCGAGGATGCGCAGGGCGGCTCCGGCTTGTAGGCTTGCGATCGCGCCGACGGCCGGCAGGATAACGCCGGCGGAGTCGCAGGTGGGCAAGCTACCGGGCGGCGGCGGGTCGGGGAAGACGCAGCGCAGGCACGCGCTCTTTCCTGGAAGGATCGGTAGCACGAGTCCACCCGACGAGACGACGCCGCCGTAGATCCACGGCAGGCCCTCACGAACGCAGTAGTCGTTGATCAGGTAGCGCGTGGTCAGGTTGTCGGTGCCGTCCAGAATGAGGGCGGCGTCCCGCGCGAGCTCGCCTAGGTTTGATGCCTCGACGTGCGCGGCGTGAGCCTCGATGCGCGTCGGGCCGCCGATGCGGCCGAGCGTCTCGGCGGCGGCGAGGGCTTTGGGGACGGCCTTGGCGGCGTGGCGGTCTTCGAATAAAACCTGCCGAGGCAAGTTGGTGAGCTCAACCACATCGCGGTCGGCGATCGTGAGGCGTCCGACTCCCGCGCGTACCAGGTTTTGGGCGAGGACCCCGCCAAGCGCGCCGACTCCGACCAAGAGCACGTGGGCTTCTTCGAGGCGCTTCTGGCCGCTTGGGCCGAGTGGCTGAAAGCGCTCTTGGCGATCGAAGCGGCCAGGGGGTGGCTGAGCCATGGAGTCAGCCAAAGTAGATGAGGAGAGCGATCAAGACGAAAACGAGGCACCCGCCGGCGAACCAGGGCGCGACGGCGGCGATGTCGCTTGGGGGCGGCTGGTCGATCTCGACCCAGTTGAACATGCGCCGCACGGTTTGCGAGACCGGGGCACCGCAGTGCGGGCACTTCTGCTTCTTCTTGCGATTGGCGGCCTTGCGCTGGTCGTACTCAAGCGGGATGACCCCGTCGCACTCCTGGCAGTACTGCGCGCGCACGCCTCCGCCTTCGGCGACACCCGGAGCATGGCTGCGCTCCTTGTAGTAGTCCATCGCCTCTTGGTTCTTGCCCTTGCGCAGGCGCGACCAGTGGCGCTCGTCATCAAAAGACCAGCTGCCGACGGTCTTCCCCGTCCGGGACTGATCCCATTCCCAGGGGCCGTCCGGCTCGGGACCTTCTTCTTTTGGCTCGTCGCTCACGCTAAGAAGATACCGCAGCACGAGCGAGATACCCACATGGTGTGAGGGGCATCTTGCGCGCGCTGCGGCAATTGACGGTCTCGGCGCAAGCTCTTAGATCGAGATTGTGATGCCGAAGTAGGGGCCCGAAAACTGGGTGTCGAGGTCCACCGAGCCGCCCGCGCCATCGTCGTACTGCACATCGACGCTAAAGCTCTTGTAGCCGACGCCGATTGAGCCCATGACCTCGCCGCCGAAGTTGATCAGCTGGAACGAGACACCTAGATCGAGGTCATAGACCGTCGCATCGTTGCCATCGACGTTGACCGACAGGCCGGAGACAAGGCCCTCAATGTCGAAGCGCCCTAGGTCGAAGCCCAGGCGGCCTGACAGCATGGGCACGGGCACTTGCTCGTCGGTTTTGATGTCGTTGCCGGGGTTGTCCAGCGAGGCGATGGTCGAGTTGATGTCCACCAGTGTGGCTCCAAAGCCGATGCCGGCCTCGACGGTGTCACCCGGAAACAGGTCCCAGGTCATCGCCAGGTTTGTGAGCCCGAGCTGAAAGTCCGTGGCGACGTTCTCGCCACCTGTGATCGTGATGCCGTCCAGCTCGAGCGTCGCGTCGGCGACCCCGGTCCCGTCGTGAGTCGAGTTCTGAGTGGCCGCGGTGACGTGGAAACCACCCCATTGGAAGTCGGCGCGCGGGGCGAAGTTCGACGAGTCGTTTTGCATCCCGAGGGTCTCGACGTCGGCGGCCGTGGTGGCCACGCCTTCGGTGACCAAGAGGGTGCCGGACACGTCGGTACTGAGGAGGCGCGGGTTGAACGAGGCCTGCGGCATACCGCAGGCGCCGAGCACCGAGAGCGTGAGGGCTGCCAGCAGGCTGTTTGTGAGGCGCGGGGACATAGTGCAGTTGGGGTTGGGGTGGTCGGAGGGGCCGACAGGATGGGGAAGTGGCCTCGAGGCGTATCGGCAGGTCCCCGAGATGGGTGAAGGAATTTGCAGATGGATCAGCTTCCTTGCGTCTCAGGCTTGACAAGCAGGGCAAATGTCGGGATCCTCTCGGCCCCGATGTGGGGGACAATTGTCCCCGGCATCTCCGGGATGGTGGGTATAGCTCAGTTGGTTAGAGCACCGGTTTGTGGTACCGGGGGTCGGGGGTTCGAGTCCCCTTACCCACCCCATCCCGGCCTTTTAGGCCGCTTCGCACGCAGCCTCTGGATCCTTCATCTATGTAAGGAACCCATTTCGAACACAGGTTCACCCGTCTTTCGCGGTCCATTTCCGTAGTTCGGGGCCTAACCTAATGGCCAAATCATTCCTTCGGCGTGCCACTGGCCAGACGACATCAAGTCGTTCAGCACGTCCACAATCTCTGCGGGTTGGACACGTCCATCCGCCAACACCGATTCGGCACCGCCGAACTTCAAGCATGCAAACGCTCTCCAAGCTGTTCATCCTGGGTGCCCTCGCGGCCATGCCCAGCGTCTCTTTCGCTCAGGACTCTCGCCCCGCCGGCGACGAAGCTCATGAGGTCACCTGGATTCAGGACTTCGATGCGGCGCAGGCCGTGGCCAAAGCTCAGAACAAGGACATGCTGGTGGACTTCACTGGCTCCGACTGGTGCATCTGGTGCAAGCGCCTGCACGACGAGGTCTTCTCGAAGCCAAGCTTCCAGGCCTACGCCACCGAGAACTTCATCCTTGTGTCGCTCGACTACCCGAACGACCCCGAGATCAAGGCCAAGGTGCCGAACCCCGAGCGCAACAAAGAGCTTGCTAGCACCTACGAGATCGGCGGCTACCCGACGGTCTTGCTGATGACTCCCGACGGCGAAGTCTTCGGCCGCACCGGTTACCAAGAAGGCGGCCCGGAGCTCTACAACGAGAGCCTTGCCAAGATGCTGAAGGAAGGCAAAGCCGAGCTTGCCGAGGCGAAGAAGTTCGTCACCGAGTGGGCTGCTGTCACCGACGCCAACCGCGTCGAGACGTACAAGCGCATCCTCGCGGCCTTCCAGGGTTACGAGTCCGATTCGATCGGTGCTGGCGCTCTGTTGCCCGTGATCGGCGCGGCTCTGACGTTTGATGCGGACAACGCGATGGGCCTGAAGCTTGAGGCCACGAAAGCGCTTCTCTCCGCCGGCAAGGCCGACGCGGCGATTCTTGACTCAGCGCGTTCGCTGGACCCGAAGAACGAGCAAGGCCTGATGGAGCGCGTGGTGATCGCCGAGATCAACGGCGCCGGCAGCGTTGAAGACGTCGCCGTGGCCATCGGCCACCTCGTCGAGCTCGACGCGATGGGCATCCGCGATGATGAGTCCAAAGAGGAGCTTTACTTCTACGGCGCGCTGTACAACTGGCGCTATCTTGAGAACGCAGCCGACGCGCGCATGTTCGCGCTGAAGCTCGAGGCTCTGAACCCGGAGAACCCGAACGCTTCGCGTTTGATCAGCGACCTGTTCGAAGACCTCGGCCGCGAGGCGGGCGAGGACCACGACGAAGCCGGCGAAGATCATGACGGCGACGACGATGACGAAGGTCACGGCGACGACGATGATGACGACGGCGACGACGACTAGTCGGAGCTAGAGCGCAAACCAAGAGCCCCGGTCGCCAGATGGCGGCCGGGGCTCTTTCGTATTCACTTGCCCGCGTTGGGAGCCAGGGGTTCGATCCAGGTCTTCGAGTCGCGCGTGTTCCACTCGGCACGCCAGGCCTTGTGGGCGGGCCCATTTGGGAAGCTCTCGGTCTCGCCGTAGGGGAAGCCGCTCATGCCGTGGAAGGGCATGGGTTCGACGTACTCGACGGCGACCGAGTTCGGGTCGCGGTCCTTGGCCCAGCCGTCGAGGTAGACCAGGAAGTCGCGGCGCCAGCCGTCTTGCAAGGCGGGCGCCTCGCTGGCGTCGAAGCGCAGGCGCAGGGCGTCGCCGCTACCGAGGATGACGAACTGATCTTCGGCCTCGTCGAGCAGCGGTAGGACCTCGCCGAACTTGGTGTAGCGGCCGGGGTGCTGGTTCCAGCGTGGTGAGCTCTCGAGCTGCGACCAGTCGAACCACTCGAGCTCTTCATCGGGCATCGGGTGCATCGGGCGGCTGAAGCCGCGCTCCCACAGAAGGGCGGACGTGGGGGCTAGCTCGGTTGTGATCATCGGCGCATCGTCGCCGTCGGTGCCGAGGCGCACGCTATCCCAGAACAGGCGCAAGGTCGAGAAGACGCGGATGCGCGGATCGGTGGGGTCCAGTTGGCCGGCGAGGTCCACGACCATGGTCTTTGTCTTGCCGGCGGGGAAGCCAAACGGCGGGCCGAGGTCGCGCCAGCCGCCGTTGCCATCGGGTACCGAGAAGATCGGCGGCACGAAGTCGACGCCGGGCATGCGCGCGGCGGCCATGTTCACACTGGCGTTCGTCCAGTACAGCCAGCCGGTCATGAACAGGCGCAGGCCTTCGGCCGCGGCGACGTCGGCGGGGTCAAAGGCGAGCTCGATCATGTGCGGTTTCGTCAGGCCTTGGAAGCGGCCGTGGTAGGCCTCGAAACCGGCCGAGTACGAGCCGTCGATCGCGGCGAGCTCGGGCGCCCAATCACGGCCGGTCGCTTGGCCCGTTTGCATGTCGACTTCGCGCGCGGAAACGGGCCCCTTCGGCGCTTCGGTGATGTGCGTGTGCCCGCCGGGGAACGGCGGGAACGAGAAGCGCTCGTTGGGGAAGATCTCGGTGCCAATCGGGTGGTCGACGATCACAAGTCGCGCTTTGTCGAGGTACGTGACCTCGCGCAGCTCCTCGGTGAACTGCAGGTCGTACCAGCTGCCGCCGTCCGTGTTGTGCGGGCGCAGCTGTTCGCCGGTGACAAGAACGAACTCGTCGTGGTCGGGCGGGACCAACATGCCCGGGCCCATCGGCAGGCCGAGCGGCGTGATGCCGAGGACGTCGCTGATGAACGTGTACTCGGTGCCGTTCCACGCGTACAGGAAGGGGCACGAGCCGATCAGCCCTTCCTTCTGGCGCACGACGAGGTTCGTGCCGGCGGGGTGGTGCAGGATGTTCTGCACCACGCCGTTCGGCCACGTGATGCGCAGTACCATCGCCGCGTCTTCGCCGCCGAGGCCGAGGCGTTGGTCCTCGTGGTCCCAGAAGATGCGGCGGTAGCGGTCGGCGGCGCGCACTTCGACGATCGCGCCTGTCGCGCGGCGGTTGGACTTGATGCCGCGCAGGATGAGGCGGAAGCCGGTATTGCCAGGAACGGGGTCGCGGTGGTGCACGACGGCTTGGCCGCCACGCAGACCGACAAGGTCTTCCGCTCCGTTCCCATCGACGTCGATCAGTGAAGGTGTCGAGTCAAACGAGGGCAGGTCGAGAGCCGCGCTGGACGCAAGGCCCGGGTACCACAGAAGTGCGCCGTCCTGTGCCTGGCCAAGACCATCGGCGTCACCGTTGCCATCGAGGTCGCCAAGCACGGCCAGCGGCTGGCCGCCGGCACCGTCGTCGCGCTTTCTGTACGAGCCGTCGGCGCGCACGACGAAACTGCCGCCCTTGCCAAAGACCAGGTCAGGTCGTCCGTTGGCGTCGATGTCCGCGATCAGCGGGCAGGTGCCGATGGGCAGGTTTTTGGCGCGTTCGTTCTGCCACACGTACTTGCCGCCGCGCACGTTGTCGGCCAAGAGGATGCCGCCGGCGCCGCCAAACAGAAGGTCGACATCTTGGTCGGTGTCGAGGTCTTCGATGCGGCACCAGTCGAGCACTTCGCTGGTGGTGAGGCCGGCCTCATCCGTGACGTCGGTGAACGCGCCCTCGGCAAGCTCGGCGCCGTCGTTGCGCAGAAGGCGTATGCCGAAGTCGCCAACAAGTAAGAGATCGAGGTCGCCCTCGTGGTCGTAGTCGACCATGAGAGCGTCGGTGGGCGCGCTGGGCAAGTCCACAAGTCGCTTGGTCTCCCAGCCTGCGGGCTGGCGCACCATCAGGTCGACGCCACCGCCGCGCAGGGCGACAAGATCGGCGTCACCGTCGTCTTCGATGTCGAATGCGAGTACGCGATCGGCACCGCTCTCGGTGATCACTTCGCTGGTTCCACCGGCGAGGCTCCAGATGCCCGCATCGCTCCAGCCGACCCAGCCGGTGGTTTCCATCGTGCCCAGATCGCCGAGGGTCTTGGAGATCTTCCAGTGCTCCTTGACGCTGACTGGGATCAGGCCGGTCAGCGCGAGGCCTTCGGGAAAGCCGAGCGGGGTGGTGGCTTGGAAAGTGCCTAGGTCGGTGGGCGCGAAGGTCGCACTCGCGAGCGGCTCGGGCGGCAGGACGCGGCCGAAGTTGCCGCGCATGATGTCGGTCAACGTGGGAACGGTGAAGCCGCGCGCGCGCAGCTCTTCACTCTGCATGATCAGCTTCTCGCCTTCGTCCTCGAGGCCCAAGTCCATCTTCAAGCGACCGTGGCGATAGAGGATGGATAGGTACCACGAGCCACTGAAGTCGAGGCCGACCTTTTCGAGTGCGAGGTAGTGCGCGTCGGCCTCGTCCACGCGGTCGAGGTCGACCAGCTGATTGGCGAGGGCGAGCTCGGTGGGTAGGTCGTTTGGCGCGGTGGCATGCGCGGCTTCGTAGTGCGCGACGGCGGACTCGATCTCGTCGTCGAGGACGTCGAGTTGCGCCAGGTTGAAGTGCGCTGCAGCCGAGCTGGGATCCTGGGCAAGCGCGCGCTCGAAGTACCCGCGCGCCACGTCGGGGTCGTCGTTGTTCGCGGCCGCGATGCCGGCGGCGACGAGGTCCCACGTCCGGGGGGCCTTCGTCTCGAGCAGCGGCAGCAGCGTGTCGAGGCACTCTTGAAAGCGGTCCTCGGCAAACAGCGCCGCGGCAAGGTCGCGGCGGGCCACGTCATGGGCGGACACGCCTTCGCTGCGCTCTTGAACCGGGAGGCTGCTGGGGTCCGGCTCTGGGTCCGAACACCCCGTGAGAAGCGGGAGGCCGAGGAGGAGGGCGAGGGAGAGCTTGGTCGCGTTTGAGTTCTTCACACGCCCAGGGTGCAATCCCCGGGGCTGAAGGGCAAGCTCAGAAGCCGCGGCTCGCGCGACCCTTCTGGACCGAGCGGCTTTGGCCAGCCACGACACGCACGGCCTTGCCGTCGCGGGGCACGCTCACCAGGCTGTCGCCAGAGAGGCGCCGCTTGCGCGCGATCTTGAGCGCCTCCTGATCCGTGGGGCGCTCGCCGAAGATGCCACCTTCGTCCACGAGCGACGCGTTGATCTCTTTCCACAGCTCGCGAATGACCGGGAGCCAGGCCGGGGCCAGGATCGCGACGACAAGCAGCTTGCCGAGAAGCGGGAAGTTGATGAAGTCGTCCACACGCCTTGGTTCGGCAGCCGGGTGCCTCGACCTGTAGGGCGATTGGTGACTAGAAGCTGCGGCGGCCGCTCTTTTGGAGCTTGACCGGCCCGCGTGCACCGGATGAGGTGCGCGCGCCTCGGCCCACCGAGCGGCGGAGCTTGGCGGTCTCGAGGGTCACGCTCTGTAGGCTCTCGCCACTCGCCTGGCGCTGGACGGCGAGGTGCTTGGCCTCGGACTTCTTCGGGGTGTCCCCGAAGATGCCACCCTCCTCGACAAGCGAGTCGTTGACCTCACCCCAAAGCGCCTTCACGATCGGCACCCAAGCCGGGGCGAGAATCGCCACGACCAGAAGTTTGCCAAGCAGGGGGAGGTTGATGTAGTCGTCCATGGGGGTGACTCCAGCATAGTGGAGGCTTGGCGATCCGTGGGGCGCTCACTTCCAGTCCATGTAGCGAATGTGGCTCATTCGTGGCAGGAGGCGCCCGTGGTCCACGCCGAAGCGGTCGATCATGCGTAGCTCGCGGCCATTGAAGGCGGTTGAGCGGAAGAACACAAGCACGTCTTGGTCGGGACCAAGAGGGCCCGCGACAGGCAGCCAGTTCACCAGCCCGTCGTCGACAAGGACGCGCTCATCGCTGCCATCCAATCGCACGCTCACGATGGGCCAGGACGTCGACTGCACCAGGTTCCAGTCGGCCGACCAAGCGCCCGTGCCGAGGAAGCGCTCGAAGAGCACGGACTGGTTGTCGGCCGTGACAAACGGATCGTGGTCGGAGTACGCGTTCGCGGTGAGGCGTGTTTTGAGGTTGCCCGCGGCGTCGATCAAGGCGAGCTGCTCGGTGCCCGTGAACACGCTGGTCTTGATGACCATGTCGCCGTCTTTGGTCCACTCGGGGTCGTTCTCTTCCGCGGGATCGCTTGTGAGCGCAAGGGGCGACGTGCCATCCGCCTGCATCACAAAGATGTCGGCCGGGCCGCTGACAAAGCGCGCCCACGCGACGCGCTGGCCATCGGGCGATACGGCCGGGTGCCCGTCCAACAAGCTGTCGAGTGTCAGCGGAAGCTCGAGCCCGCTGACGGCCTCCCACTTGTAGATCTCGTAGTTCGCGTAGTCCAGCTGCGTGAGCGACGAGCCGTACGTCGCGAACGATCCATCGGGCGCAGCGCTGACCCAGTCTTCGTAGCGGTCGTTGAACGTGCGCCGGACAAGTGCGCCACTCGCGAGGCCGACCTCGTACAGCTCGCCCTTGGCGTTCTCGTGATCGCTGACGACGAACAGGTGGCCGTTCACCGGCGCGTAGACAGGTGCGTAGGTGGCGGCGAGCGGCGCGGGCAGCGGCAAGGGCTGCCAAGCGGCCGTTGAGCCGGTGATCTCGGGAAACAGGCTGCCAATGCGCGGAGCTGTTCCCTGGGGGCCGATGCCATCGGCAAGGAACAGCTGAAACGGGACCTTCGCGCCGGGGCTAAGGTCGGGATCCTGGCCGGCGGCGTCGGTTGTGCGCGGCAACAAGAATTCGGCCGTCCACGCGCCACTGTGCCACGCCATGCGTGCGGCGCCATCGACCGTGACATCGTCGCTCGCGGCGGGGTTGGCCGTGCCGTCAATGAAGCCGCTGCCGGTCAAGTACGGCAGGACGATGCGCTCGTCATCGGTGAGGTCGTACACGCCGTTTGCGTCGTCGTCGAAACGCAGGGACAAGAGGTCGAAGCGCTGCGGCTCGGTGTCGGAATTCAGGTCGAACTGGCGGTCCTCGGTCGCGTCCTCGTAGCGCACGCGCAAGTAGATGTGCTGCTCGTCGGTCGCGACTTCGTAGTCGAGAGCGATGGTGCCAACAGGCTGACTCGTGGCCGCGTCGACCATCGTGATCGCGGCGCTGCTCGTCGCGCTGTGTTGCGCAATCAGGCTGTCCTCGAACGCGTCGAACTGACCATCAACCCGCACGCCGTCGTATAGATTTGGCGGTGTGACTTGGACGAGGTGTTGCTCGCGTTTTGGCGGACCGCCGCCAAAGCCGCGGCGCAGGAACGTCAGCGTCAACGGACCGGCCTCGCGCGCGGGCACTCGCAAGGCAAGCGTGCCGCTTGCTGCATCGCGCTCTAGCCCCGCGAGCGAGCCGAAGCCCACCGGTAGGCCGCCGGTCGTGAGAGCGCCCGTGAGGGTGCCTCGCATCTGGCTTCCGGCTGGCCCATGGATTTGGAGCAGCTGCCCAGCTTGAACCGTAGCCGGCACCGCGAGCGGTCGCAGCGACACGGGCGGGGCTTGCTGAGCCGTGATCGGCACAATCTGGGCGAAGCCGGGCGCGGCAAGCGCTAGCGCGACAAGAGTAGGGGCGGGATTCCACATGAGCGTATAGACGCCTCTCGGCTTCCAGCGTGAAGCGACTGACGCAAAAAACAAAGCGGTTCTGCGATTTGGGCCCGCTACTTGAGCACGTACACCTCGCCGCCCTTCATCACGAAGCTTGGATGCTCGGTGGTGTGGATGTCGGTGAGGGGGTTGCCCGGAACCGCGACTAGGTCCGCCAAAGCGCCCACTTCGAGGCGGCCAACATCGGTACGCCCAAGTAGATCGGCGGCATTTGTGGTTGCCGTGCGGAGCGCTGCGAGGGGCGTCATGCCGCGCTGCACCAGAGCGGCAAACTCCATCGCGTTCGTGCCGTGAGGGATCACGGCGCAGTCGGTGCCAAACGCGATCGGGACGCCGAGGCGCACGGCGGTCTCGACGCCGCGAACGGCGAGCGGCAAGACCTCGCGGGCCTTCGCGGCGATGGACGGAGGCAAAGCGTCAAGCGGGATCATGTCCACCAAGGCCGTCGTAGGCACCAAATAGGTGCCGCGCGCGATCATCTCTTTCGCGACCTCTTCGTCCAAGAGCGAGCCGTGCTCGATGGAATCCACACCCCCGCGGACGGCCGCGAGAATCCCCGCCTTTCCGTGTGCGTGCGCGCAGACCTTGATGCCATGGCGGTGCGCCTCTTCGACAACGGCCCGGATCTCTTCGTCGGACATTTGCTGCGCGCCGACCGAGTCCTCGAACGACAGCACGCCGGCGGTCGCGATGATCTTGATCACCTTCGCGCCGTGCTTGATCTGGTAACGCGCGGCGCGCACAAAGGCGTCGGGACCGTCCGCGACGCCGACCTCGGGGTTTGTCTCCAGCACACCGGGCGCGAAGCCGGTTGCATCGCCATGGCCGCCCGTGATCGACAGCGCGTGTCCTGCCGGCACGATGCGCGGGCCGACCACGGTGCCGCGCTCGATCGCGCGGCCCAAGGCGACGTCGGTGAAGCCGCTCGAACCCACGTTGCGCACGGTGGTGAAGCCAGCTTCGAGTGTGGTCTTCGCGTGCGCGGTTGCGCGGATCGCCTCGTCGACTGCTGTCTCGCGCGTTGCGCGGACGAACGAGTCGGCATCCAGCTCGTAACCAAGATGCACGTGGCAGTCGATCCAACCGGGCATCAACGTTTGGTCTTCCAGGTTGATGAGGCGGGCGTTCGCGGGGACCTCGATGTTGGTGCCGATCGCGCGGATCGTGTCGCCTTCGATCAACACCGTGGCGTGTTCCAACATCGTGCCGGTCGCCGGGTCCAGCACACGCGCGGCGTGAATCGCAACGAGCTTGGCGGGCGCCTCTTGGCTTTGTTGAAGCGGCGCGGCCGCAAGGGCGAGACCAAGAAGAGCTGTGGAGAAGAAGTGCATGGCGGGATTTGTGGGGTGGGATGGAGCAGGACAGCCTAACGGGGGCGGGGCCTCTGCGCCAAACACGCCCTTCAGGCCTTCCTAGACAATATGGATGGACCGGACTTCCTCGAGTACGCGGATTACGCTTGCTCCTGGAAGCTAAACCCAAGAAGCGGCGCAGAGCCGCAAGAGGAGCCGGTCCATGAGC